>Ga0209902_100426_pt1 | contig 47489 bp, 44 predicted proteins | sample FECB27metaG_FD_188304 | JGI IMG/M metagenome (GOLD analysis project Ga0209902, IMG submission 188304) | Cyanobacterial communities from the Joint Genome Institute, California, USA - FECB-27 (SPAdes) (version 2) | ecosystem: Environmental > Aquatic > Thermal springs > Hot (42-90C) > Microbial mats...
TTCTACAATCCGTCACGCCGCCATTCGGCGCTGGGCTACCTCTCGCCGATCGACTACGAAAGGAAGCATCATGAGCTAACCTGACCCGCCAAAGCCGTGAACTGTCCACGGAACCGGGTCAACTCCAACTCCACAGTATCTCTGTAGCGGTGGCGCCATGTTGCAGCGCCAGCGACAGAAGGATGGCCGTGTCGCGCGCCATGGTGTCGACGGCAGTTCCGATCTTGCGGGTAGACAAGAAGACCTCGGCAAGCCGGCCGCCGGGGGAATAGCCCAGCGAAACTGCGACGAGCGTGCCGGCGAACTCGAGTTCGAAGTTATCCCAAAGTCGACGATTGGGGAGACGCTCTCTCATTCCGCTGCCCTCCGCTCGCCTTCCCGGAAGGACGACACGTCCGGCAGATGACGAGGCCGCATCGCGCGACGATAGGTCGTGAGCAGATTCTCGCAGATCGACACCCGCGGCACTTCGCGCAGCCGGTCGAAAGCGCGCGACCAGTCGAGCACTACAATCCCGTCGCGGCCATTGATGAGCCAAGCCAGCGGGTCGCTGTAAATCGTGAGCGGTAAGCCCATTGCATATGTGGTGGTTTCGTCGACGAGATGCTCGCCCAGCGCAAAGGGTCTATCATTCCACCATGCAATTTCGCCGGTGCGCGGCTGCCAGAAAATCGGATTGTCAGGCTCGCGAAACACCAGCCAGGAAGGGCCGTCACTCTTAGGGTCGAAGCATCCTTCGTGGCCGCGGTGGCCGCGCGCCGCGAGATTGGCCCGGGGCGGATCATCGCGGCGATCGTTATGCCGGCCGACTGAAGCCAATCGATCTGCTTTTGCGACAACGGTGCCAAGGGTTGCATTCCACCGCAGTACGGCAGACATTTGAGAGACGAAGCGTTGCCGTGACCACCTGCAAAAGCGCCGTTCCCGATTCCAGCGGGGGCGGCGTCTGCCGTTTCCGGGTGCCCGATCATGGGTGCACCTCATGGGAACGTCCGGAGCCGATGCCGAATATGGTCTCGGCTTCGCCTTCAGACAGCTTGATAGGCAGGTCCGGAGCGATGATCTTGCGGATCTGCATTGCGGACCAGAATGCCGACACCGGTCCCTCTTCGTCCGGGATGACCGTTCCGTCTTCCGCCCAAGTTGGCTGGCGATCGAACCCTCCGCCCGGTCGCAGCACGACGAACGTCAGCGGCGTGCGAATGTGGGGGTCAGCGCCCCATCCCTGCAATTCGAACGGCTTAGAGCGGCGAATTCGAAACTGTCGGTCACGGTTCGCGCGAAAGAATCTTCGGTCGTCGCGCAACGCCAGGCGCGCGCCCTCTCGGTAGATGCGCGAGAGGCTCACGCGGCCACCCTCGCGTCGCGCGCGGCGATCCGGTCAGCGATCCACTGGTCGATTTCGCTTTCGACCCAGGCGTTGCGACCGGCGCCGAGCTTGATCGGGGCAGGGAATGATCCCGCTTAGACCAGCCTCCACAACTGCGGCTTGGAATACTTGATGCCCTTGGCTTTCAGGCCGTCATGATCAAGGAGTTTCATGGTGTTGCCTTCGCAATCATTGAAACTGCGAAGACGGTGACCGTCAGCTCATCTTTAGTCAGCCGGAAATGGGCGGAATTGGGCGGAAACGACGTTTCCGCCTTTCAATAATCTTTCAATTTCCATGCCTGAAACACGGCTCTACACATAGTCGGGCAGCGTAGCCTTGGAGGGGTCGCCACCGCGCTTCCGTGCCATCGCCCGCAACGTGCGCAGCATGAACTGGTCGAGCCGCTCCTTGGCCTTGCTGAAGCCATTGACGGCCTTCACGCCAAACGAAGTCGAGAATAAATGGTCGCTGGTGTTGCGTCCGGCATAGTGCGGGATGGTCTCAAGGATAGAGAGGGCGTCGTCGGTGAGCGGGACCAGATGCGACGAGTCGGATTTGAACCGCTCGGGAGGGACCGTCCAGACCTTCAGCGACTTGTCGACCTTGCTCCAATCGATCGACCCGGCGCCGGGCTGCTTTTCCCATAGCATTTGAACTAGGACAGGATGGAACTCGCGCCACCGCGCCTCAGCAACTTCGGACTTCCGCTGCCCGGTGACGGCAAGCAAGCGCACCAGCGGGCCATATGGGTAGCCGAGACGGCCGGATGCGCGCCAGTAGGCAGCAAGCTCGTCATCGGAAAGGACGCGCTGACGAGGTCGGATTGTCAGCGCGCGTCTCTCGTAGAGGTGGCTCGGAGAAACTGGACCCTCGGGATAAGTGGAGTTTCTGCCTGAGATCGGCATGATGCCGTGAACAGGAGAGACCGCGAGGAGACGACCGCGCCGGAACGACAGCCCTGCCTTCAAGGCGAAAGTCGCGCTTGCTGCTATCAAGGGCGAGAAGACGCTGGCCGAGCAGTCGCCGGGGGCTGGATTATGCGCGACTTCCTCGTTCGCGAGGGCTTCGATGTCGGCCGGCTCCTCGTCGCGACACTGATGAAGCGCATGAGGATCGCGGCGATCTATCGGCGCCCGAACACCTCGAAGCCGGCTGCGGGCACAAGATCTACCCGTATCTGCTGCGCAAGCTGCCGATCACGCGGCCCAACCAGGTCTGCATGATGCGGCTCACACCATGCTCCGATCTATGTCGGCACATGACTAGTCGCGGAAGAACTTGCTGTCATGAAGGCGCCAGCGATCTGCTGCCTGCCGCACCGCCCATTGCGTGCAACGCATCCCGAACGGTCAATGGCAGGGCAAGAACCGTCCGGGCACGGGCTCCTTAAGTGGAACTCTTCGCCGATACCGCGCCGGGGGCGTGTGGAGCAGTGCAGCGGTCATTCGGCTTCGCGCCCCCGTTTCGGTCATTCGACAATCTGAAACCGCCTCTTGAAAGCGGACATGTTCACTATCCAGTTGGCCCGTGTGCGGGCACAGCTTGGGGCGGTCAGCGGGGAGGGGTGGTGCCCGTTTCCAGGTGGAGGCGGTAGCGGTCGGCGCGGAAGTGAAGGACCGCGTATTCGACGGGTGATCCATTGGCGGCGTGGGACAGGCGGCGGACCACGAGAATGGCGGCGCCTGGGGCCACGCCGAGTTCTCCCGCGATGTCGCCCTCCGCCAGCGCCGCCTCGATCGTCTCTCGCGCGCCTGTGAGAAGGACGCCGCAATGGTCGTTGAGCCAGCGGTAGAGCGAGTTGCGGTCGAGGTCATCGGCGCTCGGCGGTGATGTCGTGCCAAAGACGCTGAGCGGGATCGACGACAGAGCGAGGCCGACCGGCTTGTCGTCGGCCTTGAGCACACGGCGCGACTGAAAGACGGACGATTTCAACCGGATGCCGAGCGCGTCGCTGGCCTCGACGGTGGCCCTGGCGCGGCCGGCATAGACGGTCTGGTAAGAGGGCCTGAGCCCCCTGCGCAGCATGTCGTCCGAAAAACCGTACATCTCGGCGGCGGGTTGCTCCACGCGCGGGCCGAGCACGATCGATCCCTTGCCGGACTTGCGCATGATGAGCCCATCCTGCTCGAGACTGTCGAGCGCCGTCCGCGACGTCGCGCGGCTGATGCCGAAGGTTTGGTTGAGCTGGCTTTCGGAGGGCAGCGCGTCGCCCGCCGCAAACGTCCCGTCGGCGATCGCCGCGCGCAGGCGGTCGGCGATCTGAAACCACAGTGGAAGGGGACTGGACTCCTGAAGCGGTTTGTTCCACATTTCGGGTATAACGTACGAACGTCATGACATTTGATGGCGGACGGTGAACCGGAAAGGTCGACGATGCGCCACCAGCCAGCCTGTTCGCCCTTTCGTTTCCTGGCAGCGGGATCACGTTTCGGCAGAGCAATATCGCAGATCGCGGCGATAGGAAAGTCGACCAACGGATCACTCCAGCAAGCACAAAGTGCCAACGGGAGCATGGCGATGGAGCACGAAGAGACGCGCGCCGATCGCTGAAATCCAATCACCGGAGGCCGGAACGAAACGCGGAACGCGTCGCCTGTCTCCAGCACTGCAACCAGCCACAGGGAGATGTGGCGAAGTCTTTCCAGACCCAGAACATGAAAGGGGAACTTTGATGCTCAAAAGACTACTCATCGGCCTGTCCGTGGCCCTCGTCGGGACCGCGGCCGCCCAGGCCCAGGAAAAGCAGCCGATTTCCGGCAAGACCTGCGAAGAGCTGCTCGTCCAGTATGGCAAGCTGCCCTTCACCAACATCCTCCCGCTCCCCGAAGGCCCGATCAGCATCGGCGGCGAGACGAAGGACATCACCATCGGCTTCTCGCAGACGGCCTTCAACCATCCGTGGCGCGTGTCGATGCTGGAATCGCTGCAGGCCGAGGCCTGCCGGCACGCCAATGTGAAGCTGGTCGTGCTCGACGGCAATGTCGACGTGGCCAAGCAGAGCAACGACGTGCGCGACCTCCTCGTGCGCGGCGTCAACGCGGTGCTTCTAAGCCCGGTCGAGTCCGCCGCGCTGGTTCCGGCGGCGCGTGCCGTCATCGATGCCGGCATTCCGCTGATCGTCATGGACCGTGACGTGCCGGCCGAAAAGTCCCTGTTCATCGGCCAGAGCAACGTCACCATGGCCGAGCAGGTCGCCGAGAAGATGGCCAAGGATCTTGGCGGCAAGGGCAATGTCGTCGTGCTGACCGGGCTGAAGGGATCGTCTCCCGCGGTCGACCGCAACAAGGGCATGGAAAACGTGCTGGCGAAGTTCCCCGACATCAAGGTCATCGCGGTCGGCGACGCGCAGTGGATCCGCGAACCCGCGGTGCCGCTCATGGAAGACTTCCTGACCGCCCATTCGGACATCGCGGCCGTATTCTCGCACGCCGAGGAATCCTCGTGGGGCGCCCAGCTTGCCATCGCCCGGGCCAACCGCTGCGGCGACGGCATCCGCCACTACACGTTCGATGGCTCCAATGCCGGCTTCAAGTCGGTCAAGGCCGGCACCTTCGGCGCTGATGGGAACTACACGCCCTTCATCGCCGACATCGGCCTGCGCGCCGCCATCTACAAGCTGATGGGCAAGGAGATCGACGGCGCGGCCCCCTACGACATGCCCGGCAGCCGCCTGCTGCTGCCCGATTCACCCACCGTCGTCGCTGAGAATGCCGACGAGTGGATCGGCCGCGGATGGGGCGATTTCGAGCCGACGCCGGATCCGTGCAAGAAGTAAGCACCAAGCGATGCCTGCCGGACCGGCAGGCATCGCGCCATCAGGCGGGGCGAAGATGAGGTCAGACCGGGACGGACCCTTTCTCGAGGCCTCGGGCCTGACCAAGTCATTCGACGGAAACGTGGTGCTGAGCGGCGTCGACCTGGTCCTGCGCAAGGGCGAGGTCCATGCCATCGTCGGAGAGAACGGCGCCGGCAAGTCGACGCTGATCAAGACGCTCGGCGGCGTGCACCGGCCGGATGCCGGCCGTCTTCTGGTCGACGGGCAGGACACGGTGCTGCGTTCGCCGGCCGACGCCATCGCGCGCGGCATCGTCGTCATCCACCAGGAACTGTCGCTCGCGCCGCATCTGTCGGTGGCGGAAAACATCTTCCTGGGACATTTCCTGCGCAACCGGATCGGTCTCGTCGACCGGCGCCGCATGCATGCCGAGACGCGGGCGCTGCTGACGCGCCTGCACATCGACATCGACCCGAAGACGCTGGCCGTCGACCTGCCCATCGCGCAGCAGCAGATGGTGGAGATCGCCAAGGCGATCTCGTTCAACGCAAAGGTGCTAATCCTGGACGAGCCGACCGCGGTGCTCGACGAGGACATGGTCGACACGCTGTTCGACCTTATCGCCACGCTGAAGTCGCAGGGCATCGCGATCGTCTTCATCTCGCATCACCTGGAAGAGATTTTCCGCATCGCCGACACCGTGACGGTGCTGCGCGATGGCAAGCGGACAGGCCTGAGCGCGGTCGCGGAGGTCGACCAGAACTGGCTGGTGTCGCGCATGATCGGGCGTGACTTTCCGGCGTTCCTGGCGAGCGAGCGCAGCACCGGCGAACCGGCGCTCGAAGTGCGCGGGCTGACGCTGCCCGGTGTCTTCGAGGACATCAGCTTCACGGCGCACAAGGGCGAGATCGTCGGGCTGGCGGGCCTGGTCGGCGCGGGCCGGACCGAGGTGGCGCGCGCCATCTGCGGCATCACGCCAGCGTCCTCCGGAGACGTGCGCGTCTTCGGGCGTGCTGTCAGGCTGCGCACGCCGAAGGCGGCGATGCGGCTGGGGATGGCCTACGTCACCGAGGACCGCAAGGCGCTCGGCCTCCTGCCCAATCGCCCTGTGCGCGAGAACGCCACGATCTCCAACCTGTCGCGTTTTCGCTGGCTGGGATTTCTCGGCCTCGGCAAGGAGCGTAGCTATGTGAGCGAACTCATCCGCAAGCTCGACATCCGCCTGGCGGGCATGGATGCCGAAATCCGCACGCTGAGCGGCGGCAACCAGCAGAAGGTGCTGCTCGGCCGTGCGCTGGCCGTCGACCCCCGCATACTGGTGTTCGACGAGCCAACCCGCGGCGTCGACATCGGTGCCAAGAGCGAGATCTACGCCATCATCGAGCAGCTCGTCTCGTCGGGCATGTGCGTGATCCTGATTTCGTCGGAACTCGAGGAGATCCTGCGCCTGGCCGACAAGGTCGTCGTGCTGCGCCGGGGGAGAGTGGCGACCACGCTCAGTCGCGCGCAGGCGAGCGAGTCTGCCATCATGCATGCCGCCGCGCTGGCCGGCTAAACAACGAACGGACCGCATTTGATGACGACTGCCATGTCCTCCAACTTCGCCTCGTTTGCCAGGATCTGGCGCCGTGTCGGCGTCTTTGCCGCGCTGGTGCTGCTGGTGATTGCGGCCTCGCTCCTGTCAGACCGCTTCCTGTCCGTGCCCAACCTTCTCAACATCCTGCGGCAGGTGGCGATCGTCGGCATCCTGGCGATCGGCATGACCTTCGTCATCCTGACCAAGGGCATCGATCTTTCCGTCGGATCGCTGCTGGGCATTTCCGTCGTCATTTATGCCGGACTGCTGGAGAACCACGGCATGGCGGTGGCGATCCCGGCCGGCCTAGCGGCCGCGACGCTTGCCGGCCTGGTCAACGGCATCGGGGTGTCGCTGGCGCGCATCCCGCCCTTCATCATGACGCTCGGTATGCTGTCCTTCGCGCGGGGACTGGCGTTCATCTACACGGGCGGGACGCCGATCCCGATCCTCAACGAGGATTTCTACAGTCTTGGCAACGGCTATGTTGCGGGGATTCCCATTCCCTCGCTGATCCTGCTGGCCGTGCTGGCGGTCAGCGCGGTTGTTCTGTCGCTTACCGTGTTCGGACGCAGCGTCTACGCCATCGGCTCCAACGAGGAGGCGGCCCGGCTGTCCGGCGTGCCGGTCAACACTTACAAGATTGCCGTCTACGCGATTTCCGGTCTGGTTTCGGGCCTCGCCGGACTGGTCTACGCGTCGCAGCTCTCCATCGGCACGCCGATCGCCGGGCAGGGATACGAGTTGGACGCGATCGCCGCGGTTGTCGTCGGCGGCACGTCGCTGTTCGGCGGCAAGGGTACGGTCGCCGGGACCTTTATCGGCACGCTGATCATCGGCGTGCTCGCCAACATCCTGAACCTGACGGGTGTCGATCCCTATGTGCAGCAGCTCTTCAAGGGCGCACTGATCGTGATCGCCGTCTATCTGATGTCGCGGTCGGACAGAGCCTGATCTGATGCAGCAGCACGCCATGCCGACCGCTCCCCTTTCGCTGACCGCGCGGCTCGCCGCGCTTGCCGGCGACCTAGAGGAGCTGCGTAGAGCCGTGGACAGCCACATCACGGTCGCGCGCGTGGAGCGTTATCTCACGGCGATCGCCGACATGCCGGCGCCTTCGACGGCCGCAAGCGCCATGCGGGGGCCCGTGCTGCGCGACCTGCTGCAGGCCGACGGGGCGCTGGGTGACCGGCTCGCGCTTGACTGCAATTTTGCCAACACCGGCAGCACGGTGCTGATGGCCGGACGTGCGCCGGCAACCAAGCCGCTGTGGTATTTCGCGCATCTCGACACGATCAGCTATCTGATGATCCCGTCGGATGGCGCGCGGCAGGCTCTCGTGCCGTTCTGCTATCATCTCACCGAGGATGGCACGCGGGACGCGCTGTGCTACCGCTACGATCTGGACACGGCGCGCTACGTCGCGATTGCGCAGGGACTCCTGGAATCGCAGGCGTCGCAACCGTTCTTTCGGTCGCTCGAGCCCGGCTTTCGGGCGCAGAGCGGCGACCGCGTCGTACCGGTGACGCGGTGCGCACCCTCGCCGGACGGACACTGGACCGGGCATTTCGACAATGCCGGCGGTGTCGCGGCCCTTGCCGTGGCGGCGCCGGTTATCGCACAGGCGGGCTTCGAGGCGATGCTGGCCTTCCCGGACGAAGAGGAGGGTCCTGTCGGGTCGGGAAACCAGGTGATCGGCCGGGGCGGCTCGCGCATCATCGACCGCCTCGACCCGCCCGACCTCGCGGTGATCGTGGACATGCAGCAATCCGGCGAAGGCCCGGCAGTCGGCGGCGAGGGCGGCAACAGCGTCCGGCTGGGCAAGGGCGCCGTGCTCAGCGAGTTCTCGAGCCTCGGACGCGGCGCCGTCACGCCGCCGCATCTCTTTGCGCTGGCGCGCCGGATGGTCAGCCTGGCCGGCGACCAGAAAGTGCGCATCCAGGAACCGCGCAACAGCTACACGTCTCGCAGCGACGATGTGAGCGTGATGCTGAAAACGCCGAACATCCTGCTGCTCGGCTTTCCAGGGCTCGACCGCCATTTCGACGCCGGCCTGCCGAAGGCCAATGTCGGCGACATTGTCGATCTCGCCAAGGCGCTGGTTTACATGGCCCTACTGCAGCCGATCGCACGCGCCATGGCCGACCAGAGCGGGAGCGGCGCATGATCGATATCACGACGATCGGCTGGCTCACCATCGACGACATCGTCTTGGTCGACGGGACGTGCAAGTTCGGCTCGCGCGGCGGCGGGGCGCTCTATTCCGCGGTTGGCGCGCATCTCTGGACGCCGCATGTCGGCATCCATTCCGTCGCGGGGCGGCCCTACTACGACGAGACGCTGAGTCAGATCGCAGCCCGCGGCATCGACGCGACCAGCATCGGCCGCAGCGAGGGCAATGGGCTGGAGTTGTGGCTGCTGCACGAGAGCGAGGTGCACAAGCAGCAGGTTCCAAAGCTGTCCTCGTCCAATGCGCTCAGCCTCGATGCGGAGCGCGGCCCGGTCGGCGGGGCGCATGCACTGGCGAAGGGTTTCCACATCGCGCCGCAGGGGCCGGAGAGTGCGGTGGCCAATGCGCGCCTTCTCGCCGGGCTGCCGCACCGGCCGATCGTGACCATGGACATCCTGGCCGATGCCTTCATCAACGCGTCGGTATACCGCGACCTGCATTTCCTCGAACACCTGACCGCCTTCCTGCCCAGCGAGTCGGAAATCATCCGGGTCTGGCGGCCGGCCTCGATCGAAGCCTGGCTGCAAGAGAACGCGGCCCGCTATGGCTGCCATCTGGTGGCCAAGGTGGGCGAGCGCGGCGCGCTGGTGTGCGAAGCCTCCAAGGCCACATTGACCCACGTTCCCGCCTATCCGGCCACCGTCGTCGACACGACCGGCGCGGGCGACAGCTTCTGCGGCGGCTTCATCGCCGGTCTCGTGGCGGGCGAGGACGTGGTGACGGCCGCCGCCATGGGCACGGTCGCGGCCTCCTATGTCGTCGAGACCTACGGCGCCCTCGAAACGGCCATACCGACACCGACCGAACGCGCGGCCCGCCTCGCCCATGTGCGAGCCGGCATCCATCCCATCTCATCCTGACAGGCGAAGTGACCAGTACAATGCAGATTTCCCATGGCCGCCCGGCGGCGCTCGACGCCCTCTTCGGCATCAAGATTCCGCTGATCGGCGACATCCATTTGCCGCCGCTGCCCGGCACGCCGCGCTACCGCGGCGAGTCCATGACCACGATCATCGACCAGGCGATGCGCGACGCGGACGCTTTCGTGAAGGGTGGGATGGACGGGATCATTCTGGAGAATCACGGCGACATCCCGTTTCTGAAGCCGGACGAGATCGGGCCGGAGATCATCGCCGCGATGGCGGCGATCGCCACGCGCGTGACGGGCGCCTTCGACGTCCCCGTCGGCATCAATCTCCTGGCGAATGCGGCGATCGGCAGCCTCGCCATCGCCAAGGCGAGCGGCGCCCGGTTCATCCGGGTCAACCAGTGGGTCAATGCCTACATCGCCAACGAGGGTCTCGTCGAAGGCGAGAGCGGGCGCGCGCTGCGTTACCGCAAGCAGATCGAGGCGCAGCACGTGGCGATTTTCGCCGACGTCCACGTCAAGCACGGCTCGCACGCGATCGTCGGCGACAGGCCGGTGAGCGAGCAGGCGAGCGACGCCGAGTTCTACGATGCGGACGTAACCATCGCGTCCGGCAACCGGACTGGCGACGCGGTGCCGGAAGAAGAGATCCGGTCGATACGGTCGGGCACGCGCCTGCCGGTAATCGCCGGAAGCGGCATCACCGCGGCCAATGCGGCGGCGATCCTGCCTCTGCTCGACGGCGCCATCGTCGGCTCCAGCCTCAAGGAAGGCGGGGTTTGGTGGAACAGCGTGGAACGCGCCAGAGTCGAGGCGCTCGTGGCGGCCGTGCGGCCGCTGCGCGACGCACGCTGACAGCGAGGACCGGCCATGGCGGATGCGAGGCTGAAGGCGCTCTACCAGGAGAGCGATGCGCTGCAACTGGCCGCACATGTCCGCAACAGGGACGTGAGCGCCGCCGAACTGCTTGAGACGGCGATCGATGTGATCGAGGAGACGAACCCGGCGCTCAATGCCGTTGTCATCAAGACCTATGAGATCGGGCGCGCGGCGGCGGCCGATCCGGGGTCCGGGCCCTTTGCCGGCGTGCCGTTCCTGCTGAAGAACATCGGCTCGATGTGGCAGGGCACGCCGCTCACCAACGGCCATCCCTACATGCACGATTTCGTCTGCGACTACGACACGGAGATGGTCGCCAAGATCAAGGAAGCCGGGTTCCTGCTCCTGGGACGCACGAATACGCCGGAGGGCGGCTGGTCGATCGGCACCGAGCCGCGACTCTACGGCCCGACGCGCAACCCGTGGGACGACCGGGTGACGCCGGGCGGGTCGAGCGGCGGTGCCGCGGCGGCAGTCGCGGCGCGCATGGTACCGCTGGCCGAGGCATCCGACGGCGGTGGCTCGATACGCGTGCCGGCGTCGTGCTGCGGGCTGGTCGGGCTCAAGCCTTCGCGGGGGCGCATCACCTATGGACCGCAGGCGCCGGACTACTGGCTGGGCAGCGTCTCGACCTTCTGCGTGACGCGCACGGTGCGCGACACCGCAGCCTATCTCGACGCGGTGGCCGGATCGCTGCCGGGCGACCCTTACACTGCGGCGCCGCCCGCCACCTCTTGGTTGGAGCAGAGCAAGACGCCTTCGCCAAGGCTGCGCATCGGCTACACGATGCGGCCGGCCTGGAACGACGAGCTGGCGCTCGAAGTCGCGGCGGCGCTGCGGACGACGCTGACACTGCTCGAGTCCTTCGGCCACGCGGTCGAGGAGCATGACATGGGCATGAATCTGCAAGCGGTGTGGTCGAGCTACAACCGCCTGAACGCGGTGGAGACGGCGGCGGATTTCGACAGGCTTGCCCGTCGCTTCGGCCGGACGGTGCGACAGGACGAGGTCGCGCCGGTGAACTGGTCGCTAATCGAAAGGGGCCGTGAGATGTCGGCTACCGCGTTCGCGCACACGGTCGCATCGCTTCGCCTGGCAAGCCACCAGATCGCCGCCGATGTTGCAGACTATGACGTATTTGTCACCCCTACCTTGACCCAGACACCACGCCCGATCGGCTACTGGTCGATGGAAGAACCCGACCTCGACGCCTATCTCGACCGCTGGTCGGACGCCGGCTACATGTTCACTTTCAACCTGTCGGGCCTTCCGGCGATCTCCGTGCCCGTCGCCGAGACGGGCACCCAAGTGCCGGTCGGGGTGCAGATGGTCGCCCGCCACGGGGAGGAAGCGACGCTGTTGCGGCTAGCTCAGCAAATGCAGGACGAGCTTCGCTGGCAGGATCGCACGCCACCATCACGCCGCCGTGACCGCATTTCCATCTCTGAATTTGCTGATCCCGCGATTGATATCTGCCACCCATCCTAGACAAGTCGGGCACCGCGATCGCTAGTATCATGGTGCCATGTCTGCAGCATTGGTGGCGCAAGAAGGACCACAAGACCATCACCGCGGCGCTCGTAACGGCCTGCGCGGAAGCTTTCGCAAGGATTGAGCTGAAGTTGACACGCACGAAATCCTGACAGTTTTGCGCCCTCACTACAGCCGTTGAGCAGCCTTTACCCAGATCTTATTGGCGGACATGGGGACTACCCATCTTTCATCGGCCACTCTCGCCTGTGGGCATCCCCGCCCTCTTCGTCGTGATCGCCGTCAATGTCGTCAAGGGGTGCTTCTCGGCTTCGAAGTCGACGGTCGCGCAGCCTTCGATCGACAGGCCGTCGACGGGTCGCATGCTCGCGACGCCGTCTGCGACGACCGAGCGGTGTATCTCTGGCCGCTGCGCGAATGGTGACGAGATCGCCGTCAGGTGGTCCGCCCCCGTTCCGTTGTTGGTCAGCTTCATGTAACCGCTCGCGACCGGGGCGGAAGGCGGAGCCGGCCGTGACCAGGGGTGGCCGATCTCGATTGTTCCCGCCGTGAAGTCATGGGCCGTCCCCGGGCAGGCGAGGACGACGAGGGCGGCGAGCGCCGCGGCGGTCCGGGTCAGCATGGTGTGTCCTTACTTTCGTGACGGCCGATAGGCCAGAAGACGGAGCGCATTGGCCGTCACGAGGACCGTCGCCCCTGTGTCGGCCAGGATGGCCATCCAGAGCGTGGTCACCCCGAACATCGTCGTGCCGAGGAAGACCGCCTTCAGGCCGAGCGCCAACGCGATGTTCTGGTGGATGTTGCCCAAGGTGGCCTGCGAGAGCGAGACGAGGTCCGCCACGCCCTCGACCTTGTCCCTGAGGAGAGCCGCGTCGGCGGTCTCGAGGGCGACGTCGGTGCCGCCGCCCATCGCGATCCCTACCGACGCGGCCGCGAGCGCGGGTGCGTCGTTGATGCCGTCGCCCACCATTGCGACCGGACCCGCCTCCTTCAGCCTGGCGATCTCGGCAAGCTTCGCGTCGGGCAGGAGGTCGCCGCGCGCCTCCAGACCGAGCCCGGCGGCGATGGCGCTCGCGGTGCGCTGGTTGTCGCCGGACAGCATAACAACGTTGAGTCCCCGGTCCTTGAGCCGGCGCACGGCGGCGGCCGCGTCCTCGCGCGGCTCGTCACGAAGCGCCAGCAGGCCCTCGATCTTCTTGCAAGCCATCAGGACCACGACGGTCTTGCCTTCGGCTTCCAGCGACTGGATGCGGCTACGGACCTCCTCGGGTAGCTCACCTTCGTCGGCGGCGTGGCGTGGAGAACCGACCGAGGCGAAGCCGGACTTCAGGCGTGCGGTAACCGCCTTCCCGGGCACGGCGACCCCGCCGCCGAAGGTCGCCGGAAGATCGAGCGCGCGTTCCCTGGCGGCTTCGGAGATGGCGATGCCCAGCGGGTGGCTGACGTTCCTCTCGACGGCTGCGGCCCGGGCCAGCACGTCGTCCTCGGTTCCGACGAGGGCGACGATGTCCGTGACTTTAGGGTGGCCCCGGGTGAGCGTTCCCGTCTTGTCGAAGGCGACGGTGGCGACCCTGCCCAGCATCTCCAGCGCGGCTCCGCCCTTGATGAGCAGCCCATGGCGCGCGCCGGCGGCGAGGCCGGACGCGATGGCCGCCGGGGTGGAGATCACGAGCGCGCAGGGGCATGCGATCAGCAGCGTCGCGAGGCCACGATAGACCCATGTCATCCAGTCGCCGCCGAAGGCCAGGGGCGGCACTAGGATGATCAGCGCGGCGACGAGCATCGCGCCGGGCGCGTACCAGCGCGAGAAGCGCTCGATCATGCGGGCGGTCGGGGCCTTCGACTCCTGCGCCTCCTCGACCATGTGGATGATGCGGGAGATCGTGTTGTCGGCGGCGACGTGGGTGATGCGGACGCGCAGTTCGCCGTTGGCGTTGATCGATCCTGCAAACACCTTCGCGCCCGCTTCCTTCAGGACCGGAACGGATTCGCCCGTGACGGGAGCTTCGTTGACTTCGGAAGTGCCGTCTTCGACGATCCCGTCCGAAGGGATCCTGTCGCCGGGACGGACGGCCACCCGGTCGTCGATGGCGAGCGCCTCGACAGGGACGGCCTCATTCTCGCCGGAAGGGCCGAACCGCATCGCCTGGCGGGGCACGAGGTCAATCAGGGCCTCGATGCCAGCGCGCGCGCGTCCGGCTGCAAACGTCTCGAGAAGCTCGCCTACGGCGAAAAGGAACACGACGACCGCCGCCTCCTCTGCCTCGCCGATGGCGACCGCTCCGACTGCGGCGATGGACATGAGCGTTTCGATGGAGAACGGCGATCCCTGCATCGCCCCGGCCACCGCCCGGCGGGCGAAGGGGAGCACGCTCGCCAGCGCGGCGGCCGCAAACAGCCAGCTCTCCCATTCGGGCAGCACCTGCGCGGCCACGTAGGCTGCGGCGAATAGGGCGCCCGTCAGGAACACTAGCCTCGCCTGCGAGCCTTTCCACCAGGGTTCGCGCGTCCGTCGTGACGGTAAGGCGGAAGCTGCCTGAGGGACGCCGCCGACGGGCCTGTAGCCCAGCCCCGCGATCTTCGCCTCGATCGTCCCCCGGGATGTTCGTTCTTCGTCCACGTTCAGCGCGAGCGTGCCTAACATGACGCTGACATTCACGTCGCTGACGCCGGGCAGGCGCTTCATGGCGGTCTCGATCTTGAGCGCGCAGGCCGCGCAGTCCATGCCTTCGATCGCGAGCTTCAGAGGGGTAGCGGCAGCCATGATGTCACCTCGACTTCTTCGACGTGAGGCATTACCTAGGGCCTGTAGTCACTACAGGGTCAAGCGATGAACGCCAGAGTTATGACGATAGGCCATCTGGCCCGGGAAACCGGGACCAACGTCGAGACCGTGCGCTTCTACGAGAAATCCGGGCTGCTCCCGAAACCGACGAGGACGGAGGGAAACTACCGATCCTACGATCGGGCGCACCTCAATCGACTAAGCTTCATCCGCAGGGCGAGGGATCTCGGGTTCTCCCTCGATCAGATCAGGACGCTCCTCGCGCTTTCCGACGACGGGGACCGCTCCTGCCTGGCCGTGGACGAGATCGCGAAGGAGCACCGACTGGAGGTCGAGCGCAAGATAGCCGACCTCCAATCCCTGAAGAAGGAACTCGACCGGATGATCGACCAGTGCGGGCACGGCGTCGTCGCCGACTGCCGTATCATCGAGTCGCTGTCGCCGTACGATTCGTGAGGTCGGCCGCCCTGCGCGGCGCGGAAAAGCTCCGGAGGCGCACTCTGCGCTCCGAATCGCTGCCGGGGAGTTGCGGACATCGCCCGCGCGGCAAAGCGTGGTTGGCAACCGTCTAAGGGGAGAGATCTCTCGCCGAGGATCGCCTAGGGGTCGAAATTGATTGCCCTAAACGGTCAACAGCAACCCATTCCACAACAGCCTGCCAGAGCGCCGCAACAGGCCTCGGCGAAAGCGTAAGAGGTTGAGGCAAACGAGATCGTAGCTAGCATTGCGAGCAGTTTCATCACGGACTCCTTGTCGCCAGTTGTTGGATCACGACAGCCGCGAAAAGCCAACTCACTTGAAGGTGAGCGGCCGGCGTCTTTTTGCAATGGCAACTGCCGCGGACAACACAAGCTCCGCGGCAGTTGTTCTCGTCCACCTTCAGTCGGCTTTCAGTTCGGGTGCGTCGGGATCGAAGTCATCGAGCGCCCACAGGATCGACTGCCTGATCGCAGTCGACTTTCCATCGGCGGCCCGCTCGACCACGGTGAAGGTCTCGCTGCGGGGCTGGACGACCCAGGCAACTTCGATGTCGTGCATCGGCAGGCGCTTGTGGACGAAAGATTCGAGCCTCTGGATCACGTCGGGATCCACGAAACGTTTGCCGTTTGGCGGGACGACGATAAATGCTCCCGGCGGGTCGGACCGTCGGCTTTCGCCATCGCCGCCTACATCATCCGCTTGATGTCGGAGTAGGCGCCGTTGGTCTTCAGCGTCACGGTGACGGGTGCGTCTGTGCGGTTGCGCCAGAACCAGCCGTGGTTGCCGTCAAAGGCAGCCTCAAGCACACCTTCGTCCTCGGCGACGCCGCGGCCCTTCTCGTAGGAGATATTCTCGCCACCGCCATCGCCGTGCGTGTCGAAGTTCACGAAAGCGCCATTGGCGCTCCAGGCGTAGTTGGCCTGTGCACCCTTGACCATCACGAGCTTGATCTCGGCGCCTTCGCCGGGTGCTAGCGTTACCGACATCTCGTCGGAGCGCGCCTCCTGCGCATGCGCGCTGCCGATGAGGAACTCGGCATAGATGCGGTCAAGAAGACTCGAACCCTGCTGCGGTGCGGCGGGCGCGGCCGGAACAGCGTTCTGCAGGTCGCGGATGCGGTCCTGCTCCGCTTCCTCGGCAAGCTGGATCTTGATCTCGCCCATCTCGGTCAGGCCGAGCGCGCCGCCGACTCCGGTGGGGTCGATACCGTATTCGGAGGGCAGGACGATCGCGACTAGGATGGCGGCGGCCGCCACAATCGCGATGATCGTGGACTTGAAGAGCTGCGCCGAGGTCGGCAGTTCGGCGCGGGTCGGGGTGTCGGAATTGTACATGGGAGGTTCTCCTTGTTCAGGCGACGAAATAGCCGGTGAGCTGATACCCAATCAGCACGAACCCGGCGGTCATCATGAGGACGTTGGCTGTGTAGGCGTGTTTCCAAAAGCTGCTCGTGCGCCGCCAGTAACCCATCGCGATGAGGATCATGGCGAGCGCGATCAGCTGGCCGATTTCGACGCCGACATTGAAGGCGAGCAGGTTGGGCAGAAGACCGTCCTGCGCGATGTCGTATTCCAGGATCTTGGTAGCGAGACCAAGGCCGTGGAAGAAGCCGAAGATGAGCGTCGCGAGCTTGGTGTTCGGCTGGAAGCCGAACCAGCGCTGGAATGCGCCGAGATTGTCGAGCGCCTTGTAGACGACCGACAGACCGATGATCGCATCGATCAGATAGGCGCTGACATTCCACTCGAACCAGACGCCGAGGATCATCGTCGTCGAATGGCCGATCGCGAACAGGCTGACATAGATCGCGATGTGCTGCAGGCGGTAGAGGAAGAAAACCACCCCGAGCAGGAACAGGAGGTGGTCGTATCCGGTGACCATGTGCTTGGCCCCGAGATACATGAAGGGAATGAGGTGGACCCCCGTGATCTCCTGGATGTAGCCCTTGTCCCCCTCGGCGACGGCGTGAGCCGCAGCAAAGCTGGTGGACAGGAGCATGGCCAGGATGACCGACAGGATGGCCACCGGAAGAGCGAACGGTGCGCACGTGGCGAACCGTCCGCGCTCGGGCGGATGAGATGTCATGTGTGTGGTTCCAGATTGCTTGAAGGATGTCCGACCGGAGCCGGTTCGGTCCGTCAGGCGGTTCTGGGAGGTCTCTCGCCGGGAAGCGTTGGCATGGATGCGACGCGGTCGTCCGGCGTTCCGGAGTCCTGATCCCGGGGCGAGCCGAAGCGGAAGCCGATCAGGACGGCGGCCGCCGGGGTGTCGTGGCTGTGGTCGCCGACATGGAAGCGGTCGTGGTCATGTCCTAAAGTCGCGGACGGCTCGTCCTCGTCGTCATGGGAATGACCGACATGGTCGTGCGTATGGTCGACATGGTCGCTCGCGGCCATGTCGACCTGCGCCGGCACGGCCGTATCTGCGACGGGCGCGCGGAACCCCAGCACTGCCAGCGCGAGCAGGCAGATCAGGAGAGTCCTGACGGTCGCGATTCGGTCCGGAATCATCCCGAGAGGTATAAGCGCGCGGTTACGGCGAGGTAAAGGTGTAGGTGCCGTGCAGGTTTGACACTATCCCCAGGGGGAGGATAGGACGGCAGAATGCCCGAACATCGCCACGCTTCCCATCCCGCCATTGTCAAGCGTCTCAAGCGCGCCGAGGGACACCTGCGCAGCGTCGTCGCCATGATCGAGGGCGGGAAGCCCTGCCTTGACATCGCCCAGCAGCTTCATGCGGTGGAGAAGGCGGTGGCGCAGGCCAAGCGCACGCTGATCCACGATCACCTCGACCATTGCCTTGAAGAGACGATCGGACCCCTGTCGCTGGACAAGCGCGGTTCGGTCGACGAGTTCAGGGAAATCGCGAAATACCTCTGATGCTGGCCGTCCTCGCCAACCGCACCTACCGCCATCTGTTCGCCGCCCAGGTGATCGCGCTGCTCGGCACCGGGCTCCTGACCGTGGCGCTGGGGCTGCTCGCCTTCGAACTCGCTGGCGAGAGCGCAGGCGCGGTGCTGGGCACTGCTCTTGCCATCAAGATGATCGCCTATGTCGGGGTCGCGCCGATAGCATCGGCCTTCGCCGAGCGCATGCCGCGCCGGGCGATGCTGGTGGCGCTCGACCTGGTGCGCGCAGGCGTGGCGCTGTTCCTGCCCTTCGTCACGGAGGTCTGGCAGATCTATGTCCTGATATTCGTGCTGCAATCTGCGTCTGCGGCCTTCACGCCGACCTTCCAGGCGACCATCCCGGACGTGCTGCCGGACGAGAAGGAATACACGCGCGCCCTGTCGCTCTCGCGCCTGGCTTACGATCTCGAAAGCCTCGTCAGCCCGATGCTTGCAGCGGCGCTCCTGACCCTGATCTCCTACCACAACCTCTTCGCCGGAACGGTTGTCGGCTTCCTCGTCTCGGCGGCGCTGGTCGTGTCGGTGGTCCTGCCGAGCCCCAAGCCCGCACAGCCCCGCGGCATCTATGATCGCACAACGCGCGGCATCCGCATCTATCTCGCGACGCCGCGCCTGCGCGGGCTACTGGCAATCAACATGGCCGTCGCAGCGGCTGGGGCGCTGGTAATCGTCAACACCGTCGTCTACGTGCAGGCTGCCTTTGGCCTCGACCAGAGCGACACCGCGCTGGCGCTGGCAGCCTTCGGCGGGGGTTCGATGCTCGTGGCTCTCGTCCTGCCGCGGCTGCTCGACACAATTCCCGACCGCACGGCGATGGTCGCAGGCGCGTCGGCCCTGGCGGTGGTGACGATGGCCGCGGCCGTGATCCCGTCCTATAGATGGCTGCTGCCGCTGTGGTTCGTCATCGGGGCGGGCTATTCGATGGCGCAGACCCCGTCTGGTCGATTGTTACGGCGATCATCCCACGCGGAGGACCGCCCGGCGCTATTCGCTGCCCAGTTCGCGCTCTCGCATGCATGCTGGCTCCTGACCTATCCATTGGCGGGATGGGCAGGCGCCGCGTTCGGGCTTCCCGTGACTGCCGTCATCCTGGCGCTGATCGCCGGGACGGCCGTGGCGGTTGCGGCTTGGCTCTGGCCAGCCAGCGATCCTGAGGTGGTCGAGCATTCTCATGACGAGTTGCCTCCCAGCCATCCGCATTGGAACGAGGGCGTCGCTGACGGCCGCAACAGGCATGCCCACGCCTACGTCATCGACGACCTGCACGCCGTCTGGCCGCATGCGCGGTGAGGCCAGCGTGTTGACATGATGGGCTGTTCCAGTACCTCGCCGCCAACCAACACGCCGCGAGGGTTGTCCGTATCGCTCATGAATCGCCGAGCCGGAAGAGGCCGGCCGCGGTCTACCCACGAGGATCATTGCGACGAGCAGATATTGCAGGCCGTGGTCCTTACCAGAGTTACCATTGATAGAAGGGCCATAGGAACGATCCGACTGAGCGAGGAAGCTAGTGCGATGCTCGCGACCGCCCCCTCTTTCTGAAATGCCATCCCCGCGCCTTGATCCCTTCGGGACCTTGGCGCAATCGTTCAATACGGTCAGCCTGCAGTACGCGATCCTCCATCATGCAATGAGGAAGGTCGCCATGAACATTACCCTGAACCGCCAGCCGCAGACCATTCCCGCGGACCTCGTCGACGAACCGCTGCTTTTCGTGCTGCGGGACCATTTCGAACTCAACAGCCCGCGTTTCGGCTGCGGCGTTGGTTCCTGCGGTGCCTGCATGGTCATCGTCGATGGCGAGGCGCAGCGCTCCTGCGTTCTCCCGGCTTCCGCAGTCCTGGGCCGCGAGGTCCTGACGCTGGAGGGACTGGCGACCGATGGCAGTCTGCATCCGCTCCAGGAAGCCTGGATCGCCGAGAGCGTGCCGCAATGCGGCTACTGCCAGCACGGCCAGGTCATGACCGCCTACGCGCTGCTGAATGCCCGGCCAAATGCGAGCCCTGCAGAAATCGAGGCTATCATGGACGGAGTTCTCTGCCGCTGTGGCACGCAGGCGCGCATCCGAAAGGCCATCGCGCGGGCGCAGGCCAGAATGGCAGGAGGCGCGTGATGGCGAAGCTCTCGCGACGTCGATTTCTCATCGGCCTCGGCTGGGGTGCGGCGGGCATCACGGCTGTCGCCGGTGGTGGGTGGGCGCTGATGCCGACCTTGCCACCGCGCAATGCGCCGACGGCGGCGGATGCTGCTGCCTGGCTCAGCCTTCGACCGGACGGCATCTTCCAACTTTTCTCCAGCCGGGCCGAGATGGGCCAAGGCATATCGATTGGACTGCGGCAGGTCGCGACCGACGAACTTGGCGTCAATCTGGACCGCGTTCGGCTGGTGCAGCCCGACACTGCTCTGATCCCCGTTGCGCGCTCGACGGTGGGATCCGACGCGATGCGCGAGACCGGTCTACTGGTCGCACGCGCGGCGGCCGCTCTCGCCGGGGCTATCCTGCGCGAGGCAGCCCATCGGCTCGGCCGCCCGGCCGATGGGCTGAAACTTGGTCCGGACGGTGTCGGCGAGGGGGGAGCAACGCTGCTCACATTTGCCGAATTGGGCTCGGGCCTGCCTCTGTTCGTGACCGCCGCAGACATTGAGGCCGCAACGCCGAAGCTCCTGTCCGCACCCGGCGAACGACGCGAGGTCGGGCGCTCGCATCCCACCCATGACATCGACGCGATCGTTACCGGGAGCCGGGCAATCTATACTGACGACATCCGACTGCCCGGAATGGTCTTTGGCGCTGTGGTCCGCCCTCAGTCGCTCGGAGGTCAGGTCGTCTCCGTCGACGCGTCGGCCTGCAGGTCAGTCCCAGGCTTCCTTGGCCTCTACCGGGACGGCGATTTCTCGGGGATTATCGCCACCCGTCGTGGGGCGCTAGTTCGAGCCCTGGATCTGCTGGTCGTGGAGGACATACAAGGCTCCGCCATCAGTTCGGCAACCATATCCGACATGATCGACATCGGCGCAGTTCCCGGCTCGCTGGAGCATGCCGTCCTCGATTTTGACGAAACAAATGACGAGCCCTTCGACATCGACCTGACGCTCACCGTGCCCCTTGCCGCCCATGCTTCGATCGAGCCCCGGACAGCGGTCGCTCGCTTCGGCGAGAACGATGGCTTGGAAGTCTGGACGGGAACCCAGGATCCGTTCTTCGTGCGCAACAGCCTCGCCGACGCGTTCGGTCTCGGTCGCGATGCAGTGGTGGTGCATGGTATGCGCATGGGCGGCGCCTTTGGCGCGCGCACCATCGTCGCCGCGGAAATGGATGCGGCGCGGCTGGCCAAACTCTGCGGACGGCCGGTCAAGGTGCAATGGAGCCGCAGTGACGAGTTCAGCGCCGGCTTCCACCGCCCTCCGTCGTCCCACCGCATTCGCATCTCGGCCGATCCGAACGGTCGGATCAGCCGGTGGCACCACGCATTCCGATCCGGTCATGTGATCTTCACATCGGCGGCGATGGGCCCCGGACTGCAGTTCGCGACCGGCTTGATCGCCGACCCCGGCGTTGCGCGCGGGTCCATCCCTGCCTATGCGGCGAACGAAACCCGCGTCGAGTTCGAGGATGTCCGTCTTCCGGTCAAGACCGGTCCGTGGCGGGGTCTAGGCGCGGCTGCAAACCACTGGGCGATCGAGACTGCCGTCGATGCTCTGGCGCGGGCGAAGGGCATCGATCCGCTCGACATCAGATTGGCGTCGATTGCTCCTCAGCATCCACGGCTGAAGGAGGTGCTCATGGCTGCGGCCGACATGGCTGGCTGGGCGTCGCGACCGAAGGGTTCGTCCGATGAAGGTTGGGGGCTTGCCTGCGGCATCTACAAGGATATGTCCTACGCCGCCGTGGTGGCGCGCGTGACAAGAACAGAAGTTGGATACAAGGTGACCGGCCTGTGGTGCGCGCACGACTGCGGCCTGGTCATCAACCCGGACCAGGTTCGGGCGCAGGTGGAAGGCAATCTCGTCTGGGGAATAGGCATGGCGTTGAAGGAGGAACTGCTGGTCGACGACGGTCGCATCATGCCCAATAGCTTCTTCGACTATCCGTTGCCGGTCCTGTCCGACGTGCCCGAGATCGAAATCCGGCTCATCGAAGGCGGGGCCGAGCCGTCCGGCGCTGGCGAGACTGCCATCGTCTGCGGGACAGCGGCCGTCACCAACGCGATTGCCACAATGACAGGTCAAACCGTGAATGCGCTTCCGGTCAGGGCCGCCTGACCGTGGACGATTTTGCCAGCGCCCTCGTCCTGGCAATGGTCCGCCGTTCGCTTTCCCGGCAGTCGATAGAGGTAGCGACCCCGACGTCCGCCGGTGGCCGCACCGTCGGGATCGCCGAGAAGCAGGCACTGCTCGATGCAGTGCTGCGATCCCATGGCCCGGAAGCCATCCTGCGCGTGGCCGACGTCGTGCCGGAGTTCGCCGACCACCCAGTCGCAGGGGTCTTCGCCGGCTGCCGCAGCCCAGGCGACATCGTCGGAAGCTGGGCCGCCGTCGAGCGCTACTTCCACTCGCGGCATCGCGCGCGCGTGGTCGATGGCGGGGCCGACTGGATCGCCATGGAGCACTTCGACACGCGCGGCTCAGCCATCTCGGCCGGCGAAAGCCTTGCGGTCGCCGGGCTGGTTCTCGGCATCCTGCGCTGGTGTGGCGTACACGGAGCGGTGCTCAGCTTCGGCGAACCGGCGAGCATGAGGGACCCGGCTGCCGGGGTTAGGGACGCAACCCACCGATGGACGATTGCCTGGCGGGGATTTGAAGTACCAGGAATGCCGCCTTCTGCTCTAGACGACGGTGCGGTGCCTTCCGTGGACTTCACCGGGCGATCCATAGTGGATCCATATGTAGCGCGCTTCTTCGCCGAGCAGTTGGGCGCCCCCCATGCACGCCGCGGCGCCGCCGCCACCGCGCGCTCTGCCGGGCTTAGCCTTCGGACACTCCAGCGGCGGCTGGCCGGATCCGGCTGGTCGCTCGGTGACATCGTCGCCTCCGCCCGCGTTCACACCGCGACACGGCTGCTCGCATCAACTGACACGCCGCTCGCACTTGTCGGCCTCCTGGCCGGCTACAGCGACCAGCCGCACTTCCAGCGAGAGTTCAAGGCGGCGATCGGCCCCACACCAGCGGAGTATCGACGCCTCGCTATGCCTACGCGCCACGAGATGGCCAAGGCTGACGAGGCCCACGTCTATAACCGTGCCTCGTCAGCCTCTTGACCGCCTATTTACGGTTCTTTTCCAGCCACGCCTGCATCTCGGCGATCTCCTTCTCCTGTGCGGCGATGATCGCCTCTGCCATAGACTTGGTCGACGGGTCGGTGGCGTATTGGAGGGCGACTTTTGCCATGTCGATCGCTCCCTGATGATGCGGGATCATCTTCAGCCGGAAGTCGACATCCGGGTTGCCCGTATAGGCGACGGCCATGCCGTGCATCATATCCATGTCGGCCTGTTTGTAGGCCTTTGTGGAGTCGTTGTCCCCGTCGGCGGGCATCATCATCTGCATCATGCCCTGCATGTCTTCCATCTTCATCATGCCGCCCGAACCATGCATGCCGTGGTTCATCTGCGCATAGGCAACACCTGCCATTGTGGTGATGGCAGCTGCGGCGACGAGCTTCTTGAAGGTATTCATGGTGCTTCTCCTTGTTTGGTTCAGTTGTTGACGAAACGAGCCTGGATCCCGTGGCCATCGGCGAGGGTGGCTGACACGACAACACGCGCTCCTGGTCCCAGTGGCCCGGCAAGTGTCCCGACGAGTCTGTTGGGCGCCTGCGTTTCGAGAGCCACGGTGGTCGTCTTGCCCGCGTCCTGGATGATCGCGCGGGCCTTCGTGGTTCCCTCAGAGGGCATCGGCTTTCCGTCCGCACCGGCGAAGTGAAGGACGAGGTTCGTATCCTCGACCGTCATTTCGACGAAAACGTCGTGGGTTTCGACGACCGGTCCTCCGTTGGGTCCCTTCGCCGCCTCTTGCGCCAGTGCCGAACTTGCCAGGGTCGCGGCCAGGGCGAATGCTAGTAGGACGTGCTTCATCGAGTTCTCCATCTGTTGTGGTTCAAAAGGCTTCGGCCGGCGTCAGTGTGCCCGTAGGTTTCGTGGCGCGCGCAGCCAGGATTCGTTCGAGGGGTTTCCGCCCGAAGGCGAGGAACAGGACCGGGGTGAGGAAGGTGTCGAGCAGGGTGGCGGACACGAGACCGCCGAAAATCGTCACCGCGACAGGATGCAGGATCTCGCGGCCCGGCTCGCCTGCGCCGACGAGGAGCGGAGTGAGCGCGAGACCTGCAGACAGCGCCGTCATCAACACCGGCGACAGGCGTTCAAGGCTGCCGCGGACAATCAGATCCTTGCCAAACTGCTCGCCCTCGTAGAGCGCCAGGTTGATGTAGTGAGACACTTTCAGGATGCCGTTGCGCGCCGAAATGCCGGCGAGCGTGATGAAGCCGATCATCGACGCGACCGACAATGGCTGGCCCGCGATGTTGAGTGCGACAACGCTGCCGATCAGGGCAAGCGGGATGTTGCCCATGATGATCAGCGCGAGAACGCTCGACTGGTATCGGCTGTAGAGGACGACGAAGATCAAGATGAGGGACACCAGCGACAGGAGGCCGATGCGGACGGTCGCCTCTTCCTGCGCCTGGAATGTGCCCTCCAGCGCAGTGACGTAGCCCTGGGGCCAGTCCGTTGCGGCGATCACTGTGCGGATGTCGGCGACGATCGCCGCCATGTCGCGCTCGCCGTCGGTATTGCCAAGCACAGCGATGCGGCGCTGGCCGTTTTCGCGCAGCACCTGGTTCGGTCCGTCGGTCTCCTCGACGGTCGCGATCATCCGCAGCGGGACATACCCACTCGGCGTCGCGATCAGGAGGTCTTCCAGGCCCGTCGTCGAGCGGTCCTGGTCGGACAGTCGCATCACGACGTCGAAGCGACGGTTCCCCTCGACGATTTGCGAAACGGTGCGCCCGTTCGACATCGTCTCGAGGGCCTCGGTCACCGTCGCCGGGGTGAGGCCGTAGAGTGCCGCGCGCTCGTAGTCCACATCGACGCGAAGCTGGGGAATCCTGACCTGCTTCTCGACTTGCAGGTCGACGAGCCCAGCGATCCCGGACAAGCGATCCTGCAGACCGTCAGCGAGCGTTCGCAAGGTGTCGAGGTCCTCGCCGTAGATCTTGAGCGCAATCTCGGCACGCACGCCCGACAGCATGTGGTCGAGCCGGTGCGAGATCGGCTGCCCCACATTCAACGAGGCCGGCAGGACGGCGAGTCTCGACCGTATGTCGGCCATGACCGCTTCCTTCGACCGCTCGGATCGCTTGAGGTCAACGTCGATCTCGGATGAATGGACGCCCTCGGCGTGCTCGTCGAGTTCCGCGCGCCCGGTGCGGCGCCCGACCGAGACGACCTCGGGCACTTCGGCGATCAGGTCTTCTGCGATCGTTCCCAGTCGATGGCTCTCGGTCAGCGCAATGCCCGGATTGTAGGCGAGGCTGATCGTCAGCGTTCCCTCGTTGAACGGAGGCAGGAAAGCACGGGGCAGCAGGGTCGCGGCATAGGCAGCCACGCCGACTGCGAGCGCGACTGTGGCAAAGAGAAGCGTCCGCTGACGGAACGCGACCTGCAGCAGGGCTGCATTGCCGCGCTTCAAGTGCCTCACCACAAACGTATCCCCATGGTCAGCGCGTGTCTTGCCGGACAACAGGTAGTAGGCGAGCACCGGCGTGACGGTTATCGAGGTGACTAGCGAAGCGAGGATGGAGACGATGTAGGCGATCCCCAGCGGCGCGAAGAGCCGTCCCTCGATGCCTGACAGCGCAAAGAGCGGGATGAACACGAGGATGACGATCATCGTGGCGTAGACGATGCCGGAGCGAACCTCCTGCGACGCGGACGCGATGACTTCCAGCACCGGGCGGGGGGCGACGAGCGTCTGATTTTCCTTCAGGCGCCGGATGATGTTTTCGACGTCCACCACGGCGTCGTCGACCAGCTCGCCGATCGCGATGGCCAGACCTCCCAATGTCATCGTGTTGATCGTCAACCCGAAGGCGCTGAACACGAGCACCGTGACGAGGATCGAGATCGGGATGGCGGTCAGCGATATGAAGGTGGCCCGCCAGTTCATCAGGAAGAGAATCAGGATAACGGCGACGACAACAGCGGCTTCGACCAGCACGGTCTTCACGTTGTCGACGGAAGTCTCGATGAATGTCGCCTGTCGAAACTGGAGGTTGGTTGCCGAAACCCCCTCGGGCAGCGTTCGCTGTATATCGGCAAGCGCCTGCTCGATCTTGCCCGTCAGGGCGACGGTGTCGGCCCCCGGCTGCTTCTGGATCGACACGATCACGGCTGGTTTGCCCTTGAAGCCGGCGTCGCCACGTTTGACGCGAGGAGCGAAGTCCACCTGCGCCACCTGATGCAGGAAGATCGCCTGCACGCCATCCTGCCCAACCACAGTGTTGCGCAGGTCTTCCAGCCGCTTTGTCACGCCGACGTTTCGGATCAGGTATTCGCGGCCGTTCTGGTCGATGAAGCCGCCGCCAGTATTGGTGCCGAACCGCGTGACCGCCGTCTCGATCTGCTCGTAGGTGACACCGAGTGCCTGCAGCGCTGCGACGTTGGGCACGATGCGATACTGACGCACTTCGCCGCCGATCGGGATCACCTGCGCGACGCCCGCGATGGTGAGAAGCTGGGGCCGGATCACGAAGTCGGCGATCTCGCGAACCTCCATCGCAGAGACGGTGTCGCTGGTCACCGCGATAAGCATGATCTCGCCCATGATCGACGTGACCGGCCCCATCTGCGGGATCACGCCGTCGGGTAGCTGTTCGCCCACCAGGGATAGCCGCTCCGCAACGAGCTGGCGCGAGCGATAGATGTCGGTTCCCCAGTCGAACTCGACATAGACGATGGACAGGCCGACGCCCGAGACAGAGCGGACCCGCGTCACGCCGGGCATGCCGTTCATGGCCGTCTCGATCGGATAGGTGACGAGTTGCTCCACCTCCTGCGGCGCCAGTCCGTCAGCCTCCGTCATCAGCGTGACGGTCGGCTTGTTGAGGTCAGGGAAGACGTCCACCGGAACGCGGGGCAGCACCCATGAGCCGTAAGCGACGAGAACAAGCGCGGCCGCAATGACGAAGAGCCGATTCCGTAGACTGCTGGTGACGAGAAAACTGAACATCGGCGCCGCTCACCGGACCTGGTTGATGAGTTCGGAGCCTCGGACGACGATCCTGTCGCCCTCCGCAATGCCAGCCTGCACGATCAGGCGGGTCGCGTCGAACGGCTCTATCCGAACCGGACGGGCTTCGAACCGCTCCGCCTCGGAATGGCGCCAGACCAGGGACTCGCCGTTTGCCCCCTTGAGAACAGCTTCACGAGGCAGGACGATCGCGTTGACGGCTGAGCCGTTTCGGGCAAACACCTGCACGGGTTGTCCGACGCCAAGTGTGGCGGGCGGGTCGACAATTGCGAACTGGACGCGTGTCGCCTGTTGCTGAAGTGTCTTGCTAAATCCTTCAAAGCGTAGCTCCAGGGCGGAGCCGTCAACGGCCACCGCGCTTGCCCCCGAGAGCCTGGCAGGGTCGATCTGCCCATAAACGAGCGCCTCTACCCATAGACTGGAGGGGTCGATGATCTGGAATACCGTATCCTCGGAGCCAACGACCTGGCCCGCCACGATGCTGACCGCCGCTATGACGCCATCGACTGGCGCGCGGAGCGTCTCCGGCTCGGAACGGGCCTCGGCGAAGATGCCGAGCCGGCGGCGCAGCCCGGCAAGCTCGGTCTCGGCGTCGCTGATCTGGCTCTGTGCAGCCACGCCACGCTCTGCGAGTTTGCGTGCCCGTTCCAGCTTCGCTTCAGCGACAGCGATCTCCTGCTCTATCGCTCCGACCTGCTCGGCGATCCCTGTTTGATCCGCCTGCGAAAGCGCCTGCTGCACGAGGGCGAGGACATCGCCCTTCCTGACACTCTGCCCGAGACGCGGCAGTCCTGCCTCCGGTGACAGGATTCGCCCCCCGTTGATGCTCTGGACGAGGCCAGAGCGATTGGGATCGGCAATCACACGGCCAATCAGACGGACCGCCTTGTGGGCCTCCTCAGGTCTCGCCACCACTGTCCGCAAATCGAGCAGGCGTTGCGTCGGCTTCGGGACGAAGACGGATCCGTCCGAGAGACGGCTTGGAGCGTCTCCCGACGGTGCGGCCGAGACCTGACCGGTGCCGTGGTCGTGACCTTCATGGCTGAAGGCAAAGGCGGTGGAGACGACCAGCGCTACAAGAGCGACCGTCACGACCGGCACGAATCTGCTGCGGCTGCGTACGGCTATTCCCAGCAGGAAACCCATCAGGAGGGACGCCCCGCCGATCGCATAGGGTTGCGGTACGGCGACGCCCACAACCGAGATGTCGGGTCCTTGCCTAAAGTCCAGCAATGGGCTGCTTTGTGGCGAAGAAGCCGACGGGACAGGACGGATGGGAAGATCGATCGTGGCGATCAGCAGATCGTCGCCTGAGGGCGCGGTGATGGCGAAGACCAGTTCCAGCGGCCCCTCGGCCAGGAACCTGTCGGACGTGATGCCGAACGTTCCGTCACCGACTGGGGATGCGGTCACATCTTCGTCGCCGCCGACCGTCACCATGATCGAAGCATCCCCCACGGGCTCGTTCGTTTCGAAACGATCCAGGTATAGGCGCAGGGTGTCCCGGTTCAGGATGCCGACCAGTTCGTAGGATTCTGACTGCGCCGAGACCCTTGGCGACGCCTTGGCAGCCACCACGGGCTGGGGCGCGCCATGGTCGTGGCCTTCATGTGCCAGGGCAGCAGTGGAAATGATGGAGATTGCGATGGATGCGAGAAGGGATCGCAGGCGCCGCAAGGCGTCGATCGTGAAGAGGGGCATTCGACATTATCCCGAATTTCGGCAACGCGCTCATGGCGACGCAGCCGAAGCCGGTCGCCGGATTAGCTCATGCCGATCGTTCGGGGTGGCCTCATGAGGCCGGAGGGGCTGATGCCTTCGGGGACCTGACTGCTGACCCCGAGGGGGGTCTGCAGATCATACTTCGCCGGCATGAGTTCAGGCGCGGCGACGCAAGCGATCGCCGAACAGAATTTGCCGCAACAGGAATCGGCGTTCGATGAGCCATGGTCATGGCTCGTCGGAGACGGGGTCCCGGACGCATCACTCGGGACATGGTCATGGGACCGTTCCGCAGCTTCAGTGTGTGAATGCTCCACTGAAACGCCTATGTCAGGCTGACACGGCTCGGTTGCATGGCTGTGGCCCGAGGCCAATGCGGCGCCCTGAAGGACGAATGCAGACATCGCGATGAGCACAAGGCTCATCGCGATCATCCGGGAAAGCGTCTTCAAAGCAGTTTGCATTGCATCCTAACGCTCAGGTTCGGGACCCGAACCTTGCTTTGTGGGTCAAGGAGGCGAATGTAAGGCCGAACGAAATTGGCCGCATAGTATTCACCGTTTCCCGATTCGAGCAGATGATCATCCTTCCAGCAGGAGGAAGATCAAGACAAAAAAACCCCTTGACCCTCCAGTGACAGGAAGGTCCATCCGTGGACCATTGAGCAACCTTAGGTCGCCAACATGACCACTCATAACCACAGCATCACGCACACAAGGCCGACGGCTCCTGCTGTGCGGCACACGCCAAGGCGTCGACATCGGCGGTGGTCCGCGACCTTGTCTGCGGAATGACCGTCATCCGGAGGGGTAACGGTGGGACAAAAGGATGGAAAAGCATTGGAAATGGGTGGATGCGCAGGCATTCCTACTTGGTCATAACTCCTTGTTATCAAAGACTTTCCGCAGTCCCTCCGGGCCCACCAACCCCATTGAAATTTGTAGAAACAAACCTCAAGCGGTTCAGAACCAAATCGGAGCGGTTCTGAACCAGGCTTGAGCGGTTCAGGCGTAGACTGCGTCGTGGACTAAGAGCCTGAATTGCATCGTGGCGAAACGACAAGCTTGAGCGATTCGATCGGGGGCTGTCTAGCGGACCAGGTGCAGGCCAGTACCATGCTGAATTGTCCGTCTCGCGGCCATTCCGTCGTGTCGACGCGTCGCCGGCTTCCATATTCCCAGTGGAGGGTCATGAAACGACTCACGCTCCCTGGCGTGGCGACAGGACAGGCATTTGCTGTCGGATCATGTCGGGGCGCCAACCGGCAGTGCGGCAGGGGCGATGCTGTAGATCTATTTCATGCGCGCAGAGCGTGACTTTGAACTGTCTCGCACGGAAGGATTGCTGTAAACGGCATGCTCCAACCGAAGCACTGAACTATAGGCATTGGATGTCAACGACTGTTATACGCCGACACGGTGGCCACAAGGGTGGCGACGGCTCGAGAGCCGGACAAAGCGACCTTTTCGGCACGCTCGGCGATACCAGGGACAGCTTTTCGAAGTCCAACCGCCGGATCGCCGACGCGATCCTGTTGCAACCCAACCGCTTCGTCGAATTGCCGATCGAACAGCTGTCGCAGTGGCTCGAGGTCTCTGCGCCGACCATCACCCGCTTTGCACGCACGGTCGGATGCGACGGGCTGAAGGATCTCAAGCTCAAGGTCATGGGCTCGGTCAGGATCGGCATTCACTACATGGAGCCGGGCACGCCGCCAGCGTCGATCGAAGAGGTGGCCGACCGCGTCACGAAGCGGGCCCAGAAGACGATCGCTGAGATCAGCCACAAGATCGACCTCGAGAAGGCGAGCAAGCTCATCGCGGCGATAACGGCGTGCCGCACTCTCTATGCGTTCGGCAGCGGCGGCGTGTCGTCGTGGCTCACTCAAGAGATTCAGAACCGCTTCTTCCGCCTGGGCATCAGGGTCATACCATGCTGCGACCACCAGATGCAGCACATGCTCGCCGCTGCGGTCGAACGCAACGACGTGGTGCTCTGTTGTTCCCTGACGGGCGAGAACACAGAACTGCAGGCTGCCGTCGCCGTCGCGCGGGAATATGGCGCAACGACGATGGCGCTGGCGCCCACCGGCTCGGAGCTCGCCAATGCGGTCGACCTGCTGCTTCCCGTCGACAGTCCGCCCGATGACGACATCTTCAGCCCCTCGTCGATGCGCTATGCCTACCTCATCGCAATCGACATCGTGGCCTACGGCGTCGCCATCGCCCGCAAGGACGTCGGGCGCGAAAAGCTCCGCCGGCTCAAGCAGCAGCTCGCCACCAAACGGCGCAAGCCGGACGTCCAGCCGCTCTGCGACTGACTTGCACTTCTGAGTCAAAATACGAGCATCCATAGGCGGGATCACCGGTTCCGGCGACGAGAATGATCGTAAAATGAAAATCCCCATCGACAGTCTTCGAGATTCATGCATAGTTTCGGTGTGAGGCGAAATCGATGCACGGCCAGTCAGAGAAGACTGGACGGGACGATATAGTCGTCTCTCGGAAACGACCTGAAGACAAAAGTTGGCCAGCTCGTATCAAGGGGAACTAGCATGAATTCTGCGCTAGAACGACTACTCATGTCCAGACGCCAGGTACTTCAGGGCGTTGCTGCTTTATCCGCGACAAGTCTTGCGGGAGGCCGCGCCTTTGCTGCGCCTTCCGAGGCGCTAACCTTTGCCGGCTGGCAGTATCAGCCGCAGATCGTCGACGAGAACGTCAATAAGTTCAAGACGCTCTATGACGAGAACGTCACCTACGAATTGATCACGGGCGACTACCATCCGCTGGCCGAGACCAAGCTCACCGGCGGACAGCATATCGACATGCTTTATGCCGAAGAAAACTACATTGCGCGCTGGCACGCGGCGGAATGGATCCGGAGCATAGAAGGCCTGCCGGGCGTCGACGAGATCAAGGCGGGCATGTTCCCCGTCAGCGTCGAGTCTCTCTCGCTCCCGAGCGGCGAACTGTGCGGCCTGCCCTATTACGCCGGCTACAACACGTTCCTCTACAATGAGGAGCACCTGCAGAAGGCCGGCGTCAGCCCTCCCGAAACCTGGGATCAGGTGCTCGACGTCTGTCGCAAGCTGAAGAAGGACGGCATCTCGGATGCGCCGTTCCACGCCATGTGGCAGCAGCAGTGGCCCAACATGTCGTGGAACATGTTCGCGTGCTGGTATTCGGAAGGCGCCAAGGTGTTCGACGCGGACGGCAACTTCGTCGACGAGCCGGCGCTGCGCAAGATCCTCGAGGTGCACCAGACCCTCTACCAGGAAAAGCTCGTCGTCGAAGACATCATGACGCTGCCGGGCGAGGGTGTTCCGAGCTACGCTTCCGGGCGGCACACCTTCATGGTTGTACACGACTACAATCACAAGGTCGCCAACGACCCGGCGGTCTCCAAGATCGCCGGGAAGGTGCGCAATGCGATCATGCCGGGTGCAACGCGCTCGACGATGGCCTGGACGGCCGCCTATCTGATGGGCACCAAGCCGGTCGACGAAGAGCGCGTCTGGAACCTGCTCAAGTTCTTCGGCGGCAAGTCGAAGGACGGCCAGTATCACGTCATCAAGCGGTGGGCGCTCGAGTTCGGGCTGGGCTCCGGCTACAGGGAAGTGATGGAGGATCCCGAGATCGTCGAGAGCTTCTCGAAGTGGCGCGACCTGAAGGTGTCGTCGGAGCAGCTCGGAATGGCCACGGCCCGCTCGATCGGCAAGGCGATCTGGTTCCCGGAATGGGACATGTTCATGATGCAGCAGGTGCAGGAATACATCCGCTCCGGCAGCCCGACCGACGCCCTCGTGGCGGCACTTGCCGCCAAGGCCGTCGAACTCAAGGAACAGTACCAGTAGCATTCGGCAGGTGACCGCAGCGCGGTCGCCTGCCAGGATTTCTGAGCCCTGGGCGTCGTCGTGGCGGCACGTTGCCGACACGACGACGACAGTGAGGGAGGAGTCATGACCATCACCGCAGAATCGCGAACGGTCGCCTACAAACCGTCGAAGACGCTGCGCCGGGGCCGCCTGCCAGGCTTCGCCTACATGACGGTGGCGCCGACATTGATCCTGATGGTCATCATCGTCGGCCTGCCACTGATATACAGTCTCTATCTCTCGTTCAACAGCACGAACCCGATCACGAAGAAATGGATCTTCGTCGGTTTTTCGAACTATACAAAGCTGTTCCAGAATATCGACTTCTGGTATGCGCTGGTGCGAACGGCCTATTTCTCGGCGATCGTGGTCGTCGGGACGACGGTCCTTGGAACGCTGTTCGCCCTGGTGCTGAACCAGCAGTTCGCAGGCCGCGGATTTCTGCGCAGCGTCGTGCTCGTTCCATGGGCGATGGCGCCAGTGTCGATCGGTGTCCTCTGGTCGTTCGTGTATGCCGGCAATTTCGGTCTGCTCAATGGTCTTCTGACTGACATCGGCCTGGGGTCGCTTGCGACTGCCTGGTTCGGAAACGGCTTTCGGGCGCTTAATCTCGTCGCGCTGACACAGATCTGGAACCAGTCTCCGCTGATCGCCCTGATGGTGCTCTCGGCGCTGCAGTCCATGCCCGGCAACTTGCACCGCGCCGCAGTGCTCGACGGCGCAGGCCCGGTCACGCGCTTTTTCTCGATCACCCTTCCCTGGCTGAAGCCAACGCTCCTGTTCTCGACGATCATCGCGACCATCAATGCCCTGATGACCTTCGACATCATTCTGATCATGACACGCGGTGGCCCAGGATCAGCCACGACAACCCTGTCATGGCTCGGCTACCTTCAATCATTTCAGTTCCTGAAGTTCGGCGAAGGTGCAGCCATTCTTTATGTGCTGACCCTCCTGAGCCTCGCCCTTGCCATTCTCTATTTCTTCGTCCTGAGCCCGCGCAAGGCGAAGGTGTCGGCCTCCGACGACGGGCAAGAGACCACGCTGGCGCGGCTCAGCGTGCGCCCCACGATGGTGGTCATGGAGTCGGGCCTGCGCAAACCGCTGATGTCGCCTTCGATGGCCCGCCTTGTCGAAAAGTCGGCTCTGCGCCTTGCGATCGGTATCATCTTCACCTGGTCGTTCCTGCCGGTGGCGGCCCTCGTCTTCATCAGCCTCTCTCCGGCCACGGACCTCATCCGCACGCCCCCGTCGCTTTTTCCATCGACGCTGACGTTTGAAAATTATCGCATGGTGCTGATGGCCGAGGGAGCGGCGAACGTCCAGGCGCAGCGCGTTCCGATTTCGCTGCTGAACAGCTTCGTTATCGGCGTCATCGTATCCGTGCTCAACGTGACGCTCGGCACGCTCGCCGGATACGGCTTTGCAAGATACGGCAGCAGCCGCTTCTTTTCGGTGAGCCTCTGGGCGCTGCTGCTGACCCGCATGGTCCCGGCGCTGACGCTCGTGCTGCCCTTCTTCGTGATCTTCAGGTCGCTCGGCCTGATCGATACATATCTCGGCCTCATCATCGCCTACTCGACGATTCTGATGCCCCTGGCCGCCTGGATGATGAAGTCGAGCTTCGAGACGGTGCCGCTCAGCCTCGAGCGCGCCGCCCTGATCGACGGCTGCAGTCACTGGACGATGTTCCTCAAGGTCCTGGTGCCCGTCGTGAGGCCAGCGATCATCGCCGCGCTGATCTTCTGCTTCCTGGTGTCGTGGAACGAGTTCCTGTTTGCGATGATCCTGACCTCGACACCGCGCACGCAGACGATCCCGGTGGTCATCGCCGGCTTCCTCAACCAGGCGCGCTTCTACGAATACGGCCCGCTCTTTGCGGCGAGCGTGCTTGCCATCCTGCCGCCTGTGGCGATCGCATTCTTCTTCCAGCGCTATCTCGTGCAGGGCGCCCTGTCGGGCGCGGTCAAAGGCTAGATCGGGGTTCAGACGATGGCATCCATACATATTGCGAACCTCAGGAAGTGCTTCGGCAAGGTCGAGGTGTTGAAGAAGCTCGACCTGTCGATCGAAGACGGCGAGTTCATCTCGTTTCTCGGCCCATCCGGTTGCGGAAAGTCGACGCTGCTCTTCTGTATCTCGGGGCTGGAAGAGATCGACGAAGGATCCATCCGTTTCGATGGCAAGGAGATTTCCGATCTCGGCCCGCGCGACCGCAACATCGCGTTGGTGTTCCAGGACTACGCGCTCTATCCGCACATGACCGTCCGCGAGAACATCGCCTTTCCGCTGCGCCAGCAGAAGGTCGCGGCCGAGACGATTGCCAAGCAGGTAGCCTGGGCGGCGAACGTGCTCAGCATCGAGCCGTTGCTCGACCGCCTGCCGGCGGCGCTGTCAGGCGGCCAACGGCAACGCGTCGCGGTCGGCCGGGCAATCGTGCGCAATCCTTCGGTGCTGCTGATGGACGAGCCGCTGTCGAACCTCGACGCGTCGCTGCGCGTCAGGATGCGCACGGAGATCAGGAAGCTCCAGAAGGATCTCGGGATCACCGTCATCTTCGTCACCCACGACCAGGAGGAAGCCATGGTGCTGTCCGACCGCATCGCGGTGATGAAGGACGGCGTCGTGCAGCAGTTCGCAGCGCCGATGGAGGTCTACACCAGGCCCGCCAACCAGTTTGTCGCCGGCTTCATCGGCAGTCCGCAGATGAACTTCCTGCCCGCCGATTTGTGCGGCGGGCGCGCCGACCACATTCTCGGCGTGCGTCCGCATGATCTGAAACCGGTCAAGGAGGGCGGCGAGACGATGACGCTGTCGGGCGAGCTGCTGCTGATCGAGCCCGCCGGCCCGGTCCAGTTCCTCGATGTGTCGATAGGGGAGCATATCGTGCGCGCCACCTGCTCGGATCCCTCCGGCCTGGCACTTGGCGAACGCATCACGATCGGTGCGGATGCTGCCGCGCTCCGTTACTTCGCGGGCGATAACGGCGCCCGGATCAATTTATAGCGCAGGAAGTCAAAGGCTGAAAATGCAGTACGAACTGGTGCTCAGAAACGGGCGGGTCATCGACCCGTCCCAGGCGATCGACCGTGTCACCGACGTCGCGTTCGCCGCCGGCAAGGTCGCAGCCGTCGGCGATGGGCTGCGCGGACGCAGCGAACGAGACGTCACCGGCCGGATCGTCACCCCGGGCCTGATCGACCTCCATACCCATGTCTACTGGGGCGGGACGTCGCTCGGGGTCGACCCGGACATGTTTGCGCGCATGAGCGCGGTATCGACCTGCGTGGATACCGGCAGCGCCGGCCCCGGCAATTTCCCGGGCTTTCGAAAGCATGTCATCGAAAAGTCGAAGGCGCGCATCCTCGTCTATCTGCACGTCTCCCACGCGGGCATCTACGGTTTTGCCAAGAACGTCATGGTGGGCGAGAGCCACGACATGCGCCTCATGGCGCCGCGCGACGCCGTCGAGGTCATCGAGCAGAACCGCGACGTCATCATCGGCGTGAAGGTGCGCGTCGGCAAGCACGCGTCCGGTCCGTCCGGGATCCACCCGCTCGACGTCGCGCTGCAGGTCGCGGACGAAACGGGACTGCCGCTGATGGCGCATATCGACGAGCCGCCACCGTCCTATGAAGAGGTGGTCGCCAAGCTGCGCAAGGGTGACGTCCTCACGCATTGCTACCGGCCGTTCCCCAACGCGCCGATCGATGGACGCGGCAACGTCAGACAAGGGATCCTCGAGGCCCGCGAGCGCGGTGTCCTCTTCGACATCGGCCATGGCATGGGTTCGTTCTCGTGGGAGGTGGCCCGCAAGATGATGGCAGCGGGCTTTCCGCCGGATACAATCTCGTCGGACGTCCACAGCCTGTGCATCGACGGGCCGGCCTACGACCAGGTCACCACGCTGTCGAAATTCCTGGTGCTGGGCATGCCGATCGCCGACATCATCGCAGCCTCGACGGTAAACGCGGCCAGAGCCGTGCAGCGGCCGGAACTGGGCTCGCTGAAACCCGGCTCCGCGGGCGATGCCAGCGTCCTCGAACTGCGCGACGGATCGTTCCCGCTCGAGGACGTGCGGGGCGAGATCGTCACCGCAAAGCAACGCTTCTTCGCGGCCGGGCTGGTCATTGGCGGGCGCGAAACGGGCACGAATGCCGTGCCCCTTGCCGCAGCAGCAGAGTGAGGAGTCATACAATGGACAGCGCTTACGATCTCTCCAAGAAGACATCGAACTACATCGGCGGGCGCTGGGTCAACGAGGCCGCGACAATGCCGGCGATCAATCCGGCGACCGGCGAACAGATCGCAAGCCTGCCGAACTCCAGCCGCGAAACCGTCGCCGCGGCCGTTGCCGCCGCCAAGGCAGCCGCGCCGCAATGGGCCGCGGTGCCCGTCTTCGAGCGAGCAGCCATGTGTATTGCCATCGCGACCGCGATCGATCGGGATCGCGAGAGCATCGCCCGCCTCCTGTCGCTGGAACAGGGCAAGATCCTCGCCGAGGCGATGGGCGAGGTCGGCAAGGCCGCAGACGGCTTCCGCCTTGCCGCAGAACTCGTGAAGCAGATGGGCGGTCAGACACTGCCTGCCGAGGACCCAACCAAGCTGGTCATGACGATCCGCCAGCCGCGGGGCGTCTACGGCGTCATCACGCCCTGGAACTTCCCGGTGAACATTCCGGTCGAGTATCTCGCGCCCGGCATCGCCACGGGCAATGCAATCGTCTGGGTGCCGGCGCCGTCGACCTCGCTGGTCGCCTGCGCGCTGATGCAGACGATCGAGTCGGCCGGGCTTCCGGCTGGAGTCATCAACCTCGTGATCGGGGAGGGCGCCACGGCCGGCGATGCGCTCGTGGTCCATGCCGACGTCGCCGCCATCGGCTTCACGGGCAGTGCCGCGACCGGTCGGCGGATTGCGGAGCGTGGCGCCGGCAAGCCGCTGCTTCTGGAACTGGGCGGCAACGGTCCGGTCATCGTGTTTGAGGATGCCGACATCGACGCTGCGGCCGCGGCCGCGGCGGGCGGCGCCTTCTTCAACGCCGGGCAGGTCTGCGCGGCGACGGGCCGTGTGCTTGCGCATGAATCCATCGTCGACAGCCTGTGCGCAAAGCTCGTCGCCCATGCGGCAAAACACGTGCCGGGAGACCCGTTCCATCAGGGAACGACGATGGGACCGCTCAACAACGCCAAGGTAGCGGCAAAGGTGAAAGAGCATGTCGACGACGCCGTCGCCGCCGGCGCCAAGGTCCTCCACGGAGGCAAGGCAAGGCCCGACCTCGGCAGCGCGCTGTTCTTCGAGCCGACGGTGATCCGCGACGTGACGCGCGAGATGAAGCTCAATCGGGAGGAGACGTTCGGGCCGGTCGTTCCCGTGATCGCCTTCAGGGACGAGGCGGATGCGCTCGACCTGGCGCTCGACACCGAATACGGCCTGTCGGTCGGCGTCTTCACTGCCGATGTCGCGCGCGGCCTGAAGATCGCGAAAGCCATTCCCGCCGGCATCGTCAACGTCAATGCCGGCAGCACCTGGTGGGAGATCCACCTGCCGTTCGGCGGCGGTTCCGGCACGAAGAGCGGCATCGGCCGTCTCGGCGGAATGCATACGATGGAAGCCATGACCGAGCTGAAGATGATCACCGTGACGATCGGTGCAGAGGCAGCATGACCCTTTCCGACCGCTTTCGCCTCGACGGGAAAAGGGCCCTGGTGACCGGCGGCAGCCGGGGCCTCGGGCGCGAGATGGCGTTGGCGCTGGCAGAGGCGGGAGCCGACATCGTCATCACCGGGCGCAGCGCCGACAGCCTGGACAGGACGGCAGCGCAGCTACGCGGCCACGGGCGGCAGGTCGCGACCATCGTCGGCGACATGGGAGTCCCAGAGGATTGCGAGCGTGTGTGCCGCGAGGCGCTCGCAACGGGGGCGATCGACATTCTCGTCAACAATGTCGGTGACCGGCAGGTGGCCGAGCAGGTCGAGGATGCGTCGATCGACACCTGGCGGCGGCTGATCGACCTCAATCTGACCAGCTGCGTCATCGCCACCAAGCTTGTCGGCGGCCCGATGCTGGAGCGGGGCTGGGGACGCATCATCAACATCAGCTCGATGTGTGCCCTGATCACGTTGCCCGGCATCGGCGGGCGCCACTACGAAGCCGGAAAGGCTGCCGTCCTGCAGTTCACGCGCGCCGTCGCGTCGGACTGGGCGGCGCGCGGCGTGACCGTCAACGCCATATGTCCCGGCCTGTTCATGACGGAGCCGAACCAGCGCTGGAGCCGGGACAAGCCCGACCTGATGCAGGCCTTCGTCGACGACATACCGGTCGGAAAGGCCGGCGAGCCAGAAGACCTCGGACCCCTGGCCGTCTACCTGGCCAGCGATGCCTCCCGCTACATGACCGGCGCGGCCCTGGTCATCGATGGCGGCTTTACCCTGCGATGAAATGCGACCCCGACCCGGAGACAGCCCGATGCCAGACTCCCGATCATCCCACACACTGAAAAGTCCGCTGCCGCCGTTGGCGCTGGCGGCGCTGTTCGCCGATTTCGTCGACGTGCTGATTCCGGGCGACGGGAAATGGCCGTCGGCGTCGGCTGTCGGCGTGCAGGGGCTGCTTTTGTCACGCGTCGTCGAGGAGTGGGGCGAGACGCAGCCGCATCTGATCGCGGACGCGCTGATCGCCTGCGGGGCGCCGTTTGCCGGCCACGATGCGGCCGGACGGAAGGCGATTGTCGAAAAGCTGGAAGCGACGCAGACCGAACTCTTTGCGCAACTGCGTTCGGCCGTGACGCTCGCCTATTATGAAAGCCCGGTCGTCGCCGAGGCCATTCGCGCGCTCGGGCGCCCCTATCTGCTCATGCCGCATCTGGTCGGCTATCCGAGCCGCCCCTTCGACGAGGCACAGGACAGGCCCAGGCATGGCCGCGGTCGCTATATTCCGACCGATGCCGTCGTGCCGGTCGATCCATCGGGCCTCGATCTCGACAACAACCGCACACAGAGCTGGGGGATCACGCGATGACCACGCAACGCACCTGCGACGTTCTCATCATCGGGGCCGGCGCGACCGGCTCGCTCGCAGCCGTCGTTCTCGCGCAGGCGGGCCTCGACGTGGTCTGCCTGGAACAGGGCTCATGGGTGGAGGCCAAGGACCATCCGCATCTGCATTCCGACTGGACATGGCAGCGCAAGACCAGCTGGAATCCCGACGTCGCCAAGCGGCGCCATGCGGACGACTATCCGGTCAAGTCGGACAGTTCGCAGATCCTGATGTGGAACGGTGTCGGCGGATCCACCAATGTCTACGGCGCCATCTGGCCGCGTTACCGCCCTTCGGATTTTCGCAAGGGTACCGAGCATGGGCTGCAGCCGGACTGGCCGATCTCCTACGAAGACGTGGCGCCCTACTATGAACTGGCGGACCGCATGGTCGGCGTCTCGGGCGTCAACGGCGATCCGGCCATGCCGCACCGCGATCCGCCTCCAACGCCGGCCCTGCCGCCGTCGAAGGTTTCGAAGCGACTGGCCGACGCCTTCGACCGGCTAGGCTGGCACTGGTGGCCGGTGGAGGCCGGCGTCATCTCGCGTGCCTATGATGGCCGTCCGGCCTGCAACGGCTGCGGCAGCTGCAATGGTTGTCCGCGCGGCTCGATGAGCAAGTATTCCATGTCGATCTGGCCGAAGGCGCTGGAGGCTGGCTGTGAACTGCGCATCAATGCACGGGTCCTGAAGATCGAGAAGGGCCTGGACGGGCGCGCCACCGGCGCCCTCTACACCGACCGCAACACCGGCCATACGCATTTCCAGAAGGCGCGCGTCGTCGTCGTGGCCGCCAACGGCGTCGGCACGCCCCGGCTGCTGCTCGCTTCCGACAATCTCGCCAACCAGTCCGACCAGGTCGGCCGCAACCTGCTCCACCACACGCTGGTGGCCGGCGAGATGTTCGTCGACCAGCCCGTCGACGGCCATACCGGTTACGTCGCCTCGCTGATCTCGCGCGAATTCGCCGAAACCGACATTTCGCGCGGCTTCGTCAACGGCTTCAACTTCAACTGCATCACCTCGACGCCGTCGGCCGGAGAGACGGCGGCGGGCTGGTTCACGGACTCGAAAGCGCCATGGGGCGAAGGCCATCATGGCTGGTTCGAGCGCCATTTCGGACATGGCATCGGCATTTTTGCCATCGGCGATGACCTGCCCAATCCAGAAAACCGCGTGACCCTGGATCCAACGCTGAAGGATTCCGACGGCATCCCCGCAGCGGTTACTCGCTATCAGCCGGGCGAAAACGACAAGCGGATGATGAACTACATGCTCGACCGCATCGAGGACGTGGCCAAGTCGATGGGTGCGTTCGAATACCATCTGCAGGACTATCGCGACGCCGATGGCGTGTACCGGACGCCGGCATGGCACATGATCGGCACTGCGCGCATGGGCGCGGACCCGGAAACGTCGGTGGTCAACAAGTGGCACCAGACATGGGACGTGCCGAACCTCTTCATCATGGACGGCAGCGTTCTCGCGACAGGCGGGGTGGTCAATCCCACGCCGACGATCTCGGCTCTTGCGTTGCGCGCGGCGACCTACATACGCGACAATTTCGCGACCCTGTCGCGCGCCACCCGATCGTCGCTGGCGGCCTGACCATGCAGCAGAGCCCGCCGGCCGAACCTGGCATGCACGAAACCGAGGTCGATACGCCGGCCCTGATCATCGACCTCGACGCGATGGAAGCGAACATGGACGCCATGGCGGCGTTCTGCAGGCAGGCCGGGGTCAGCCTGCGGCCGCACGCCAAGACGCACAAGTCGCCGGTGATCGCGAACTGGCAGATCGCGCGCGGTGCGGTGGGACAGTGCGTGCAGAAGGGCGGCGAAGCCGAAGCGCTGGCCTGGGGCGGGGTGCGCAACATCCTGGTCTCGAACGAGGTCGTTTCGCCGCGCAAGCTCGCCCGCATCGCGGCGCTTTCGGGCATGGCCGAGGTCGCGATCTGCGCCGACGATGCGGCGGTCGTCGATCTCATCGCGGCGGCGGCGGAAGCGGCGCGCACGCGTCTGCGCGTGCTGGTCGAGATCGACGTGATGAATGCGCGCTGCGGCGTGAGACCAGGGGCCGAGGCTGTCGCCCTGGCGCAGCGCATCGCGAAAAGCAGACACCTCGAGTTTGGCGGGCTGCAATCCTACGAGGGCACCGCCCAGCATCTGCGCAAGCCCGAGCAGCGGCGCGACGCGATCGCGGCCGCCGCCGCCAAGACGGGCGACACGGTCGAGGCCTTGCGCAAGGTCGGGCTGTCCTGCGCCATCGTCGGCGGGGCTGGTACCGGCACCTTCGCGCATGAGGCGGCGAGTGGCGTCTACAACGAACTGCAGACGGGCTCCTACATCTTCATGGACGGGGACTATTCCCGCAACGAGGATGGCCCGGATTTCGCGCAGTCCCTCTTCGTGCTGGCGACCGTGATGAGCGCCGCGCGCAGCGGCAGGGCGGTGCTCGACTGCGGGCACAAGGGCGTGGCCGTCGACTGCGGCCTTCCCGAAGTGTTCGGACGCCCGGACATCACGTGTCTCGGCGCTTCGGACGAACACTGCACGCTGAGGCTCGATGGTTCCGGAGCGGAAGTGACGGTGGGCGAGATGTTGCGGCTCGTGCCGGGCCACTGCGATCCGACCGTGGATCGCCATGACTGGTATGTCGGCATGCGCGGACAGCGCGTCGAATGTGTGTTCCCGATCGCCGGCCGAGGAATGATGCAGTGACGGTGGAAGGCAGCGGCGCGATCGAAGCACTGCGCTGTCTGGCCTGCGGAACCGGGCACCCGGTCGCGCTGCTCTATCGCTGCCCGGCCTGCCGCGGCATCCTTCAGGTGGAGCGATCCGTTCCCGCGTCCGGCATGTGGCGGCGCAGCGATTTCGTGGCCGACGACGTGACGCTCGGCGAAGGCGACACGCCGCTGCGCGAGGTGCCGGCCTCGCTGGTGTCGGCCGAATTCGGCGGGCGCCTTTACGTCAAGGACGAGACGCGCAATCCCTCGGGCTCCTTCAAGGACCGTCTTGTCGCTGCAGCCATGACCCAGGCGCGCCGGCTGGGCGCCGAACGCGTCGTCAGCGCGTCGAGCGGCAATGCGGGCGCGGCAGCCGCCTGCTATGCCGCGAATGCCGGCATCCCCGCGTTGATCTGCTGTCCCGAGTCGACGCCGCACGGCAAGCTCGCCCAGATCAAGGCCTATGGTGCGCAACTGGAACTCGTGCCGGGCCATTACGGCAACTCTTTCGCCCGCGCCATGGAGCTCACGAGGCAAGGCTACGCCAACCTCACCACGACTTACCTCAACCCGTTCGGCGTCGATGCCCTGCGGCTGTTCGGCCAGGAGATCGTCATGGCGCTCGGCAAGGGCACGGCGAACTGGGTCGCCATTCCGACGAGTTCCGGGCCTCTGGTGCAAGGCGTCTACCAGGGTTTTGCCGACCACGGCGCAAAGGTGCGGATACTGGCCGCCCAGGCAGAAGGCTGCGCACCGATTGCCAGCGCCTTTGCGGCGAATGCCGCTGCGGTGCACCCGTGGAACAACCCCCACACCGTCGCATCCGGCATCTCGGACCCGCTCATCGAGCATGCCGACGAGGGCACCCATACGCTGACGCTGGTGCGCAGGAGCAAAGGCCAGGCGCTGGCCAGTCCAGACGAGGAGATCCTTGCGGCGATGGCCGATCTGGCACGCCGCGCGGGGATCTTCTGCGAGCCGACCGCCGCCGCCTCGCTCGCGTCCGTGCGACGGCTTTTCCTGGCAGGGGCACTCGACCCGTCGGCCACCGTGGTGTGCGCGGTCACCGGCCACGGCTTCAAGGATTTTTCGGCGTGGTCGTCGCTGACGCTGAAGTAGATTGTTTTTGTAGTGGTGATCACGGCAATCAGGGTGCACGCGCGCCTGCTCTTGACGGAAGGGGACGCGAAACCCGAGCCCCTTTCGAACCTCTTCATCGCGAACCACGCCGTCGGGGCTGTCACTCTCCTGCATGTGCTGGTACCTGCCGCCTCTGCGGGGCAGGGCCGTGCCATGTCACCTCGACGTTGACGTCCATCGCCGGGCGTGCGCTTGCTCGGCATGGCCGGGCGCGAGGGCCGGGCGGGAGATGGACGCTATGACGCCACAGGCAGGCTGGATCGACCGGTTCGAGGGGCTGAAGCGGCTTCCGCCGGAGCTGCAGGCGGATCTCGTGCGCGGCAGCCGCGTCGTCTCGGTTCCCGCCGGCACGCTGGTCTTCGAGCCTGGCCAGTCGGCCGACAATCTGCTGCTGCTTCTCGACGGCACGGTGCGCGTACAGCAGAAATCGGCGACGGGCCGCGAGGTCTTTCTCTACCGCGTCCATGCTGGCGAGAGCTGCGTCCTGACGACGGCCTGCATGCTCGCCTACGAGCACTATGCGGCGGAAGGGACGGCGGAAACCGACGTGACGGCGGTCGCCATCCCGCGCGCGACCTTCGACGATCTGGCCGGCCGATCGTCGCTGTTTCGGCAGTTCATCTTCCAGGCCTATTCACGCCGGATCACCGATCTGTTCACGCTGATCGACGACATCGTCTTCCAGAAGATGGACGTGCGGCTGGCCGCGAGGCTCTTGGAACTCGCGGGCGATGGCGACATCGTGCATGCCACGCACCAGTTCCTGGCGACCGAACTCGGCACGGCGCGCGAGGTGATCTCGCGCACGCTCTCCGAATTCCAGCGCAGGAGCTGGATCGAGCAAGCGCGGGGCGAGATCCACCTGATCGGCAAGGCCGGGCTCGGCCGTCTGGCGCGCGCCGCCGGAGAACGGTGACGGAATCATCGGAGAACGGTGACGAAGTCACCAAGGAGTCTGCCCAGACCGTGCGAAGATGCCTCCATCGTCAATCACAGGAGGATGTCATGCGCACCAACATGGGAACGATCGACCGGGGAGTGAGGCTCGTCGTGGCCGCGGCGCTCCTCTATGCCGCCTTCGGCACTGCTTTTGCCGCGACAGGCTTGCTGCATTGGGCCGCGATCGCCGTCGCGATCGTCTTCACCCTGACCGCGCTGGTCGGCACCTGCCCGCTCTACAGCATACTGGGCATCCGCACCTGCCGCGTCGCCTGACCGGAGACCAGCCATGGCCTTCCAGACCCAGATGGACGTCCGACCGGAGGTGACAGCCTTCTTCGACCCGGCGACCAACACGATCTCCTACGTCGTGAAGGATCCGGCGTCCGCTGCCTGCGCCGTGGTCGATTCCGTCATGGACATCGACTACGCGGCGGGGCGGATCTCGCATGACCATGCCGACGAGATCATCGCCTTCGTCGAGACGAAGGGGCTCACGGTCGAGTGGCTGATCGAGACGCATGTCCACGCCGATCACCTGTCCGCCGCGCCCTACATCCAGCAGAGACTTGGCGGCAGGCTCGGCATCGGCCGCAACATCACGGTCGTTCAGGACACCTTTGGCAAGGTGTTCAACGAAGGCACGGAATTCAAGCGCGACGGGTCGCAGTTCGACCGGCTTTTCGACGACGGCGACATCTATCACGTCGGCCAGATGCAGTGTCTTGCCATCCATACGCCTGGCCATACGCCGGCCTGCATGACGCATGTCATGGGCGACGCCGCCTTCGTCGGCGACACGCTGTTCATGCCGGACGGCGGATCGGCGCGGGCCGACTTCCCCGGCGGCGACGCCGGCGTGCTCTATGATTCGATCCAGAAGGTCCTGTCGCTGCCCGACGGGATGCGGCTCTTCATGTGCCACGACTACGGCCCGAACGGCCGCGAGATACGCTGGGAGACGAGCGTCGCCGAGGAGAAGGCGCACAACATCCATGTCGGCGGCGGCAGGTCGAAGGCAGACTTCGTCAAGTTCCGCACCGAGCGCGACGCGACGCTGGCGATGCCGAAGCTGATCATCCCTTCGCTCCAGGTGAACATGCGCGCGGGCGAATTGCCGCCGCCCGACGAGATCGGCCGGCGCTATCTCAAGGTTCCCGTCAACACGCTCTGAATGACAAACGCCTCGCAGCCGCGGCGGCCGACCCAAGCCATTCCCGACACAAGGACGCATCATGCAACGCACACGACTGACCGACACGCTCTCGATCGGCCCGCAGATCCAGCCGGCCGACGTCTCGACCCTCAAGCAGGCCGGATTTCGCGCCATCGTCTGCAACCGGCCGGATGGCGAGGGCGCTGGCCAGCCGGGCCAAAAGGACATGGCGCAGGCCGCGCAGGCCGCGGGCCTGGAGTTCCGCTACCTGCCGGTCACGCCGGGCAACGTCACGAGCGAGATCGTGGCTGCCTTCGGCAAGGCGATCGACGAATTGCCGGGACCGGTCTTTGCCTATTGCCGCTCCGGCGCGCGCTCCTCGACCCTGTGGTCGCTCGCAGCCGACCGCCGACCGTGAAATAGGCGCCATGCCAGGTCGGCGATTGCGCAGGCCCTGTCGCGAATGGCCGCTCGGGCATCGCGCCAGGGCAAGCATCACCGTCCGATGAAGAAGGCCCGAATGCCCCCACTTGCCCGCTATCTGCAGATCCTGACGTGGGGCCGGACCTATTCGCGCCATGCGCTTTCCAACGACCTCCTGGCGGCGGTCATCGTCACGATCATGCTGATCCCGCAGTCGCTGGCCTATGCGCTGCTGGCCGGGCTGCCGCCCGAGGCTGGCATCTATGCCTCGATCGCGCCGATCCTGCTCTACGCGATCTTCGGCACCAGCCGTGCGCTCGCGGTCGGTCCCGTCGCCGTCGTCTCGCTGATGACGGCAGCCGCAGTCGGCCAGGTCGCCGAGCAGGGCACTGCCGGCTATGCCGTCGCGGCGCTGACGCTCGCCTTCCTGTCCGGCGCGCTGCTTGTCGTCATGGGCGTCCTGCGGCTCGGCTTCCTCGGCAATTTCCTCAGCCATCCCGTCATCGCCGGCTTCATCACCGCCAGCGGCATCCTGATCGCAGCAAGCCAGGTGAAGCATGTGCTGGGCATTGCGGGCGGCGGCCATACGCTGGTCGAGATCGTCCGCTCGCTGGCCGAGAACCTGAGCGCGACGAACTGGATCACGCTCGCCATCGGCCTTTCGGCCACAGCCTTCCTGTTCTGGGTGCGCAAGGGGCTCAAGCCGCTGCTGCGGCGGCTCGGCCTGCCGGCGCGGGCCGCCGATATCGTCACCAAGGCGGGGCCGGTCTTCGCCGTCCTCTCCACCACGCTCCTGGTCTGGGGGCTCGACCTGGCGGGGCGCGGGGTGACGATCGTGGGCGCCGTGCCGCAGAGCCTGCCGC
>Ga0209902_100427_pt1 | contig 47163 bp, 49 predicted proteins | sample FECB27metaG_FD_188304 | JGI IMG/M metagenome (GOLD analysis project Ga0209902, IMG submission 188304) | Cyanobacterial communities from the Joint Genome Institute, California, USA - FECB-27 (SPAdes) (version 2) | ecosystem: Environmental > Aquatic > Thermal springs > Hot (42-90C) > Microbial mats...
CCTCGCAAAGGACTGGGAAAAATCCATCGAAAGCGCCACCGCCTTCGCCCACATCGCCAGCATCCGAATGCTCACGCGGCGCATCGCAAGGCACTGCAAACCCGCGTGAACTTCTGAATCGGGCTCTAAGGCCCATATTATGCCAACGGGTGTTTCTGAAAGAGGGTCGATTATGTGGCATGTGATTGATCTTAAAGAAAATAATCAATTTTGGGTCGAGAGAAGATCAATATCTGATCAAATTTTGAATGTTAATGTATTATAGTTATATTTTTAATTTGATAAATCTATTTTCTCTATTAACTAATTATATTTTTTCTGAACACCACGCTCAGATTATTCGCCGGCATCTCGATCACCTCCGCCGCGCCGAACCCCGCCGCTTTCGCCAGCGTCTCGACATCGTCCAGCCCGCGCAGCCCCCACTCCGCATCGCGCTCGCGCAGGCTCGCGTCGAACGCCGCATTGCCGGGTTCGAGCTCGCGACCGGGGCGGCGGAAGGGGCCGTAAAGATAGAGCGGGCCGCCTTCGCGCAGGATGCGGCCGGCGTTGCGGAACAGGCCTTCCGTCGCCGCCCAGGGCGCGATGTGGACCATGTTGATGCAGAGGATGGCGTCGGCCTGATCGACCGGCCAGTCGTCAGCCATCGCGTCGAGCCGGAGCGGCGGCAGGACGTTTGGCAGGCCCTGATCTGTCGTCCACGCCGCGATGCTGGCCAGCGCCTCCAGGCTCGGGTCGCTCGGCTGAAAGGTCAGGGCAGGGAGGGCGGCGGCGAAATGGGCGATGTGCTCGCCCGAGCCGCTGGCCACTTCCAGAACCAGGCCGTCCGCCGGCAAGACCTCGCGCAGCAGGCCAAGGATCGCGTCGCGGTTGCGCAAGGTCGCCGGTGCGAACAGGCGCGCTTCGCCGGGCTGTTTCCAGTCGTCGCCCGGCGTCCAGGGCTGCGGTCCGGTCGTCGGTTTGTTCTGCGACATGTCCTGCTTGCTCTCCTGCGGACGAATCTTTGCGCTGTCCCATCGCGTCGCGGCGATCTTACGCTATAAGCGTTTTGGAAGCGGGCCGCTGGCGAGTGCGGCTTTGCATGCAGCGGGCCTGTTTTGTTAACCGAGATCCTGATTGTCGTGGCCCTGACCGTGATCAACGGTCTGCTCGCCATGTCTGAGCTTGCCGTCGTCTCGTCGCGGCCCGCCAGGCTCAGGGTTCTCGGTGATCAGGGCAACAAGGGCGCGCTCACCGCGATTCGCCTGGCCGAAGACCCCGGCCGCTTTCTTTCCACCGTCCAGATCGGCATCACGCTGGTCGGCGTGCTGTCGGGCGCGTTCTCGGGCGCGACGCTCGGCGCGCGGCTGTCGGACTGGCTCTCCGAGCAGGGCCTGTCGCAGGCGATGGCGGACGGTTTCGGCGTCGGCATCGTCGTCGTGGCGATCACCTATCTCTCGCTGATCATCGGCGAACTCGTGCCCAAGCAGATCGCGCTGCGCGACCCTGAAAAGGTCGCCGCGCGCGTCGCGCCGGCGATGGCGTTGATCGCCACCGTCGGGGCGCCGCTGGTCTTCCTGCTCAACATCTCGGGCAAGGCGGTGCTGGCGCTGCTCGGCCAGAAGGGCGAGCCGGAAGAGACGGTCACTGAAGAGGAGGTCCGCACTATCATCGCCGAGGCGGAGAACGCCGGCGTGCTGGAGCGCGACGAGCGCGCGATGATCTCGGGCGTGATGCGGCTGGCCGACCGCTCGGCGCGGGCCCTGATGACGCCACGCCGCGAGGTCGAGGTGATCGACCTCACCGACTCAGCCGACGAGATCCGCGCCCAGTTGCGGGCGACCCGCCGCTCGCGCCTGCCGGTGCAGGATGGCGAGGCGGATTCGATCATCGGCGTCTGCATCGTCAAGGACATGATCGACAGACTGTCGGATGGCGGTACGCATGATCTGCGTGGGCTGATCGACGAGGCCCCGGTGGTGATGGACACCGCCAACGCCCTGCACATCCTGCGCGATATTCGCGCCTCGAAGGTGCATATGGCGCTGGTCTTCGACGAGTACGGTCATTTCGAGGGCATCATCACGCCCGGCGACGTTCTGGAGGCGATCATCGGCGCCTTCCAGGAAGAGGAGGAGACCGAGCCGCCGATCGTGACGCGCGCCGACGGCTCCTGGCTCGTCGCCGGCTGGATGCAGGTCGACGAGTTCTCGCACGAGCTCGGCGTCCATATCCCCAAGGACGCCGACTACCAGACGGTGGCGGGCTTCGTGCTCGCCGAGATGAACCGTCTGCCCAATGTCGGCGAGTTCTTCGAGAAGGGCCATTGGCGCTTCGAGGTGGTCGATCTCGACGGGCGTCGCATCGACAAGCTACTGGTCAGCCGGGTCGATTGAGCCATGCAGAGAGATGTTGACGCTTCGCAACCCGGCGTGATTTAAGCGCTTCAAGGGGTTCAATCGCGACGACCCCGTGAGGCCTCGGCCCAAGGCTCGCGTCCAGTTTCCTCGGTTCAGGATGGACGCCCATGTCTTCCAGCACACAGATCACTGCTGCCCAATTGTCACGGCTCGTCGGCCTGCCCGACGCACCGACGCTCATCGATGTCCGGATACCGGACGATGTTGCTGTCGACCCGCGCATCCTGCCCAATGCCGGGCAGCGCTCGCACAAGACGGTGGCCGACTGGGCCGGCGACTATGCCCGCGCGCGCGTCGTCGTGGTCTGCCAGCGCGGCCTGAAGCTGAGCGAGGGCGTCGCCGCCTGGCTGCGGCATGAGGGCGTTGCGGCCGAGAGCCTCGAAGGCGGCTTCGAGGCCTGGCGCGACGCTGGCGGCCTTCTGGTCTCGATCGGCAAGCTGCCGCCGCGCGACGCAGCCGGCCGGACGCTCTGGGTGACGCGAGCCCGGCCCAAGGTGGATCGTATCGCGTGTCCCTGGCTGATCAGGCGCTTCGTCGATCCCAAGGCGGTGTTCCTGTTCGTTGCGGCGAGCGAGGTTTCAGCCGTTGCCGACCGTTTTGGCGCGACGCCGTTCGACATCGACGGCGTGTTCTGGAGCCATCGCGGAGAGCGTTGCACCTTCGACATCATGATCGAGGAGTTTGGGCTGGCGAGCCCGGCGCTCGACCGGCTGGCCGAGATCGTGCGCGCGGCCGACACCGCCCGGCTTGATCTCGCGCCGCAGGCGGCGGGCTTCCTCGCCGCATCGCTGGGGTTGTCGCGGATGTTCAAGGACGATCTGGCGCAGCTCGATGCGGGCATGCTGCTCTATGACGCCTTCTATCGCTGGTGCCGCGACGCCAGCGAGGAAACCCACAACTGGCCGGCCGTGAAGGCTCCGTCCGAAGGTAAGCCACGATGACGAGCGCGACGACGGATGACGTGCAGGCCCAGCCGGCGCTGCCGACGCTGGGGGAGGCGACGCGGGTCTGGGCCAAAATCGGCTGCCTGTCCTTCGGCGGGCCGGCCGGCCAGATCGCCATGATGCACAAGGAACTGGTCGAGGAGCGGCGCTGGATCGGCGAGCAGCGCTTCCTGCATGCGCTGAACTACTGCATGCTGCTGCCTGGGCCCGAGGCGCAGCAGCTTGCCGTCTATATCGGCTGGCTGATGCACCGGACCATCGGCGGGTTGATCGCGGGGCTTCTGTTCATCCTGCCCGGCGCGCTGGTGATGCTGGGGCTGAGCATCCTTTACGTCCTGTACCGGCAGGTTCCGCTGGTCGATGGCCTGTTCTTCGGCGTCAAGGCGGCGGTGCTCGCTGTGGTCATCGAGGCGGGACTGCGCATCAGCAAGCGCGCGCTGAAGAACCGGGCGATGGTTGCGATTGCGGTCGCGGCTTTTGTGGCGATCTTCCTGTTCAAGACGCCGTTTCCACTGATCATCCTGGCGGCGGGGCTGATCGGCTGGCTCGGTCATCGCCACCGTCCCGACCTGTTCGGGGCAGGCGGCGGCCATGGCGCGAGCGGACCCGATGTCGTCGGCATCGTCGATGGGATGTTCGCGCGCGGCGAACTCGCGCATGTGCGCCCCTCGACGGGGCGGGCGTTGCGAGCGCTGGCGATCTGGCTGCCGCTTTGGCTCGGGCCGGTTCTGCTGCTCTGGCTGCTGACAGGCGGCGCAAGCGTATGGACGCAGGTCGCGACGTTCTTCAGCACCATGGCGGTGGTGACGTTCGGCGGCGCCTATGCGGTGCTGGCCTATGTCGCGCAGGCTGCGGTCGAGACCTATGGCTGGCTCGTCGCCGGCGAAATGGTCGATGGGCTGGGTCTGGCCGAAACCACGCCGGGTCCACTGATCCTGGTGCTGCAATTTGTCGGCTTCCTCGCCGGATTTCGCGCGCCGGGCAGCCTTCCGCCGCTGCTTGCGGGGACTCTCGGGGCGGCCCTGACGGTCTGGGTCACCTTCGCGCCCTGCTTTCTCTGGATTTTCCTCGGCGGGCCTTATGTCGAGGCGCTGCGTGGCAACCGGGCGATCTCTGCGGCGCTGGGCGCGATCACGGCCGCCGTCGTCGGCGTGATCATGAACCTCGCGCTCTGGTTCGGCTTGCATGTCCTCTTCCGCGAGGTGCGCAGCGTCAGCGTGCTGGGCCTGTCGCCGGACTGGCCGGTGCTGGCGTCGCTCGACTGGCGCGCCGCGCTGCTTTCGGGCGCGGCCATGCTGGCGATGCTGCGCTTCAAGACCGGTATGATCCCGACCCTGATCGCCTGCGCTGTGGCCGGCATGCTGCTGACGCGGCTGCCTGCTTGAGCTTCACCGTCAGCGCTTGGGCTGCTCGCCCGGGTCGATGACGCGATACTCGGCGTCGATGACATCGACGCGCTCGGCCGGCCGCTGCTGTTGAGCGAACGGGTTGGGTTGACCGAATCCGGCCGCCTTCAGCCGGCTGCGGATGCGCCAGGCCGCGATCGCGCCGACGATCATCACGACCGGGATCAGGATCAGCGCCAAGCTCGCCGCCAGCAGGAACAGCGTCACGCCGACGACCACGCTGGCGGCCATGGCGAGCCAGGTGACCCATGCGGGTCTGCCCGTCGCGGCTCCACCCAGCCGATGCAGATTGACGCGGATCATGTCGCTTTCGTCCCGGTTGATCGAGTATCTAAGATAGGAAGCGAATGCGGCGAAGACGAGATCGGTTCCCGCAAGGGCAATCGCGCCCTCTAGTGGAACTCAGGAGGCAAGGCGCGAACCCCTCCCCCTCGTGGGGAGGGGCAGGGGGCGAACGACCGGGCGAGCGATCTTTTGGAAAAGATGAGCCGGCAGCAGCGATGCGGCCACTCCATCGAACGAATTGCTCGGGCCCACACCCCCCCCCCCCTCCCCTCCCCACGAGGGGGAGGGGTTTCTGTCGAGGCTCCCGCACGCGGCCACCCAGGCTTAAACTTATTGCAAGCTGGTACAGGGACGAAGCTCGTCAGGCTCGCTCGCGCCAGTCATAGAGCCAGTCGTGGCGGCGGCGCAGGCCGTCGGGGCCGAGCCGCTTCATCACCAGATCGCGCGCAAAGCTCCAGGGGCGGCCGAGATGATAGGCGCGCCCGTTGCCGCGGCTCGTCTCCTGCACGCGGGCGACGCGCTCTGCGCGCTCCCGCGCATAGGCGGCCATGGCGGCAGGCACGCCGGCCGCGCCGTCGCGTTCGAGATGCAGCGCCAGCAGGCGCGACAGCACTGCTGCGTCCTCGATCGCGAGCGCCGCGCCCTGCGCCAGGAACGGCAGGACGGGATGGGCGGCGTCGCCGAGCAGCGCGATCCGGCCCTTGGCCATGGCGGCGGGCGGACGGTCGTAAAGCGACCATACCCGCCAGGAGCCGGCGGCCGAGGCAAGCCTGTGCAGGGCCGGCGTCGCGCCGGCGACCTGGTTCGCGAGCAGGGCACTTTCACCCTCGCGCGACCAGCCGTCGCGGGCCTCCCGCGCGGCGCGGATGATGACGAGATTGGTCTCGCGCCCGCCGGCGACGGGGTAATGGACCGCATGTCGGTCGCGGCCGAGATGCAGCGTCACCTGCGCCTCGCCAGCGGTGGCGCCAGTCACGGGCACCAGCGCGCGCCAGGCCTCGAAGCCGGTGAAGGAGGGGGTGCTTGCGTCGCCGTTGAGCTCGCGCAGCCGCGACCACAATCCGTCCGCGCCGATCAGGCCGAGCGCGGGAAGCGTCTCCGCCTGGCCGTTCTCGCCGATCAGCGTCGCGGTGACGCCGTCGCCATCCTGCGCGACCGCCTCGACGCCACGGCCGACGATCAGCCGGATATTGGGCATGGCCCGCGCGGCATCGAGCAACAGCATATGGAGGTCGGCGCGCTTGAGCAGTCGAAAGGGGCTCTCGCCTTCGCCGGCGCTCATCGGCATTTCCGACAGTGTCGCGCCGTCATGCCAGCGCCTGACCACCAGCCGCCGCGCGGTGACGCTGGCGCGCTTGAGTTGCAGGCGCAGATCGAGCCCGTCGAGCACGCGTCCGGCATTGGGTGAAAGCTGGATGCCGGCCCCGCTCTCGGCGAAACCGGTGCGCTTTTCCGCCACGGTCACGGCAATACCGCGCCGCGCGAGCGCGATGGCGGCCGTCAGACCGCCGATCCCCGCGCCGGCGATCAGGAAATGGGGAGCTGTCACGGTTGGGCCGATGCGGCGATCAGGCGGCCCGGGCGGCTTCGTGATGGGCGCAGTCGGGCGGCGTGCAGGTCCCACCCTTCAGCGTGGGATCGTATTTGAACAGCGTGGAGCAATAGGGGCAGACGATCTCGGAATCGCCGCCCATGTCGAGGAAGACATGGGGATGGTCGAAGGGCGGCTTCGCCCCGATGCACATGAACTCATGCGCGCCGACATGGATGACCGCGACGCCGGGATCGTTGTGGAAATGGGGGATGCCGGTCTCGGCCATGGTCGCTGCTCGTCGAGGAAGAGGGCTTGTGATGTCGGGGCACGCTATCGCGCCGCAGTCCGCCGCGCCAGTGCGCGATTGCCTCAGGGGGCGCGGAAGCAGGCCTGCGTTAGGGCCGTGGTGCGTTCGCGCTCCTGCGCAGTCAGCGCGTTGCCAAGGACGCCGCGCCACAGCCCCTCGCGTTTCAGCGCCGCCACGGTGCAGGCATAGGATTGGGCGCAGGCCGGATCGGGAATTCGCAAGGTCTCGCAAGTGCGCTGATAGGTGATCCGCAGGGCCCGCTCCTGCGGCGGCGTCACCGGGAGGATCTGCATCGCCAGCATGATCGCACCGATCAGGAGGGGCTGGTGGATCAGGTAGAAGGCGAGGCTGTGCCGGCCGCACCAGCGCAGCAGGCGGGCGAGGCGATTGTCGGAATTCCAGCGCGCCCAGCCCGGCAACGCTTCGCGCGCCAGCACGAGCCGCGCCAGCGCCATGCCGCCGAGCACGCAGCCGAACCAGGGAAACACCGGCACGAAATCAGCGCTGCGCACCGCGATCGGCGACAGGCCGAGGAAGGCGAGCCAGGGTGCGTCCAGCCAGGCCGCGTCCAAGGCGGGATGATCGACAAGGACGGGCAGCGCGAAGCAGAGCGCAGCCGCGACAATGAGCACGATCGCCGGCGCGCGGATGAAGGCGAGGCCGAGCACGCTGCCCACCGCGACATGGTGCAGGATGCCGAAGAAGATGTAGCTCTGCGGCATGGCGAACCGCGTCGCCACCGTCACGAGCAGGGCAGCGCCCGCGACCATGGCGAGCCGCTTCAGGAAGGCGGCGCGGTCGAGCCCGCCTCGCGTCGCCAGCACGAGGCTGACGCCGACCAGCGTCAGGAAGGAGCCGGCGATGATCCGCGCGAACCAGCGCCAGCCGGGTTCGCTCGGCACATCGACGTCGGTCAGTCCGAAAAAGGAGAGGTCGTAGGCGAAATGGAAAACCACCATCGCCATCAGCGCGACGCCTCGGGCAAGATCGACGAGCGGGATGCGCGGTGTCGGGCCGGGGGCGGCCGGGGGCGGGGCGGGCTGGTTCATCGCCCCCTTCATAGGCAAGCGGCATCGCCCCGGCTACCCAAGCTGCGCCGCGCATGGCAGGGAAAGGCAATCGTCCCGTCGCAGCCCAAAGACCGCCCGCCATGCAGCACTTCTCGTCCGACGGCGTCAGCCTCGCCTATATCGATCTCGCGCCGACGGTCGAGCCGCGCGGCAGCACCATCGTGCTCGTGCATGGCTTCGGCTCCAGCCACGCCGTCAACTGGGTCAATACACAGTGGACGAAGACGCTGCCCCATGCCGGCTACCGCGTGGTGGCGCTCGACAATCGCGGCCATGGCCAGAGCGAGAAGCTCTACGATCCCGCCGCCTATTCCTCGCAGGTGATGGCCGAAGATGTCCGCCGGCTGATGGACCATCTCGATATCGGCCGGGCGGCCGTGATGGGCTATTCGATGGGCGCGCGCATCTCGGCGCATCTGGCGCTGGCGCATCCGGACCGGCTGGAGGCGCTGCTGCTGGGCGGGCTCGGCATCCATCTGGTCGAGGGCGTCGGCCTGCCGCTCGGCATTGCGGACGCGATGGAGGCGCGTTCGCTCGACGAGCTGAGCGACCCGATGCAGCGCATGTTCCGCGCCTTCGCCGAGGCGACGAAGAGCGACCTCAAGGCGCTGGCCGCCTGCATCCGGGGCTCGCGCCAGACGCTGAGCGCGGCGCAGGTCGGTGCGATCTCGGTCCCGACCTTGGTCAGCGTCGGGACGAAGGATGATGTCGCCGGTTCGGGGGCGGCGCTGGCGGCGCTGATCCCCGGCGCGCGGGCCTATGACATCGAGGGCCGCGACCACAACCTCGCCGTCGGAGACAAGGGCCACAAGCTGGCGGTGGTCGATTTCCTTGCGGGGTTGTGATCTCTCTCGCGTAGAAAATTATTCTCCGCCAAAGGGTTGGAGCGAGGTGCTGGCAAAGAGAGTCCTTTGCCTGAGAGCTTGATTCAGCTAGGAGAGAGGCCATCTGGTAGCATCGCCGCGCTTCGGTGGCGGCATGCGGCGTCTGAACTGAGCGGAGAGATTCCATGCCAATCGGTCGTTCGAGCAGCGAGGCGCGCGATCCTGAAACCGGTCTCGACAGGGTCGATCCGGTCTGGGCGAGGCTTCGGCGCGAGGCGGACGCTGCGGTCGCGGCAGAGCCTTCGCTCGCCGGCCTGCTGATGGCCTCGGTCCTCAACCAGCCCGGTTTCGAGGCGGCGGTGCGCCATCGCGTTGCGATGCGCGTCGCCCATCCCGCGCTCTCCGCCGATCTGATCGAGCAGGCCTATGACGAGGCGCTGGCCGATGATCCCGAGATCGCCGTCGGCATGCGCGCCGACGTGGCGGCCGTGCTCGACCGCGACCCGGCTTGCTACCGCGTGCTGGAGCCGGTGCTCTATTTCAAGGGTTTCCACGCGCTGCAGTGCCACCGTCTGGCGCATTGGCTGTGGCGGCAGGGCCGGCGCGATTTCGCGCTCTATCTGCAGAGCCGTTCGTCGGAAGTCTTCCAGACCGACATCAACCCGGCCGCGAAGATCGGCAAGGGCATCTTCCTCGACCACGCGACCGGGCTCGTCGTCGGCGAGACGGCTGTGATCGAGGACGATGTCTCGATGCTGCATTCGGTCACGCTTGGCGGCACCGGCAAGCAGGGCGGCGATCGCCATCCCAAGATCCGCAAGGGCGTCCTGATCGGCGCGGGCGCGAAGATCCTCGGCAATATCGAGGTCGGGCAGTGCAGCCGCGTCGCTGCGGGCTCAGTCGTGCTGGCGAGCGTGCCGCGCAACAAGACGGTCGCGGGCGTGCCGGCAAAAGTCGTCGGCGAGGCCGGCTGCGCCGAGCCCTCCCGTTCGATGGACCAGATACTCGGCGGCGATTGCGGCGGCTGCATCTGAGGCCGGCTCAGGTTCAGGCACTCTCCAGCCAGGCTTTGGCGGCCGCGGCCTGCGGATGCTGGTCGTTCGTACGCGCCAGCGTCAGCGCCACCCGATCCCCAGTCGCCATCGCCTGCGCGAAGGGCGCGACCAGCCGGTCATCCGCGAGATGCGGCGAAATCAGGCTTTTGCGGCCCATCAGCACGCCCGAGCCCGCGAGCGCCGCATCCAGCGCCAGGCTGTAGAGCGAGAAGGCCGGGCCGCGCGCCGGATCGACCGTACCGGGCGCGCCTGCAAAACTGAGCCAGCGCCGCCAGTCCTGCCGCCAGACCGCGTCATGCAGCAGCGTCTGGCCGGCGAGGTCGCCAGACGTCAAAAGCCGCGCCGCGAGCGTCGGTGCGCAGACCGGCAGGATCGTGTCCTGTCCATCGCCATCCCAGGCTTCGTAGAACAGCGCCAGATCGTAGGGTTCGCGGCGCGGATCGGGCGGCTGCTCCATGGCCGCGACCGAGACCTGCAGATCGGGAAAGGCCGCGCGCAAGCCCGAAAGCCTCGGCGAGAGCCAGAGCTGGGCGAGGCAGGGCAGGGCGGCGATGGTCAGCGCCCGCCCGCCATGTCCCGCCCGCAACACTTCGACGCCCTCACCAAGCGCCTCGAACCCCCGGCTCAGGCGCGGCAGCGCGGCGCGTGCGGCGTCGGTCAGCGCCACGCCTTGCGGCAGGCGGCGGAACAGCGGGAAGCCAAGCCATGCCTCGAGCTGCCTGATCTGCTGCGTGACCGCGCCCGGCGTCACGCCGAGTTCGTCGGCCGCCTTGGCGAAACTCTCATGGCGCGCAGCTGCCTCGAACGCGCGCAAGGCGTTCAGCGGCGGCAATCGCAGGCGGGGCGGCTTGACCGGCATAGCTGGGTGAAAGGTTGGCGGACCCTGGCTCAAGGCTGAGTTTCTCTCAACCTGGCGGCGAGGATTACTCGTTTGCACGAGTGAGCGCAAACCGCTCATATCGCTCGACTTCCGCAGCGACTGGACGAGGATTTCCACCATGACGGCTTTGGGCAGGCGCGACTGGGTTCCGGCAGCGAGCGAGGACTACATCCTAAGGATCGCAGGCGAGGTCGCGGGCCAGCCGCTCGACGCCATAGAGGCGCGGATTGCGGCGCTGACCACGGAAAACCGCATCATCCACGAGCGCGACTGCTTCAACCTCAACCCCGCCACCAACATCATGAACCCGAAGGCGGAAGCAGCGCTTTCGGCGGGCCTCGGCGCCCGGCCCTCGCTCGGCTATCCGGGCGACAAATACGAGATGGGGCTGGAGGCGATCGAGCAGATCGAGGTGATCGCGGCCGAGCTCGCGGGCCAGGTCTTCGGCGCGAGATACGCCGAGATACGCGTGCCGTCGGGCGCCATCGCCAATCTCTACGCCTTCATGGTCGCGGCAAAGGCCGGCGACTGCATCATCGCGCCGCCCGGCGCGATCGGCGGCCACGTCACCCATCACGGCGCGGGCGCGGCCGGGCTCTACGGCATCGTCACCCACCCGGCCCCGGTCGATCCGGTCAACTACACCGTCGATCTCGAGCGCCTGCGTGCGGATGCGCTGCGGCTCAAGCCCAAGCTGATCAGCATCGGCGGCAGCCTCAACCTCTTCGCTCATCCGATCCGCGAGATCCGCGCCATCGCCGACGAGATCGGCGCGCTGGTGCTGTTCGACGCCGCCCATATGTCGGGCATGATCGCCGGTCACGCCTGGCAGCAGCCGCTGGAGGAGGGCGCCCATCTCATGACGATGAGCACCTACAAGAGCCTCGGCGGCCCGCCCTCGGGCCTGATCGTCACAAACGATGCCGACATCGCGAAAAAGCTCGACGCTATCGCCTATCCCGGCCTGACCGCCAATTTCGACGCGGCGAAATCGGCCTCGCTGGCGATCACCCTGCTCGACTGGAAGGAGCATGGCCGCGCCTATGCGCGGATGATGGCCACGACCGCGAAGGCGCTAGGCGAGGCGCTGGTCGCCCACCAGATCCCGGTCTTCGCCCGCGACCGCGGCATCACCACCTCGCACCAGTTCGCGATCGAGGCCTCCGCTTATGGCGGCGGCCAGGCGGCGGCGAAACGCTTGCGCGCCATCAACATCCTGAGCTGCGGGATCGGCCTGCCGCTGCCGGAGGTGGCGGGAGACGTCAATGGCTTGCGGCTCGGCACGCCCGAGATCGTCCGCTTCGGCATGACGCCGGCCGATATGCCGGCACTGGCGGGGTACATCGCCGAGGGGCTGAGCGGGGCGCGGGCGGTGGAAGCGGTGGCGCGGGATGTTACGGCGTTCCGGGGGCGGTTCCGGGAGTTGTGTTTTATGCGGTGAGGCTCAGGAGGTCTTGCCGCCATAGCGCTCGACCATCTCCGCCTTCAGCGCCTCCTCCGAGACGAGATGTGTGCCGCCGAACCAGATCGACTCGACCTTGCCGGACGCGCCGCGCACGAGCCGCGCCGTCTCGCCGGGACTGCTGAAGCCGGATGCCTTGCTGATCTTGCCCTGATCGGGGCAGGTGATCCTGATCTCCGGCGCATCGACGAACGGCTCGATTTGCGACGGATTGGCGCAGAGCACCATGTCGTCGAAGGCGACGAGGTCGTTGGTACGCCAGATCGTCCACCAGCGACCGCTCCAGTCGCGCGTCGTGGCCGAGGGTGCGCCGTTCTCGGCGAAGCGTTTCAGGATGTGGGCGATGCCGTCGAGCCAGGGATTGGCGAGGCCGTCGATCGCGTTGGTCAGCACCGATATGGTCAGTTTCTGCTCGGGCAGCACCGCGGTGCGCGTGATGAAGCCCTGGTAGCCGCCGGAATGGCCGAACCAGCGCCAGTCGCCCCGGCCTCCGGAGATCGTGCCAAGTCCGTAGTGGCGACCGAGTGCGCTCTCGTTGTCGGCCCAGTGCCTGCGGCTCATCTCGCGGCGCGAGAGTGGCGACAGGATGGAGCGCTCGGCCTTCGGCGAGAGCTGGGCGAAGAAGCGCGCGACGTCCGCCGCAGTCGAGACGAAGCCGGCTGCGGGCATCATTGCCTCGCCGGGATTGTCGCCGGGCACGACGACGCGCCGGCCGAGGGGCATTTTCGGGCTGTGTCCCTTCGCCATCGGGCCCGACCAGAGCGTTATATCGGGCCGGGTTTTGCCCAGTCCGGCGGCCACCACGACCTCCTCAGTGATCCAGGACGCATAGTCCTTGCCTGTCGCGGACTCGATCACGAGGCCGAGTAGGGCAAAGCCGTAATTGGAGTATTTGAAGCGCTGCGCAGCAGGCAGAACCGGCGCTTTCGCCAGTTCTGCGACGATCGCGGCACGGCCCGGGTTCGGCCGGCGATCGACGAAATAGCCGGCATCGACGCCATCGCGCGTCAATCCCGCGCTGTGCGACAGGACCTGCGCAATGGTGGCTGCGGCAGTGTCGGGATGCAGGCCGGGCACGAAGCTGCCGACCTTGTCGTCGAGCCGCAGGGTTCCCGCCTCGACCAGCTTCAGGATGCCCGCCGCGGTGAAGGTCTTGGAGTGCGAGGCGATGCGAAAGCCGTGGCGCGGCGTCAGCTTCTCGCCGGTCGTCATATCGGCCGTGCCGAAGGCTGCCTCCAGCACGATCTCTCCGCCGCTGGCGATCGCAACGGAGCAGCCGGGCTGGTCGTGATGGGCGAGTTGAAAGGAGAGCCAACTCTGGATGTAGTCGAGCGCGTGAGGCAACCAGGGCGTCATGAGGGCGTCCGTTCGGGCGTGGCAGGCGCTTCGAATATCGCATGGCTCGCCTCCAGCGACAGCGTTCGATGCTGCCGGACGGGCATGTCGCCGCCGCACGCTGCCGCAGCCCAACAGTCGAACGAAACTTATCCCCGCCTCTCGCGCTCGCCCTATCCTCCCCTCGCCAATCACCCATCAGGGCGGCCTTCCGGAGGTATGCCAGAGGCTGGGTGAGGGTCGGCGCCTGCGGGTGGGGGTTACGCCCCGCTCCCGGGAGGCTTTGGGAACCGCCCTGGGGGCATTACGACCCCTGTGCGAGGAGCTCGCTGGAACGGTCGGCGGCGTCACGCCTTCGTCCCATGCCGGAGTAGACGCGACAGCCCGCTGAGGGGAACTGGCGTCGAAACGGCTCGCGGCGGAGGATGGCCGGAGGCCCGCTAAGCGCGGCCCGGAGCCAAAAATCGCCGACAGGCGGAGCGCCACGGGGCGTGCGGAGGGTGGCTCAATCCCTTCGCGCCGCAACCTGGCTCAATGGTTGCGGATCACTCTCGCGCCTCGCGGCGCTCCGCCAGCCCCCTGATGGTCAAACCGACGCTGGAAAGCGGGCGGAGGATGCAACGCGGCCGCATACCGACACGCGGGGAACCCCTCTCCCGGATGGGAGAGGGGCAGGGGTGAGGGACCGCCGCTGCAAATTGAAACGAGACGGAACCGTTGCTTCTTAACTCAAAGGCAGGCCCTCATCCGGCCCTCCGGGCCACCTTCTCCCATCCGGGAGAAGGGAAGAGGCGTTGCGTCTCGCCGACGAAGTACAATGTGCCTGGGTTGCCCTCGCAGGCGCGCCATGGCATCCGTCGCGCCAACAGATGAGGACCAGTACCGTGGACAAGACAGAACTCGCCAAGCTCGAAGGCTATCTGCGCCGCACCTTCGCCAACCATGGCATCAGCGTGCGCGCCCGGATGAAGAAGAACGATTCGGCCGAGGTCTATCTCGCCGACGAGTTCATCGGCATCATCCATGTCGACGACGAGGACGGCGACCGCTCGTTCAATTTCACCATGGCGATCCTCGACGTCGATCTCGAGGACTGAGGGCGTTTCGCGAGGACGGCCGTCTGACGCGACCGCCTGCGCTTCCGGTGCTCACGGACAAAATGTCCGCTCCGCTCCGGTTCTCGACGGTCACGCCAGCCGGCTCACCCTGGCGAAACGCCGCGTGGAGCCATCGGCCGGCGTCAGCGCAGCATGCCGTCAATGGTGCGGCGGACGCCGCCGAGCATCAGCTCCCAGTCGGCGATGATCGTGCGCGGGAAGCGGATGTTCACATCGACGCCGCGATGGCGGAAGGTGACGCGGCAGAGTTCGTCGAGCGCAGCGCCGGCTCCCGTATCGAGTGGGCAGCGCGCCGCGAAGCCCCGGCCGTCCGGCACCGAGACATAGAGTTCGTCGCCCTCATACGGCGAGCCCTTGCGGAAGCCGCGCACGACGAGGCCGCCGGGGTTCGACCAGACGGTCGGCGTCAGGAAGCGGGCATAGACCGAGAGCTGCGTCGCCGGCTCGTTGACCTTGTCGGGCGGGCTGAGCGTGACGAGCAGCCGGTTGCGCCCGTGCAGCGGCGCGGGGCCGAAGCCCGGCCAGTCGAGCCGCAGGCGCACCATGCCGACGAGGCGGCCGGCGTCGTCGGTCTCGGGGCCGATCAGGTTCTGCGGCACGCTGAGCGCGACATCGCCGATGCGGGCCGGCTGGATCTGGACCGTCGCATCGGCATCGGGGCGGCTGGCGTAAAGGGCTGCTCCAAAGGCCGCCGCAGCCGTCAGCACGATAGCGAGCGCAGCCTTGGCAAGCGCGCCGTCGGCCCGCGGCAGGGCTGGCGGCGGCCGCTTCAGCTTCGAGCGAATCAGCGTGGCGAGATCGGAGCTCGGATGGGCGTGGCGGTCAGGCGAGAGGGACGCGGTCACGATGTTGACGCCTTTGGAACGGGATGCTCGCAGTGAAGCATTCCCGGCCTTAACGCCCCGTAAACCATACGCGCCGCGGGCGCGTCGTCAGGCGGAAGCCGGCCTGCTCGTTGCAGCCAGCGTCTCGAAGATCAGGCGCAGCTTTTCGATCGGCTCGCCGAGGAAGGATTGCACGCCGACCGCGACCTGGCCCTGGCCGAGCTGATCCTGCAGGCTGTGCAAGCCGTGCGTCGCGATATCGGCCTGCGACCAGAAGCTGCGGGCGAGACCCCAGTCGACCATGGCGTGGCCCGATTGCTCCGGCGTCAGTACCGCGTCGATGAAGCGGCCATAGATCATGTATTCCGAGAAGCGGCGATGCCGAGAGACTGCGCTGACCCAGTCGCGTCCGCTTACGGCTTCGATATGGGCGGTCAGCGCCAGCGCGTTGGCCGAGCGCCAGCTCGCCAGATGGGTGACGTAGTCGGGCGCGGGCAACTCCGGCATCGGCCGGTCGATCATCGCCGAGGTGGTGCGGTGCCAGTGGACATGCTCGCTCATGCCGGCGTCGATCGCGCCCGGGGCGCGGAACAGCCGCGTTCCCTCCGGGCCGCAGAGCAGGCCCATCGCGAAGGGCTTGAGGAAGATCACGTCGGAGTCGGCGAAGAGCAGCACGTCTTCGGGCACATGCCGGGGCAGGGCCATCTTGCGCAATTGCTGGGCATGCCAGCCGCGCAGGGGCGGGACGCCGCGCGCCAGCGCGCCTGGGCTCGTCCAGATGCGGCGTCTGCCGAGGCTGAGGGGGTCGCTCCAGCTCGAAAGCCAGCGTGGCAGAAGCTCGGATTCGACGATGATGCGGCGGCGCGGACCTTCCAGATGCCGGAACAGGTCGGCGTCGCGGTCCTCGATCAGCAGATAATGCATCGTGTGGCCGGTGACGAACCGGTCAATGCTGGCGCAGAGTAGCACGCAGCGCTGCAGATCGCCTGCATAGCTTGGCGTCGCGATTGCGAATGTGTCCGGCTTGGTCATCCTGCAGCCTAGGCATGCAGTCGCTGGAAGGGTCCATCTTTACCGAAGAGTAAGGTTAATCGGCCGGTGAGATTCGTGCCTGAGAAACAGGCTTGCACTTGGTCGGAAACGGCCGGGTTAACCATCGCTTAAGGCTTGTCTTCACCATTCGTAAACCATGCGGCACTGTGGCGAGGGCCCAGTTCCGGAGTGTTGTCGTGGTGTCGCTCGAACCTTCCGCCGTTGCGGCGCTCCAGTCGCTGTTCATCGGCTTTGCCTTCGCGGGCCTGCTCGCAAGCGCCTTCGAATTGTTCACCGCCCGTCGCGCCGATTTCGAACTGCTGCAATCGGGCGGCATCGCGGCCGTGGCGAGCGTTCCGGTCGTGGTCTTCAGCGCGCCTTTCCTGATCCTGCGCAATACGGTGCGCGGCCGGCGCATCGAGGGCAGGCCGTTCGTCTTCGTGATGCTGGCCAGCATGATCGCGGGGCTGTGGAGCATGGCGTGCGGACGCGTCGTGCTCGATCTGCTCGCGTTCGTCGCCGGCGCCTGACGCCGGGACGCTTGACGCGACGCCGTTCGTCTCTGCAATCCTGCTGCGACCGATCAGCGAAGGGTTGCCTGCCATGCCGCTTTATTCCCTCGACGGGGCCAGCCCGGAAACACCGGGCGACGGAACCTGGTGGCTTGCGCCCGACGCCCATCTGATCGGCAAGGTCAGGATCGCGCCCGATGTCGGGGTCTGGTTCGGCGCGGTCATGCGCGGCGACAATGAGTGGATCGAGATCGGGTCGGGCAGCAACATCCAGGAAGGCTGCGTGCTTCACACCGATATGGGCTTTCCGCTCAGGGTCGGAGCGGGCTGCACCATCGGCCATCGCGCCATCCTGCATGGCTGCGTCATCGGCGACAATTCCCTGATCGGCATGGGCGCAACCGTGCTCAACGGGGCCAGGATCGGCAGGAACAGCTTGGTCGGCGCCAACGCGCTCGTCACCGAGGGTAAGGAATTCCCGGACAATTCGCTGATCGTCGGCGCGCCGGCAAAAGCCATCCGCACGCTCGACGAAGCGGCTGCCGCCGGCATCACCGGTTCGGCGATGAGCTACGTCGCACGCTGGAAGCAGTTCGCCGCCGGCATGAAGCGGCTCGACCGAGCCTGAAAAAAGACGGGCCGGCCTCCCCGGGGAAGGGAAGCCGGCCCTATGGCGAAACCCGGCCTGGGGGACGGGTGGGGTGGGGACGTGACCGAGCCTCGCCTTTGGGTTGGAACTCCGCCAGGCGTTTGGGCCTGGCGTCGTGTCCAAGGGGTCGCCGCAGCCGGTCACGTCCGGCGGCTGTGGCGGTGTTTGGTCGATCTCAGCGCAGCGATGCGACGGTCGGGGTCTGCAGACCGCCGAGCGAGGTCCAGCCGGTGCGCATCTGCGATTCGCGCTTGACGTAGACGTAGCCGGTCTGGCCCCAGGGCAGGATCGCGTTGCGCTTGTTGTCGAGGATGTAGTCGCCGCGATCGGTGCGGACCATCAGCACGGCATGGCCGGCGTTCTCCTCGTCGATCACGACGGTCATCAGCAAGGCGCGGCGCGGGATGCCGGCTTCGGCCAGGCGCTTGCGCTTGAGCAGCGCATAGTCCTCGCAATCGCCCTTGCCGTCGGTCGGCAGATCCCAGCGGTCGACCACGCCCCAGTGGTCCTGGTCGGTGACGGCCTCGATCTCGCGGTTGGTCTTGCTGTTGATCGCGACGATCGTCTTCCAGAGCTTCGACGTCATCTCGACGCGCTCGTCCTCGCTGGCGTCGACGCGGCACTCGGCCGGACTGCGCCTGCACAGGTCGCTCCAGGCATAAGGAGCCCGCGCATCCCCTGACGCCGCGATCGGCAGGCTGGCGACCGGCAGGCCGGCGCTGGACTGGGCCTGAACGGCCGAGCCGGCGGCGGCAGTGATGAGCACGGCGAGCGCCGGGCCGAAGAAACCACGGTGAATGAACTGCATGACGTCCCCCTTCTTGTCCCTGGGGCCGACATTGCGTGGGGGGCGTGGATTTGATTTGAAATGAATGCGAGCAATTTTATGTATTCGCCCTATTCGGTCTCGCAGTATAGAACAGTATAAATCATCGCCGAATGCGAAGGTAACAAATTTCAGCGCTGCATTCCGATTGCGTTAACCAGCGTCGGCGCTGCGATGGTGATGATCTTTTAACGCTGTCGGCTGGCTCGGGCTGGATCAGCGGGGCGTCGCGCGCGGACTGGGAGCATCCGCGAGCCAGGCGACGGTGCGGTGCGCTGCAAGCCGGGCGTCGTCGCGGGTGGGAAAGCTGAGCCCGGAATAGAACTGCACCGGCGTCCAGGCGCCGGCATCCTCGACATCGCGCCGGAACTCCTCGAAGCCGCAGGAGCGGTCAGGCCGTTCGAACAGATCGATGCAGCGGTCGTGCTGCGTATTCTCGATGCTGTCGAAGACGAGCCAGGAACGATCGATACGTCGGGACATGGCCAGTTCACGCGTTGCGCGCAACAGCAGGCGTTCGGCGGGGCAGTGTTGTCAATCGGGAGAGGCGCGGCGCGCAGGAACGCCGGATGCTTCCGTGCGCTTTTAGAGTTCCAGGTTCTCGTCGAGCAGGTCGGCCGAGAGCGGGAAGCGGAATTCGACGGCATAGCCGCCGTCGAAGCGCCGGACGAGCTTGCCCGGCGTGGAGCCGATCCTGACCGGCGTGCTAAGCGGCAGGTCGAGATCGCTGGAGAAGGCGGTGCCCGAGAGCGAGATGTCGATGATGCGAACGACATGCTCGGCGCCGTCATCCATGGTCAGGACGCAGCGCGGGTTGCGCGGCACGATCCGCTCGTGGCGACGGTCTTCCGGAAGGCCGAGTTCGTCGCGGTTGGCGAGCCAGGTCAATTGCGCGGTGAATTTCTCGCGCTTGCGGCTGGTCGCGGTGATCGTCATCGCGAAGCCTTCCATCGTTGTGCGCACGGCGACGCCCTCGATGCGGCCGAGATGTTCGAGATAGACGATGACGCGGTCGCCCGGCGTGGCCTTGGCGGGGGCCGCCAGATGCAGGCCGCCGGGCGAGATGTCGATGCTCTGGCAGGGATATTCCATTCGGTTGGGCAGCATGTAGCGGCCCAACAGGACGACCTTCATACGGTAGTGCCGCCTGCGCTCGGCAGGACGGGGGGCCGTACGGGGCGTTTGCAGCGCGCTCAGCATCGAATGATCAGCCTGTGTTCGGAGGCGATCCTAGCGACGCGCTGGTTAACGGTCGGTTAGAAACTCAGACGCGTCCGCCCGGAAGCACCATGAATTTCGGCGGTGCCGCCCGCTGCCTCGATTCGGGCGCGTGTTGAGCCGGCATGTTGGGCCAGAGCATGCGCAGCGAGATCATCCGCATCGAATCGAGCGTATCGAGACCGAGCCAATCCGGCGCAAGAGCAGGCGACAGCGCGCCGAGCACGCGGGCATGGGTGCGGCCGCGATAGCGCAGGGGCAGCAGCAGCAGTTCCAGATAGATCGGCGCGCCGGTCCGGGTTTCGCCGGAGAGACCCGCAACCGCGCCGGCGGTCTCGTCCATCACCGTCTGCACGAGGCGGCGCATATCCCCTTGCGCTTCGACATCGGGCCAGAGGGCGGTGAAGGCGCGCCCCCTGAGTTCGCTGCCGATCAGCGCGCAAAGCCGCGTGCCGGCAAGGCGGAAGACCGGGCCGATCGGCTCGTTCTCGAGCATGAAGGTGTCGGCCAGCGCATGGCGCAGCGCGCCGGGCTCGATCTCGCCGCGTTCGGGAGCGGCGCGCTCGCCGCGCAGCGCGTTCCAGTACTCGAAAACCATGCGGGTGCTGGGGTTCTTCATTCCGCGTCCAATGCTGGGTTGGTCCTTCTCCGGCACGCCTTGCGTCCTGAAACGGGGCAGATGCGTTCGGATGAGACACGGTCGGGTCCACTTGGACAGGTTCGACGCACTCGCCATGCCGTCTTGCCACGAGGCCGGGACAGGCGGGCGTCGAAGGGGCGGTTAGGGTTAACGAAACCTTGCGATTGTGGATAACCCCTTAAAATGTCATTCAAATCCAAGCGAATTCGCGGATCGTCCGGTGGACGTTCCGTGTCCGGAGGGGTGGAGGGGATGTGACCGCGATGCCCGCTTGCCGGGTGTCGGCCACAGCCGGAAAAAGGGGAGCGCCGCAAGGTCGCTCCCCTTTTTTCATCGCCGCTCGTCCCACGAGCCCGCTGCGGCGCGGCGTCGGCTTGCCTCCGGCATCCGCATCGGCGAGGTTGCGGCCATGTCCGACCAGCGCTCCGGTCCGTTCGCCCCGCCGGGGCGCGAGCCGATACTCAACCTGCCTTCCGTCATCGTCTGGCTCAGCCTCGGCCTTGCCCTGATCCAAAGCGGGCGGATGCTGCTGTCTGCGCTGGACGACTACATGCTGATGTCCTGGCTCGCCTTCGTGCCGGCGAGGCTCAGTCTCTGGGTCGCGCCGGACCGGATCGACGACCTTCTGAACGGGCTGGCGCAGACCTTGCCCGGCCAGTCGCTGACCGACCGGCTGCAACTGGTGCGCCTGCTGCTGGTCGATGCCGGGCCGAGGCTCTGGACACTGCTGACTTACGGCCTGCTGCACGGCTCCTGGCTGCATCTTGCGTCCAACCTGCTTTGGCTCGCCGCGTTCGGCAGCCCGGTGGCGCGCAGGCTCGGCGGCGCGCGTTTTGTCAATCTGCTGGCTCTGTCGACGATCGGAGGCGCGCTGCTGCACTGGCTGGCGCGCGATCTCGACGTGCTGCCGCTGGTCGGCGCATCGGCCGCCGTCTCGGGCGCGATGGCGGCCGCCGCGCGGTTCGTCTTCTCGCCGGGCCTGCGCTTCGGCAGCCTGGGCGACGACCGTGTGGTGAGGTCGATTCCCGCCGAGCGCCTCAGCCAGCTCTGGCGCAATTCACGGGCGCTGATCTTCATCGCGATCTGGTTCGTGACCAACTTTCTGTTCGGATCAGGGCTCGTCCCGATCCTGGGCGAGGAGACCAGCATCGCCTGGGAAGCGCATGTCGGCGGCTTCTTCGTCGGGCTTCTGCTGTTTCCTCTGCTCGACCGGGGCGTCGTGCGGGCCTGAGCTTTCGATAGGCGTAGGGACGATCTCCGGCCCGAGGCACGTCAGGACTGAGGCAAAGTCTTGCCTGCGGCATCCTCTTCGCCCACACTCCCGCCAGCTCTGGATGCGAGCCTGGCCGCTGGCGCAGTGCATGCCGACCGCCTGATTTCGCTCCGCCCCAATCCGCTCGCCGGTCAACGGCGCAGCCATCCCAGGAGGACCACGTCCATGAATGTCTCGCAGCTTCTCGGCGACAAGGGGCATGAAGTCATCACGGTGCAGCCGCACCGGACGCTGGCCGAAGCAGTCAAGGTGCTCGCGGAGCGTCGCATCGGCGCGGTCGCCGTCACCGGAGCCGACGGCGGGCTGGTCGGCATCCTGTCGGAGCGCGATATCATCCGGGCGCTGGGCCAGAACGGCGCGACCGCTCTGGAGAGCCCGGTTTCCAAGGCGATGACCTCCAAGGTCGTGACCTGCCGGCCGCAGACCAGCGTCGACGAACTGATGGAGATCATGACGTCGGGCCGTTTCCGGCATGTTCCCGTCCTCGACGAGGGCCGGATCGCCGGCATCGTGTCGATCGGCGACGTGGTGAAGTATCGCGTGGCGGAGATCGAGGCCGAGGGACGAGCCATGCGCGATTACATCGCCATGGCCTGAGAGCCGTCCCTAAACTCGACTCCGGAGGCCGTCCGGCGCGGCTTTCTGTGCTTCCGGTGCCCACGGACAAGAAGTCCGCTCCGCTCCGGTTCTCGAAAACCACGCCAGCCGACTCACCGAAGCGAGTTTCGAGATGGCCTCAGAGCGTTTGCCGCGTCAATCGACGCCGACGCTGCTGCTGGCGACCATGGCCGCGATGTCGTCGAGCGAGCGTCTGGCCGCTTGCCGGCCGAGTTCGATGATGTCCTCGGCCCGGTGGAAATCGAACAGGCCGATGCGGCCGAGTTTTGGGCCGATCATCACATCGGGCGGATCGCCGGCCAGCCGCGAGCGCGAGATGCGGTCCTGCGTGATGTTGAAGGCGTCGACCATGACGCCGGCGAGCCCTGGCCTGTCCTGCGCCGGACGACCGACCATGCCGCGCACGCGCCGCGCCGCGCCCGTGATGCCGCCGAGCCAGCGCGAGGTCGGGCGGACGTCGATCTCCGGCAGGATCTCGGGGTCTGGATCGGCCGGGTGGCTCTGGATCGTGGTGCCGCGCCCGGCCAGGTCGCTGTTCAGGTTGACGCAGATCACGACGTCCGCGCCCATCGCGCGCGCGGCCGTGACGGGCACGGGGTTGACCAGCGCGCCGTCTATCAGCCAGCGGCCGCCGAGCTTGACCGGGTCGAACACGCCGGGCAGCGCATAGGAGGCGCGCAGCGCCTCGACCACGGGGCCGCGCGTCAGCCAGATCTCGTGGCCGGTGCCGAGTTCAGTCGCGATCGCCACGAAGCGCTTCGGCAGGTCCTCGATGCGGGTCTGGGCCAGATCGCGTTCGAGCAGGCGCTTCAGACGTCCGCCGGCGATCAGCCCTGCGCCGCCGATATGGAAATCCATCAGGCCGACGACGCGGCGCTTGGTCAGCGTGGTGGCGAATTCGGCGAGCTGGGGGAGTTTTCCGGCGCAGAAGCAGCCGCCGACGACCGCGCCGATCGACGTCCCGGCGATGACGTCGGGGCCGTAGCCCGCCTCGGTGAGAACCTCGATCACGCCGATATGGGCCCAGCCGCGCGCCGCGCCGCCGCCAAGCGCCAGCCCGATCTTCGGCCTGCCGGGCCTGCCGGGCCTGACGTCGGCCTGAGCCGTCATCTCGTCCATCGTGGCTCCACCTCCGCCCAGTCCGAAGGCGCGCCTCGCGATATCATCCCACAACATCGTCCCGACCCTCCGCGGGAGAGCCAGAATGCCGGGGCAGCGATGAGCGAATCGTGAACCATTACGGCGATGCCACGGCGATATCGGCGGCATTTGACGGATCGATGAAATCTTGGTGCATGAAATCTTGGTGGAGGCATCGCCAACGCCGGGTTCCGATGGGCTCCGTCAGCGCCTTGCAAGCGGCAGGCCGGCATCAGTCCCAACGGGCTTGACCCTGTAGAAGCACGACCGGCGCTGCGTGTGGCAGCAGCCGCCATCGCCGGCGACGGCGACCTTGATCCAGATCGCGTCCTGATCGCAATCGACGCGCATCTCGACGATGGTCTGGATCTGGCCCGAGGTCGCGCCCTTGTGCCAGAGTTCCCGGCGCGAGCGCGACCAGTACCAGGCCTCGCCTGTCTCGATGCTGCGCGCCAAGGATTCAGCGTTCATATGCGCAACCATCAGGACTTCGCCGGTCGCGGCGTCGGTGGCGACGCAGGTGACCAACCCGTTGGCGTCGAAGCGGGGGGCGAAGATATCGCCTTCTTCTAGCGCCTTCTTGTCGTTGATGACTGGGAAGGAGGTCATGGCTGGCTCCAGACAATGAAGGGCGCGTCTCGGCGACGCGCCCTCCTAGGTGATTTCCGATCGACTCGCCAATCGCGGCGAGTTCATCAAAGTCCCGGCGACTTCACCATGGTGAAGAAGCGGACCTGCTCGGTCGGCTCCTTGAAGACGCCGGTATATTGCGTCGTCATGGTCGAGGAGCCCTGCTTCTGCACGCCGCGCATTGACATGCACATATGCTCGGCCTCGATCAGAACCGCAACGCCGCGCGGTTTCAGAGCCCGCTCGATCACCTGCGCGATCTGGGCCGTCATCGTCTCCTGCGTCTGCAGGCGGCGCGCATAGACATCGACGATGCGGGCGAGCTTGGACAGGCCGACCACGCCCTTGGAAGGATAATAGCCGATATGGGCCTTGCCGACGAACGGCACCATGTGGTGCTCGCAATGCGAATAGAACGGGATGTCGCGGACCAGCACCATGTCGCGATAGCCCTCGACCTCTTCGAAGACGCGGTCGAGAATGTCTTCGGCGTCCTCGTCATAGCCCTTGTAGAACTCGCGATAGGCCTTGGCGACACGGCGCGGCGTGTCGAGCAACCCCTCGCGCGAGGGATCGTCGCCGGCCCAGAGCAGCAGCGTGCGCACGGCCGCCTCGGCCTCCTCCTGCGACGGCTGCTTGATTAGAAACTTGTCTGCAGAGGGGCTGAGCGCCCGCTCGACGGACAAGGACTTAACCACAGGGTTCATGTGGCGCCTCCCGTTACGGTTTGACCTCCTACGCAGCCGGTTCGGCCTTGGACCAGCCGGCGCGAGGCGATCGGACAAGTTTCTCACATTCATCTTGGTCGGCCAGAGGCCTCCCATATTTCCGCGACGCTTCCTATATTGGACCTCTTATATTGGCCCTGACGCCGCGCATTCCAGTCCGGCGGGAACGATGACATGCTGAGCGACGTCTACAACAAGCGCATCCTCGAGCTCGCCGCCGACATCCCTCTGCTGGAGCGGTTGCCCGCGCCCGACGCAACTGCCAAGGCGCATTCGCGACTCTGCGGCTCGACCGTGACGGTCGATGTCAGCATGGACGGCGATGTCGTGACCCGCTTCGGCCATGACGTGAAGGCCTGCGCGCTCGGCCAGGCCTCGTCCTCGATCATGGCGCGCCATGTCGTCGGCTCGACGGCGCAGGAACTGCGCCAGGTCCGCGAGCAGGCCCGCGCCATTCTCAAGGACAGCGCCGAGCCTCCGGAAGGCAAATGGGCCGATCTCGCGGTGCTCGTGCCGGTGCGCGACTACAAGGCCCGCCACGCCTCGACCATGCTGACCTTCGATGCGGTGGTCGATGCTATCGGCCAGATCGAGGCCCGACGTCGGCAGGCGGCCGAGTAAACTATTTTGGCCCAAACGCCTGCCGGATCTCCGGCTTCGTCTCGTCGAAGCGGGCGCGGAAGGCGCGCTCAGTCAGCAGCGCCTTCGCCACGGCCCGGCCGGCCTTGTCGCCGGCGACGAGATCGGTCGGATAATGGAAGCCGCAGACCAGCCGGCTCTGGCCGTAATCCTTGACGCGGGCCTCGAATTTCTCGGCGAGTTCCGGAACGACTTCGGTCAGCAATTCGGCATAGAGGGCGGCCGTCGCCGCATGGCTGGACGGGAAAGACGAGCCGTCGGGCCTGCCGCCCGGGCACGGCTTGACCCGGACCTTGTTCCAGACCGTGAACGGCCTTTGCCGGTTTGTCAGGCGACGAACGCCGAGCAGCACGATGCCGAGTTCGACCTGCGCCTCCCGGAACAAGAGCCGCATCTCGCGCTGCGTGTTCTCGACGAAGGAATGATCGATCCCGTCGAGAAAGCGCGCCAATGTCTGATATTGGTCGGCGATAGCCTGCTTCTCTCGCTCGGGCGTCCGGGTCGAGCTGATTTGCAGGACCTGCTCGAATTCCGTCCGCTGGTCGGGCGAGTTCTGCGCCGGCGGCAATCCGATGACACGGGCGATGTCGATCCTGCCGGCATCGAGCCAAAGCAGGCTGGCGCGTTGCTGGCCGAGCGCCGGGAGCGCGGGAAGCGCGAGGCCTGCCGCGAGCGCCAGCACGGCCGCCATCTGGCGGCGCGGCGCGGTTCGTGGAAGAGGGTGGAACATGGCGAATCCCGGCTGCGACGATGAGCGCGATGAAATGGCATCGAATCGCGCCTTGTCACGTCTTTTTGCCAAGTCTTCTGGTTTAAATGTCGCCTCCGGATTGAGGGCTGCACCAAGACGCGGCGCGCATTGGCTGATCCGGGGCTACCAGCTCAGCCTGTCGATGCTGATCGGCCGGCAATGCCGGCACTGGCCGAGCTGTTCGGAGTATACGGACGAGGCGATCCAGCGCTTCGGCCTGTGGCGCGGCGGCTGGGTCGGCTTTGCGCGGATTTGCCGCTGCACGCCGCTCGGCACCTCCGGCATCGATCTGGTCTGCGAGGAATTGCCGCCGCATGCGCGCTGGTATAGGCCGTGGCGTTATGGGCGCTGGCGCGGGGTGAACGCGCCGCCTGCTCTCGATTCCGACGCGGAAACTGCTGCGGGCGACGGAACTCGACCTCCATTTCAGTAGCAGGCCTTGGCTTACGGGGCTCGTATCCCCGAGTGAGCAGGAGCTTTGAACCATGACGATCTCCCTGACATTTCCCGACGGCGCGCAGCGCGAATTCCCCTCCGGCATCACCGGAGCGGCGATCGCAGGCGGCATTTCCCCTTCGTTGCTGAAGCGCACGGTGGCGATGGCGCTCGACGGCGTCGTCGTCGATCTCGCCGACCCGATCGGCCGCGATGCGAAGATCGAGTTCCTGACCCGCGACGATCCGCGCGCGCTCGAACTGATCCGGCACGATTGCGCCCATGTGCTGGCCGAGGCCGTGCAGGCGCTCTGGCCGGGCACGCAGGTGACGATCGGCCCGGTGATCGAGGGCGGCTTCTACTACGATTTCGCCCGCAACGAGCCCTTTACGCCCGAGGATTTCCCGGCGATCGAGGCGAAGATGCGCGAGATCATCGCCAGGGACGCGCCCTTCACCAGGGAGGAATGGAGCCGCGACCGGGCCAAGGCCTTCTTCGCGGAGAAGGGCGAGGCCTACAAGGTCGAGCTGGTCGATGCGATTCCGGCCGACCAGACGCTGAAGATGTATGCGCAAGGCGACTGGATCGACCTCTGCCGCGGCCCGCACATGACCTCGGTCGGCAAGGTCGGCACCGCCTTCAAGCTGATGAAGGTCGCGGGCGCCTATTGGCGCGGCGACAGCAACAACGCGATGCTGACGCGGCTCTACGGCACGGCCTTCGCAAAGCAGGAACAGCTCGACGCTCATCTCAAGCAGATCGAGGAGGCGGAGAAGCGCGACCACCGCAAGCTCGGCCGCGAGATGAACCTGTTCCACTTCCAGGAGGAGGGGCCGGGCGTCGTGTTCTGGCATTCCAAGGGCTGGCGGCTGTTCCAGGAGATCCTGACCTATATGCGCCGGCGGCTCGCCGCCGACTACGAGGAGGTCAACGCGCCGCAGATCCTCGACAAGTCGCTCTGGGAAACCTCGGGCCACTGGGGCTGGTACCAGGACAACATGTTCGCGGTGAAGTCGGCCTCGGCCTTCGAGAACCCCAACGACCCGACGCGCGACCAAAAGGTCTTTGCTCTGAAGCCCATGAACTGCCCCGGCCATGTCCAGATCTTCAAGCATGGGCTGAAGAGCTACCGCGACCTGCCGATCCGGCTTGCCGAATTCGGCAATGTCCACCGCTACGAGCCCTCGGGCGCGCTGCACGGGCTGATGCGCGTACGCGGCTTCACGCAGGATGACGCGCATATCTTCTGCGCGGAGGAGCATCTCGCGGCCGAGTGCCTGAAGATCAACGAGCTGATCCTCTCGGTCTATGCCGATTTCGGCTTTACCGACGATCTCGTCATCAAGCTCTCGACACGGCCCGACAAGCGCGTCGGCACCGACGCCATGTGGGACCATGCCGAGGACGTGATGAACCGCGTTCTGGTCGAGATCGCCGAACAGTCGGGCGGCCGCATCAAGACCGAGATCAACCCCGGCGAGGGCGCCTTCTACGGGCCGAAGTTCGAATACGTCCTGCGCGACGCCATCGGGCGCGACTGGCAATGCGGCACGACGCAGGTCGATTTCAACCTGCCGGAACGCTTCGGCGCGTTCTATATCGGCTCGGACGGCGAGAAGAAGACGCCGAGCATGGTCCACCGCGCCATCTGCGGCTCGCTGGAGCGCTTCACCGGCATCCTGATCGAGAACTTCGCCGGCCATTTTCCGCTCTGGCTCGCGCCCGAGCAGATCCTGGTCTGCCCGATCACCTCGGAGGCCGATGCTTACGCTGAGGACGTCACGATCGCCTGCATGAACGCCGGCCTGAGGGCGCGCGCCGATCTTCGCAACGAGAAAATCAGCTACAAGGTGCGCGAGCATTCGCTGGCCAAGGTCCCGGTGATCCTGGCGGTCGGCAAGCGCGAGGCCGAGGAGCGCACGGTGACCGTGCGCCGGCTCGGCAGCCAGGCGCAGACGGTGATGTCGCTGACGGAGATGATCGCGGCGATGACGGACGAGGCGACGCCGCCGGATCTGAAGCGGGTGAAGGCGGCGCGGGCTACTGGCTGACTGAACCGCTTTAGCTTTAAATTAGCCCCGTCATCCCGGACGTAGCGAAGCGGAGCTCCGGGACCCATCGTAGAGCACTGTCGCGCTTTAGGATGGATCCCGGAGCTGCGCGGCTTTCAGCCTCTTGTCCGGGATGACGCGGTGTTTCCGAGCAGACCCGCCTCTCGCCAAATCCCCATTCCGCATGCCAGATTGCCGCACATGCTGACCGGTTCCTATCACAAGCGACTCGAAGCCGACCTGACCCGCTGGGTCGGGGAGGGGCTGGTCTCAGCCACGAGCGCGACCACGATCCGGCAATCGCTGGCGCGCGATGGCGGTTTCAGACTGCCCGGCCTGCTCGGCCTGTTCGGCGGTCTGTTGATCGCCTCCAGCGTCGCGGCCTTCGTCGCGGCGAACTGGGAGGAGATGCCGCGACTGGTGAAGCTCGGGATGATCCTCGTCGGGATCGTCGGTGCGCTCGTCATCGCGGCAAGGCTCGAGGCGAAGGGCTCGACGATGGGCTCCAACGCGGCCTCGACCTGCGCCGTTCTGATTTTTGCTGCCGGCGTCGCGCTGGTCGGGCAGATGTATCATCTGCCGACCGACTGGCCCGCCGGGGCCTTCCTGATCGCGCTCGGCGCGCTAGCGGTCGCGGTCCTGCTGCGCTCGGACGGCGCGCTGATCGTCGCCTTCATCGCGCTCGCGAGCTGGAGCGGCGGGCGCTGGATCGAGCAGCAGGGCGCGCCGCACTGGCCGTTCTTCGTCCTGTTCCTGCCCGCTTTCTGGCTGGCGCTCGGCCGGCCGAGCCGCCTCGTCCATCACATCGCCGTGCTGGCGCTGGCGGGCTGGCTCGCGCTAGTTCCCGGCGACTGGATCAACGGCAATTTCGATTACGGTCTGATCGCCTATGGGCTCGCCGTCTCCGTCGTCTTCGTCGCTGTCGGCGCGCTGGCGCTCGACCGGGGACTGCCGCCGCTCCTCACCGCCTTGCTGCCGTGGGGGCTGGTTGGCCTCTCGGTCGCGCTCTGCATCGAACTCGTCCGCATTCTCGACACCAGCCTGTCGGGCGCGGGCAAGGGCGGCGTGGCGATCTACCTCGCCTACCTCGTGGCCGTTCCGGCGAGCGCGGGCCTTGCGCTGCTGGCGCGCGAAAGGCGCTTCGCCTGGGCGCTGGCCGGGGCGCTGCTGCTCGCGCTGCTGATCCCGCTCGTGTTCTGGAGCGGCGGCGTCGTGACCTTGCCCGGCAAGGTGGTCGTCGCGAGCCTGATCCTGCTGATCGCCATCGCCAAGGTCGCCGCCGGCGCGGCCGGCGGCATGCGCCGTCTGACGGGAGCGGGGTCGGCCCTGTTCTTCATCGCCGTCATCATCCTGCTGTGGCAGACCATCGGCACGCTGCTCGACCAGTCGCTGTTCTTCCTCGTGGGCGGCGCGGCCCTTCTGGGGATGGCGTCGCTGACGCGGCGGCTCGTCGCGCGCTTCGGAAAACCACCGGGAGAGCCGGCATGATCGCGGTTCCCTCGCTCGACGGCGTGACCGCCCGCGTGCCTGTTCTGTGGCGCGCGATCGCCGCCATGTTCGTGCTCTGCGGGCTGATCCTGCTCGTGGTCGAGAGCCGGGCGCGCATCCTGCGCTCGGGCGTCGAGATCCGCTTGAAGACCGCGCCGGTCGATCCGCGCGACCTGTTTCGCGGCGACTATGTCGTGCTCGGCTACGAGATCGGCACTATCGACCTCGCGACGGTTGCCGGCGACCGCGATTTCAAGCGCGGAGATGCGATCCATGTCCAGCTCGCGCAGGACGGCGAAGGCTTTTCGCGCGTCGCGGGCGTGTTCAAGGGCAAGCCGGCCGGCACTGGCCCCATCATTGCTGGCCAGGTCCGGACGGCGAGTGCGATGCGGCTGACCGTCAGCTACGGGCTCGAAAGCTATTTCGTGCCCCAGGGCAGCGGGCGCGTGATCGAGCGCACCGAGCGCAAGCGCATCGAGATCGTCGCCGCCGTGTCGTCCTCGGGGGAGGCCGCGATCAAGCGGCTCCTGATCGACGGCAAGCTGGTCCATGCCGAGCCGCCCTACTGACGACCACGGTTTCGGCGGGCCCGCCTCCCTGACCCAGAGGAACACGCGCTTGTGATCGCGCGTTGAATCTCTCGTGATCAAGTGTTTATGGCCTCGTCAACATTCCGCCTTATATGAACGCCAGATGAACGGTACTGTCGGTTTTCGTTCATGTTGGTCATTGGCGGTTTCCGCCCGACACAAGGCTCGGTTCGTGACGCAGGCGGTCTCATTCGGCCAGTTTCTCGCGTTCGGCGGCTCGCAGGCCGCTGCCGCGACACGTCCTGCCCGCGACGCCCGGATCGACGTGATCCGTGGTCTCGCCCTGCTGTTCATCTTTATCAACCACATGCCGGGCCATGTCGTCGCCCGCTTCATGCCGCATAATTTCGGCTTCTCCGACGCCGCCGACACCTTCGTGCTGCTGGCCGGCGTGTCGGCGACGCTAGCCTATGGCGGGGTGATCGACCGCGACGGCGTGCTGGCGGGCGCGCGCAAGATCGGCGCTCGGGTGTGGACGCTCTATGTCGCACATGCCGCCGTCTTCCTGCTGGTCTGCGCCATCGTCGCGACCGCTGTCGTGCAGACCAAGAACCCCCTCTATCTCGAAGCGATCAACATCCATTCGTTGTTCAGCCAGCCGTTGCAGGCGATTTTTGATGCGCTGACGCTGCGCTACCAGCCCTATTATCTCGACATCCTCCCGCTCTACATCGTTCTGCTCGGATTGTTTCCGGCGATCTATGTGGGCATGCGCTTCAGCCCGCTGCTGACGCTCGCCGGCTCCTTTGCGCTCTGGTTCTGCGCCGGAACCTTCGGCCTGAATCTGCCCAATGCCGGCGCGGGCGGCTGGTTCTTCAATCCCTTCGCCTGGCAGCTAGTATTCGTCCTCGGCATGCTGATCGGCCGCGCCGCGCAGCTTGGTCTGAGCGCGCCGCGCCTGCGCCTCGTCGATGCGGCCGCGCTCGCCTTCCTGCTGTTTGCGCTGGCGATCAAGACATCGTCGGGCAATCCGTTCGGCATCGCCGTGCTGAACGACTGGATCGATCAGGTGCAGCTCGGCACCGACAAGACCAATCTCGCCTTCGCACGGGTTGCGCATGTACTGGCGCTGGCATGGCTGGCGATCCGTTATCTGCCGGCTGGCGGCGCGCTGCTCGCCAGCGGAGCGGGCCGATTGCTCGCCCATGCAGGCCGCCACTCGCTTGAGGTCTTCTGCGTCGGCATCGTGCTCTCGATCGCCGGACAGATCGTGATGGCCGAGACCGGTTTCGCCCTTGGCGTGCAGTTGCTGATTTCACTGGTCGGCGCTATGATGCTGCTGGGTCTCGGGGCATTTCTGTCTTGGTTCAAGGCGTCAAGCAAAACACGCAAGGTCGATGCTGGCCTGCAGGCATCCGACCTGTCGCCGCAGCGCTCCTGATCGCAGGGCTGTTGGCCGGCGAGTCTTTGGCCGGGCCAATGACGCTTGCCGACAAGAGCGATCTGCGCTGCCGCTTCGGCGCGGCCCAGCAACCCTTCCAGCCGATGTTGCCGGCCGCTTCCCGGACGCTGCGGGATACCGGCGCTCTGACCATCGTCGCGCTCGGCTCCTCGACAACCGAAGGCTCCGGCGCAAGCTCCACCGACAAGAGCTATCCGGCCGTGCTGGAAGCCGAACTCAAGCGCCGCCTGCCTGACCGCGAGATCAAGGTCGTCAACAAGGGTATCGGCGGCCAGTCGGCCTATGACATGCTGTTGCGCATGGAAGCCGACGTGATCGAGACCAAGCCTTCGATCGTGATCTGGCAGACCGTCGTCAACGACGCAATCCGCCATGTCGGCGAGGACAAACTCGCCAAAATCCTGACCAAGGGCATCAAGAAAGTTCAGGACGCCGGCATCGACATGGTCATGATGGACCTGCAATGGCTGCCGCGCGAGGACCGTTATCCAAAATACGATGATTACCGCAAAGTTCTGACCAGGACCGCCGACGAGCATGGCGTCTCGATCTTCCCGCGCTATGCGATGATGAAGAACTGGGCGCGCTCGAAGCAGTTCACCGATGCCGAACTGGTCGGCATGGACGGGCTGCACATGGTCGATGCGAGCTATCGCTGCCTTGCCGTACGCGTCGCCGACGGCATCGTCAGCGCGCTGACCGGCGCCAAGCCCGAATTCGCAGAAGCGCCCAAACCGTCGAACTGAGACGAGCCGGCGAACCGGGACGGATTCACCGCGCCAGCACCTCGATATCGCGATCCGAGCCCGTCTCGACCTTGAAGTCGCGGGAAAAGACGCGGCCTTCCTGCCGCGCGATCAGGACATAGTCACCCTCTGCCAGGATGACCTGCGGAAACGCGCCGATCGCCTCGCGGATGACGTCGCCGCCCGGCGTCAGCACGCTGAAGGCCGTGCCGGCGAAGGCCTCGCCGCCGGCGGCCGCGACGAGCTTCAGGGTCACGCGCGCGGCGCGGTGATGCAGTGTCGCATCGGTGACCTTGCCGGCTTCGATCTTGACGTCGGCGCGCTGGATCGCGTTCGAATCACCATAGGTCGAAACGACGTGATAGGTGCCCTCGGGCAGGCGAATGATCTCGCCGGCCCTGGCGTTGCCGACGACGAGCCGGCCCTCGGAATTGCCCTGCAGCGGCACGAACACCGAAAAATTCAGCAGCGCCGCCGAGATCGGATTGTCGCCGATCGAACCGGCCAGAGAGAGAGCGCCGGCGCTGATCGCGATCTGGTCGCGCCCGCCTTGCGGCCCCAGCGTGACGCGTTTGGTGCCGCTGGCGAAGCCATAGGCGGCGTGAAGCAGATAGGAGCCCGGCTCCAGCGCAAAAACAGGCTCGGCGTCGTTGGAGCGGGCGACGATGCGCGGCGGCGAGCCATCGGCGGTCTCAGCAAGAACGCGCCAGACCAGCCCGGAGCGGATCGGCTTGCGGTCGTTGGCGAACTGCGCGCTGAGCGTCAGCGGGACGGTGGCGGTCACCGAGCCTTGAGGGGCTCCCGGCACGATCGCGGCCGGAGGGGGCTGCAGCACCGGGGCCTGCGCCGAGGCGGGTTGCGGCGAGGCCAGCAGCGCGACTGTGAACACCGCTGCCAAGCCAGACCCGCCAGCGATCCTTGCCATCATTGCGAATGCGTCCAGTTCAAACATGAGCGTGCCTCGCGACGCCCCTGCGCCAGGGTCTGAGCAGGTTCGCTTGTCCTCATCATGGCGAAGCACTAGGTCTCGACATGTTCTCTAACCTGGACGCTTCATGACCGATACGCTCGCCCTGCTCAAGCTGCGCCGTTCTGTGCCGCCGCAATTCCTCTCCACGCCGGCCCCCGACGCCGCCCAACTCGACCAACTCCTGACCATCGCCGCGCGCGTGCCCGACCATGGCAAACTCGCGCCCTGGCGCTTCATCGTCTTCGAGGGCGAGGCGCGCGACAAGGCCGGCGACATCGTGGCGGCGGCCTTCAAGGCGCGCAATCCCGACGCCGACTCCGAGAAGATCGCTTTCGAGCGCAACCGCCTGAGGCAAGCGCCGCTGATCGTCGCGGTGGTCTCGAAGGCGGCGACCCATCCCAAGATCCCGGTCTGGGAGCAGCAATTGTCGGCCGGCGCGGTCTGCATGACCATGCTGGTCGCGGCGCAGGCGATGGGTTTTGGCGCGTGCTGGCTGACCAACTGGTTCGCGTTCGACACGGCCGTGCTCGCGGCCTTCGGACTCGGCGCGGAGGAGCGTATCGCGGGCTTCATTCATATCGGCACGGCCGAGACCGTGCCGGCCGACCGCGAGCGACCCGAGCTCTCCAACATCGTCAGCCGGTTCGGAGCCTGAGCCTCATGATCTACTCCACTGCCTTGCAGGATCACGGCCTGCCGCATGATCCGTTCAAAGCGATCGTGACGCCGCGTCCGATCGGCTGGATCACGGCGCTTTCGGCCAAGGGCGAGGTCAATCTCTCGCCATACAGCTTCTTCAACGCCGTCTCGTCGCGCCCGCACATCGTGATGTTCTCGTCCGAGGACAAGAAGGACGCCGTCGCCTTCGTCGAGGAGACCGGTGAATTCACCTGCTCGATCGTCAGCAAGGCGCTGGCGCAGCAGATGAACATGACATCGGCGCCGCTGCCGCGGGGGACAAGCGAATACGCTCATGCCGGGCTGGAGATGGCTCCGTCCAGATACGTCAAGCCGCCGCGCGTGGCGGCCAGCCCGGCCGCGCTCGAATGCAAGTTGCTCTCGGTCCAGCAGCTCAGCGACCTCGACGGCAAGGCGCTGCCGCGCTGGATGGTGCTGGGCCAGGTGGTCGGCATCTACATGGACGATGCCTGCATCCGCGACGGCCGTTTCGACACCGCCGCCGCCAACCCGATCGCGCGCTGCGGCTATGCCGACTATGCCGAGGTCGATAAGCTCTTCTCGATCATCCGCCCGCCCGGAGGGTGAGGAGAGGCGATTTGCGGCAGCCCTACGAGCCTGACGACGACTGGAAGATGACCGTCAACCTGCTGGCGGTGATCGCAGCCCTGCTCGTGCTCGGCGCGGGGGTGTGGCTGGTCTTCGAACTCGACCGGGCGCGGAAAGCGCAGGACTGCCTGTCGTCGACCATGCGCGCCTGCCGGCAAATAAGGACCTAAAGCGGCCCGCTCGCTTTGTAGTCGCCGTGGCGGATCAAGCGTCACCACCGCGCCCGGCGCGAGCGCCGCCACGGCCTTCTGGGCGCGGGAGGCGCAGCCGCCGCAATGCATGCCTTCGATCGCGAAAACCTGAGTCATCGGAATCACCTCCGGAGATCTATTCAGCCAGTTTCTCGGCGCGGGTCTTGAGGCGCTGCGCCCTGATCAGATGGGGACGATCGAGCATTTCGCCATCGAGCCCGATCACGCCCATTCCGGGATTGGCGGCGAACAATGCGATGATCGCCTCGGCCTTGGCGAGTTCGGCAGGCGACGGCGCGAAGACCGCGTTGGCTATCGGGACCTGCGCCGGGTGGATCGCCATCTTGCCGGTGAAGCCGTCGCGTCGTGCGGCGACGCATTCCGCCCTGAAACCCTCGTCGTCGCGGAAATTGGTGAAGACGGTGTCGATCGCGTCGACCTGAGCCGAGGCGGCCGCAAACAGCGTCAGCGAGCGGGCGAGGCGATAAGGGTCGGTATAGCTGCCGTCGGTCAGGCGGTTGGTCTCGGCGCCGAGATCGGCGGAGAGGTCCTCCGCGCCCCAGGTCAGGGCAGCGAGTCGATGCGTCGCGCCGGCATAGCTGGCGAGGCCAAAAATGCCGCGACCGGTCTCGGTCGCGATCGGGATGATGCGCGTGCCGCCATCGGGCAGGTTCCCTTCCGCCTCGCGCACGGCGATCTTGGCGGCGAGATGGCCGGCATCGACGCCGCCCTCGGCCTTGGGCAGCATGATGGCGTCGGGCGCGCCCGGCATGACCGCGTCGAGATCGGCCTCGGTCAGTCCGGTCGAGAGCGCGTTGATGCGCACGATCAGCAACGGTCGTTTGGCCTGTGCGCGCACGCTCATCAGGAACTCGAGCGTGGTCGCGCGGGCGTGGGGCTTGGCGTCGAGCGCGACCGAATCCTCAAGGTCGAGGATCAGCGCGTCAGCGCCGCACTCCAGACCCTTCTGTTGCTTCCTGGGGCTGTCGCCCGGCACGAATAGGAGCGAACGCATGCCGTTCAGACCGCGATCGTGGCGGGGGCGGGGTGCTTGCGCATGAAGGCCTGCCGGCGGCACTGCGCGACCAGCGTGCCATCCTGCTTGTAGGCCTTGTGCTGGAACTCGACGATGCCGGCATCGGGACGCGAGCGCGACTCGCGCTTGGCGACGATCTCGGTGGTGCAGTTGATCGTGTCGCCCTCGAAGAGCGGGGCCGGGAAGGTCACGTCGGTCATGCCGAGATTGCCGATCGTGGTGCCGATCGTGGTGTCGTTCACCGAGATGCCGATCATCAGGCCGAGCGTGAACAGCGAGTTCATCAGCGGCTTGCCCCATTCGGTCTCGGTCGCGCAGAAATGCGCGTCGATATGGAGCGGCTGCGGGTTCAGCGTCATGTTGGAGAACAGCATGTTGTCCATCTGGGTGACGGTCCGGGTCAGCCCGTGCTCGATCACGGAGCCTATGACGAAATCCTCGAAATAGATGCCGCCGCGCCTGTGCCGCTGTCCGTCCGCCATGGCCCTGCATCTCCTCGCCTTGCGGGCATTTCGGCACAGCCGCCGATTCCCGCGCTTAACGGTTCGCTTACCATAATCGGGCCACTCTCCACAGGCGCGCCTACGTCTCACGACGGCGAACTGGCGGCCGCTACCCGCCCGAGAGTTCCGATGTTCCTGTTCAGCACGCCGCAGACCAAAGAGACAGCCCCCGCCAACCCCGTCGTCAGCGCCATCCGCGACGGTGCGCAGAAGACCGGAGCGGGTTTCGACTATCTGCTGAAGACGGCGCAGCGGGAATCGGCGCTGGAGCCGGACGCCAAGGCCAAGACATCGAGCGCGACAGGGCTGTTCCAGTTCATCGAGCAGACCTGGCTCTCCATGGTCAAGCAGGAGGGGCCGAAACAGGGCCTGAGCGACTACGCCAATGCGATCAGCGAAGGCGAGAACGGCCGCCTGACGGTGGCCGACCCCGCCGCCCGCGAAAAGATCCTGCAGCTGCGCACCGATCCGCAGGTCTCGGCCGTGATGGCCGGCGCGCTGACGCAGAAGAACCGCGACCAGCTTGTCGCCAGCCTCGGCCGCCAGCCGCATGCGGGCGAACTCTACATGGCCCATGTGCTGGGCGCGCGCGGCGCCTCCGACATGATCCGCACCGCCATGGCCGACCCGACGCGCAGCGCCGCGAAGGATTTTCCTGAAGCCGCGGCCGCCAATAAAAACATCTTCTTCGACAAGACCGGCCGCGCCCGTAGCGCGCAGGAGGTCTATGGCGTGCTGGCGGCGAGCCACGCCAACACGCAACTCGCCACCGCCACGGCCGCGTCCCAGCCCGCCGCCGCTACGGGGCAGGGCGCGGATCAACCGGCCCAGATCGCGGCCGCGCTCGCGCCCGGCCGGGCGAGGGGGCTGATCGGGCTGTTCTCGACCGAGGGGTCGCGGGAGCCGGTTTCGAAGGCTGTCGCCAATCTCTGGACCACGCCGCGCATCGGCGGCACGCGCCTGGCCTCGCTCGGCGAGGGCTCGCGCTACTTCCCGCGCCAGACGCAGAACGACGCGTCTCCGGTCGGGTTGGTCGCCAGCACGGCCGCGGCCCAGCCCGCCGCTACTTCGCCCGCGGTGCTCACGCGCGCACCGCTGCCGCCGTCGCGGCCCGTCGAACTGACGCAACCGGCCGCTGCCGCCGCGCAGCCGCAACGCGCCACTGCCAAGCCACGCCGCGCGCCGCTCGACCTGTCCTCCTTCATGATCCAGCGGAGCGGCACATGATCGTCCGCCGCTTCCTGCTCTGGGCCCGCACGGCCAGTGCGCAGGCGCGCGCCGACGGCGCGGCCGCGCTCGCCGGGGCCTATCTGCGGTCGGGCATGGGCGACGAGGACCGGCGCGAGGCCGAAACCGCGCTGATCTCGCTCATCGACGATCCATCGCCGCTGGTGCGGCGCGCCATCGCCGAGGAGATGGCGACCTCGCCATACGCCCCGCGCAATCTCGTGCTCGGCCTGATCGCCGACCAGAGCGATGTCGCGGCGCTGATGCTGGCGCATTCGCCCGTGCTCAGCGAGGCCGATCTGGTCGATGCGGCCGCGATCGGCGACGGGCTCGCCCAGCGCGCCATCGCCCAGCGCGCGCATCTACCGGCAAGCGTCGCCGCTGCGCTCGCGGAGGTCGGCGTCGAGGAGGCGCTGGTCGCGCTGGTGCGCAATCCCAGCGCCGACATCCCCGATTTCTCGCTGGAGCGCATGGTCGAGCGCACGTCCGGATCAGGCGCGCTGCGCGAGGCGCTGCTTTCGCGCGAGGATCTGCCCGCCAGCCTGCGCCAGACCATCGCCGCCCATGTCTCCGACGCGCTGACGAGCTTCGTCACCCATTGCGGCTGGCTCTCGCCCGAGCGTGGCGCGCGGCTTGCCCGCGAGGCGACCGAGCGCGTGGCCGTCTCGCTGGCTGCCGGCGGGGAAGACAGCGACGCACCTGCCATCGTCGAAGTGCTGCGCGCGCAAGCCCGGTTGACGCCCGGCCTGATGCTGCGCTCGCTGCTCAGCGGCGAGCCCGCTCTGGCGGAGGCCGCCTTCGTCTCGCTCTCGGAACTGCCGGCGACCCGCGTCGCCGCGCTGCTGCGCGACCGGCGCGGCTCGGGCCTTAAGGCGCTGTACCGCAAGGCCGGATTGCCGGACGCCGTGCAGCCGGCATTCACAGCGGCGATCATGGCGCTGAATGCGCGTGGCTTCGACCGGGCGGGCGGGGGGGGCGGACTCGACCGCAGCCTGCTGCGCGAGGTGCTGATCGCGGTCGAGGCGCTGGACGATCCCGGCGCGAACGCGCTGATGGCGTTGCTGCGACGGATGGATTCCGAGGCCGCCCGCGAAGAGGCCCGCGCCATGGCGGATTCACTCGCCGACGACGCGGCGCTTGCCTATCTGGTCGAGGCCGATCCGGCGCTGCTGGTCGAGCTGGAGATCGGGGATGTCAGGCAGGCGGCGTGAGCGGCGCTCAATACCCGAACTGCTCGCGCAATATCCGTTCGTCCAGACTGTGTCCCGGATCGTGCAGCATGACGAGGTCGACGCTGCGGTCGATCTCGATCGAGACCGAGACGACGTTCTCGATCTGGGTGTGGTCGGCCACCGCGCTGACCGGACGTTTGGCGGCTTCCAGCACCTCGATCGTGACCCGCGCATGGTCGGGCAGCAGCGCGCCGCGCCAGCGTCTCGGGCGGAAGGCCGAAATCGGCGTCAGCGCCAGCAGGGGCGCATCGAGCGGCAGGATCGGGCCGTTGGCCGACAGGTTATAGGCGGTGGAGCCGGCCGGCGTCGCCAGCAGGATGCCGTCGGCGACGAGTTCCGCCAGCCGGACCTGTCCGTCGACCGAGATCTTGAGCTTGGCAGCCTGATATGAGCGGCGCAGCAGCGAGACCTCGTTGATCGCCATGGCATGGACCTCGCTCCCGCTCTGGTCGATGGCGCGCATCGACAGCGGATGGACCACGCTGCGCTGGGCGGCTTCCAGCTTTCTCGTCAGGCCTCGCTCGCGGAACTCGTTCATCAGGAAGCCGACAGAGCCGCGATTCATGCCGTAGATCGGCTTGCCGGTGCCGAGGAAGCGGTGCAGCACCTGCAGCATCAGCCCATCGCCGCCCAGCGCCACGACGACGTCCGCCTCGGCCGCGTCGGCATTGCCGTAGCGATCGACCAGTTTTGCAAGCGCGGCCTGCGCCTCGGGCGTCTCGCTGGCGATGAAGGCAATGGCGCGGGAACGCTCGGTCATCAGGGATCCTGCTGGGCGGCATGCCGGTGAAGGCTGCCATGCCTAGCACGGCCAGGCTCAGGCTCGCGAGGCCGCCGCGTGAAAAAGGCCGGGGTCGCCCCGGCCCTGGTCTCTTGCGACGAGGACGGCGAGATCAGACCGCCGGGCTCCACTGCACGGGCACAAGCTCGTAGCCGGCTCCGGCTTTGGCAATATGCCCGGTCGCCGGGAAGGGCGCATGGTAGAAGGCGACCTGGGTCTTCTCGACAGCAGCCATGTCGAGGACGCGCCGGCGCGTGGCGTGGGCGGCGTCCGGATCCTGATCGAGAACGGCCGACCAGTCCGGATTCCGGACGAAGAGCGCGGGATGGCTGGTGATGTCGACGACGAAGAGCAACTTGCCGACGCCCGAGGCGATGCCGAAAATCGTGTGACCGGGCGAATGGCCGTGGGCTGCGATCGACGTCACGCCGGGCGCGACCTCCGCGCCGGGCGTGTAGCGGTTGACCTGTTGCGCGATCGGAGAGAACACGCGCCGCGCATTGGCAAATCCGGCCCTGGCCGCTTCGGGAGCCGCGTTCATGCGGTCGTCGGACATCCAGAAATCCCATTCCGGAGCGGGCACCGAAATCTCGGCCTTCGTGAATGGCATCGAGCCGTCCTTCAGGCGAATCCCGCCGATATGGTCGCCGTGGAAATGGCTGATGACGATCTGGTCGACCTGCGCCGGATCAAAGCCGGCGGCGCGGAAATTGCGCATCCAGGTGCCGGTCGTCGGGGGACCGTTGTCGCCGAGGCCCGTGTCGAGCATGACGAGCTTTCCGCCAGTCTGCAGGACCAGTGTCGTATAGCTGTTCTGGAACCCGGTCGTCGGCAGGAAGGCGGCTTCGAGCGCCTTCCTGACATCTGCGATGTCGGCATTGCGGACGAAACCTTCGATCGGGCGCATGGCGAAGCCGTCATTGACCGCTGTAACGGTGATGTCGCCGACCTTGTAACGGTAGAAGCCGGGGGCCTGGGTCACGGGCGTTCCCTGAGCATGGGCGGTATCGAGATGGGCCGAACCGTTGAAGGCGGCGGCGGTGGCGAGCGCGCCTGCTCCGGCGATGACGGTGCGGCGCGACGGTGCGATGATCGGCATGGTTTCTCCCCCTTTTGGTTTGTTCAGACCAGTGGCGGCCTGCGTTCGAGCGTTCCGGTCGGCCGATATGAAATAGGCCGGGGTCGCCCCCGGCCTCGATTTCGCTCTCGCCGTCTCAGATGGCCGGGCTCCACTGCACCGGCACCATCTCGAAGCCGGTTCCGGACTTGGCGATGTAGCCGGTGGCCGGGAAGGGGGCGTGGTAGAAGGCGACCTGCATCTTGTCGGCCGACACCATGTCGAGCAGCTTGCGACGGGTGGCGCGGGCCATGTCGGGATCCTGATCGAAGATGGCCGACCAGTCGGGGTTCTTCACAAACAGGGCGGGGTGGTTGGACGTGTCCGACATCACCATCAGAGACTTGCCGCCCGAGGCGAGCGTGAAGGTCGTGTGGCCCGGCGTATGACCGTAAGCCGCGACCGAGGTCATGCCGGGCAGGATCTCCTTGCCGGCCTCGAACTGCTTCACGTCCTTGGCGACCGGCGCGAAGGCGCGGCGCACATTGGCGAAGGCGCCCTTCATGGCTTCGGGCGCGGCGTTCATCTTCGCATCGTCCATCCAGAAGGCCCATTCGGCCGCCGGCACCATGACCTCGGCGTTCGGGAACACGGCGGTGCCGTCCTTCAGCCGGAAGCCGTTGATGTGGTCGCCATGGAAATGGCTGAACACGACGGTCGAGACGTCCTTGGGGTCGAAGCCGGCCGCCTTGAAATTTGCCATCCAGCGGCCCGAGGTCGGCGCGCCGGAATCGCCGTTGCCGGTATCGATCAGGGTCAGCTTGCCGCCGTTCTGGATAGCGAGCGTGGCGAAGGAGATGTTCAGCGCGTCGGCAGGCAGGAAGGCCTGTTCCATCGCCTTCTTGACGTCGGCGAGTTCGGCGTTGCGGATGAAGCCTTCGAGCGGGCGGCGGGCGAAGCCGTCATTGATGGCGGTGACGGTGATGTCGCCGACCTTGTAGCGATAGAAACCGGGGGCCTGGGTCACGGGCGCTCCTTGAGCATGAGCCGGGCTGACGCCGGCGGGAAGATCGAAGGCGGTGGCGGCGGCGAGCGCGCCCGCGCCGACCATCACGGTGCGGCGCGACGGATCGTTGATTTTCATGGTGTTCTTCTCCCTCGGCTCGGTCCAAGCCTGCGGGTGAACCTAGCGGCAGCAAGCCTTCGTTCAACCGCCGTGGCGTTGCAGCCAGTCAAGTTTCCGTGAGCGGCGGGCTTTGATGCCTGCTTGTTCAGCCTGCACTCACTTCTGCCGGTGAAAAGCGCGTCCCGGCAGGCCCCTGCGCGCGAAGGCGCGCAGCATCGCCGCGCAAAGCGCCAGCGAGCCCATTGCGGCGTTGCCCGAGCAATCGGCGACGACCGCCTGGAAGGCCGCGCTCTCCTCGGCGGCGAGGCATTGCAGGCTCCAGTTCCACTCCGGCGCCTTCTGGCGCAGCACGTCGACCGCGACGTCGATATCGGCGCTGACAGTGCCGAGCGTCTTCCACAAGGCACCCTGCTGGTAGATGCCGCCCGGAGGCGCGCGCCGGCTGACCAGATTGGTCGGCTTGCGCCTGACAGTGTAGCCGAGCGCCTCGTAGATGTCGGCATCAAGCGCGCGATCGGGTTTTTGCGACCCTTCGCAGCGTTGCGCCAGCACGAGGAGAAGTTCGGGGTTTTCCATCGCCATTCTTGATCCAACGGCAGCCGTCATCGCCGGTTCCGACAGGTCGCCTCGCCTGCAAACCGCGGGCCGCTTTGGCGCGATGCTGGAAACTGGTGCCGGCGGAGAGGATCGAACTCCCGACCTTCGGTTTACAAAACCGCTGCACTACCGCTGTGCTACGCCGGCCCAGACTGACGTGCCAGCGGTTACCAGCCCGACGGGACGAGGGCAAGCTCGTGGGGGCAGGGCCGCCATGTCGTCTCCGGCGAGATAAACCCGCGCCAACGAAAAAGCCCCGCCTCGAAAGGCGGGGCTCCGTGTTCTGAAGCGATCAGATCATTTGTTCTCGTAGGTCATGATGTCGCGATCCTTGGTCTCCGGCACGAAGAGCAGGCCGATGACGAAGGTCGCGAGCGCGAACACGATCGGGTACCAGAGGCCGTAATAGATGTCGCCCGTGCCGGCCACCATCGCAAACGAGGTCGCGGGCAGCAGGCCGCCGAACCAGCCATTGCCGATGTGATAGGGCAGCGACATGCCGGTGTAGCGGATACGGGTCGGGAACAGCTCGACCAGCGCGGCGGCGACCGGGCCGTAGACCATCGTGACGTAGATCACGAGGATCGTCAGGATGCCGATGATGGTCAACGACTGGGCGCTGAACAGCGCGTTGACGAAACCGACCTTGACGATGCGGGCGTCGTTTGCCGCCGGATAGCCGGCTGCGGTGGCCTCTGCCGCGATGGTCCGGGCGAAGGTCGCGTCGATGGCGATGTCCTTGCCGTTGACGGTAACCTTGGCAGGCGTGCCCGCCGGGGCCGGGGCCTGGGTGTAGACGATCGCCTGCTGGGCGAGCGTGCGGCGGGCGACGTCGCAGGGCGCGGTGAAGGTGCGCACGCCGACGGGATCGAAGACCGAGCCGCAGGTGGCCGGGTCGGCGACGACCTGGACCTTGACGTTCTCATGCGCCGCGGCGAGGCCCGGATTGGCGGCCTTGGTCAGCGCGCCGAAGAGCGGGAAATAGGTCAGCGCCGCGATCAGGCAGCCGGCGAGGATGATCGGCTTGCGGCCGATCTTGTCCGACAGCGAGCCGAAGAAGATGAAGCCGCCGGTGCCGATGATCAGTGACCAGGCGATCAGGACGTTCGCCGAGTAGAGATCGACCTTGAGGATGCTCTGGATGAAGAACAGCGCGTAGAACTGGCCGGTGTACCAGACGACCGCCTGGCCCATGGTCAGGCCGAACAGCGCCAGCAGCGCGATCTTGGCGTTCTTCCACTGGCCGAACGCCTCGGTCAGCGGGGCCTTGGAGCCGGTACCCTCGTCCTTCATCTTCTGGAAGGCGGGCGATTCCTGCATCTGGAGACGAATCCAGACCGAGATGGCGAGCAGGAAGATCGACAGCAGGAACGGGATGCGCCAGCCCCAGGCTGCGAAATCCGCCTCGCCCATCTGGACGCGGATGGTCAGGATGACGATCAGCGAGAGCAGCAGGCCGAGCGTCGCGGTGGTCTGGATCCAGGAGGTGTAGAAGCCGCGGCGGCCCGGGGGGGCGTGCTCGGCGACATAGACCGCAGCCCCGCCATACTCGCCGCCGAGCGCCAGGCCCTGCAGCATGCGCAGCGCGATCAGGATGACCGGAGCAGCCCAGCCGATGGTGGCGTAGGAGGGCAGCAGGCCGACGAGGAAGGTCGAGGCGCCCATGATCACGATCGTGACGAGGAAGGTGTATTTGCGGCCGATCAGGTCACCCAGGCGGCCAAAGAACAGCGCGCCGAAGGGACGCACGAGGAAGCCGGCGGCGAAGGCCAGCAGCGCGAAGATGGCGCGCGTGTTGGGATCGAAGGCCGAGAAGAAATGCGCGCCGATCATCACGGCGAGTGAGCCGTAGAGATAGAAATCGTACCACTCGAAGACGGTTCCCAGCGACGAGGCCAGGATGACCTTCTTCTCTTCCTTGGTCATCGGGCGCGGCGCGGCCACGGTCCCCGATGTCTGTGCTGCCATGCTCATGGCGTGCTCCCCTGCGTTGTGCCCGACAGCGCGGTGATCCCGGCTGCCTTTTTCTGTGCGGCTCGATGTTGTTTTGATGCGATGCCGAACCTGCCGGGGGCTCAGCCGTCAGGCCACGCCGATCCGTCGGCGCGCACTCAAGCGCGCGCCGGTTCCTCAAATCAATCAGGCACTTGGTCTTGCATCCTTCGACGTAAGACGAAAGACGCGTGACGTTGCGTCGTCGTCTTCGCCTGCAGGCCGGCTGGGCTGAAGCGCTACCGGCGGCGGCTGGCGGCGTAGAGCGCGATCGCGGTGGCGTTGGAGACGTTGAGGCTGGTAATGGCGCCGGGCGCCTCCAGCCTTGCGACCTGGTCGCAGAGCTCGCGCGTGCGCTGGCGCAGGCCCTTGCCCTCGGCGCCCATCACCATGACCAGGGGCTTGGTCAGCGTCACGTCGTCGAACGCGACCTCGCCGTCGGAATCGAAGCCGAGGCGCTGGAAGCCGCGCTTGCCGAGCTTGTCGAGCGCATCGCCGAGATTGCGAACCGCCACCAGCGGGACATGCTCGAGCGCGCCCGAGGCCGACTTCGCCAGCACGCCGGTGGCGGCCGGCGAATGGCGGATGGTGACGATGACGGCAGCCACGCCGAAGGCCGCCGCCGAGCGCAGGATCGCGCCGACATTGTGCGGATCGGTGATCTGGTCGAGCGCGAGCACGATCGAATCGTCGGGCAGGCTGTCGAGATCGGGCGAGGGCAGGGGATCGCAGACGAGGTAGAGGCCCTGATGCACCGAATCGGGCGTCAGCAATCGGTCGATCTCGGAGGGGCGGACGATCTCGGCGCGAACAGGGAGTTCGCCGAGTTCGTCGGTGAGCCGCTTCAGCCCGTTTTCGGTCGCGAGCAGCTTGCGATGGTGGCGCCTGGGGTTCTTCAGCGCCTCGATCACCGGATGGACGCCGTAGAGGATCGCCTCGTCGATATCGCCGGGACGATGCGGCGGCGGGCCGTCGTCGCGGCCGCGCGGGCGCTTGTCCCAGGGCTGTTTGGCGGGATTGGGCCTGTCGGGCCGGGGTCGGAAGGGGGCTGGCATCGGGCGTTTCCAGTATGGCGGATCATGCCCTGACACGATGCGTCGCACTTGGCCAGAGCGGGCCAGGCCCGGGGACGCCTCGCGGAGCCATCGCAATGTCGCCGCCCTGCCGATTGGCGGCAATGGGCTTTTTGGCGTTGACAGGCACAACCCGGCTCACCATAAGTCCGGCCTCGCTCGCAGCCATCGCCCGATGGATGCGGGTTTGCGGATGGCGACCGACGGTTTCCAGGCGCGACACGGCGGGGGAATGTCCCGAGCGGCAAAGGGGGCGGACTGTAAATCCGCTGGCTATGCCTTCGCAGGTTCGAGTCCTGCTTCCCCCACCACCGTGTCCCCGCTATGCTGTCGGAGACCGTGCAGCGCCGGCCCGGCGCGGGTGTAGCTCAATGGTAGAGCAGCAGCCTTCCAAGCTGAATACCCGGGTTCGATTCCCGGTACCCGCTCCACGCCCCATCCTCTCAATCTCGCATCGTCGTTATTCCGCCCGCATGCGTGGGATGTAGAACGGCGTGCTCTCCAGCTCCGGCTCGTCGAAGGCGTCGAGAGCGGCGCTGATGTCGGCGATGTCCTCGCGGAAGAAAGCGCTCGCCATGGCGACCGCGAGGCGCTCGGCTGCGATCGCCGTGCCGGGGATGTCGCTGGCGATCTGACCATGGCTCGTCGCCGCGCCATGGTTCAGGAGATGGATGCGCGAGAGCTCGGGCGGCGCCGCCGCCGAGCGCGGCGTGAGCTCGAAGGCGGGGCCCAGGAACGGATAGCCGGCGAGTTCCGGCCTGCGCAGATCGGGCGGCGGCATGTAAACGTCGCCCCAGCGCGCGATATCGGGCGCGAAGACGGCCAATTCCGGCACGCGGTCGATGTCGATGGCGAAGCCGGTGCCGACGATCAGGAAGTCATGCGTTCTGGTGAGTGCGACCCCGGCGGTTCGGAGGTCGAGTTCGACGCCGCCTGTCGTCCGGCGCACGGCTGAGAGCCCATGGCCGAGATGGACGTGCAGGCCCTTCTGCCTGAGTCCGCGCAGCACGGTCTCGTGCGGCGGCGGGGCCGGCTGGTCGTTGAGATAGACCGCCAGCTTCCAGCGTTCCGCGAGATCGAGCGCGCTCCAGCCATGGAAGAAGCCCTGATTGGCCGAACCGCGCCCCTTGTTGATCTGCGGCAGGGTCTCGCGCCGGATATACATATCGACGCGACCCGCGCCTTGCTCCAGCGCGGTCGCGGCATTGTCCCAGGCCGAGGCGCTGCCGCCGATGACGGCGAAGCTCTTCCCGGCGAGCGCCACAAAATCGATCGGCTCC
>Ga0209902_100428_pt1 | contig 47125 bp, 58 predicted proteins | sample FECB27metaG_FD_188304 | JGI IMG/M metagenome (GOLD analysis project Ga0209902, IMG submission 188304) | Cyanobacterial communities from the Joint Genome Institute, California, USA - FECB-27 (SPAdes) (version 2) | ecosystem: Environmental > Aquatic > Thermal springs > Hot (42-90C) > Microbial mats...
TCGCCTCTGGAGACATCGACCTCTATTCTGGTGAAGAAATTCCTCAGAACAAGCCGAGTCGTGGAAAGAGGAAACCCAAGAAGTGATTCCTGGAATCCCCCGCCTTTAGGCGTGGGGAGGATGTCAATCTTTTACTATGCGGCTTCAAGAACACGCAATAAATCATTGACCATTCCATAAGGATGATCTGCCAGAGAGGTATTACAAAAAACAGCTAACGTCAGTTTGCGCCCGTGAAAATCGGGTAAATGCATAGCCCAAAGATTATAGCCGGGACCACCTCCACCATGTCCATACTTATGACCATACTTGGATTCAGGATCTGCCATAATTCCTAAACCATAACAAGGTTTTTTATACCAAGGCTCGTGAGTACCAGTGCGTACAAGAGTTAGCATTTGCTCTAGCTGCTTAGAATCTAGCAATTTACCTGAAAAGATAGCGTCAAAAAATTTCACCACTTCTTCAGGCGTAGAAGCAATTAGTCCTGTCGCACACCAGTCTGGATGATAACGAGGAATCACATTCTCCATAATTCGTTCCGAATTCAGGTATCGGCAATAACCAGGTGTCAGAACGCCTTTTGTGTCAACATGATGGGCAACATAAGTATTTTGTAAATCCAACACTGAAAATACGTTGTCTTCTAATGCTTGAGCAAATTTCTTACCGCTAACAGCTTCAATCACCTCATACAGCAACATATAACCTGTATTTGAGAGAACTGCTAAACTCCCCAAAACTAGGTTTTCTAATTGCAATAAAATGTGGTCGTTGAGTAGCCACTGAGTATCCTTAAAAATCTGGACACTCGGACTCTACCACGTCCGGATGACAGTAAAACTGTAAAACTGTTTGCACTTCATCCCCGATCCACACTGCTACTTTATCGGGACTGACACCGCTGCTGATCGCCCAGGTGGCGAAAGTGTGGCGCGTCGAGTACGGTTTTAGATACGGAATAATTCCTTTGGCTGCCAATTCTCGGACAACACCTGGGTATTGGTAGTTTTTACCGTTCTTGCTACAGCGCGAAACACTCCAGCAAGAGTACACAAGGTCATTGCTAAGTGGCTTACCTGTCTTAGATTTAAAAACCAGGTTTGCGGGGTGGTAGTCCTTCGGCTCTGGGCGCAATTGCAGTAACATCTGTTGCAACTTGGACCCGGACGCAGCGGGAAAGATACGCTTTTTATTGTTTTTCGTACCCTTGGCGACACCAAGAGACAGAGATTTATCAATAACAACTCGGGTACAGTTTTCTCTGATGTCCCCCCAGGTCAGCGCAAAAGCTTCCCCATGCCGGCAGCCAGTCCAAAATAAAAATTTCATCAGTGAAGCATAATGCTTTTGGATTGGGTGTTGCTCGAAAGCTTGGATAATGATATCGCGCTGCTCTAGGGTAAACGCTTGAGGGGAATTTTCATCGTTCGACGCCTTTTTGGGCTTTTTAATCTTAAGTTTGGCAAAAGGGTTGTTGGGGATAAGTCCTGAGTCAACAGCCCATTCGCAGCAATGGCTGAACATAAGCAGGTTTTGCCATGCCATTTGATGAGTTGTATTGCTAAGCAACCAGTTCCTAATTTCTGGTGCCTTCTCCAAGGATTGGGTAGGTAGCCGCCTGATGTAGCGAGCTGTGCCGTGGTAATGAATGCTAATAGTCGTCTGCTCTAAAAAAACCTGCTTAAATTCGGTAAACTTCTGCCAAAGTTGTGCCAGATTGTAAGCGTATTTGGAATTAGAGTTTTTAGAAACTTCTGTTTGAATGAGATGAGCCGGGCTTTTATTGGTTCTATCAGCTATAGACCGATAGCTCTCCAAAGTGCTATCAAAGCGCTCCAGCGTGATATCACTTGATATCAAATCACGCCTCGCTCTTGCGATTTTTCGGTTTTTGGGGGTATCGGTTAAACCAGTGCCGATGAAAAATTGCTTGTCGTAGCCCTTCACGCGAAACCGCAAGACAAGCTTGCCCGATCGCTTATCGGTGTAAATCCATTTGTCTTGATTCATGGCTACGCGATACCGTCCTCCTTATCGGTCACACCAAAAGTCACGTCAGCACCAAGCCAAGCAAGCATCAATTTGCGTCTAGACACTTCTAACCCCTCCTCGTCCACCTCGTCGTAATCAGGGTCATCTTCTGGATAAGCCCAGACATTGCCACAGTTTTGGCAGTTGTAAAAACCATAGGTTTGGTCGTAGCGGACACGAACTGAGCCGCACCCACTACATTGCTCTTGTTCCGTCACTGGCTACTCCTCTTAATCTGATGGGCTTGGTATGGACCAACGAGTTTGTGGCTAAAACCTTTCCCCTCTTTAAGCCACAAACCATCATTATTTATTGTCCCAATTGGCAGTACTTTACCGACAAGCTTCTGCAAATGTTTGGTGTCGCCAGCCAAAACTTTGACCTCCTCGCCAACCGCTAACTCTCCATCGATGGCAGTCTCTCGTGAGGAAGTTGGAAGCGCTGATAATTTTTCGCTGTCATCATTTTTACCAACTTCCTCGCCAACTTCTGTTAACACTTCTTCATTAAGAGATGTTACATGCGATCGCTCAGATGGGGGGGTCTGATCGCTTTTTTCTGGTGCGATCGCATCATTGATCATATCGCTGATCACATCTTTATTTTGCTCGTTTACCTTGCTATCTATAGATTCTGGCAAATGAGTGGCATTCGATGTGATCATGTGATCAAGTGGACAAGCTTTTTGATTTTCCTCTGGGCATGAAAAGGGTAAACTTTTGCTGCCCACTTGATCACATCTACCAAAATCCTGTTCCTGAGCGGAGAAAGATGTGATCAGCGAAATGTGATCAATCTGATCAACTTGCTCACGTTGATCACATCTCGCGTTGGGTAAAGTTTGCTTCCTCGCGCCAACGTAGTAAACTAAAGCACGTTTATTGTGCGTACTTCTTCCAGAGTTAACCAACCCCTCGGTTGCAGCTCGTCGCAGGTCGCGCCGGACTGAATCCTTGGGTAGTCCCAGCGCTTCTGCTACCTCTAGTGCTTGATAAGGAGTCCCTTTGTTCTGGGAGAGGAACTTTATGCAGCGCATCATATTGGTAGTACCATTGCTGCCACCAAGAAATTCTTCTTCAATCAGTCCGCCGAACTTCCAACCCCAGGTATCATCGTCATAGGTAAACTTGTAGTTACCTGGTCCACGCGAACGAGTTTTTTCGATGGTAAGAACATTGAATTCTCCTAACTCGTTCTGCTGCTTGGTGAACTTGAACACCTCATCTACTGTGTTCTTGATTGCCCTGGTGCCGCGAATCCCACCTTGAGCATTTGAGTGGTGAATCACTAGGAACGTGCAGCCAAACTCTTTGGCAAGGTGGCGTAAGCGCACCAAGGGACGAGCGTACTCAGTGTCGTTTTCTGAGTACAGGCTATCCACGCTCACTGAGGTGAGGGAGTCAACAATCACTAATTTGGGCTGATGTTGCTTGAGCATCGTTTTTAGTCGCCCAAACTCGCCAACGGTCCACTCGTCGCAGATGGCGAGGCGATTAGATATGCCGTCCTCTAAAAAGTCGTGCATTTCTAGAAGTTTTGCGGTGTTAATCGGTCCTTGGTCGGTTTCAATGAGCAGTGTATTCATCGGCTCAAATTCTGTTCCCTCGTAGGCAAAGGTTCCCCCGCTCACCGCAGCTTTAGCAAGAGAGAACGCCAAGCGAGTTTTCCCGACGCCACCATCAGCGTAGAGAACCACTACAGAATCAGCAGGAATAAATCCAGGAATAAGCCAACTTTGTTCTGATTGCCCGTACTGCTGGAAGTACTCTTTAGCAGAATGAACTTTGCTAGATTCTTGGGAATCTAGCCACTTAGCATGGAAGTCGAGCAGTTCCTTCTTGTTACCAAACTTCCACTTCTTAGCCATTTTGCGGAATGCCCAATCTCGTTGGGCAGTATTTTCAATTTCTTCAACTTCGCTTAAGTCCTTGCACAAACGCTCAAATACGTTTTTGTCCCACTGCTGCCAGTAACCCTTGCTGTCTTGCTTTCTCATCTGGGTGATAGGGAGAATTAAGTTTTCGGTATTCTCCATTATCCAAGTCAAGGGTTTATCAGTTTCGTGAGCATACGCTTCTATTTTGTTGACGCGGGATATTAGCTCACGGCGAAGATATTTTTCTACTAAGGCGTCAGCATGATAATTGATGTTTACTGCTGAAACGGTTCGGTCAATAAGGCTACCTAGCTTATTTCTTCCACCAACTCTTGTTAATAAATCATGGTCAGCAAGCCAGTTGATAACGCTTAGTAAATCGGTTGGTTTGTTTTGCTTGTGCAGCGCCAAGATAGCCTGGTAAATATCTTTATGCGCAGGGATATAAAAAGCGTCAGCAGTAATAATGTCCTTTATTCTAACAATAGCCTCGGGGTCTAACATACATCCCCCAAGCGTTACCTCTTCTATTTCGGGGTTACTTGGAGGTAAGCCGAGAGCGGGACGAAATTCTGGTTGTTCTGAGGGTGCGTACATCAGTTTTCACCCCCAATTTTTGCTATAATTCTAGTTATAAAATATTGCAAAGCAAACTTTATAACTGGTTGGCTGAATACCTGGTTGAGAGGTGTCCAGCTTATTTTTTTGGTAGTCATTTTTACTCCTCTTTCGTGTACGGTTATGAATCAGTTAAGTCATAATTAAGGTCGCGTTTGATTGAGCGGAGTGTATTGAGATTGTTGTACTGTTCCAAAATCTCTTTACAAATTTCGTTTTCTGATAGTTCCTGTCCCTTTAACTCAGCTAATTCCACTGCTAAGGCATAGGTTTGCTGCTGAGTGTGGAGTAAAAACCATCTCAAGATGTCAATTCTTGATTCCAATTGCTCAATACGTTCAGTCGACTTGTCACTGTTGGACATAGTTTAGAAAGGTATTTCGTCGTCTTCAAAACAGGTCAAATCTATCCCTTCGGCTTTGGCGAATTCTTCTACTGCTGTCCATGGGACAAAGTACAATAGTCGCGGTTTCAGTATCTCCAAGCGCAGAAAGCAAAATTCGTCAGACCACCGATTGTAATTAAGTCGAAATCTGACAATCGGTGTTATAGTCAGTTCAAAACGTCTAAAGTCCTGCCGATGAACTGCTGCCCATATCCACAGTCGCAGAGTGAGGAGTGCTTTCCTAAGTTGATTCACGAGCCGGGTAGTCGTCCACCATACATTTGTACTTGCCCGTCGCAGAGTGAGGAGTGCTTTCCTGATTTGATTCACTCCACTAGTGGTATGAAGCGTTACAACTTGTGTATTAATTGAATCAGTATCTTGGTTCATGATGTTCTCCTCGGTAGATTAAGAGGTACTCACCCAAGGTGATCGCCTGCTACTTGTAGTCGCATCTTGTGTGTCAAGCTCCCTACTGTCGCCCTGGGTTTTCGCTCTGTTTGTTGCCCCCTTTTCACAGGGTGTGATCATTATTCTCTGATGCCCGTGATATTTATCACGGGTGATTGAGAACCTGGCGCTTGCCAAAATGTAGGGATTAGTGTCTATCATGTAGATTGCATAGTACGTTAGTATCTATCACGTTCCAAGTCCCAAAGCGTTTTCTCAATGCACCACAAGACTGGTTTATCCGGGTATCTGTGCTGACAGTTGGCAACCAGACGTTCGGCGGTGGGAATGTCAAATTGAACCACTGTCAGAAGTTGGAGCCACGGTCCAGCGGAATCAGATTTATTGAGGTCAGGTTTGGATATTTTCTTGTGCTTGTGCTGGTGCGTTGTGTGCTGGCGCGGCTGCATACTCCTAGTAGCACGGTAATGGATTCTTAGGGTTAAGAATGCGAGGTACCAGGCGATCGCCATTAGAACTAGCCAAACGGAAAGAATTATGATGTGAATCATGGATTGAACTTGGTAAACTCAATTCCACGTTGCGGGAACTCTCCAGTCAAAAGCATCGGGGAGTTTTCGTATTTTTGTTTTGGGGTAACTATGTACTTTCCTGGTGTTTCACTCATAAAAGTTTTACCAAGTCTTGGCAATTAGACGCTTGCTGCTTTGTTCTCTCTGGGAACACTTTTAGCAGCCAGGATGAACTGGCGGTGTTGTCAGTAGAGGATGAAAATGAGCGATAAATTTGATTTGCGCGATGACGATGTCATTCACGCGAATAGTTCTGTAACTTTTGATGCGGGTTCAACGTTTAAAGTTAGCCAGCTAATGCAAGCCATAAGAAAGTACATGGGCAACTCAACTTCTTTTGTTAAATGGTTTACTGACGAAGGTGTTGAGTGTCAGGTTTTGCAAATTTATGGCGGGGGTTGGCAAAAAGGAAGGTTAAGGTTTCGCTTGGAGTTTATTCCTGATCAACCCGAAGCGCCTGAATCGCCGTCTAGCCCTGAGCCAACACGTGGCATTCGGTTCACTCTTCGGTAAATCATCTAGCTGATTTACATAGAACTCGACAGGAATAGTCGTCTTTCATAAAAATGCCGTCCTAGTACAAACAGGACGGCTACAGGCAATTATCTTCTTTTGGCTTTTCTCTAGTTAATCCCTGCTCTTGCATGGAGATTAAGTTGTAAATTTCTTGCTCAAGCTCTTGAACAGCGTTTTTAAAACCTTCTTCCTTTTGCCTACTTTCGTCAAGTCGAGCTTCTAATCGCTGCTGGTGTCCTTTAACGTATGACAGATACTCGCTTTCAATAAGCTTGAGACGCTCTAGGATTTTCCCAGCAGTACCTTCTCTGAATTGGACGCTTGACCTAATGGAATCTTGCCCTGGGCAATTTGGCGTAACAACTCTGACCTGGTCAATCCCATTGACTGAGCCATTGTTTCCATACTTGACCAGTCCTCTGGACTCATTCTCACATTGACTGTTTTCGCGTCTTCCGCTAATTTCTTTGGTCTTGCCATTATCTTGAGTCACCGTAGCAATAACCCCATTTTATCTTTACAAAACATCTTTTTTGTATAGACAAAACTCTTAGCTTGTTTTGTCTTTGCTTTATGCTAGCATTGGTTTAGCAAAGACAAAACAAGCTCCCACCCACCTCATGCCATAGCCGCCTGTGGGTCATCCCAATAAACCGGAGCGCTCCACCTCTGCCTCGCCCTTGCAGAGAATCACCCTCGCCCAGTTCATTCGTTAGGAGGACAAAAAAGCAACAGTCTTGCTGTTGCCAATTAGGGAGTTTTTTCTGTTTGTCAAACTGTGAGGTGATTAGATTTTCGTTTATCATGCAACGCAACCATAACTCAAAAAAAGTAAAACGACGACATCCGAATGTTGCAACAACGAGTGAAAAAAAAGGTAACCTATCGCTGTTACCTCCTCTGGTGTGTTGTCAGTTTTGAACTATCAGCATTTCAACGCAACGATAGCTCAAAAAATCTAAAACGGCGATGACCTTTATTGCAGACACCGCCGCAAACCAGCGTTTAATTAATTCAATTATCGCCTATGAACAAAATGAATCAAAACAAAACTTGCACTCCTCCCGACGTGTGCGACGTTTTGGCTACTGCTATTGTGCTAGCAGCCCAAGAACTAGCCCGTGTTTACCCTCAACCATCAGAAGACGGGTTAAATAGCCAACAAAGGTGGATAAACCACCTAGTGCAATGTGCCTGTAACCAACAAGAATCTATGACCGAGGAGGAAAGACTTGCTTTCAGAAAACAGTATTTTTCGGTGGAGCGCCTATGAAGAACGAAAATATCAACGCCGAAACTAGTGCAGAAGTACCCAGTTGGCTACAACCCACAATCAACATCTGTGACCTAACACTTGCCGATTGGTTCGCCATAGCCCGTGCTAATGGCTCTCCAAAACAATGGGGATTTTTTAGGTGGACTTATGCTGCCACCTCTCTTCTTGAGGAACTGAGCCTAGAAGAGTGGGAAATCGCAGTTGAACAAGCTGGTTATGACAAGTCCAATGGGCGCTTGTATTACGAGGCATACTCCAAAAACCGTTTGGTTGATCAAGACCCCAGTTAAAAAGATTCTAGAACCATGCCCCAAAAAACCAAGCGGGTTATTTTTTTAGTCACAAGAGAGTCATTAGCGAGTCATTCATGAGTCGTGACTATCGAACAACTTCAATATGACTTCAAACCGCTAAAACTCGACCCACGCATTGACTGGGTGCCAATAAACTTAGCAGCGGCATTACTTGACATACACCCAAGCCAAGTGCGACGGGACAGAGCAGTTCTTGAACAACTCGAATTAATCACCTACGCCAATCGTAGTAATGGATTCCATAGAGATGCGTTCTTAGCGCTCTGGGTTTTTAGGCAGCTCGTCCGCCAGCGGGGAAGAAAAGAAGCGATTCACCAAATCAGCGATTACTTGGAGGAATATTATGAACGAGAAAGACAGAGAAGCAGTAGCGCGAGCTAAGCGCCAGCAGCGCAAGACTAACCAGCAGAGCACCAGGACTGAGGAAACCGGAGAGCAGGCAGGACAGATAGGAACAAATGAACTATCAGCCATAGCGGATCAACTCTCAGATAACATCGTAGACTTCGTTTGGGCTGATGCCTTACAAAAAGCATTCACCAGATTATCGAACGGCGACATGGGCAAAATCGCACCCAAAATGCTGAAAGCTTTCGGCTCAGGACTGAACAGCAACTTCCAAACAGAACTCGAAGCGCTCCAGGAGTGGCATGACCCAAAATACGCATTGCCGCCGAGCAGCGAATCAGATGGCTGATACTGCTGACCATTTGTTCCAAACCACGGGCAAGAGTGGCAGATTGGGTGGCGATCGCCATTGGCATAGCTGCCGTTTGCCTCAGCTTTTATCTAATACTTTCAAAGGTTCAATGTCATGACAGTGTCCGAAATTATATCTCTACTACACAAAGCAACCGCTGACTTAACCCGCATCCATGAATCAGATGCTTGGCAGTGCTTAACCGAATCTCCCCAAGCTCACCCCCAAATAGAACAAATCATGGGCGACGCGCAGCACTACATCACCGAATTGCGGTTGCGGGTCGGTCAATCACTGGAAGGACCGACTTTGACGCCAGGGCTTGAGCAGGAGTTAGTCAACTTGTTCACCCGGGGAGAAGATTCACCAGCCACCTAAAGCAGAGCAGCAGTAAGGTAATCCAACTACCTGCTGCTGCCCAATCTACTCTGTGATGTCTACGCCATAACTTACGTAAACAACTGAGGAAATTTTAACCTATGAAACCAGTCGGGTACTATGTCGCATACACCCCCGGTGACGGTGGACTGCTCGAAGAAATGCAGGAAGCCTGGGGGGCACAGTTCCAACAACTGACTAACGTAGAGCGCTTGTGGATGATCACCAAGCTTGCTGAGGAGGCGTGTGCCGAGATTACTGAGGCGGATGACGATGATGTGGATGAAAGCGTTGAGCAAGCAATGACCCGATTAGACGAACTTAGCACTAGTAGCAAAGTTGGGTTAATTCTGGCCCTGGTCAATCAAATCAGAGGAATTTGAATTTAATTCATCAACGATTCGTAGGGGTAGTAGACGCTACCCCTGCAAAAAAAAGCAATGGACATACTTAAAATAGCCAAGCGCAATCCGGTTTCAGTACTGTTTGGCGTTGGGATACTTGCTTGTTTAGCACTCAGTAGTGGCAACGTCAAACAGCAGATGCAATCACTCTCCCAGGTGCGCGAACTGGCACAGCAGAATTCAGCCAAAGAAATGAAGTTACGCGCCACTGAGGATTTTATGAAGCAGCAGGCTGAAATTGCTGCTAACAGATACAAGTCCGGCTGTGTCATGGTCGTCGCCATGAAAAATCCTAACTACTACACAGCACTCTCAGAAGGACAGCCGGTCATAGACCGCGTTCGGCGAATACCTCTGCCAGCGGGGACGGTGGTGTGTGACTCCAATGGCTCCACAGGAATTCTTGAACCCGCTGCTGACGGTACACCAGTTGTTAGCGCGATAGCTTTCACAGGAGATCGCGCACTTGTAGAAGCTGCCAGAAATCGTAACAAATCTACACGTTATGCACTACCCAATCAATAGGAGCAATAATGCCAATACCTCCCAAAGGTTCCTCATCAGCTTTTAGCGGTGGAAGCACTACCCAAAAAGAAAGCGGTGTAGATACCCGCAAGATTATCAAAGTTTTGTACTGGTTAACGGTACTAGCGGGTCTAGTGTTCGCTTACATGAATATTGCCCCATATGCACGAATTGCCAAGACCATCATACTTTCAACTACGGATATCGACCTGGTGAAGCTAATTTCGTACATCCCAGTCATCAACGGTATAGCCGCCACAATCGGCACAGCTATTCACTGGGTTATTGGTTTCATTTTGTGGGCAGTTATTCAAACGGTGGAAGTCTTCCCCATCGTTTTACAGCGCGATCGCGCTTTCATGAAAACAATCATCAACGAAGCGAATGCCCATCAAAAATTTGAGGTCAAGGAAACCGATGACCCAGCGCTGGCAGCTCTTAAGAAGTGGTACAACCAATTCCCCAGTTTAACCATTAGCCGCGCTCGCACTGCCGCCTTGTTCGTCTACGCAATTGACTTTATAATTTGTATCACAGTTTACCCACCTTGCCCTGGTGGCTTCGGGCAACTGGTTTACATCTTGTTCACAGGGCAATTTTCAAGATTGGATTGGACCAACATAGTGCTATTGCTTTGCACCTTGTTCGTGATTGAGTTGATTGTTCGCTTTCTGTTTTACCTGGGGCAGATTGCTTACTTCATGAAATCCGCCCACTCACGCTCCTAAAAAATAGCGCCCTTCAGTTCAAGCTACCTGGTAGGTGCAAGTCCTACAAGGGCGCCTGTGAGATTACCCAAAGCCATTATGACGAACTTTAATCCTAAGTCGAATAAGTTCACTGCTGAGCAATGGCAGATTATAGCATCAGAAACCATCTCTGAATCAAACGCTCAATATTTGGTGATTGGTGGTATTGTCGGTGGATTCATTGCCGCTAGTGCTACTGCATTCCCCCCTACTGGGTTACTTGTGGCAAGCTGGGCATTATATGAGGCATGGCGCAAAACACGAGCACAGAACCGGAATGATGAGGCGATCGCCAAGTATGGATGTGTTGCCCATGTCCTCACAGGCGATAATTTGCGCGACTATCGGGAGCAGGTTGGGGATGAGGAAGTGCTAAAACAAATGAGTTGGGCATCTGACAACGGCTATGTCCTGAGCAACGACGCACTTGACTTTCTAGAAACTCAGCCACCTTTTATCCGTCAATTGCCGCAATCAAGAGACGAGCCATCAACAACTACTACTACAGTTGAAACCCAGGTTATAGACTACTACGACCCTACCGCAAGCGCGACTGTTGACATTGTAGGGGAGATGACGGAACGTATCAGCAATATGTTGATTATCGGCATCCCAGGCAGTGGAAAAGGGATGTTGGTTGCAAACACAACAAGAGTTGCCAAAACCAAGCACCAAAATTTAAAAATATTCGGTATCGACCCCAAAAACGACCCCAAGGAAACCGGATACTTTGATTGCTGTGACGTAGTAAAGCGCTTTGCTTGCATGGATGCCAAACCTGGGACGGTGGCCGCGTGGGCAGAAGCTGTTTTTGATGAGTATGCCGTCTACGCCCAGAAGCACCAACGCACCTTACTGATTGTGGATGAGGGGACGATGCTAGGCAACAAATTGCAGCAGGCTAAGTCAACCCTGCTTATAGATAAGCTGACCTCTTACGCCAGCGGGGGAGATTCAGCAGGCAGAAACGTTTGGTTTATGATGCAGTCACCCTACGTTAGCGGCGCATCTCTGAACCTCAGCACCACCAGCCAGATGACCAGCGTGGTCATTGCTTTTGAGGAAAACATTGGAGCGATCGCACAATGGAAGTCAGCCAAGATTTTTAAAAATCTGTCACTTGATGAAGTGTCAGAACTGGTTAACAACTCCTCTACAGGACGCGCCATTTACTACGGTAAAACTGGGCAATGGTACATGATGCCTCAGCTAAGAAATTACTCTGGTTATGACCGAGACAAGCGCCAATATCTTCCTGGTTTTACCTCTCAAGGCAACGAGCCAATTACCAAAGATATTGAGGCTATCAATCGGTTGGAAGAATCGTTGAACAGCAATTTACAAAACGAGCATTCTAAGCCTAACCCTGGACTCTCTCCTAGCGCAGAACTGCTCTTAAGTTACTTTGATAATGTCAAACAGAAAAGCCCAAAGTCAATAGCCGACCTCAAGGATGCCAATAAGTTAAGGCAGTTAGATAGCAGCGAATTACTAAAGGCATTAAGAGAGTTAATTGTGGCAGAGCATTTAACTTTTGACACAGAAGGTAGATACCTTAAGCCCGACTGGGAGTAGTCCGGTAATGTGTCAGTAATGGAGAAAAGTAGTGAAAATTTGCTATTACCGGCTCTGTTAACGGATTACCGACACTGTTACCGAAAACTCGGTAATGCTTGCTGTTTCAGGGCGGTAACGTTACCGACGCTCTTACCGCTCCGTTAACGCGCCGGTGACCATTACCGACTCATTACCGACAAGTTTTTATTAGTTAATCACTTCTAGTTAATATTAGGAGAATGCATGAGGATAACAAAATTAGCAATCATTGAAGCCATCACCGTAACACTGGGGGCAAGTGGAACGCTTGCTATTATCATCGGCGGTGGCGCTTGCCTTGGTGGCGCTTCTGCAACCGGGGTCATCAAAGCAGGTGAATTTCTTTCGCTTAATCGCCCAACGTACCAAAGAATGATGTTCTATGGGGGCATTGCTGCTGGGGCTGGCTTGTTTCTTGTTGGTGCTGGCGTAGGTATAGCCGAGTTTGTTGGCGATCGCATCTCAGAGGAAGATTTCCATCTCCTTGATGCAGAAGGGGCGGCCATTGAAGAGAAACAATCAGAACAAAAGGGCAGTGAGTTACCCGCTCAAGTTCTACCAGAACACAGACAACGAACTTGGCAGGAGTGGCACGAATACGAGGAAATCAAAAAATTTTGCAGAGGATGCGAGTACTACCAAGGCGGTGGGCGCTGCGCTCTGTACCAAGAATCGAAAGCTGATTGTGGTAGCCGAGCAGAGAAACCGTCTTGCAGCAGCTGCAAGTACTACAGTGGGTTGGAGTCGCTACCTTGTGCGGTACACCCGGGATTGAAAGAGAATTGCCCGGACTGGGAGGACTGTAGCAACTGACCACCGTCTAATTTTGGTTAATAGTTGTTATAAAAACATAATTTTTACAAGAAACGGCATCTTTATGGCTCTATTTCTACCCAGAGGTTTGCCATGAAAAATGGTATAAGCAGAGCTATAAAGAAAACCGCAACAACAAACATTGTTAGGAACGTCAGGAAAATCAACATAATCTAAAAATTAAAAACTTGTCAAAAAAAGAGCGGATTTTGATAGACCGCTCAAAGTATCAACCGTGATAAGAGGAGGAAAACTTTTTATTGAAATTGAGCGAACTTGTCGGCTGGTATGATCGCAGTGTCGTAAGTTTTCAATCCCATTGACCTTACTAGGGGTAAAAACTTGTTGTAATGGGTCTTTGTCCAACGACCAACGAAACAGCCAGCTGACCAAAGCCCAATCTTATTTGGTGGTGGGTCGTCATCGTTGTTCCCGGTGGTATGTTGATTCACACCGAAATCGGGTCCAACTACCTTTAGATCTCCCGTGCGTAGCCCGTCTTTGTTAGCATCCCGGAAACCGGTTATGGACGCACATTGAATGAGTGCTTGCTGTCGGTGGTGCATTCCGAATTCCCACGCATCAAGAAACTGGGTATCGCATTGGGTACGAAACGCACCGCGCGGGTTCATAGGGTTGTAGGTGTAATGAGCGCCCGGCTCACAAGTGGCTTCAGCGGACATTAATACGACCCCTGTATGGCTGACGAGGATTCGCACATCGTCCCACTCGTCTAGCCGTCCTTTCACTGGTTGCCAAGTGTCGGCATTGGCATCCTCTAAGTAAACAATATTTAAAGGGCGAATTCTCCACCCCTTTGATTTCATATAACGGATTAATTTATTTCCCAATTCTTGAGAAACCATATCTACTCCTTCTCATCTTCGTGATATTGGCGAATCCTGAAATTCCCTTGCTTGTTTAAATAATTCTCTATATCTTTCAGTGAATGATAAAGAACAGTGTATTTATGATTAATTTTTTGGTCTAATTGATTAGCAATCAGATTTACTGCTTCCTTACGGTTAAGCATGTCTTGAATGTGCAAGTCTAGTTTTTTATCTACCTCTTCAATTTTTTTGAGCCTTGGCTCTATCTTTTCGTGCCCTTCACTGACAATGTGTTTGGTTAAATCTTCTTCAATTTCTTTAAGAGAATTGGTAACATTATTGAATTGAGTAATAATTTTAATTGCTATAGCTCCTAGCGCACAAGCGCTAACGAGAATTCCTAAAAGAACGCTTGTTGACTCTAAGTTTAAGGTAATCCCCGTAGGCTGCTGCTGAGTCTGAGCCGTCGTTAATAACATTTGTAATAGTTATTTATGTCTTTTTCAATTTCTTCGTAATTAGGGAGAAACTTATTATAAATAATCAGCTCCTTTATCGCGCCTTGCATTTCACACAGTAGCGAAGTTCTTCGTAAACCACCAATAATCAATTCACTTGCTATTGGGGTGTAGGTGGGGTTTTTGTTAGCGGTGTCGAGAATCGTCTGTGAATTCTTCCTTATGAGGATACGAGAATTACTTCTCAAAAGAGAAAGAATTGAAAATTCTCGAAATTCAACAGTAGCCGTAACACGCCCATCAAGATAATTTCCTATATCCCAATAGAGAATCCCATCATGATAGCTTGGGAAAATAGTAATACTAGAGGGAGAGGCTTGATTGTTAGAGAGCAAAACGTTAGCGTTTTCAGTTTTAGCGCGAAAAACAATAAAAAGAGAAGTTGATGAATCAGAAGCAACCAACTGAGAAGAATTTAAATCTGGAATAAATAAAGGACCACTGCTAACATCAATTGCTTCATCCTCTAGTAATGGAGGCGGAATAGAATCGGAACGCGTAGCAATAAACTTGTTTTGGCTCTGGTCGCGCCAACTCAGTACTTCCTTTTCAGAAGTTTCATAAAGTTGATTGCTATAAATTGATAATTGCCTCAAACTAAGCGCCAAACCAGCACCTGGATATTTATCAAGTAGCAAAGCTTTTGTCGCTGGTGCTGGTGTTGGCTCAGGGTTGGGCGTTGGTCCTGGCTCTGGTGCTGGTGTTGGTTCTGGTTTGGGTGTTGGCTCAGGGTTGGGCGTTGGTCCTGGCTCTGGTGCTGGTATTGGTTCTGGTTTGGGTGTTGGCTGCGGCTGCGTCTGCATCGACTCAACAATAATTTTGTCTGTATCTGTGACCCATCCAATTTCAGAGCCAGCAAAAGCTAATTTTAAGTAATCATTTTTTGCAAACTTGACTGATGCTGATGACTTGCCTTCAAACGCTATTTGCCCAGGATTTATGTAAAGCGGGTTTTTATCTAATCCGACTGCACCTAATAAATCCACCTCTTGTCCTAGTATTGGCGAAGCAGGTAAAGTCAGTGTCCAACTTCCGCCCGTAGTATCAATTAGCAATTTATCGCTTGGAAGCGCAGTATAATTCGATGTTTTTAATTTCCATGGATCTTTATCGCTTGCTTCAGAAGAAGGATTCGGACTAGCATCTTCCCCTGGCACGAGTCGGAATGAAACCATAAATTCAAGCATTTGCATTTGCATTTGTATTGGACGCATTTTTTATCTTTGCTAGTTCAGTTAACAATTGATTTTTCAAATTATCAAACTGACAATCTGTCACCTCAGACCCAGAGCGGATAATCCGCCAAGACATCTCATCCCCCGTCCAAACTCTAAAAATAGAAAAGGGATACTCCATAAATTCAAAATCAGCACTAATCTCATCAAGATTAAATGATTGATTGATTTTGATATTTAAAGCGTTTTGCAATTCACTTGAGAGAACCTCGTTCAAGTCCTGCTGAAATTGATTAGCTAAAACCTGAAGAGCTTCTGCCAACGCCGCCTCTTGCCGAGCCTTGATCTGCTCATTGCGCTCTGTCGAATTGCGCCAAGCTTGATTAATAGCAGAGTCTAAATCCAGTTCAGTGTTTAAATAAACTTCCATATGTCTCCTTATGTTTCTTGTTCTGCTCCTGGTTTCTTTAGGAGTTCTTGAATAAGTTCATCTGTACCAAAAGGCTTTTCTTCAGTCCAAAGCAAGATTTTGTCTTGCCGTCGCATATACTCGCCATCATTGAAGCGAATACTGCTACCGCGACCACCAGGAACTTGATATTGATTCATGATGGTGCAGTAAGCCGGATAAACTCGTGTTGGCTGCTTGGTATAGGTTCCGGAAATATCCTCGGTACGGTCTTCACTGATTGTGGGTTTCTTTACCAAATGTGCTTCGCTAAGGGCAACTAAGGCTCGCAGTCTGTCCTCGGCTTCATCGCCAGTTGCGCCCATCACTTGCATTTGTCGCCCGTTGCTCAATATTCCGGTGGCTCGGTAGCGTCCCCACAAATACCCGTTTTTACCGCCGCAAGCAAGTTTGATGCTTTCCCAGTCACACTTAGAGCGCTTCACATCGGGGACAGCGTAAGTTGCTGTCACTAATCGTTGTCCCTCTGGCGCTTTCCAGGGTGGTTGGTCAACTGAAAAGAAAGTGATAACTAGCCGGATACTTTGAGGCTTTGCCCTGAGGTAATCATCAGCAGGCATTCCTACCAGCTGCCCCACGTCGCGGTTCTCAATTAATCGGTAGTTACTTAAAGTCTGAACAATTGTTCCTCTAAGTTGCTGCTCTGGACCTGCCAAAATAATCCGTTCACGTTGGTTGGTGCGGTCGGGCTGGATTTCGACATAGCGCTGCTGTCCTAGAATTAACTCCTGCTGACTAGCTAGCTTTTGTTGGGCAATGTAGCTATCTAAACTATTGGCGACGACGTAACCAGCTTCCACGCATCCCTCCCAAGCTTCTTCTAAAAATTCTTCAACAAAATTTTTGACTGCTGTATTGGGGATGGATTCCACTGCATTATCAAGAGCTTTAGCAAAACTCCAAGGCTTAGAATTAGGCTGCCCCCAAGCTTGAACCGCTCTTGCTGCTTTATCACCAAAAACTGCTTGTACAAAACCAATGTTGCTTCTAATGAGCTTTCTGACATTTTTAAAAGCCCACATGAAAAGCGCTTGCACGCCACTAATAAAGCTGTAGCGAATCAAGTTGTTGAGATTAGCTATCAACTCTTCAGCGAATTCTTCGCTGACATTGGCAAGTACATAAGCTCCTAAAGGCTCATTAAAACTAAAAATGAAAGCTCCAGGTAAAACGCCGCAAGCGAGGTATCCAAAAGCATTGCCTAGAGTGCCACCAAGCATAGATGCTAGTACATTAAAACTGTTTTGCAACTGCTGGTCTAATTCCTTGTCAGTAACATTCCAGTTGAAATTCCAAATGTACTGAACTGTGGCAACAATCAAGCCCCAAAGTGCGGTGAAGCTGATGCCAATAAGTTTAAAAGCTTCCCCAATCAACCCTAGAAATTGTTTGCCAGCGTTCCAGATCCAACCAATAATATTTCCACCTTCGCTTTCCTGCCGCACTTGTAATGCTGCTCGGAAAACACGCACTCCCCCCTTACCAATTTGGCTTCTAGCAAGTTCAGAAGACAAAGAACTTCGGACAATATCGGCAGCACCCATTAACCCCAAAGCTCCTCTAATTTAATCTGCCAAATTATATCTTTGGTCATTCCGACACTTCGGCGCAATTTGAGGAATTTCTTGACTTCAAAATTCCGGAAGTAAACTGACCTATCTTGCAAGTCTTGAGGAATTGGAAATTGAATTAATTGCTTATCTGCCTTGGGATAAAGACGAATTGATTGACTGACTTGATTAGAATTAGCAGTTTGATAACGAGCGCGTAGATAACACCAGCTTTTGACTTTGGAGAAATCGTCGCAAAAGTAAGTAACTCTTAACGTGGCGTTAGCACCTGTCGCCGTATTTGGGAATTTAATCCAGTCAGCAGATGTTGGGGTTGTCGTGCCTAAATTATTCCAAACTCCGATATCATCCGTAATTGTCTGCGGCATCGTCTTCCCCGATTTCTTCTAGCCGTGCATGGTATTCACCCCCTTCAATGTATTCGGTAAAATTAGCTTCGTCTACAGCTTCTAACAAGCCAGAGCCATCAGCACGGACAATATAAGTTAAGGCACTTTCACCTGGCGGCAAGCTGCTATATAACCACAAATCAAATTTTGGATCACCCGGAAGCAAGAGCTTATTATTAAGCTGTTGCTCCAGTGCCACCGGCTGCACCATTTAAAACCACTTCCTCGGTTGTTTGATTGAATCCACTTTCACCTAAACTGCCAGTTTTGTTAGTAGAAAAGAAGGAACTAAAAGTCCCACCGCCAGTTGTTTCAAAACTTGCTCTTCCTGGTCGGGGTATACGACTTCCCCGGACTAAAGAATCTCTTTCGGCTTGAGTATTAATTGTGACGGCTGATTCTAACCCAAGCGCTGCTCCATAAGCATCAAAATCGGTTCTGTTCATTGAGAAGCAGTAGCGTGCTCCATTTGATAAAGTAACAATCGCTGTCAAGCTACCACGGGAAGCGGAAGCTGGGCGGACCAGCACAGCTCCTCCTTGCTTGGATAAGTTCCATCCAGCGCTAAGTGCCCTTGCTAGCGAAGGTGTAGCACAAAAAGTACTCACGCTCCTTTGAGTACCCGCTGCCGCCGTGCTGATTCTTTTGGTGACGCGTGGTGGTTTCGGCGCGTTTGCTCCCACAACCATAATCTTGCCGACTTGAGCACTGGCAGCAGCTACAGTTAAATGTCCTAGTGGAGCAATATCCGCAGCAGAGACGCCACTGATAGAAGTTAAATCTTTTGTTTTGAATCCATAAAGGATTTTAGTGTTTACTGGGACAAACACTAAATTATCTCGTTTGACATTGCGTGTATACCCTGCCATGCTTAAACATTCTTTTTTGAAAGACTAGATATTAATCTTTTTACCTAATAGAAAACAGCTTGTAAAGCCCCAGCTGACAGGGGTTCGTGGCAGGTTTAAGAATAACTTACCAAGCTGTTAATATATATTCAGATGACAAAAAGCCCTTAAGGGTCTAAAAATATTACGCACTCTTTTGTAGGTTTATGATTTGACCTAAAAACAGCTTAAAAAATCCTGATTTTTACCTAATTTTTTTTAAGAATTAATGAACTTAAACAACCAAGATGAAATTAAAAGTCTTTCCATTGTTAGGAACTCCGTGCAAACGCTTAATAATGCGCCGTAAGCATCCTTTGGGTAAACGAAGTGGACAGACATATCACTACCGCCCGCAAACAAGGTTAATCAATCGCCTTGCACAAGAATTGGAAATGTCACCCCAATCCGTAAGACAACAGATTGCACAAGAAAGGCTTTATTTATTGCGCCAATACTATGGAACAGAAATTGGTCCACAGGATGTATAGCTTATTAGCCGCTTTGATTTGAACCATTAGGGTTATCAGAGCCGATTTTGCGGATGCGCGGACGACGGTTGAAGTCCTTTCCGTAAGGATGTGTAGTATCTGTAATCCCTGGTTGAGAGATGAAGCCTTGTTCTGCCTGATCTAAAAACGCATCCCAGGAGTTAGATCCATTAGCGTCAGGGTTAGAATTGTCCATCTCCTTGGCAAGTTCCCCTGCACCGCGTTTAAGCAGTTCCAGCAGAGCACCTGGAGCATTTGGCGGAATATGGCGGAAGTTGGCGGCTTTCCACATAGCTGCCAGTTCTAGAAGTGGTGCTAAATGGTCGTTGAGGTCTTCCTTGCCGTCGTTTTCCCACCCTCGGTACTTGATGTTAGTCTCCTTGAGGACTTTATCAAGTTGTTCCTCTCCTGGGGTGAAAGACATCGCCAATTCTCGCTCAACTTGCGCACCCTTGTATCCTAGATATTCGGCGTTTGCTTTGGCGTATTCGTAAGCTAAGGTTGCTGTTTGTTTGGTACTTCCTGCTTCAATCATCCCGCGAATCGTAGCTGATAAATTGGCATCGCTTTCAGTGCGAAGTACCATCAACAAACCCACAATCTCAGCTAGTGATTCCGCGATGTTGGGCAGTTTAATTCGCTCTGCTTGATTACCGGATTTGGTGAGGTCAGCGTCTTCAATTTCAATTTCAATTGGGTACTTACCACATAAAGCATCTAGCTGCTTTACTAGGTACGATAAAAATCTTGGTTGGTTGTGTATTCTAATTTCCCCACTCGACGGATTAGTGAGTGTTTTGGGGACTTTGATAGGGAAATCATCTATGCCAATCACGTAATTTAATCGGCATTTTTCAGCTTCCAACTGGGCAATTCTTCCAAAATACAAACTAACCTGTGACTCTGTACCTTTAACTGCACCGACAGTGATTGAACCAAACGTTGGGCGAATTACAGGGTTTTGCTGATCTTCTGATGCATCCCTGATTTCACAGCTTAGAAAAATTGGCACTGAAACATCAACTATTTCCACTTCTCCTCCTGACTGCCCTGGCACTATTGAGGATCCTTGGGGTCCTTGAGGTCCTTGAGGTCCTTGAGGTCCTTGAGGTCCTGGAATTCCTTGAGGTCCTTGGAGTCCCTGCGCTCCTTTTTCCCCTTGTCTTCCTGCTGGTCCTTGTGGTCCTTGCTTACCAGGAGCACCCGCCGGACCTGGTACTCCTTGCTTACCAGGAGCACCCGCCGGACCTGGTACTCCTTGCTTACCAGGAGCACCCGCCGGACCTGGTACTCCTTGTTTACCAGGAGCACCCGCCGGACCTGGTACTCCTTGTTTACCAGGAGCACCCGCCGGACCTGGGGAACCTTGCTTACCAGGAGCACCCGCCGGACCTGGGGAACCTTGCTTACCAGGAGCACCCGCCGGACCTGGGGAACCCTGCTTACCGGGCATTCCTTGCAATCCGCGTTCACCTTGGGCACCACGCAGTCCTTGAAGTCCCCGCAATCCTTGGGCACCACGCAGTCCTTGAAGTCCCCGCAATCCTTGGGCACCACGCAGTCCTTGAGGTCCCCGCAATCCTTGGGCACCGCGCAGTCCTTGAGGTCCCCGCAATCCTTGAGGACCCCGTAATCCCTGAGGACCGCGCAGTTGTCCAATTTCGCTACGTCTGACAAATAGCCCTAAAAGACCAAGAATTCTTGATACATCGGCAGCAAGCCTGTCAAGCCCGTTATCTACGCCATCAATTCGCGTTCCCAGTGTTTGTAAAGTTGCAATACTTACCCCTAAACTAGCTAGCGAAGCTGCAAGCGAGGCAACTGTGCTGGCTGCTTGCAGCGATTTAGTTAAAGCAGATCCTGCTTTTGTAGAAGCGCTTCTTGCAGTATCTGTAGCAATCCTCGCGGACCCAAAGGCATCATCTGCCTTGGCCAGCGCTGAGACGCCTTTTTTTAACGCTTCTCCGGCTCTACCTAATGCACTGGTTGCTTTGGATTCCGCCGCTCTTGCTAAATTGTGTGCCTGTGTCCCTACACCATAAGCTTTATTTGCTGCGACCCTAGCAGATTTAGCGACTTCTTGCACATTTTCTACTGTACCTTTAGCGGCGCTGGCTACATCTTGCGCTACTGTGGCTTTTTTTAAAGCAGAATTAATACCTTCTTTTAAAGGTCCAATTTCTGTAAGAATAACACCGTTGGCTAAAGGAGAGATTTGAGGAACAATAGCAGCTTCACTGCGCTTCACAGCTTGAGCGATAATTTTTTCTTCATCAATTTTTTTCAGTGCTGCTATTTCCGCCCGGAGTGCAGCAAGTTCCGCTCGCAGTTCAGCACAGCAATCAGTCATTTATCCTCCTAATCATTGAGCGCATAGCGGCTATTTTAGATTTAAATTCAGAGCAAGGAATACATTGATATCCAGGATATTTATAAAAATCACACTTCATGGAATTTTGGGGACAATCACCACATTGACAAGTGTATATAGGTTGTCCTAATCCATAATCAGTAAAATTATTTCCTTGATTATCTACTATATTAATTTCCCATTTTAATGGTTCTTCCTTGCCATCAACACGTCTAAAAGTTATGTCACGGGGAACATAAGGAGGGTAGCATTCGCTTGCTTGACGAGAGGTTCTTTCAGCAGTCCCAAGAAAATTGAAATAAGCGATTCTTCTTTCTCCAGTAGAGTTAGAAAATTTTATTCCTTGCCTGTAGTACTGATAATCGCAATACAAGCTGAATCCTGATAGTTCCAGCCACTCGGTAATAGGATATTCAAAAGGTGGATAAATAATTTTTGTATTTGGAGATATTAAAGTTCCTTGAGACTGCGAACCAGAATCGCCATACCTTATGCTTTGAAGTACTCGCCCAGTCTGTTGATGACATTGGTCAATCCAGTATTCACAGTAATATCCAGTAAAAACATAGTTCTTGGCAGTGATAGGTTGAACAACAATTTTTATGGGAGAATTTTTACTACTGTATATAGTTTCTTGCTTCTCAGGAAACTTGTACTTAATTATTGCTTTTTCTCCAGCTTTGCAGTAATTCATAATTCGCTGGGAGTCAAAGTACTGTTAGCATTAATTATCTCTACATTAACATATTTATACTTAGCAGGAACATTTACTTCTATAACCAAAATATTGACACATACTGGTTTCTTGGCAACAACAAAATAAGTTCTCCAGCGATAAATATAAATCAGCGACAGTAAATCATTTGCTTCATAAATCAATGCTCTAAGTAACAAGGCCACAAATAAAGATTCAGCAGTATTATTTGGCTTTGAATCAAAAAGTGGTAAATCAGATTTGGTGATATAGATAAAATTAGCATCTTGCCTGAAATTATTTCCAAAAAATCTAGCATGGCTTGATAAATAGTCTTGATAATTAATGCTTTTGGTAAAATAAAACCAAGAAATCAAATAAAGAATACAATGATGAAAATAGCTAACTGTTGTTATCAACCCCAAAGAAGAAATAACAACTTTAAGATTCATACCAAAAGAATAAACATTTATAAAACTACTAATTTTCCCATGACTGGGTAGACTATTACTAAATCCTAGCTGAGAATTAATAACCGCCATAACTTAAATTTCTAAGCTACTCTTACAGCTAACCCACCACTGCTGGGATTCAAAATCAAGTACTGATTGGAACTATTAGGAATTTGTAAAACGTCAAACCGACTTGTACTACTGCCAGCAAACAGTACTAAATCATCAGAAGTTCTACCAGACAAACCTGTATTACTTTGAGATAAAAGTATTAATCCTTGCAAGATATCTCTTCGATTAGATATTGTGTTTACACTTCCTAACCTACTAGTGCCAGCTAGGGCGATATCGTGTTCAGTAGTATTATAAGGATTTAAAGCTGAAGTGCGGAACAAAGAAAAAGTATTTCCTGTAGGAATGAACACATAAGGAAAGCTGTTTAAGTCCCACCAAGAAGGCTTGTTGTTTGGCGAACAATATCCTAAAGGGTAATAAACAGTGTTTTGATAAACTAAAATAAGTTTATATTCTGGGTTAGCGTTTAGCGCTACAAAATTAACTTGAAGGTTACTAGCAAGAGCAGTGTAAGTTATTTCTGTACTGCCATTGGTTCCAACATGAGTCGATACAGTCCAACCAGAATAAATTTGTTGAGCAACGACTAGCGCAGTAGTTACCCTTATTCTTAAATAAGCTGTTCCCGCTAACTTAGTAGAATCGATTATTACGGCGTAAACAGCTATTTTATCTGTACCACTTGTAAATTCATCAAAAGGAGCAGGATAGCCAGCATTTGTAAATGCTTGCTTGATGCCATCATAAAGATTTTGCTGAGTAATTGTTGGAGCTACAAAGCTATCCATTCTTGCTGCTACTGCCATAATTAATAATCATTGGGATTGATTGCAGCGGAAGCGTCAGGTCTTTGCATTTCTATGGAGTAGGACCGCTGGCGATAAGTGGTATTGTTTCGGGTCACCAAGCTATCGAAGGATTGAGTGATAGTAATTTGAATATCGGGGTTTAGGGCTTGATTCTCGTCACTTAAATACTTTTGCGCCAATAAGAGTAAAGCAACGACTAAGCTTTCAGCGCTGTTTGTCGCGGATGCGCTTAAACCTACTGTTGCCAAATCCGCTTTACTAATTGTGAGAGTGGTCGCCGTTTGGGTGGCACCCGGTCCAAAAACGTCTGTTAGCTGAGGCTCCGCCATGCAAGTAAATCAGATGAATTATCAATCTGTTTTAGCTTCCAAGGGGCATGAGCGTCAAAAAATACCGCAACCGACAGGCTAATGCTTGCGAGCAAGGGTTTCTAAGAGCCAATAGGAGCATGGCAACCTTAAAAGTGCTTGTTAAAAATCATATTCAATTCTTAAGTACGCAAAATCAACACTTTTGACTATTTTTTGAGTAGCACCTGAGTAGCACCCGTTAAAGCAATCCCTTGACATCACCTCGAAACCTTGCCTTATCAATCGGTACAGTTTTATATTTCGGCTACATATAACCTGTATTTGAATAACTCCAGCCTTCTGTTGGTTCAAAGTCGAGTTTTCCTGTACAGGTTAATTCAGCAACTTTCTCATGTGTCCAAGGAACAGAAGGATTCTCACAAACAGCAGGCAAATAATCTTCAAGATTCGTGTAACTCGGTATTCCACTTGTATGATTTAGCAACCGACGCAAGGTAACACTATCTTGAAATGGCATCTGGGGTAACCATTTCGTAAGTGGATCATCTAAATCTAACAAGTTATCCTGAGCTAAACGCAATAAGCAAACGGAAACAAAAGTTTTGGTAATGCTGTAAATGTAAAATGAGCGATTAACGCCAAGAGCTTGCTTTGCATCAAGATCTGAGAAACCACTGCTTCCTAACCAGACTCCATGTTTCTCATCATTGATAGCCACATTCACACCCATGCAGCCTGTGAAGTGAAGGGATTGGTTGAGCTGCGCCTGTAAAGTATCTTCTAACCTACTATCCATATATAGGACTCCTGTGCAGATTTTTGAACGACACGCTTGCGGAGGGCAGTGCGAACGCAAAACCCGGATGTAGTCGGCAAAATACGGTAAGCACTGCCCACCCTACAATACTTAAGATTTTTCATAAATCCTGCGCGGATTGGTATAGTGAGGAGATGCCTTTTGATTTGCCATAAGTTTACATTTCTCTAAAAGCGGGTATCTACCTACTTATATTGGGTAAATCACCTACTGAATTTGACTGCCACTTTCTATAGTCTAAAGAATAAGTTTTTAATCTTTGCCGAATAGAAAAACTTTGATTCGGCAGAATATTGGGCATATTCTCTAAAAAAAACTCCCCAGAGTTTAACCACCACATTCTTGAAGAGGTTGAGCTTACCAATGCCTCTTCTTACTGTTTGGTTGACATCTCAATTCTCAGCTTAAAGCCTTGATTTCATCCCTTAGGGGAATGTAGGTAGCCCCATCAAGATAATTGCGGAGAACTGCCATGAATTTAGCACAAATCATTAAAAAGGAGCCAATGGAAAAGGGCTGGTGGCTAGAAATTGTCTCCTCTCAGCCCTGCTGTACCTACTACTTTGGGCCTTTCGAGAGTGCTCAGCAAGCTATTCTTGACCAAGATGGCTACATTGAGGATCTCGTAAACGAAGGAGCACAAGGAATTACTGTTCAGATTCAATGGTGCAAGCCAAAGGAACTCACTATTTGCCCAAAGGATGAATTGGCAGAGAGTTTTCAAATGTGAGGAGAGTTTAATTACCTAGCAACGACCCCAAAAGTTGAGCCATAGTCAGTAACTCGATTAAGGTGGGCAAAGTTTTAGGAGTCGGTGACAAGACATCACACAACAAAAAACTAGATACAAAACAGGAGAAAACTATGACGCTTTCAAGAATCGAAGACTTTGAAGCAAGTTCCCGTCGCTCTTTTAGAGAGCATAAGCTCATGCAGTTTGAGGTCTACACCGTTCAAGACGAAAAGGCGGGAGAAGTGGTGGAAATCTTAGTCGATGAAGCCGGGCATTCCCAGTACCTGGTTGTCTCACTCAATGACGAAATGACTGGTAAGCAGGTACTACTGCCATATAGTGAAGCTCAGGTTGACCAAACGACAAGACGCGTCTACGTTAGTAGACTTAACAAAGGACAAGTCGCTGAGTTGATGGCTTACAACTCAACTGACAACAACAACATGGTCTGCAGCTTGAACGAGGAAGTAGCTTCTTCTTCGTATCCCTTGTAAAACGCACAAAGCTATATTTGTCAATACTTTCTGAAAATTTTGCACTACCCTAACACTTATCGGATAATCGCAGGCAGACAAAATGTCAGCGATTTTTTTGCGAATTAGTTGCAAGTCATATTCATACCGACTATGATTTAGATAAGGTAGATTCAGTGGACAACCCAAAGTATGGAGAGCCTTGTTATCGGTGCAGTTGCTAGTTTAGGTGCAGGACTTGCTACAGTTCTCGGTGCCTTGCCGATTTTACTGCCAATAAATCTCACGCAACGTGTGCAGGGAATCATGCTGGGGTTTGGTGGGGGAGTGATGTTAGCGGCGACATCGTTTTCGTTAGTTGTGCCTGGTACAGAAGCAGCGATCGCCCAAGGTTACTCCAAAGCAATTGCAGCCTTAATTATTGTCATCGGGATTTTGCTTGGGGGAGTATTTCTGCAACTGGCACATAAGTTATTACCGCACGAACACTTCTTCAAGGAGGAAGAAAGCGTTCGTGGCAGTAATCTAAAACGAATTTGGCTATTTATTGCCGCAATTACCATTCACAACTTCCCCGAAGGATTAGCTGTAGGAGTGAATTTTGGCAATAATAATATTAGCGATGGAATTCCCGTTGCTTTAGGTATTGGTTTGCAAAATATTCCTGAAGGTTTAGTCGTAGCATTAGCTTTGGTAGGTGAGAAATATTCACGAGGTTATGCTTTGTGGATTTCGCTGCTGACGGGTTTAGTTGAACCAATTGGCGGTGTGATTGGTGCTGGTGTGGTGAGTATTGCTAATTTCATATTGCCTTGGGCGATGGCATTTGCAGCAGGAGCAATGTTGTTTGTCATCAGTGATGAAATTATCCCAGAATCTCATCGCAAAGGCTTAGAAAAAGAAGGAACTATAGGTGTCATGTTTGGCTTTGTAGTCATGATGTTTTTGGATATTGCTTTAGGATAATTCCTGGTACTTATCGTTACCAGGCTGAGCCTGGTACTTATCGTTACCAGGCTCAGCCTGGTAACGCATTCCCTGAGGCTCCGCCTCACATTCTCCATAAGTTTTTTGTCCATAAGTTTTTTGACTGTCTTTTGAGGAAAGGCAGAGCCTCAAACAATAATCATTCCCTGGCAGAGCCAGGGAACGAGAAACAGAGCCAGGGAACGAGAAATCACTCTATATTTTGAAACCAAAAGGAGCAAAATATGAACTTGATTCGCTTTGAACACATCAACATTTCTTGCAAAAATATTGAAGCAACTAAGAAATTTTACCAAACCCTATTTCCTGATTGGTATGTACGCGCCGAAGGAGTATTCGAGGGTAGACGCTGGATGCATTTGGGAAATAACCAATTTTATCTAGCTCTCAACGATGAAAGTAACCAAGAGCGCGTGCATACGCCCTACGAAAGTATTGGCATAAATCATGTTGGCTTTGTGATTAAAGACGGCGAAGCCATGAAAAAATTGCTTGATGCCGAGAGCATTGAATATTACACAATGACAGCGGCTGAAACAAAGCACAGAATTTATGTCAATGACCCAGATGGTAATGAGATGGAGTTGGTTGAATATAACCCTGAGTACGCACTGAAATAATGGCTTGTAGTGGGCGCTGAAGCGCCTACTACTATTACCCAATAGGAGAATAAACAATGACTACAACACAAAAAGTAGCTGTAGTAACCGGTGCAAATCGCGGTATGGGATTTGAAGCTTGTCGTCAGTTGGCTAAAAAGGGATATCAGGTGGTTCTCACCAGTCGAGATGAAGCAAAAGGCAAAGCTGCTGCCGAAAAGTTACAAGCTGAAGGTTTGAATGTCATTTTTCATCCCCTTGATGTCACTAATGATGAAAGCAGTCAGAAATTAGCTGAATTTATTCGTGAGCAGTTTGGCAAACTCGATGTCTTAGTGAATAATGCAGCCATATACATCGATTCTCAAACAGGTGGAAACAGTGTGTTTGATGCCAAAATTGACACTCTGCGGCAAACGATGGAAACAAATGTTTACGGTGTTTTGCGAGTGACTCAAGCGTTGATTGGGTTGATGCAAAAACAAAATTATGGACGGATAGTGAATGTTTCTTCTGGTTCGGGACAATTGACTGATATGGGAAGCGGTATTCCTACGTATCGCATTTCCAAAACCGCTTTGAATGCCTTAACGCGGATTCTTGCGAACGAATTACAAGGCAAAAATATATTAGTGAATTCCGTTTGTCCTGGTTGGGTGAAAACTGATATGGGTGGTCCAAATGCACCCCGTACACCAGAACAAGGAGTCGATACGATTGTGTGGCTGGCAACTCTTCCTGATGGAAGTGCAACGGGTGGATTCTTCCGCGATCGCCAACCAATTGATTGGTAATAAAGGAGCAGAACATGAGCAGATTACAAGGAAAGTATGCCTTAATCACAGGGGCATCACAAGGATTAGGAAGGCAACTCGCGATTGATTTTGCTCAAGAAGGAGCAGCAGGAATATCGATTGTGGCGCGTAATGTTGAGTGGCTGAATCAAGTGCGTAAAGATATTCAGGAAATCGCGCCCAAAACACAAGTTCTCATCATTGGCGCTGATTTAACTAAGCACGAAGATATCGAGCGTGTTGTTGCGACAACTTTATGCGAATTCAACGGTCATCTCGACATTTTAGTGAATAATGCATCGAGCATTGGTCCTTCTCCGATGCCTTACTTGCTCGACTACCCACTTGAGGATTTTCGTAACGTTATCAACACCAATTTAATCGCCCCATTTTTACTTATTAAAAAGGCATTACCAGCGATGATTGAAAATGGCGGTTCCATTATCAACGTCACGAGTGATGCAGGGGTCAATGGTTACCCTGGTTGGGGCGCTTATGGCATCTCGAAATTCGGTATTGAAGGGATGTCCCAGACATGGGCGGCGGAACTTGAAAACAGCGGTGTGCGTGTCAATTGGGTAGATCCAGGTGATATGAATACCGCCATGCATCGTGCAGCGGAACCAGAGGAAGATCCTACCCAATGGGCAAATCCAGCAGATGTGACGGAAGTATTCATCTTCTTAGCTTCGGATGAATCACGCCACGTCAACGGGCAAAGATTTCAAGCTCAGGAAGAAAATTGGGGTCAGCAAACAGAAGAACCAGCGCTCGTTTAAATCGGTAACAAGTAAGTAGTGAGCGCTTAAGCGCTTACTACAACAAAATTAGTAATACTCATCAGTCATCTATCTAAAGTAGTGTTTTTTATAATCAAAAGTACTATTTTAAAAAAGTAATGATTCATACAACAATACTGTTGGTAAATGTTATATGTTAACAAAACCCTTTACTTTTACACTTCCGGCGGAGCTTTCCGCAAAAGAACCACCAGAGCGTAGGGGAATTGCCCGTGATCAAGTGCGATTGATGGTCATAAACCGTAATGACTATAGAGTCGAACATACCTATTTCAATAGCATTGGTGAGTTCCTCCGCCCTGGTGATTTATTAGTCTTTAATACCAGTCGTACCCTTCCGGCTTCTCTTGATGGCTGTGAGATACCGAAAGGACAATGTATGGAAATCCGCTTAGCGCAGCATCTACCGGATGATTCTTGGCTTGCTTTACCTTTATGCCAGCAACAACCCACCTGTAGCTTGCAAACAGGAACGCAGATTCACTTTGGTCAAGGGTTAACTGCCAATATAAAGAATCGCGACACCCATATTCCGCAACTGTGGAAAATACGCTTCTCAAAATCAGGAACTGAGTTGATGGACACACTCTATCGCTTAGGGCGTCCGATTCGTTATGAATATGTTTCAGAACCTTGGGATTTAGACTACTATCAAACTGTCTACGCCAAAGAACCAGGTTCCGCAGAGATGCCATCAGCAGGACGAGCTTTTACATGGAAGCTACTTTTTGATTTAAAGCGCCGTGGGGTGGAAACAGCACACATCGTACTACATACGGGTTTATCTTCTTATATGGATGATGAACTCGACGCACAGCATCTCGCTTCAGAAGAAGAATATTCTATCAGTGAAGCAGCAGCACAGAAGATTAACCATACCCATGAAAAAGGAGGACGAGTCATTGCAGTTGGGACTACTGTAGTTCGGGCTTTGGAATCTGTTGCAGATGCGAATGGCAGAGTACAATCCCAGCATGGCTACACGCGATTACGTATTACTGCTGAGCATAAACTTAAAACAGTGGATGGTTTGCTAACTGGCTTGCATGAACCAGAAGCCAGCCACCTCGACTTGCTGACTGCGTTTCTTCCGGGACAGCAAATTAAGCAAGCTTATGAGGATGCGGTGCAGCGAGGTTACTTGTGGCATGAGTTTGGAGATTTGAATCTGATTTTATAAGGGGTAGGCTGAAAACCCTGTGGCTTTAGCCCAGGGATGAAAGCCACGATGCAGGATTTACCCTGCCGTAATGTTTTCTTTTTTAGGTTCTGGCAGAGAATCAATCCATTCATCAATCATACTGCTGATAGTTCGGTCTAACTCGGCTGATAATAAGACTAGCTTATGATATCTGCGGTCAGTTAGCCTTACGTTTAATCTTTTAGTTTTCATAACGGAGTTTATTGGCGTTACATTAATAATAGTATAAAATTAGTTAGTTAAATGAAGAAGGTGATAACGCAGTGCTTGTATTAGAGTACAAAGTTAAAGGTAAGCGTCAACAATATCAGGCTATTAACGAGGCTATTAGAACTACACAGTTCATTAGAAATAAAGCGATTCGCTATTGGATGGACGCACCCAAGGAAGTGAAAGTAGACAAGATTGCTTTGAACAACTATTCAACAGCGCTGCGTAAAGAATTTGGATTTGTTAAAGACTTAAATTCAATGGCAAGGCACGGCTGCAACAGAAAGAGCATGGTTAGCTATTGCCCGATTCTATGATAATTGCAAGTCTAACAAACCTGGTAAAAAAGGCTTTCCTCGCTTTCAAAAAGACAACCGTTCTGTTGAGTATAAGACTAGTGGGTGGTCATTGCATCCTACAAAACGACGCATCACTTTTACTGATAAAAAAGATATAGGTGAAGTTAAAGTGTTAGGAAAGTGGGATATTCACACCTATCCTGTCAAGTCCATTAAACGAGTTCGATTAGTTAAAAAAGCTGACGGATATTACTGTCAATTTGCAGTTGACATTGATGTAAAACCTGAATTCAGAACGGGTAATGGTGAATTAGGTCTAGACGTTGGGTTAGAGTTTTTCTACTCTGATTCCAACGGGCATCATGAAGAGAATCCTAGATTCTTGAGAAAAGCCGAGAAAGCAATTAAACACGCTCAACGTCAGATATATAAAAAAGAAAAAGGAAAGAATCAACGACGGAAAGCAAAACGAAGATATGCAAAAAAGCATTTAAGAGTAAATAGGCAACGGAATGAACACGCGCTTGAGAATAGCGCGTAACGTATGCAAAGCTAACGCTGTCTTTCGCCTATGTAGACGCGAAGCGGCGTGCCGCAGGCTAAACTTGAATGTCAAAGGCATGGTAAAAAATCATTGTCTTGCCAAGTCCATTAATGATGTGGCTTGGAGTCTATTTCGTCGTTGGTTGGAGTATTTTGCTACCAAGTTCAATACTCAAGTTGTTGCCGTCAATCCTAGAATGACTTCTCAAAAGTGTTCGGGTTGTGGTGCAATTGTGAAAAAATCTCTTTCGACCCGTACCCATAAGTGTAGCTGTGGATGTGAGTTGCAAAGAGACGTGAACGCAGCGATAAATATTCTAAATCTTGGAAAACAAGCGTGAGTGTTGGGCAATCCCGAAGTAACGCTACAGGAGTCGGAACCTCTACTCTGCTTGGGGAAACCCTGGTAGAGCAAGTACTGACGATGAATGTAGAATCCCCTGGCTATCAAAACTTTGCTGTCGCTCGTTTTGATGTAAAGCCAGGGGAGTGTCAAACTAGCAGTAAAAATCCATCGCCCCCAGTCCTCGATCGAGTACTCTTTTCACCCCTATGACAATATCCTTGCAGCATTTATTTGAAGCCATCAATCAGGTGAAAGATGAACCAGATCTGCGATTCGGCGAAGCCGACGCTTTGCGATCGCACTTCGCACCAAAGCAAGAGCGAGTATTTTGCCGCCAAGCGATCGGGAATCTTCTTTTTCGACCAGCTTTTCGGCGTTGGCGCAGCCTCTCCTTTGGAGAATCGCAAGCTGCAAAATATCCTGAATGTTGCATTGTCGATCGAACGTAATCCTGTAGCCCGTTACATCGCCGAGCGTCATACTCCGGTTCACGAAGGATTAGTCACCTCCCCGAAAGCTTGGGCAATCATTTGTCCTCGTCCCGACCATTGGCATGTGATGGCAGGACCAATTCTCGATCGCGGTAAATTAGTGGGTGCGGTAGGCTGCACTCGTGACAAGTCGATGCCTGCCTTTGACAGCCAAAATCTCGCGGATTTGAGTGCCGTCTGTTTACACTTATCGGTTTGGACGACCACCCTGCGATTGACGCAGAGCGCAACTTCAACAGAACAGCACTACCCGTTTCGCACCGATCGCTTAACGCCTCGTGAACGGCAAATTGCTGACTTAGTTGCGTTGGGGCAAACTAATGCAGAAATCGGAAATGAACTTTGGATTACTGAAAATTCTGTCAAGCAGGCGTTGAAGCGCATGTTCCGTAAATTGAAGGTTTCGTCTCGTACAGAAATGATTGCACAGATTGCCGCGACACAACACCATTTTCCAGGTGCAAAGCTATCTTCATCTAACTTGATGCTGGACACCCACCAGTAGCCTTCCGCTTGCGTCTTCACCGACCAACCAGCAGCATAACGTTCTGGCTGAGCGGCGGCAAGTAATTTTTGCAATATTACCAAGATCTTCTAACAGTCCGCTCCAGCCAGGTTGTTCGACGGCGCTTCTCAGGTTAAACGTCTCTTTACCCACCGCTCAACTTCATCCACGCTTTCGTCAACTGTCAATTTGGATGTGTCGACCAACGTCATCGGCTTAAGCGTGTTTTGCCCATCACGCTTAAGCCAACGATTATAAATTAAGTGAGGCTCGATAATTTCCTCATTAGAAAACTTGCGCCTGCTGTCTAATGGCAAGTCGATGAACCAAGAATCCTCGCCCTTATAGGGCGGGGAGTGTCAAAATTACAAGCCATATGCGACGACTTAGACTAGTTAATTAAGTGCTTCCAACCCCAAATAGTTCTTCCAATAATTCACTTGCTTGTTCTAGAGAGTTCAATACTCTGTAAACCAAACTTTTTATTTGAGCAGATGGCTGTTCTAGATCAGGAACCATAATAGTACACATTCCAGCTGACGAGGCTCCCTGGACACCGACATATGAGTCCTCAAAAACCACACACTCTTGAGGAGCAACACCAATTCTGCGACTGACTTCTAGAAAAATATCAGGAGCAGGCTTACCTTGGGCGACATCTTCGCTTGTAACAATTGTTGCAAAGTATTGATAAATACCAGCGCTGGTCAAACGTCGAATTGTTCTGACTAAAGATGTCCCAGTTGCCAAGCCAAGAATGACTCCAAGCGTACTTAGCTGATTTAACAATTCTAATGCACCTGGTTTTACAGGAAGACCTTGTTGCATTTCTCGAGAATCACCGATTTCAATGCGTTGGGCTGTAACAGACTCAAAAGGAAAGCTTTCGCCATATCTTCTTTTAAGAATCTTTTCCCGCCATGACAAGTCTCGACCGACGAACTCTTTGTATAAGTCGTTGAATAAATCATCGCTCATCTCATAGCCATGATTTTCTAGAGCTTTCTTCCAAGCCCAGCGAGCAATCCTTTCTGTGTCAAAAAGCAGACCATCCATGTCAAAAATTGCGGCTTTGAAATATTGCGACATATTGAGTTTGTCAATGAAAGTGTGGCAACACCTAACTGTCTATTTTGCTTGTAACCTTGAGCAGCAGTCCACTGTTTATCGCCTGGTTTTAGAGGATTAAGCAGTGCTTGCATGAAAAATTCAAACAATGCAGTCGCCTGGGTGGGGATTTACCAAGAAAGCTACCTCACTGTTCTTGCGTCTACGTTTTACATACAACTTCAATCAGACATTTCCAGATTAAATTTAAAATGTAGAGCTTTGTAACCCAAAATCCGTGCTTTCATCTCAGTTACCGACGATTAACGCCCTGAAACAACCCACCAGTTCCGCTTGGGTGGAACAAGCAATATCTAACTTAGATATTATTCTGCTCGACCACTCCCACTGCGAACGCAAAGCAGCTAGTGCGGCGTTAAACTTTATGTTTCGCTACCCTTCTAATACCAAAATGGTGCGGGAACTCACCAAAATCGCCCGCGAAGAACTAGAACACTTTGAACTCGTCAATCAATGGCTGGAACGCCGGAATATCCCCCTTGCTAACCTACAGCCGCCTCCTTACGGTGCTGGTTTAAAAGCACAAGTTCGCCCCAAAGAACCAGAGCGGTTTTTAGATTCTTTGCTCGTCACGGGTTTAATTGAAGCTCGCAGTCACGAACGCTTGCGATTGTTAGCAATTCACTGCCCTGAGGCAGAATTAGCGAAATTTTATCACAGCTTGATGGCATCTGAGGCGCGGCACTATGGTACATACTGGGTTCTTGCTGATACTTACTTTGACCGTGAAATTGTTATGCAACGACTGGATGAGTTGGCAGTTGCCGAAAGTGAGTTGTTAGCAAGTTTGCACCCAGAACCCCGTATCCATAGCTAAAAGTACCAGGGGAGAGACAGCTTGATGATTACTGGTATTAATCATATCAATCTATCTGTCAAAAACTTGGAAGAATCTTTCCAGTTTTACCAAGAAGTTTTAGGCTTTCAAGCGATAGCAAAATGGAAAAAAGGCGCTTACTTTCTTGCGGGGGATTTGTGGTTTTGCATCTTTGAGGATGAAAACACCAGAGATGCTCCCCTCAAAGAGTATACCCATATTGCTTTCACGGTTTCTGAACAAGATTTTGCAAAAATCAGTGACCGGATTAGAAAGTCACAAGCCAAAATTTGGCAGGAAAATACCAGTGAAGGTGCATCTGTTTACTTTACTGACCCGAATCATCATAAACTAGAGATTCACGCTTCCGATTTGGCAACACGAATTAAGACAGCAAAGGAAAATCCTTATGAGGGGATGGAGTTCTTTGTCTAGAGGTTCCGATACTGTTATTGGGAATGAAAAGTTACTATCGAGATTTTTTGATTCGTGACTGGGAACAGAGCGATCGCACTCCAGCGGCTGAAATTATCCGGTCTGTACTATCAGAATACGGTCTGGGTTGGGAGCCAGAAGGAGCAGACCGAGATGTGCTGCAAGTGGAAGAATACTACTTAGCAACTCGGGGAGAGTTTTGGGTAATCGAATACCAAAACCAACTTGTGGGTACTGGGGCATATTACCCGATCACAGGAGGGCAAAAAGCCGTAGAAATACGCAAAATGTATCTTTTACCCAGCGTTAGGGGTTTAGGATTGGGGAAATATTTGCTACAAGAGTTAGAAGCAGCGATTGCCTTTTATAGCTTATTTAATAGCGCAGCGCCAGAGGCGAACGCATCCCGTGGTTTTCAGCAAATTTGGATTGAAACCGCCAGTGTTTTGACCGAAGCAGTCAAGCTGTATGAAAGCAACGGGTATCAAAAAGCAACAGGTGTAGAAACCGCTCGTTGCGATAGAGTGTATGTCAAAGTTCTCTATTAGACTTGCACTAGTCAAAGAAAGGAGAAAATGAAACCACAGATGTAGGCGTAAGCCGTGCCGTAGGCTACACAGATGCACACAGATAATTAACTAGTGTAAATCTCGTGTGTATCTGTGGTTCTAAATATCGATTGATCACACTTTTGCAAGCTTTTGCAAGAAATCTATTAAAAAAGCCTGGTTTCCCAGGCTTTTCATCAGTCAACACGATTCAAGGTCAATCTAAGGCGTGGGATTGATCCCTGTTATTTAAGAACTTGCCAGGAAGTTCGGTAGAGGATTGCCACCGTTACGACCAACAGCGGGAATTTCCAACAGAACATCCGTGGCTTGCGTGACACCGTTCTGTGTTTGAACACTGGGGTCGATGGTGACGGAGTTCTGGTTTCCTGGATGTCCGTTAGGAACGAACAGTTGCGGGTGGTCGAAGGGCGCTCTTTGATTGCGGACTCGCTCATCAGTCAGCGCTTTCAAAAAGGCAACGAGATCCTGTTTATCCTGTGATGACAGGTTCAACACTCGCAAACCGCCAAAGTCCCCGCCCCTGCTGTAAAAATCAACCACTTGCTCCAGAGTCGCCTGACCTCCATTGTGGAAGTAGGGGGCAGTGAGTTCCACATTGCGGAGTCCCGGTGTCTTGAACGCTCCGTCTGCAACCACCGTTTCACTAGAAGTCAGCGGCGGATTGAGCGTAGGGGGGTCTTCGCCTAGGAGCTGCTTAAATTTCCCCTGCTGAGCTAGCCGCACCTCGGAGAGCGGATTGCCCAACGGATTTCCTGACTCATCTTTATCATTCCTATCAAGATTACCCAAACCGGGGTCTTCGCTGGAGGGTCTGACACCAATGCTGAAGAAGCCAGTGTCTTCGGCGAGCCCACCAGCTTGCACAGGCGCACGTGAGATTCGTCCCCTTTGAGTTAGGGTACTTACTGAAGCGGCGGTCAATTCCGATCCTGCGTGGCAGCCAATACACCCACCCTTGTTCCGATCCTGGAAAATGTCCCATCCCTTCTTTTGCTGATCAGTCAAGGCGCTAGTGTTGCCGGCTAAGAACTGGTCAAATGGTGTATCAGCAGACACCAATGTTGATTCGTATGCCTGAATTGCCAACCCAAAGAACAGCGAGAAGTTGTACTCCATCTGCGTGTATTCGATAGTGCTCAAGCGGCGCTTCGGCTTACGGAGGAAGGTTCGCTCGCCGGTTTGTGGATCAACTCGGATGACCACATTTGATCGCCACCACTCCGGTTGGAAGGCGTCTTGGATCAACGCCTCGTAGGACTTTCTCAGACCAAGTCTTGGCGAATTACGCGACGATCTGCTTAAAGGACCTAAAACGCTATCATCATAAGCCACAATCTGCTTAGCAAGCGGCTGCAGGGCAAGTAGCTTCTTACCGAGTTTTCTACCAAACCTTTTCAAAGGCGTGGGACTTGATGGCGAAGGTTGTTGCGTTGAGGAGCTAGCGCTGTCGGTAGTGCTTTGACTGTTTTGGGACGCCTGCGAATCAGGGTTATTCTCAACCGTCTGACCTTGGGCGTTGGTCACGCTAACCGTATCGTTTGCTTCGGACTCCTCAACCCGAAACGGTGAGATGATAGTGGTGTTTTCAAATGCCGTCTCGAAGGCATTAAGCGGCGGTCCTACCGCCTGTGAAGCTAGAGAGGAATTATTGAGACTAACTTGCACATCTTCCAGCCGCCTCGGGCTGGTTGCTTTCAAAACAAAAGCATTGGGGTCTCTCAACCCTAAGGGATTCACCCCGTTGAAGGTGTTCTGAGCCAGTCCGTCCCAGAAGTTACGAAAGTTAAACACTGCGTTGATCACCGTCGGGGAATTTCGGGGCGTCACGCGACGTACGTTTGTGCCATTGACATTGAAGACTTCATCCTTCAAAGGCGTCACTTTGTCCTTGTCACTTCCAGGAACAACGTCAACGAATTCTGACCTAAACACTCCCTGCGAGCCGGTGACGTCATTACTGTCGGACACAACAGTTGATAATCTGTTATTCGGGTCTGCCAGCTTATGGAATGGGTAATCTGCTGCCGTTAGCTGGTAGTTCGGACCGCCTCCTGTAGTGAAAGTTGTTTCCAAAAGACCTGGGCTGATCTGGTTCTTGGATCTGTTGTCAGCTCCGGCATGAAAGTGACAGCTGGCACAGGACTGGATGCCATCGCTGCCAAGCTGCATATCCCAGAAAAGAGATTTTCCTAGGGCGATCGCAGCCTTTTCGTCCTTTACGAAATCTCCTAAATTCTTTGGTTTTGGAACCTCTATCTGCGAGAGCGGAGGTGGTGGACTACTGACCTGCGCCGATACACTATGTCCGGCTAAAATTGCAGCCATCACTAGTGCAGCAATTGTCGTGCCCTTTTTGATTTGTGTGCTCTTAGACAATTTGGATGCCAGGTGGGTCAGTCCTCTTAACATCCCTGCTGTCCAGATAGCGATCATTTGTATTACTTCTAACAGCCTTGATAGCAGATGGATAAAAGGGAAAGCAGAATGATCCCTTCTCCTAGTTGCCTTTTGGGTGTCTTTCGACTCCTCTAACTCAGGCAAGCCGCTATGGCTATTTTTTCTAGCATGGCTCATTTGTTTTTCTGTTTTTCTGGTTTTTTGCCAAAATTTGAGTCAATTTATGCTAGAAGTCTGTTGCAACAATCTGTGCTGCTTTAAACAGGGTTTCTAGAACCATTATCAAGCCATAGGAAACAAACTATGGCTCTACTTATTTTTCTGGTTCAGGTAGAAAATTTACGCAAAGTATAAATTATTTATTACAAAAATTTACACTTATAAATTTTGATTCAAGTATCACTTACAGTAGAAGGGAGTTGTTCACCCTAGATGAAAAACTGGACTCAAAATTTTAAAGGCTTACTCAACCTTTTTCTACAATTGATTCGTGACTGGGAACAGAGCGATTGCACAGGTGCCACGCCTTACGGCGATCGCGCTCCAGTGGCTGAAATTATCCGGTCTGTACTATCAGAATACGGTCTGAGTTGGGAGCCAGAAGGAGCAGACCGAGATGTCCTGCAAGTGGAAGAATACTACTTAGCAACTGGGGGAGAGTTTTGGGTAATCGAATACCAAAACCAACTTGTGGGTACTGGGGCATATTACCCGCTCACACGAGGGCAAAAAGCCGTAGAAATACGCAAAATGTATCTTTTACCCAGCGTTAGGGGTTTAGGGCTAGGGAAATATTTGCTACAACAGTTAGAAGCAGCGATTGTAGCTCGTGGTTTTCAGCAAATTTGGATTGAAACCGCCAGTGTTTTGACCGAAGCAGTCAAGCTGTATGAAAGCAACGGGTATCAAAGGGCAACAGGTGTAGAAACCGCTCGTTGCGATAGAGTGTATGTCAAAGTTCTCTACTAGACTTGCACAAGTCAAAGAAAGGAGAAAATCAAACCACAGATTAACACAGATGGACACAGATAATTAACTAGTGTAAATCTCGTGTCCATCTGTGGTTCTAAATATCCATTGAACATACTTTTGCAAGAAATCTATTAAAAAAGCCTGGGAAACCAGGCTTTTCATGAGTTAGCACAATACAAGGTCAATATAAGGGGTGGGATTGATCCCTGTCATTTAAGAAGTTGCTAGGAAGTTCGGCAGAGGATTGCCACCGTTACGACCGACAGCAGGAATTTCCAACAGAGCATCCGTCGCTTGCGTGACACCGTCTTGTGTTTGGACACTAGGGTCGTTGGTGACGGAGTTTTGGTTTCCTGGATGTCCGTTAGGAACGAACAGTTGCGGGTGGTCGAAGGGCGCTTTTTGATTGCGGACTCGCTCATCAGTCAGCGCTTTCAAAAAGGCAACTAGATCCTGTTTTTCGTCGGCTGTCAGCTTCAACACTGGCAAACCTCCAAAGTCCCCGCCCCGATTGTAAAAATCAACCACTTGTTCCAGCGTCGCCTGACCACCGTTATGGAAGTAGGGGGCAGTGAGTTCGACATTGCGGAGTCCGGGTGTTTTAAACGCTCCGTCTGCAACCACCGTTTCATTGGGATCAAGCGGGGGATTGAGCGTAGGGGGGTCTTCGCCGAGGAGCTGCTTAAATTTCCCCTGCTGGGCTAGCCGGACTTCCGACAGGGGATTGCCTTGACCATTACCATCCAAACCGTCATTACCACCCAAACCGGGGTCTTCGCTGGCAGGTCTGACGCCGATGCTGAAGAAGCCAGTGTCTTCAGGACGCCCACCAGCCCGCACAGGCGCACGTGAGATTCGTCCCCTTTGAGTTACGGTACTTACTGAAGCGGCGGTCAATTCCGATCCTGCGTGGCAGCCAATGCACAGACCCTTGTTTTGGAAAATGTTCCACCCCTTCTTTTGCTGATCAGTCAGGGCGCTTGGCTTGTCGGCTAAGAACTGGTCAAATGGTGTATCAGCAGAAACCAATGTTGACTCGTAGGCCTGAACTGCCAGCCCAAAGAACAGCGAGAAGTTGTACTCCGCTAGCGTGAATTCGTTGGTGTTCAACTTGCCTCTCTTGCGCGAGAAGGTTCGCCTACCGGTTTGTGGGTTGATTTTGATAATGATATCTGAATCCCACCACTCCGGCTTGAAGGCATCTTGGATCAACGCCTCGTAGGACTTTTTCAGACCTGGTTTAGACGAATAGGCGCTGGAGTTGCTTAAAGAACCTAAAACACTGTCATCATAAGCTACAATCTGCTTGGCAAGAGGCGTCAAGGCAAGAAACTTCTTACCGAGCTTCCTACCCACCCTTCTGAAACGCTTATTATTTGACCCAGGAGATAGTCGCTTTGCGTCCTCATCGCTGTTGGTAGTGTTTTCCAAGACCTCCGCATCAACGGTATTGTTAACAGTCTGACCTTGGGTGTTGAACACCTTAACAGTAGTATCGTTTGTTCCAGATAACTCAATTCTCAACGGCGTGGTGACATTGGTCACTTCAGCTGCCGTCTCCAAGGAACTCTCCGGTGGTCCCACCGCCTGTGAAGCCAGTGAGGAATTATTGAGCCTGACTGGCACATCTTCCAGCCGCTTCCGGTTAGTTGCTTTCAAAACATAAGCATTAGGGTCTCTCAACCCCAAGGGATTTACCCCGTTGAAGGTATTTTGAGCCAGTCCGTCCCAGAAGTTGCGAAAGTTGAACACTGCGTTGATCACCGTCGGTGAATTGCGAGCCGTCACCTGACGTACGTTCGTGCCATTCACATTGAAGACTTCATCCTTCAAAGGCGTCACTTTGTCCTTGTCACTGCCAGGATTGACGTCAACAAATTTTGCCCTGAAGACCCCCTGCGAACCAGCAACATCATTATTGTCAGAGACAACAAGCGAGGATCTGTCATCTGAGTTTGTCAGCTGATGAAATGGGTAATCTGCTGCCGTCAGCTGGTAGTTCGGACCTTTTCCCGGGGTGAAAGTCTTATCAATGAAACCTGGGCTGATTTGGTTCTTGGATCTGCTGTCTGCTCCAGCATGAAAGTGACAACTGGCACAAGACTGGATGCCATCGCTGCCAAGCTGCATATCCCAGAAAAGAGACTTTCCTAAGGCGATCGCAGCCTTTTCGTCCTTTACGAAATCTCCTAAATTCTTTGGTTTTGGAACCTCTATGTTCGAGAGCGCAGGTGGTCCATTAACCTGCGCTGATACACTATGTCCGGCTAAGATTGCAGCCATCACTAGTGCAGCAATTGTCGTGCTCCTTTTTATTTGTTTGCTTTTAAACAAATTGGATACTAAGTGGGTCAGTCCTTTTAGTATCCCCATTGCCCAAATGGCAATCATTTGTATTCTTTGTAAAAGCCTTGATAGCACATACATAAACGGGAAAGCAGAATGATCGCTTTTCCTAGTTGCCTTTTCGGTGTCTTTCGACTCCTCTAACTCAGGCAAGCCGCTATAGCTACTTTTTCTAGCATGGCTCATTTGTTTTTCTGTTTTTCTGGTTTTTTGCCAAAATTTGAGTCAATTTATGCTAGAAGTCTGTTGCAACAATCTGTGCTGCTTTAAACAGGGTTTCTAGAATCTAATTGAAGCCATACGAAATAAAATATGGCTTCAGTTATTTTTCAGGTTTCTTCAGCGATTTTACGCAAAATATAAATTATTTTATACAATTTTTACAATTGTCCACTTTTATACAAAGTATCGGTAAAGTAGAAGGTAGTCATTGACTTTAAATGAAAAACTGGACTCAAAATTTTAAAGGCTTACTCAACCTTTTTCTACAATCCAACTGCCCCCTTTGCCAACGTCCGACGTCCCAGGACTTGTGTCAAAACTGTGCCAGACAGTTGCAAAAATGTCACCTAAAAGACCCAAGATCTCTGTGGAAAGACCCCCTACCAGTATTTGCTTGGGGGAGATATGGCGGTATCCTTAAACGGGCGATCGCTGCAATGAAATACGAAAACCAGCCCCAACTTGCTCGTCCTTTGGGTCAATGCTTAGGAGAAGCATGGCTATTGCATTCGCCCGTTGACGAGCAGAAGATTGTGGTTGTTCCTATCCCACTCCACCCTAATAAGCAAAAAGACCGGGGATATAACCAAGCTGGATTGATAGCGCAAAGTTTTTGCGAAACAACTGGATTAAAATTGAAACAAAATGGTTTGACAAGAGTGCGAGCGACTGAAGCGCAATATTCTTTATCAGCAAGAGAGCGAGCCAAAAATTTAACTGAAGCTTTTGGAATAGGCAAAGATTTTCGTCGCCCTCCAGAAGTTCCGGTGCTTTTGGTCGATGACATTTACACAACGGGTGCGACTGCTATGTCTGCTATGCAAACACTCAATCAAGCTGGAATGAAAGTTGTAGGGTTAGCAGCATCTGCTATTACCTTAGGAGTAGCGCAGAAATAAGTTACCTATTTCCAGCTACTAAAGGAGCATTTCAAGCATTTTGGGGTATAATCCTATAATTCCATTCGCCATGAAAATCAAGCTTTTCCAGGTTGATATTTTCTAGCTCAGAATCACTTACTTTTTTCCCCGTTGCATACTTGACATCTCACTGCACACTTACCTTACTTTGTCAATTTATCAGGTAAGTTATTTTTGCGCGAGTCCTTAAAGGTGTAGGAGCGCAAAGCCCTATCGTGATAAGTAAGTTACTATGTAGGTATTATTTTTTTGAATGCCGCGTGAATTATTACCCCCTACGGTGTCCCTGCATAGGCAAATTCTGCTTAAGAAAACTATAATTAACCAGATGACTCTGTTTTTGTGGGAATAGGCTTTGGAATGATAAATAAGGGTTTGGCGGTGGGATTGAAACAAGTCACAATCATTCCTGCCACGTTACTAGCAATTGGTATAGGTACAACAGCAGCATTCGCTCAAGCCAATAAATTTTATAATCCACTTTCTATACCTGTCGGTAATGAAATTACTGATACACTCTCTGACAAAGACATTCCCACAGGTCAAGGCGGATTTGCCCGTGATTACATGGTGAAGTTGAATAAGGGCGATAATCTGGCGGTTGATCTGGTATCTGACAGTTTTGACTGTATCATCACACTGCTGGGACCCAATGGAACAACATTGGCGGAAAATGACGATGGTCCTGATGGTACCAGCAATTCCCTACTTTTTACCCGAATCACGGAAACAGGTAATTACGTCATTCGCGTCCGGTCTTTTGGAGAAACTGGCGTTGGAGCTTTTAAACTTAAGGTGACACGGCTACAGGCAGTTAAATAAAATTATGAATTCTAAAAAAGAACTCAGGATTCAGAACTCAGTCGTCAGAATAGTAAAAAGCGCATTTATTTATGGGGATACCCAACTGTGTTCTGCGTTCTTCTTAAGAAATTTTTTTATGATTTACAGATTTTCCAAAGCAGTTAGTACACAAAGCAATAAAGCTTCAGTCCACTCAACGACTGCGCCATAGGTATCTCCTGTATGTCCACCTAATTTATGGTTAAACCAAGCACCAGTTAGAGTGGCGATCGCACTTCCAGCGAGTATCATTCCCAAGGCGAAAAACAAACTTTTGTCTAGCAGTATTTGTAAACCACTCAAACTCATCATCAATAACAGCCCTGGTAGCAAATCTTTGTAGGAACGAATCGCTTGTTTGTGAAGTGCGCCTTTGCCTGTTGGTTTTAGGTATTGGTATTGGGCGATCGCCACTTGTTGACCCCAACGTCCCCACCCACAAGCAACCATCAAAACCAACCAACGGTATTTCTCTAAATCCGTCAAAGCCGCTGTTTTCATTAATACTAAGGCAATTGCTGCCATTGCTCCAAACGCACCTGTAGCACTATCTGCCATCACCTCTAGTCGTCGCTTTGGATCACCCACTGCCAAACCATCCGCAGTATCCATTGCTCCATCTAAGTGTAGCCCACCAGTAATGGCAATCCAAAGACACACCACCAAAACGCTACGGGTTAGCGTTGGCACACCAAAATAATTCATACTGATATCAAAAAACCCTAAAATTCCTCCAATGATTAACCCTATTTGCGGGGCAAACCGCGCCACTTTCCTGAAGTCTAACCCGTTTACATAAGGTAGGGGAATGCTAGTATAGAATATAAGAGATGCTGCTATATCTAACAGCAGTTGTTTCCACCAGTGAAAGCGATAAGTCATATTTTTGACCAAGAGACGACGCACAACTCAGTTGCCAGAACTCAGAAGGATAAAAAAGTTTAGATATCAGGATTCAACATGAGTTCTGTGGATATGAAGTGCGAAGTAGGACGGTACAAGCCCCACCAAATCTTGAATTTGGTGGTCAACAATGAGTAGCCGATCCCAATCCCCCACTGATTGCATTCTGAGTTCTGCGTTCTGCGTTCTGAGTTCTTCTTTAAATAAATTAACAATTCCCTGTCTTTGCCAATTAAGGAATAACACTGACAATTGAGCGATATACAGAGGCATTAATTTTTAAAGCTTTAAATAAGATTTCCATTTATGAGAAACTTATCTGAAAAATTTTGTTATTCTTATCTCAGTATAAAAAGTTAAAAAGTTTGTATAGGATTAACACTTTTATGCTGGGGTTAGGCAGTCAAAATTTAGTTCACTGGCAGTTTAGCAGTGCTGTTTCTTAAAAACCAGTTATGACAGCTTTTGAGTTATTCGCTCTACAGAGTTGATATTTGATTAAAATGTAGGGGACAAAAAAGCTGTTGTTTTGACTGCTTTACTGTGTTATATCTCACCTACCCTCTTGAAGTTGTTTAATTATGAGCCATCATCTACCTCACGCAAAGATACCAGCCCCGTGCATTATCAGTACAGGTGTGGTTGTAAATAAGCTTGATATGCGGCGATTGCTGACGGATTTAGGTCGTGTACGCTACATCTACACTTACGCAGGTAAGTTGCAGAGCGAGGGTGAAGGGGATGTTATGGAAGTATTTGCCAATCCACAACGTTCTACCCTAGTCGCAAATCATGCTCTTTACCTGAATGTTCACAGTTTTGATTACTTGGAACTGAAACAGTCTTCAGAAAAACAAACTTACTTTGACCTAGTGCAAGAAGGCGTGTGTCTGCGACTGATTCCTCTGTCAACTCCCTTGCAAGAGCGACAACAACGTTGCTTGAATGTCAACGATATAGAAGTGATGATGGAGCAGGTACTATCAGCAAAATGGGATGCAGAATTTGACGACGATAATTCCGATTTACTCTAAAGCTCCATCAGCTATCAGCATTTCATTTATCAGCTTTTTGAGCATTCTTTAGTAAAAAACCTCTTTATACAGCTAAATTAGGATAACCAGTTAGCTAAAAAGCTGACGTTGAGGAGCTTTTCGCCTGGGCGGGTTCGCCTTTGAGGCGAGGAGCGTTGCTGAATGTTTGATAAAGGTTAATTGTCTCTTGAAAGCAAAATTTTCTTTTCAACGTCTGACCAGCTGTAGCCAAACGAAAGCTAGAGCCGGGATTTTTTTTACCCCTCATGGTCCGGTGGAAACCCCACGATTTATGCCGGTGGGGACGCTAGCAAATGTCAAAACTCTCACTCCTGCGCAACTGCGCGATACACAAGCACAAATGATATTGTGCAATACTTATCATTTGCACCTCCAACCAGGTGAAGGAATTGTGGCTGGAGGTGGAGGACTGCACAAATTTATGGGCTGGAATGGTCCGATTCTTACTGACTCTGGTGGGTTTCAGGTCTTCAGCTTAAGCGAAATGCGAAAAATCAGTGAAGAGGGTGTCACGTTTCGCTCACCCCATGATGGTCAAATTATTAATTTAACACCAGAACGCTCGATTGAGATTCAGAATATTTTAGGGGCGGATGTCATCATGGCGTTTGATGAGTGTCCGCCATACCCAGCGAGTCGAGAAGATGTGGAAGCAGCAACGCTGAGGACTTACCGTTGGTTAGAACGTTGTATCGCGGCACATAACCGCAGTGACCAGGCATTGTTTGGTATTGTACAGGGAGGTGTGCATCTCGATTTGCGCTCCTCTGCGGCTGTTGCTTTAGCACAGTTGGATCTGCCCGGATATGCTATTGGTGGTGTGAGTGTGGGCGAACCGCCAGAACTGATTGCAAAAATTGTGGAAGCGACAGCACCGCTACTACCACCAGAAAAGCCACGTTACTTGATGGGTGTAGGGACTTATCGAGAGATGGCGATCGCGATCGCTTCAGGTGTCGATTTATTTGACTGCGTGATACCCACCCGCTGGGCGAGACATGGTACGGCGATGGTACAAGGCGAACGGTGGAACTTAAAGAATGCACAGTTTCGTGAAGATTTTACGCCTTTAGATGAAACTTGTCCTTGCTATACTTGTCAAAATTTTAGCCGTGCATATTTGTCTCATTTGGTGCGATCGCAAGAAATTTTGGCTTACACTTTGTTAAGCATTCACAACATCACCGAACTCATTCGCTTTACTCAAAGGATACGAGAGGCAATATTAGAAGATCGATTTGCCACAGAATTTGCCCAATGGCTGACTCCCACACCGGAATCAGGTGAAACAGTGAGCAGGAATTCTTTATAATTGTTTGGGCAAAGATGAGAGCTTGTCCTAAGTAGCCGATAACCTAGACAAGCTTAGTCATCTACTGACAGCTATCCCCCGTATCTTCTATTAGTTCATCAACAAGTTTTCTTAGCCGTTCTTGCCAGTTGGGGACGGCTTTCAGCTTTTCTTTAACACCTTTCTTTACAGCAAAGCACACTGGTGACTTATCAAA
>Ga0209902_100429_pt1 | contig 47028 bp, 23 predicted proteins | sample FECB27metaG_FD_188304 | JGI IMG/M metagenome (GOLD analysis project Ga0209902, IMG submission 188304) | Cyanobacterial communities from the Joint Genome Institute, California, USA - FECB-27 (SPAdes) (version 2) | ecosystem: Environmental > Aquatic > Thermal springs > Hot (42-90C) > Microbial mats...
AGGACACGGCCGCCGTGGAGGCCACGCCCGCCGCCGCGGACCCGGCGCCGCCCTCCACGCCCCGGCCCGAGTTCTCGGCCACGCTGCAGCGCGATGCGCTGATGGCGTTGCTGTTCGAGCCGCCGCCCGCCGGCGAGACCGCGAGCCGCACCGATGACGTGCAGCTGCCCGAGATCGGCAACGACGGCAAGCCGATGACCGAGGGCTTCGCGCCGACCCGCGCCCAGGTCTCGGCGCGCGAGGTGGTCCGGCTCGACGACACGCATGCCGTGCTGCTCACCGAGACCGTGCCGGTGGACGACCGCGGCCAGCCGATGGACGCCCACGTGGCGGGTGCATGGCTGGGCGCCTATTTCTTCGAGCATGGCGACGCGGGCTGGAAGCTCGCGGGCCGCAACGACGGCGTCGACTACCTCGGCTTCTCGGGCAACATCGGCCTCACGCGCGTGGAGCGCATCGCGCCGCAGCGCTTCGTGCTGACCGTCACGAGCGGCAGCTGCTGGCAGGGCTACTGCGGCAGCTGGCTCTCGGTCTACGAGATCGGCGCCGCCGAGGTGCGCCAGCTGATCGAGGGCGTGCCGCTGGGCGCCGACAACGGCGGTGCCGATGGCGCCTGCGAGCCGGTGCTGCAGGCCACGCGCCCGGAGGAAGCGCCGCGCGGCGCCTGCTACCGCATCGATGGCAAGCCCGAGTTCGCGCTCGGCACGCAGGACGATCCGGGCGAGCTGCAGATCGTCTTCAAGGGCGCGCGCACGCGCGATGCGAACAATCTGCGCGTCGAGACCGTCGACGAACAGCTGGTCTACAGCCTGCGCAACGGCGCCTATGCGCTGGTGCAGGGTCGCAATCCCGTGCCCTCGTTCTGAGACGGGCGCCGAGCGATGGGCTTCATCCCCGACCGCCGCATCGAAGCCGAGGCCACCGAGGCCGCGACCGAGATGATCGAGCGCGCGCGCCGCAACTTCGACGTGGCGCTCGACTTCACCGATGCCAGCATCCGCAAGGTCGAGGCGCTGCTGCAGCAGCTGCACCTGCGCGCGCGCAACGACAAGCCCAGCGACGCGCAGGTCTTCGACTACGCCAAGGGCCTGGGCAGCTACGTGGGCGAGGTGTTCCGCCGCAACCATGGCGCCGAATGGGGCGTGGTCGCGCTCGGCGACGACAGCTACCCCGGCATGCGCAGCACCCACCGCGAGCAGCTGTTCTGGCCCTGGCGCCGCGCCTACAACCGCATCGTCAACGGCCCCGAGGACAACGTCTGGCACTACTACCAGCTGCTGGTGGAACGCGCGGGCGGCACCCTGGCCGTGCACGACGACGGCATGCCGTCGAACTTCGCGCCGCCGACGATGAACTACGGCCGCGCGCGCGCCGCGGCCACCGCGAAGGGCTCGCCGAGCGTGCGCTTCAGTGCGAATGCGATGGGCGGCGCGCCCGGGCGCGCGAAGCGGCCCGCGACATCGGCAGCGCCCGCGCCGGTGCGCAGGCCCTGGTGGAAGTTCTGGTGAGCCTCACACCAGTTTCAGGTCCTTCGGCGTCACGCCGTCGAACACCTTCGCGACCTGCGCGGGCGACAACCCGTACATGCGCTGGAACAGCCCGCCGAGCACCGCGCGGTACTCGTTGAGCACCGGATAGTCGCGGTTCTGGAACAGCGTGGCGGCCGTCAGCGCCTGCTGCTCGCCGACCACGCGGCCGCCGGCCTGCGCCGAGAGGCCGCCGCCGAGCACCCAGTAGACCGTGCCATGGCCATGGTCGGTGCCCTTGTTGCCGTTCTCGCGGAAGGTGCGGCCGAACTCGCTGATGACCACCACCACGGTCTGGCGCCAGTTCTCGGGCTCCATCTCCTGCGCGAAGGCCGCGAGGCCGCGGCCCAGTTCCTCGAAGCGGTTCGCGAGGTAGCCGGTGGCGGCGCCCTGCCCCACGTGGGTGTCCCAGCCGCCGATGTCGACGAAGCCGAGGTCGTAGCGCTCGCGCATCAGCGCGGCCATGCGGCGGGCGACGAGTTCGAAGCCCTTGGCGGTCATCGCGTTGCGGCTGGCGGCGTCCATCTCGGCTTGCATGGCGCGTTGCACCTCGTCGCGCACCTGGAATCCCTCGGCCACGGTCTGCGCGAGCGGCGTGTCGCGGTACATCGAGGCGATGAGCTGGCTCTGGCGCGCATCGAGCGTGGGCCGCGCATTGCCCGCAAGCGCCATGTTGGCGGCCCTCGCATCGCCGCGCAGCGAGATCGGCAACTGGTCGGTGAAGGCCATCGGCGAGACATCGGTGAGCGGCCCCGCGCCGAGCACGCCCGCGAGGCGGTTGAGGAAGCCCGAGCGGTAGTCGCGCCGGCGGTCGAGCGCCTGGCCCAGCTCGATGCCGTCCTGCGTCTCGAAGTGGCTGCGCGTGAGGTCGTCGGTGCCGGCGAAGGCGATGAACGCGGCCTGCTTCTGCTGGAACAGGGGCATCACGCTCTGCGCCAGCGCAGGATGCAGGCCCCAGTCGGTATCGAGCGGCAGCGCGCTGCCGCTGGTGCCCGGTCGTCCGATCGCGATGCCGGGCCGCGAGGCGTAGTAGAAGTCGCTCGAGGTGGGCACCAGCAGGCTGGTGCTGTCGTAGGCACCGCGCAGGAACACGACCAGCAGCTTGGCGCCCTCGGCCGCCGGCGCGGCGATCAGGCGGGCGGCGGCGCCGGCCAGCGGCGCGGCGGCGGCGAAACGGAGCAGTTCTCGGCGTTGCATGGACTTGTCCTTTTTCGAGGGGGCGCTAGCGGCGCATCAGCTCGGGCGCGGCCAGCAGCAGCGTGTTCCATTCGGGCGGGTTCTTCGCCTGCGCGAGCACCTCGCGCGTGCCGGCGCCGAAGCCGGTCTGCATCTCGCGCACCGCGGGCGACTCGGCCAATGGCGGGAAGGCCGGACTCTCGAGCGGCGCCTTGGCATCGGTGCGAAACAGCACGGCACCGTTCGCACCCAGCGTGCGCGCAATCTCGAAGCGCGTGTTCATCTGCCCCGCACTGGCCCAGGCTGCTTCGTGCAGCGGATAGCCGTCGGGCGTCTCGTGGCCATAGAGCGGCTGGCCCATGCGGTCGATCCAGTTGAGCATCGGCCCCACGTTCGCCACCACGCGGCCGTCGTAGGCCAGCCGCACGCCGGCCACTGCGTAGTGCACCGGGTCGCGGAACTTGCGGCCCAGCGAGGCCGCGAACTCGGGCGACTCGAACAGCGTGCGCAGGGTGGCGGCGATGTCGCCGTCGCTGCGCGTGAAGCTCGCCGCCATGCGCTCGACCAGCGCATTCGATGGATCGTCGGCCACGAAATAGACGGCGAGCTTGCGCGAGACGAAGCGCGCGGTGGCCGGTGCGCGCGCGAGGCGGTCGAGCGCCTCGTCGACCTCGGCCAGGCCGCGGCCGCGGATCGGCTCGCCGAGCAGCGTCTTCGGGCCATAGTCGTGGCGGTTGGGATTGAATTCGAACAGGCCCTGGCGCCGGTAGTCGGCGGCGATCGCGGCCTTGAGCTTCGGCGGCGGTGCATCGGCCGGCTGCAGACTCACGCCCACGCCGGTAAGCACGCGCGCGAGCTCCTGCACATCGGCCTGCGAGTAGCCGCTGCCCACGCCCAGCGTGTGCAACTCCATCAGCTCGCGCGCGTAGTTCTCGTTGATGCGGTTGGCGGCGTTCTGCGCGTTGTCGAGATAACGCAGCATCGCTGGATGGCGCAGCGTGGCGCCGAGCAGATCGCGAAAGCGGCCCAATGCATGCGGGCGGATCGCGTTCTCTTCGTAGTCGCCGATCAGCGCGCGCATGTTGCCGCCCTTGCGCGAGCTGATGTTGAAGTGGTTCATCCAGAACCAGGTCATCTGCTCCTGCAGCTGGTTCGGCGAATAGAGCGCGCGCAGCACGAAGCGCTGCTGCGCCTCGCGCGCGAGCCGGTTCAGGTGCTGCTGGTAAGCCTGGCGCGCGGCCTTCTTCTGGTCTTCGTCAGGCAGCGCGTCGGCGGCCTTTCGCTCGGCATCGAGCGCGACCGCAAGTGTGTCCACGGGCGTGCGCGCGATCTCCATGGCGTCGATCTGCGCCTGGGCCTCGGGCGGCAGCGGCTGCGGTACGGGTTCCAGTTGGCGCCCCATCCACTCCGCCAGGCCCTGCTTCGCGACCTCGGCCTGGCCGCTCGCATTCGCGCCCCAGCTCACGCGGTCGAGCCAGCGCAGTTGGGTCAATGCATCGGGCGGTGCGCCGCGCAAAGCGAGCGGCGGGGCATCGGGCCGTGTGCCGAGCGCGCAGCCCGCGAGCCACAGCGCGGCGGCCGCCATCCATGCGCCCCTCGCGAGGCGCGACCGGATCGGAAACGTGTGCATGGTGGGTTCAACCCGCGCCGTCGGTGCGCGGTTGACCCCAGGATGCCAGCGCCGTGTAAAGCCGCAAGTCAGCTTCGTTTCAAGGCGAAACGCCCCCGCGGCCCAAGACGGCTTGAAGGCCTCAGGCCGACACCACCCCGCTGGGCTGCGCCCCCGCGATCTGCCGCAGCGCGCGCTCGAACACCTCCACCGGCTGGCCGCCAGAGATCAGGTGCTGGTCGTTGATGATGATCGCGGGCACCGAGTGGATGCCGGCGTCGGTGTACATGCGTTCGCGCGCGCGGGTCTCCGCCGCGTACTCGTCGCTCGCGAGGATCTCGCGCGCACGAACGGGATCGAGCCCCGCCGCGGCCGCGAGCCGCACCAGCACCTCGGGGTCGGAGGGATTCTCGGCATCGGTGAAGTAGGCCTTGAGCAGCGACTTCTTCAGCGCGACCTGCTTGGCCGCGTCCTCGAGCTCGGCCCAGTGCAGCAGCCGGTGCGCGTCGAAGGTGTTGTAGATGCGCGGCCGGCCCTCGGGATTGAAGACGAAGCCGACGGCCTCGCCGCGCTGGCGGATCGCCTCGCGCATCTGGGCCTGCTGCTCGCGCGTGGACCCGTATTTCTGGTTCAGGTGCTCGAAGGTGTCCTGGCCCTCGGGCGGCATCTGCGGGTTGAGCTCGAAGGGCTGGAAGTGCAGCTCGGCCGTCACCCCGGGCGCCACGCGGGCGATCGCGGCCTCGAGCGAACCCAGGCCGACGGCGCACCAGGGGCAGGAGACGTCCGAGACGAAATCGATCTTGAGGTGGGAGGAGGATGGGCTGGTCATGGCCGCCATTCTTCCGCGCGGCGGCGGCCTTGTCAGGTGCAAGGTCTTCCGCCGCCCTCCCCCGGCGCCTCTCGCGGCGTCAGGCCGTGGCGCGCGCCGCCACCGGGCTCGCGCCCAGGGTCTGGGCCCGCAGCCGGTCGTACTCGGCCTTGTCGACCGGCACCGCGTCGGGGTCGCCGAGGTCGTTCATGTGCACGCGGTAGGTTTCGCGTGCGCTGATCGCGGCCAGCGCGGCCAGCACGGTCACGGCGAAGGTGATGCTGCCCACGGTGAGCCAGATGTTCGCCGAGCCCGGAGGCGCCACGGTCGCGAACAGCGCGGGCAGCAGGGCCGTGAAGGTGGTGCCGATGTTCTGCGAGATGGCCATGGCCGACACCCGGTTGCGGGTACGGAACAGCTCGGGATAGAAGCTCGGGAAGGTGGCGTTGTAGCCCTGGTAGACGATGCCCCACATCAGCAGCGACATGCAGATCGCGAGCGGCACGTTGCGCACGCTGATGGCATAGAGGTAGGCGAACGAAAGCAGGCCCGAGGCCAGCGCGCCGACGATGATCGGCGGCTTGCGGCCGATGCGGTCCGAGAGATTGCCCACGAACGGGATCACCAGCACCGCGAGGATGTTGCCGAGCACCGGGATCCACAGGTAGACGTCCTTCTGGAAGCCGATGCCGTAGGCCGACTGCACCGCATAGGCGGCGCCGAAGATGGTGGCGACCACCGGGATCACGTTCATCAGCGCCATGCAGACCACGCGCAGCATGTCGGCCCAGCTGTCGGTGAAGGCCTGCACGATCGGCGAGCGCGGCACCTCGCCCTTCTTGTCGGCCTCGGCGAAGGCCGGGGTCTCGTCGACCTCGCGGCGGATGATGTAGCCCGCGATGATGACGACGAAGCTCAGCAGGAAGGGGATGCGCCAGCCCCAGGAATTGAAGGCTTCCTCGGGCATGTAGTGCGCGAGCGGCAGGAACACGGCGGCCGCCATGATCTGGCCGGCCTGCACGCCCTGCAGCGTGAAGCTCGCGAAGAAGCCGCGCCGGCCGAAGGGCGCGTGCTCGAGGATCATCGAACTCGCGCCCGAGATCTCGCCGGCCACCGCGAAGCCCTGGATCAGCCGCAGGATCACCAGCAGCACGGGCGCCGCCAGGCCGATCTGGTCGTAGGTGGGCAGCAGGCCCACGGCCACGGTCGAGAAGCCCATGAGGAACATGCACAGGATCAGCACCTGCTTGCGTCCGTGCGTGTCGCCCCAGTGGCCGAGCACGAAGGCGCCGATGGGCCGCGCGACGTAGCCCACGCCGTAGGTCGCGAGCGAGGCGATGATGGCCGTGGTCGGGTCGCCCTTGGGAAAGAAGATCTGCGGAAAGATCAGCGCCGCGGCGGTGGCGTAGATGAAGAAGTCGTAGTACTCGAGCGCCGAGCCGATCCAGCCGCTGGCGGCGGCCTTCTTCGACTGGTGCTTGCCTTGAGGCTCGTGAGCCGTGGTGTTCGCCATGGGTTGTCTCCGGTGTGGACGAGGATGAGCGGGTGAATGAATGAACGAAGGGAAAATCAGTCCTGGGCCTGCGAGGCCATGCGCGTCGGCGCGTTGAGCGCGCCATAGGCGTCGTAGCCGCCGATGCGCTGCGCCACCTCGAAGAACAGGCCGTCTTCGAAGCTCTCGGTGTAGATGTGCAGGTAGTCGCCGGCCGGCGAGCGGTCGAACAGCACGCCCGCCGCGCGCATGCGTTCGAGCAGCGCGGCATCGAGCGCGATGCGCGTGGCGAGGTCGTCGTAGTAGTTGTCCGAGATCGGCACGAAGCGCACGCCGTTGGCGCGCAGCCGCGCCACCGACGCGAAGATGTCGTCGCTGCGCAGCGCCACGTGGTGCACCGCGCCGCCGCCCTGCGCATGCACCGTGCGCGCGGTGCGCGTGCGCTGGCTCAGCGACACGTTGAGCACGAGGCGCAGGCTGCGCGCGGCATCGGCCACGCCGCGGCTCTTGATCAGGCCGAAGGGATCGGCCAACTCCAGGCTCTCGCCGACCTCGAGCCCGAGCACGGCGCGCGAGAACAGCACCCAGGTGTCGAGCTGGTCGAGCGCGAGGCCGAGCGCGACGTGGTCGATGGCGCGCAGGCCAGCGCCCTCGCCCCCCTCTTCGCCCTGCGCTTCGCCGGGCTCGAGGATGAAGTCGGCCTCGTAGAGCCCCGTGGCGCCGAGCGACGACGGGATGAAATGCAGCAGGTTGCCGCCCGGCACCACGATCGCGGGCACGGCCTGCTCGCCGGGGCCGACCGGGCTGTCGTGCCGCTGCGAGCACAGCGCGGTGGCGCGCGCCACCGCGGCCTGCGGATCGTCGGTGCGCACGCCCAGCGCGCAGACCGAGGTGCCGTGCGCCTCGAAGCGCGTGCGCGCGAAGCTCTCGGGCTGCGCATTCACGACCATGTGGATGTCGCCCTGGCGGTAGAGTGTGACGGCCTTCGAGCGATGGCGGCCCGCGCGGCGAAAGCCCAGTTGCTGCAGCAGCGCACCGAGCGCGCCGGCCGAAGACTCGTCGGCCGCGAACTCGATGAAGGACAGCCCGCGAAAGGCCGGCGCCTGCGGCGGAGCGAACAGCAGCGGCTGCGCCGGCGCCGGGGCCACGCGCTCGCGCACCTGGCTCTCGAGGTACAGCAGCGAGCGCATTGCATCGACCGCGGTGCGGCGGTTCGGCGTCTCGCGGAACAGGTCGTTGAAGATCTCGAGCGACAGCGGCCCGGTGTAGCCGGCGCGCAGCACCTGCGTATAAAAGCCCGCCACGTCGAAGTCGCCCTGCCCCGGAAACACGCGGTGGTGGCGCGCCCACTGCAGCACGTCCATCGAGAGCTGCGGCGCATCGGCCATCTGCAGGAAGAAGATCTTCTCGCCCGGGATGTCGGCGATGCCGGCCGGATCGTCGCGCAGCGAGAGCGTATGGAAGCTGTCGAGGATCAGGCCCAGCGCGGGATGGCCGGCGCGCCGCACGATGTCCCAGGCCTGGCCGTAGCGCGACGTGAAGCGGCCCCAGGCCAGCGCCTCGAAGCCCACGCGCAGGCCATGGGCCGCGGCACGTTCGGCCAGCGCGTGCAGCTGCGCGGCGGCGCGCGCGGGATCGTCGATGGCGAGCGGCGAGGTGTTCGAGCAGCACAGCATCAGCGGCACGCCCAGCGCGGCCATCAACTCGAACTTGCGCTCGGCGCGCTCCAGACCGCGACGGAACTGCGGCTCGGGCATGCCTTCGAAGTCGCGGAACGGCTGGTAGAGGTCGATCGCGAGGCCCAGGTCGGCCGCGAGGCCGCGCAGCTCGGCGGCCGTGCCCTTGAAGTTGACGAAGTCGCTCTCGAACAGCTCGATGCCGTCGAAGCCCGCGGCCGCGATCGCCTCGAGCTTCTGGCGCAGCGTGCCGCTGAGCGAGACGGTGGCGATCGAGCGGTGCATGCGCCGCGCGGTGCGCTGCGAAAGGTCGGCGGAGGGCTGGAGCGTGTTCACGGGAGCGACTTTAGGAACGCCGGCCCGTGCCCACAACCATTTAGCGTCGCCTTTGATCGATCATCGAACGCTATCGTGCGAATTTCGCACGAATCAGGGGTTACACCTAGGTCCGGCGGACCATCGATGCGCCCGCCGAATCAGAGACTGCGCCAGTAATCGATCAGCAGCTGCGCGAATTCGACCGGCCGCTCGACCGCGCTCACATGCGCCGCATCGATGCTGGCGAGCCGCGCGTGGGGGATCGCCGCGGCGATGGCTTCCGACATCGCGAACGGCGTGGCCTCGTCCTGCAGGCCGCCGATCACCAGCGTAGGCACCGCGATGCGGCGGTTGCTGTCGCGGAAATCGATCGCCGCCACCGCGTTGCAGCTCTCGATGTAGGCCTGCGGATCGTTGGCCAGCAGCACCGCCTGCAGCTGCTGGGCCGCCACCTGGCCCTCGGGCGTGGCGGCGAAGGCCGGCGTGAGCCAGCGCGACACCGCGCCCGGCGCGATCGCGGCCACGCCGCGCGCGGCCACGGTCTCGGCGCGCGCGCGCCAGGGCGCCTGGTCGGGATAGTGGGCCGAGGAGTTCGCGATGGTCACGGTGCGCAGCAGCTCGGGATGGCGCACGGCCAGCGCCTGCGCCGTCATGCCGCCCATCGACAGGCCGACGAAGTGCACCGGCTCGCCGCCGGCCTCGCGCTGGATCAGCTCGGCCGCGTCCTGCGCCAGCGTCTCGATGCGCAGCGCGCCCGGCACGCGCTCGGAGGCGCCGTGGTTGCGGTGGTCGTAGCGCAGCACGGTGTGGGCACGCGCGAGCTGCGCGGCCACGCCGTCCCACATGCGGAGGTCGCAGCCGAGCGCATGGCTCAGCACGACGATCGGGCCATTGCCTTCGCGGACGAGGTTCAGACGGGTCATGGTGCGGGTTCCTTCGAAAAAGGATGAAGACGGGGAAGCCAGAAGAAGGCGATGGCCAGCAGCGAGCAGGCGGCGGCAACCATGGGGATCACCATCGGCCACGCGCCGTTCGAATAGTCGGCATCGACGAACAGCGCGGCGAACTGCCCGACGCAGAAGGCGACCATCATCATGCCGAAGCCCGACCACGAGACGGCGCGGCCCGCGAGCTGCGGCAGGTCGCCCACCGCGCCGGCCTGGCCGCAGGGCTGGTGGATGCCGTGGCCCAGGCAATAGACCGCGTGGCCCGCGAGCAATGGCACGGCGCTCAGCGGCGCGAGCCAGCAGCCCAGCGCCTGAATCGTGGCGCCCGCCATGCTCAGCGAGGCGCCCAGCTGCACGGTGCGCACCGGCCCGTGGCGGCGCAACAGCCGGCGGCACATGGTGGTGCTGAAGATGTAGACCAGCGAGCCGCCGGCCGGGATCCAGCCATACCAGGCCGGCGACCAGCCGAGGTAGCCGATGTAGACCATCGGCGACAGCAGCAGGAAGCAGAACAGCCCGCCATAGGTCGAGGCCGCCACCGAGGCCCAGGCGCGGAAGGCGCGGCTCGCGAACACCACGCGCGTGCTGCCGCGCGGCGCCGAGGGCGTGTCGACGAAGGTCGGCCGGGTCTCGCCGAAGGAGCGCCAGCACAGCGCGAACAGCACCAGCGCATAGAGCGCCATCGCGCCCATCACCCAGCGCCAGCCCGCGCCCTGCACCAGCCAGGCGCCGAGCAGCGGCGCCACCAGCCCGACCACGCCCAGCCCCGTGAGCCCGCGCGCCATGACGTGCGGGCCCTCGTGGGCCGGATAGAGATCGCGCACCGCGGCACGCGCGCAGACCAGGATCGCCGCCATCGAGAAACCCTGCAGCGTGCGCCAGCCGGCCAGCATGAACACGCTGCCCGCGAAGGCGCCACCGAGCGCGGCCAGCGCATAGCAGCCCAGGCCCGCCAGCAGCACCGGCCGGCGGCCGAAGCGGTCGGCCAGCGGTCCGCACAGCAGTTGCGCGAAGCCGAAGGCCAGCACGAACAGCGTGAGGCTGGTGCTGGCCGAACCGAGTTCCCTGGCGATCGCGGGCAGCGCCGGCAGGTAGCTGTCGGTGGCCACCGGCTGGGCCGCGAGCAGCAACGGCAGCAGCAGCGCGAAGCCGGCGTGCCAGCGGCCTTTCAACTTTTCTTGCGGATCCTGCGGTCCTCGCGGCGCGCTCACTGCGCCGCCGCAGGCAGCAGGCCCTTCTCGCGCAGGATGCCGGTGGCGATGCCGAAGGCGTGGTTGGCGACCGGCACGCCGCAGTAGATGGCGGCCATCATGATCACCTCCTTGATGTCCTCGGGCGTGAGCCGCGACTCGGGCGGACCGTCGAGCGCCGCGCGCACGTGCATCGCGAATTCTTCGTAGGCGTGGATGCCCAGCATCATCGACAGCACCATGTAGCGGCGCGTCTTGTCGCCCAGCGCGGGGCGGCCCCAGATGTCGTTCCACGCGTGGCGCGTGATCAGTTCCTGGAACTCGGCATTGAAGCCGTTGCGGTTGGCCAGCGAGCGGTCGACCCAGGCGTCGCCGAGCACGCGACGGCGGTTGAGCAGGCCCGATTCGTAGGCGTCGGCGGGGGAAGTGTGGGTGGTGTCAGTCATTGGATGGAGTCCTCTGGAGAGATGGCGTCCGTGGCGATTCGTTCGACATGAAATCTCCCACCCGTTCGGGCTGAGCTTGTCGAAGCCTCGCGCCGCGCTTCGACAAGCTCAGCGTGAACGGACTCTGGTTGTTCGGAATATGCAGGCATGAAAAGCTTGCGTCATTGCGCCGATGCGAGCCGCGCGCGCAGTGCCTTCACCTCGGCCAGCGCGATCTCGCCGGCACGCGTGGCCAGCGCTGGATCGAACCATTCGTCGGCCGCGTCGCGCGGCAGCTCGGCGCGCAACCGGTCGATGTTGGCGCGCATGCGCGCGGCATCCACCTGCAGGCCCGGCAGCGCCGCCGCCATGGCGCGCACGCTGCCGTGCGCCGACATCAGCAGCTGCGGCCATTCGCCGAGCTCGGCCTGCCAGGCACCAAGGGCGCGCTCGTGCTGCTGCGGCATGGCGCCGAGCAAGGCCGCCACGCGCTGCGGCGCGCGATGCGCGGCGGCGATCGCCACCATCGACGCCACCGGGTTGCGCTTGTGCGGCATCGCCGACGAGCCGCCGCGCCCGGGCTCGCTGGGCTCGGCCACCTCGGCCACCTCGTACTGGCCCAGCAGCGACACGTCGACCGCGATCTTGCCGAGGCTGCCCGTCAGCAGGCCGAGCTCGCAGCCCAGCGCCACCCATTCGTCGCGCTGCGTGTGCCAGGTCGCGCCGGGATCGGCCAGCCCCAGTTCCTTCGCCATGCGCGCGCGCACCGCGCCCGCCTGCGGCCCCATCTGCGCCAGCGTGCCGACCGCGCCACCGAGCTGCAACTGCAGCGCGTGGCGCGCGGCCTCGCGCAGCCGCAGCCGGCTGCGTACCAGCGGCGCGGCCCAGCCCGCGCACTTGAAGCCGAAGCTGGTGACCGAGGCCGGCTGCATCAGCGTGCGCGCGAGCATCGGCGTGGCGGCATGCTGCACCGCGAGCTGCAGCAGCGCCTCGGCCGCCTTCGCGAGGTCGGTCTCGATCAACGCCACCGCCTCGCGCGTGACCAGCGACATCGCGCTGTCGATCACGTCCTGGCTGGTGCTGCCGAAATGCACGAAGGGCGCGGCCTCGGCATTGAAGAGCCCGACCGCCTCGCGCAGCGCCTTCACCAGCGGGATCGCCACGCTGCCCGCGCGGCCGCTCTCGCGCACGATCTTGGCGACGTCGAACAGCTCGACCTTGCAGCTGCCGACGATCGAGTGCGCCGCGCTTTCTGGGATCAGCCCCTCGGCCGCCTGCGCGCGCGCGAGCGCGGCCTCGAAGCGCAGCATCGCGTCGACGAAGGCACGGTCGCTGAAGGCGCCCAGGGTTTCGGAAGTGGAGAGGAAGCCTTCGAAGATGCTCATGGTGTTCTTGTCGTGGGGATGTCAGTACCGGAGCTTCGCGCTGGCGCGCAGCTCGTCGGCCGTGGCGCTGCCGAAGCCGAAGAACTCGAGATAGGCCGGGATCATCTCGAACAGCATGTCGGTGCCGACCTGCACCGCGCAGCCCTTGGCGCGCGCGGCCTCGAGCAGCGGCGTGTACTCGGTCTTCATCACGACCTCGCCGACGAAGGTGCCGGCATCGATGCGCTCGATGTCGAAGGGCAGCGGATCGTCGGCCTTCATGCCCAGCGGCGTGGCATTGACGATCACGTCGAAGCCCGCCGGGTCCTTCGAGCCGGTGACCACCTTCAGTTGCGGATAGTGTTCACGCAGCCGGCCCGCGAGCGCCTCGGCCGAAGCCGCATGCGCGTCGAACAGCATCAGCTCGGCCGCGCCGGCTGCCGCGATCGAGGCCGCGATGGCCGAGCCCACGCCGCCCGCGCCCGACACCAGCACGCGCGTGCCCCGAAAAGGCCGGCCTTTGCGCTCCACGCCGCGCACGAAGCCCGCGCCGTCGAACTGGTCGCCCAGCAGCGTGCCGTCGGGCCGCTTGAGGATCGCGTTGCAGGCGCCCGCGATGCGCGCGGTAGGCGTGACCTCGTCGACCAGCGACATCGTCGTGACCTTGTGCGGCATCGTCACCAGCGCGCCGCGCAGGTTGCTGAAGCGAAAGATCTGCGCGAGGGAGGCCGCGTAGTCCTCGGGCTTCACGCCCATCGGCACCACCACCGCGTCGATGCCCTGCTGCTCGAACCAGGGGTTGTAGATCATCGGGGCCTTGAAGGCCTCGGTGGGATAGCCCAAGTGGGCGATGAGCGTGGTCTTGCCGGAAATCATGCGCGTAGCCAAAGGGGAAAAAAGAGGTTCAGGCCGCGCCGTAACGCAACGGCGTGGCGATCTCGGCGCGCATCGCGTCGGGATAGACGATCTCGCGCAGGAAGTCCGAGTCGGCGCGCAGTGCCGCGGCCGCATCGGCATGGCCGAAGTAGTCGAAGTAGTGCGGCATCTGCTGGATCAGCATCTCGAAGCCGGCCTGCGCGTTGAGGCCGCGTGCACGCGCCGCGCACACCAGCGGCGTGGGCTGGTTGCGCAGCAGGATGTCGAACAGGGCAGCGTGGCCGTCCATGCGCGCCACGTCGACCGGCGCTGCATCGTCGTCGGTCAGGCCCAGCGGCGTGGCATTGACGACCAGGTCGTAACCCTCGGGCGCGTTGCTGTCCACCGCCACCACGCGGGCGTCGAAGAAGGCATCGAGCTTGGCGGCCACGCCCGCGGCCTTGCCCGCGGAGCTGTCGTAGAACGCGATGTACTCGGCCCCATCGACCGTGCCGCCCTCGGCCAGCGCCACGCCGATGGCCGCGGCGCTCACGCCCGCGCCGAGGATCAGCACGCGCTTGCCGCGAAACGGAATCGCGAAGCGGTCGAGCGCGCCGATCAGGCCTTCGCCATCGAACAAATCGCCCTCGAGCTGGCCGGCCTCGGTGCGACGCACCACGTTGACCGAACCGGCCACGCGGCCGAACAGGCCCGCGCCCTCGAGCAGGTCGACCACCAGCGGCTTGTGCGGCGGCGCGATCACCATGCCGCGCACATTGCGCGCCAGGAAGGCCGACTTGAAGAACACCGCGAAGTCGCGCACCGGCACCTGCATCGGCACCAGCACCGCGTCGATGCCGAAGCGCTCGAAGGCGGCGTTGAACATGCGTGGCAGCCGCACGTTGCGCACCGGGTCGCCGGGAATCAGGTAGGCCTGGGTGCTGCCGCTGATGGGGAGGCTCATGGGCGTCTTTCCGTTCGTCAATCGCTCGTTTCGAGGCTGGATGCCCGGCTTTATAGTCCTTTCGCCCCAAGGCTGCTGACGCCAAACAGCCGTTTCGTTCGATTATCGATCTTTCAAGATCGTCAATCGTTCAAACCTAGGGTTTTTGCCCACCCATCCGGCGCTGCGGCCGGGCGGCGGCGCAGGCACACTCCCCGGTCATGAGCAACGACGACCCACCCGCACCGGCCGGCCTCGACAAGCGCGACTGGATCGCCGGCCTGGAGCGCGGCGTGAGCATCATCGAGGCCTTCGACGACGCCAACCCGCGCCTCACGGCGAGCCAGGCCGGCCAGCGCACGAACATGACGCGCACGGCCGCGCGCCGCTACCTGCTGACCCTGCAGCACATGGGCTATGTGGCGAGCGACGGCAAGCTGTTCTGGCTCACGCCGCGCGTGCTGCGGCTGGGCCAGTCGTACCTCGAATCGGCGCGGCTGCCGCGCGTGGTGCAGCCCTTCCTGCAGCGCGTGGCCGCCGGCACCAACGAGATCGCCTACCTCAGCGTGATGGATGGCGACGAGGTGGTCTACATCGCGCGCAACGGCCCCAACCGCAGCATGAGCACCGGCTACGTGCTCGGCGCGCGCGTGCCGGCGCAGGTCACGGCCTCGGGCATGCTGATGCTCGCGCTGCGCGGCGACACCGAGCTCAACGAATGGCTCGCCACGCGCCAGCTCACCGTCTTCACGTCGCACACCATCGCCAGCATGGAGCGCATGAAGCTCGAGCTCGCGCGCATCCGCGCCCAGGGCTGGGCGCTGTCCGAGCAGCAGCTCGACCTCAACTCGCGCGGCATCGCGGTGCCGCTGCGCGACCGCCACGGCACGCTGGTGGGCGCGCTCAACATCACGATGCCGATGGGGCACGAGAGCTCGGAGGATGCGGTGGCGCGGGTGTTGCCGGTGTTGCGGGAGACGGCGCAGGCGATGCGGAATCTGATCTGAATTGCGCTCTCTTTGATCGCCTGGCGGTCGTGGGGACGAGCAAGACGATAGATGCACAGCCTCGGATCATCGGAACGAACCACTTGTTGATGTCGTTGATCCGATGGCCGTCATCAGCCTCTCACGGAGTTACTTCGAGGCGGGCGGTTCTTGTTTCCGTGCTGCAACGAACCGCACTTCAAAGTCGTTCATCATGGCTTGCAGTTGGGTGGCTTCCGACGCTCCCGGTTCGATACCACCGCCGTCAACGATGCCCTTGACAAGGTAGTACTCGGTCTCGGAACGGATCGTCCCTCGTTTGAGGATTTGCAGATACTTTTTCGAGTAGCGCCGCCGAACCTCGCTCAAGGTGAAGGTGCCGGCGGCCGAAAACCTAGCATCGGCAGCCGCAATCTGTTGCGGCGTCCAGTCGGCGCTCTCTTCAACGATATCGTTGATGGCCATCTGCAAGCCCTTTTTAGCATTTGAAAGAGAGGTTTCCTCAAACTTCGACAGCACTCGAAATGGATGATTCTCCGGCTTGCTGTGGGGTTTAATCATGTGCCAATCAAAGTAAAGGCCCATGAACTGCTTCAGCTTGAGATACTCTTCGGAAGGGGCTTGATTTTTCATCATCATTGGCATGTGCAGCGACCAGACGGAACAGGAGTTCCAAAGACGCTTGTAGCATTATCAAGATACTCTTGGCGGAATGGGTTCAACGAAAATATCCCGTTGATCAGATTTCTCGAATCGCCACCGCTGCTTCGAGCACCGCCATTGATCTCGATCATTTGCTGCTCTCGCCCACGAATCGGGGACCTGTTGAACGAGGACTTGTCCACCACACCGGGCTGGAAGCCTTCTGCGGTCAGGTCCGCTTGTTGAGCGCTACGCTTCTTCACGTTGTTCGCCGGTGTATCAGTACCAGAAGTTCGACCCGAGTAGCACTGACCGGTAAGCGGATTCCATCGCGTGTAGGTCTGGTACGACTTTCTGTCCTCGTCTTTGAATTGTTTTTCCAGATAACGGCCGAGTTCCCTCAGTCCGTCCGCTGGGGTTGGTATCGGAATAAATGGCCCCCTCGGGCGGCCAGCATCTTCAGCTTGAAGTCCCAACGAATCCGCAAACATGAGCGGATTCCCGTCCGCGTAGATACGCCTATTGAGCCCTCCGGCCAGTCCGATCTTGTCGTTCTGCGTATAGAAACCACCCGTCGGCACATAGGTTCTAAATCCGTTGTAGAAAAGTCCGCTTTCCGCATCCGCGTACTGCCCCGGATACCGCAGATTGAAGGTGATGGACGTCGCTGACGTCATCCCCGTACTCGGCACGGTCTCCGGCCCAGTGAACCGCTTTGCCGCTATCGTCGGCTCTTCTTCCCCGAACGCGCCGTAGCGCCACTGCCAAACCGGCTGGCTCGCCTCGTTGCTCAGCCTTCTTGGCGTGTTCAGGTGGTCGCTGTGTACAGCGTAGGTGTTGCCATTAATGACGGCGGCGACCGGCACCGACCCATTGGCCGTGGGCAGGTAGATGTAGCTGGCTTGGCCTGCACTGCTCGCGCCTCCGCTACCGATCTCCGCAACCAGCGTACCCTGCTCGTCGTAGACATACGCATAGCCCATCTGCTCTGCCTGGCTTGTGCTCGGAGTCCAAAACTTCGTGAAGAACGCCACCAGGCTGCTCCAGAACCCCGGATCGCTCTCGTCCCCCTGGCTCGGCGGATACAGCGGCTCCGTCTTGAACACCCGCTGCCCCAGCGCGTTGTGCGCATAGCGCGTCGTCGGGCTGCTGTCCGTTGCGCCAGTAGTCGCCGTGCTTAGCCTCCCCTCGGCGTCGTAGCCGTAGCTGCGCAGGCCATCGCCAGTGAGGTCGCCGTTGGCGTTGTAGCCGTAGACCACGCTGGTGGTCGCACCACCCGTGGTCTGGCTGAAGCCGGTAAGGCGGTTGTTGCTGGCTCCTACGGTGTAGGTGCGGCTGGTGCTCAGCCCATTGACCACCCGCGTGCTGCTCGAGCGATTGCCGTTCGCGTCGTAGCCAAAGCCCGCGGTGTTGCTGCCGCTGCCCGCCACGTTGAAGCTCGTGATGCGCCCGACACTGTCATAGCCCACGTTCCAGGTGGTGTTGGCGCTCGCGATGGTGTCGTGCGTGGGATCGGTGTCCGCCGGGCCGTACAGGTTCTGCGTCAGGCTGGTGATGCGGCCCGCGGCGTCGTAAACGTAGCTGCCGAATTCGGTTGCGGTCATGCGCCCGGCCGTGTCGTAGCTGCGCGTGGCCTTGAGCTTCGGGTCGGTGCTCGTGAAGGCCCAGGTCCAACCCGTGGGTTGGCCCAGCGGGCTCCAGGTGATGTTGCTCACCAGCGGCGTACTGTTCCAGTTCAAGCCGGTGAGGCGGCCGGTAGCGTCGTAGACGTGGCTCAGCGTGGCGCCCGTGGGGTACGCGATGCTTCCCAATGTGCCGTTGAGGTTGTAGGCGTAGCCGATCTGCTGCACGCTGCCATTGGTCAAGGTCTGCTTCTTGACCACCACGCGCCCGAAGGCATCGCGCGTGTACTCGGTGGTGCCGCTGCGGTCCACGATCTCCGACAGGTAGCCCTTGCTGGTGGCCGTGAGGTCGTAACGCAGGGTCGTGGTCTTGCCGTCGGCGAAGACGAGGCTCGCGGGTCGCCCCAGAGCATCCCTATTGATGGTGGTGGCCTGGCCCAGCGCGTCGACGATCTGGCTGGGCAGGCCCAGGTTGTCGTACTGGGTGGTCGCTCCGCCCGTGTCTGGGCTGCTCTCGGCGGTGGCGTTGCCCTGGGCGTCGCGGGTGTAGCCGGTGGCCACGCCCTTGAAGTCCTTGGCCTCGGTGACGGCATCGAGGGCGTTGTACTTGAGGGTCGCCGTGGCGTTGGCCGCGTTGGTCACCGACGCCACGCGACGCAGGTTGTCCAGGCCCAGTTGCGTGCTCTGGTTCAAGCCGTTGGTGCTGCGGGTGAGTTCTCCGTTGGCGTCATAGCCGAAGGAACTGGTCTGGTTCGGCCCCTCCGTCTTGCCCGAGACGCGGTTGATGTTGTTGATGGTGCGCGCGGCGTTCCAGGCCACGGCCCCTGTGCTGTCCTTGATCTGCTCGGCGGTGCGGTTGCCCATGTTGTCGAGCGTGAAACTGCCGCTCTCGCCGCGGTTGTTGCTCCAGCCGGTGAGGCGATGGGCCGGGTCGTAGGTGTAGGTCAGCACCAGGCCCGTGGGCAGCGTGATGGTCTCGACGCTGCCGTAGGGCTTGTAGGTCAGCGTGGTGGTCTGCTGGCCGCCGACGGTCTGGGTCAGCAGGTGGTCGCGCGCGTCGTAGGTGTAGGTGGTGACGAGGCCGTTGGGCTCGGTCTGGCTGATGACGCGGTTGGCGAGGTCGTAGGCGTAGCTGGTGGCGTGGCCCAGGGCGTTGGTGCTGGTGAGGACGTTGCCTCGAGGGTCGTAGGTGTATGTGGTGCTGGCGCCGTTGGGCTCCGTGGCCGTCTCGACCAACTGAGAAGCGTTGTAGGTCCACTGCCAGGTCTGGGCCTTGTTGGTGGCGGTGTCGGTGACGGTGCGGTTCAGGACATTGCCGACCGCGTCGTGGGTGAAGGCGGTGGTGCGGCCGGACTCGGTGATCAGCACGGGGAGGCTGAAGGTGGGGTGCCACTGGGTGGTGGTGGTCTGGGCCTCGGGTCTGCCGGACGCGCGGGTCACGGTGAGCGGGAGGCGGCGCGCGGTGTCCCAGGTGGTGGTGGTCACCACGCCCTTGAAGTCGGTCTCGCTGGTGATGAGGCCATTGGCGTCCTGCACTCGGCTGGAGGCGTCGGCTTCACCAATGCCGGAAGGCAATGAGGCGCCAGCAACTACTTGCTTGCTCTTGGTGCCGCTATAGCTATAAGTACGTGCAGTTCCCAGAGGATCGGTGATAACAGCAGTTTCGGCGCTGGGATACGTGATGTCATACCGGTCTACGCCTCCCGTCAGCTCAGTCGCGTTCGCTCGGCCTTGATCGGTGTAGTAGAACCTGGCCCAATGGACGCCAACCTCATCTTTCATGCTTGTGAGTGCGTACAGGAAGCGCCCCCACTCGTAAAGATAGGTCTTTTTCTTGCCATCCGGAAAAATGACCGTAGTCAATCTGCCGGTAGCGTCGTAGCTATAGCCCACGGTTCGCAAGTCCGGCAGAGTGACTTGAATCAACCGCTTGCTGCTGTCATAAGAGAACGTGAGGCTGCGTCCGAACTGATTGGTTATGGACGTTAGTTCGCCGCTCGCTGCATATGAGTACGTGTTTGTCCAGCTATTTCGTTCCGTTAGCGTCTGCAGTTTTCCGAAAGTATCAAAATACTGAACAGTCCCGTCATCTGCTCGGTAGTAAGTCCATCCTCCATCCGTTGTCTGCGCGAACGAGTCTGCGCTATCGAAGGCCGTCCAGTTTGCTGTCCCTACCGCTTTTCTGAACTCTCTGGGTTGACCTGAAGAATCAAAAATCCGGACTGAGTCGTGACTGGCTCCTGTTGCAAATTCAAGTTTGATTTCGTGGTTGTGAATCCAAGCCTTCCCGAATGCCCCAACTTTTCGAGTGGAATCCGCCCCCCAGTTGCTTCGATAAGTACGAGTGAGCGCTAGAGGTGATGGCCCGCCGTCAATGAAATCCATCTCTGAGCGAAACTTCTCCCCTAAAGCAGGAGCTACAGGGTGCCCTGCTAGCAAGCCAGCCATACAAGAGTTCGCTGATACCTCTTTGGGAATGGCCGTGCATGCTCCCGGCGTGCTTGTTTCTGCGAAGCCCCGCTTGCATTCGCATCTGTTCTCGACCAATTCGCTATTTATCGGGCACATGTTCGATGCGAAGATGAAATCCCAGACCCCGCACAAATGCCCCTGCGGGTGTACTTGAAAGTTGTAAGGACCGGGCGGCCATCTTTCCCCATACCATCCGGAAAATGCTTCGCAAGCTTTTTCTTTGGACGAAAACCACCCCCTTGAGGTGAGAAATTCAAGATAACTGTCAGCCCTGAGAGTGACTGCCTGCGAGATCGGAAAGATCTCTGCTGAGGCATTGCTGGAACCGAGCACAACACACAGGAGCACGACCCCAAGGCAAACTATCCGTTTGAAACGTTTGGCCATATCAATGGCGCTCGTCGATAGCACACGATTGCGTTTCGCAGTGGCGGGAATTTTTCCGGCTATGCCGCTATCAAGACTCACGTGGCTTTTCGTATTCACGCGCTCCCTCTCTATTTCCTCGGTATGTTCGGTCGCCATGGCACATTCGTTGAATGCTTTCAGGCGCTCCTTAGGCGACGTGCACAGGCGCGATCGCACAATTGTTTTCGAAGATATCTGAAAGGCTTAAATTAAGCAACGACAACTCGAAATCGATCGCTCCCAAAGACAAAAATCGGATAGAAAGCTTGCGAGCGTTGTTGCGTGCGCACCGCTGTTAATTCTGCAGCGTTTCCTTATCTGTAACAGGCTAGTAATTTGACCAACTGCGGAAGGTGCAACCAGGTGCTCTGAGCAATGCTCGATCATTGTCGACACCACCGAGTAAAAGAGCCTGGCGGAAGATTCGCTGGACGTGGATCTGGCGTATGCCAAGCAAAGAAAAAGGCCGATACCGCAGTTGCCGGCCGTCTCCCACCAACTCCTGCACCGAAACTCAACGCCAACCATGCCCCTCATGCTCACGCGTCAGCCCCCTACGCCACCCCTACCCTCACCGCCCTCCTCCCCCCATTCACCCCCACCCACACCTCCTGCCCCGCACTCTCCGCGCAGTAATCCAACGCCTGCCGCAACGCCGTATCCACGCTACGCAACGACAGATCGAAGCGCGCCGCCGCCTCCTGCCGTGTCATCTCATTGATACGCAGCGCAATCAGCACCGACCGATGCCGACGCGGCAACCGCTCCATGGCGCGCTCCACCGCCGCCACATCGGACCGCGCCTGTGCAATCGACTCGGGTCCAGGCGCCCGGTCCACCAACTCATCGAGCACAACCTGCTCCTCCCCCGCGTACTGCCATGGCCGATGGCTGCGCAGCCGGTCCACGGCGAGGTTGCTGGCCATGCGGTGGATGTAGGCCAGTGGGTTCTGCACGTCGTGCGCCAGACCCAGGTCGCCGAGCCGCAGCCAGGCCTCGTGCAGGCATTCGCTCGCGAGGTCGGGGCAGCCCAGGTGGCGCAGCAGCCGGCGCCGCAGGTGCTCGTAGTTCGCGACCAGGATGGCCTGCAGCGCGGCGCAACGCGGCGCGGGATCGGACGGCTCGCCGCATGAAGCGTCGTCCAAGGAGTGGTCTGCAGTGCGGCACGGGATGTTCAGGCTCATGGCGGATCCGTCTCGGTGTGCATCGGCGGGCGAAAAGGGGCACGCTGCCGCCCCGCCCCCCCGGTTCGCGGGAGGCGGGGCGCAGGCGCCGGAGGGCGTGAGGCCTAGCGGCCCTGCAAGGCGCGGCGTTCCTCGTCGGTCAGCCGTGCCACCTGCCGGGCATCGAACTGCCGGCCGTTGCCCACGAGCTGCACGGGGTTCGCGGGGTCGTAGCGCACCGCGCTGTCGCCCGCGCGTCCGGCCGCGGGCGGCGACGGGTTGCGGCTGCCGCCCTCGGCCGGCTCGTTGCCGAAGCCGAGCACGCGCACGGTGAACACCGAGGGCAATGCCTGGCGCGCCGCGGTGCGGTCGCGCTGCAGGCTCTCCTGCGCGGCCACCGCGGCCTGGGCCGCGGCCGCGCTGGCATTGGTCAGCGCGCCGACGTTCACGGCCGCGACCACCGGCAGGCCCTTGGTCTCGCCCTTGACCTGGATGTTGTCGGCGTTGAGCACCTGCAGCGCGGCGATGTTGAGATTGCCCGCCACGCGCAGGCCGGCATCGCCGGCATTCACGGTGCCGCTGGGCGCGACCAGGTCGACGTCGCCGTCGCCCACGGTGCCGATGCCGCTGCCGCTCATGTCGGACTTCTCGCGCACCACGGTCACGCCGTCGAGGTCGGTGACGACCTCGGGCGCCGAGGGCACGCGCAATGTCTTCGCGCCGCGGCCGGCGTCGATGTTGCCGACCGTGGACCAGATGATCTGGTCGCTGCCCTGCTTCGTCACCTCGGGCACGAAGGACAGGATGCGCGACTGGTTCACCGTGACGTCATCCTTGGCGAAGATGTCGATGTGGCCCGAGGCCAGCGTGACCAGGCCATAGCCGGCCGGCACGGTGGCACCGAGCGCGGCCACCTGCAGCCCGCCGCCGGGCGTGAGCACGTTGATGTCGCCGCCGGCCATGGTGCGCAGCATCAGGGTGTTGGCCGCCACGTCGCCCTTCCAGTCCTTGCCCGGGAACAGGGTGTCGATCGCCGCATAGCCGCGGTTGTAGCCGCCGTTGCGCGGCAGGCCGCCGGTGCCCGGCTCGTTCTGGTCGCGGCCGGCCTCACGCAGCTCGAGCAGGAAGGCCTGGCGCAGGAACTGCTGGCGCGCGGGCTCGGGCAGCGCCTGGAAGCGCGTCCAGGCATCGAGCGGCGCGAGCGTCTCGCCGGTCATGTCCTTCATGTACGACACGAGGCCGCGGCGCACGGTCTTCTCCTGCCCGCCGGGGCGCGTCTCGACCTGGTCCACCAGGTAGATCGGCACCTGCGTACCGTCGGGCGCGCGGGTTTTGAGGTAGTCGGGCATCGAGGCCACGCGGGCCGGATCGAGGTAGGCCGCGGCGAAGGCGTCGTAGCCCACGGCGCCGTTCAACCCGGCCATGACGGTGATCGCGGCGCTGTTGGCCGGCAGGCCGTTGATCTGCGTGTCGGGCTGCGGCCGGTTGTTCCGGTCGTAGCGCTGGTTGCCCACCGTGCGCACCTGCAGGTTGTCGGCGTACACGTCGCGCCCGGCCGCGAGCGTCAGCGTGCCCGGGCCCTGCATCTCGATGTTGCCGGTCAGGCTGTTGCTGATGGCGTTCTCGCGCTCGATCGGATCGACCCGCACCGTGGCGAGGATGTCGTTGCCCGCCTCCAGCAAGGTGGTGTCTGAGGCGCGCAGGTTGCGCCCCGCCACGCGCACGCCGCGGATGTCCTTGCCCGCGCGCACCCAGGTCTGCTCGTTGGCCTTGAGGTCGAGCCCGAAGATCGAACCCTCGGCCGCATAGATGCGGCTGGGCTCGTAGTCGCCGGCCAGCGGCAGCACCGAGGGATTGCTCACGCTGCGCAGGTACGGGTCCTTGATGAAGGAAGCGCCCGACCAGTTGATCCAGTTGTCGAGCATGTCCTCCATGTTCATCTGGCTGAAGGGCGAGCCGGCACCGGCGGGCATGGTCGGCGAAGGCATCATCGCCGGCGTGGCATAGGCCATCGCGAGCGGCGCCGCGAAGCGGATGTCGTTCTTCGCGGCCAGCGAGACATCGTTGGTGGTGCCCGGCAGCACGTACAGCGGGCCCTCGATCGACAGCCCGCCATTGAGCGCCACCGCCGACAGCCGCGCCGGATAGCGGTTGCCGCCGAAGCCCACCAGCGTGTCGTGGTCGAAGCTGCGCAGCAGCACGTCGCGGAAGATGAACTCCGCGCGGTTGACGAAGTGGATGTCGCCGCCGGTGGAGACCAGCTTCAGCGCGCTGCGGTCGGTGTAGCCGCTCATGTAGGCGCCGTAGTTGAGCTGCTGCCCGTCGGGGCGCAGGCCCTCGCCGTAGGTGACCAGCAGCGGATCGACCACCGTCTGCAGCACCAGGTCGCCCGCGGTGCGCAGGCTCAGCGTGGCATCGCCGAGCGCGAGCACCGGCGCCACGCCGTAGCTGGTGCGCGTGATGCCGCCCATGCTGTCGTCGCGGCTCAGGGTCACGGTGCGGCCGACCGCGGTCTCGCCCGCGCGGATCTCGCCCGCGCCGCGCGCGACGTAGTACTGGCCGCCGCGAATCGCGCCGCCGGCCTCGACCTGCATCGCGCCGCCGTTGCGCATCTCGACGGTCATCGCCTCGCCCGCCGAGAGCCCGCCGCGCACGCGCATGTTGGTGGGCAGCGCGACCAGCAGGTTGCGCAGGTCGCCGCCGGCATGCACCGCCACGTTGCCGCCGCCGAGCGCGCCCACGCCCTGCTGGAAGCGGCCGTAGTCGATCCACCAGCTCGACTGCTCGGTCGGGTGGATCAGGGGGCCGAAGCTGCCATCGGGCCGCATGCCCAGCTCGCCGTTCTCGTACTCGCCGAAATAGCGCTGCGCGTTCAGCGTGCCCTGGCGGTTGAGCCACTCGGTGAAGCGCTGCCCCGCGGGCGCGGCGTCGATGCTGCCCTGCACGCCGATGTCGAGGTTGCCGCCGTCGATGCCGTAGCTGGCCTTCGGGTTGGCGGTGGTGAAGTCGCTCCACACCGTGGTGTCCTTGCGGCCCGCGGTGTAGATCGCCGACTCCTTGTGCGCCAGCGTGAGGTCGCGTCCCGCGCGCACCTCGAGGTCGCCGGTGCCGGTGCGCACCAGCTTGCCGGCGCCGTTGTCGGGCGTGGGGTCGCTGTCGCTCGGCTGCGCCGTGTTGGCGGTGCCGATCACGATCGAGCCCTTGCCCGCGGCCTGCGCGGCCAGCGGCCGCAGTGCCAGCGCATTGGCCGAGTCGAGGTCGCCGCCGGCCACCAGCCGCAGGTTCCACGAGGCGCCGGGCTGCAGCACGCCGCTGCGGTCCGCCGCGTCGAAGCCGTCGCTCAGGTGGCCGTTGATCAGCAGGTTGCCGCCGGCGCGCAGGGTCAGCGTGCCGTCGCGCGCGCCCGGCAGATCGGCGAACAGGTTCCAGTCGCCGTTGAGCGCGAGGTCGCCGGCGCTGCGGATCTCGATGCCCGGCATGACCGCGAGCCCGGTGCCCAGGCGGCCGGCGATCGCGCCGGCGGCGGCGCTGAAGCGGCGCGCATCGGCGATCGCCTCGGCCTTGACCGCATCGACCGTGCCGTCCTGCGCCTCGTAGCGGCTGGTGCCCTCGAGCACCGCCGAGCGCGCGCCCGTGACCGCGACGTTCAGCGCGCCGACCTCGATCTCGTCATGGCCCGCGTTCTGCCGCGCGCGCAGGCGCACCTTGCCGCCCTCGTTGCCCGCCACGTCGATCTGGCCGCCGCGCAGCTCGAGCCGGCCGCCGGCCGCCTCGAGCGTGACGCGGCCGCTGCCGAGTTCGCCGGTCGCGCCGGCCAGCAGCTTCGCGCCGTCGCGCATCGCCACGCCGTTGCCGCCGGTGATGCGGATCGTGCCGCCATAGGCCGAGCGCGCATCCACGGTGCCGGCGATGTCGATGCTGCCGCGGTCGGCGGTGAGGCCGAAGTCCTCGACCGTCGTGAGCCCGCCGAGCACCACGTCGCCCTGGCGGATGCGGAACTGGCGCGAGCGGTTGAAGCCGGCGTCGTTGAGCCGCTGGCTGAAGCCCGCGAAGTCGGGCAGCGCCTCGATGTCGAGCGAGAAGCTGCCGGCCTTGCCGCCGGCACCGGCCTGCGCGGCGATGGTGCCGTCGAGCACCACGGTGCCGCCGTTCGATGCGGCCAGGCTCAAGGTGCCGGCGCTGCCGCCGCCCGCGTGCGCCGCCAGGCCGAGCCGGCTGCCGGCCTCGAGCCGGACGTCGCCGCCCACGGCCGACAGGTCGATGCGGCCCGCGTCGGCGTACTCGGCCAGGTCGAAGAAGCGCTTGGCGAAACCGCCCACGTCGATCAGCGCGCCCTCGCCCACCACCAGGTGGCCGCCGGTCGCCGTCATGCCGATGCTGCCGCCGAGCGCGACCGCGCGGCCACCGAAGTCGATGCTCCTGCCGCTGAGCGTCAGGCGCGCGCCCAGGCTGTCCTGCAGGTCGCTGGGCGTGCCCGCGCCGCCGCCCGTCACGCGCAGCGCGCCCTGGGTGGCGATGGTCTGGGCCGCGCCGCCGCGGCCGGTCAGCAGCGGCGTGGCCAGGGTCAGCGCCGCGGCGCCGGTGTCCACCGCGCCCGCGCCCTCGCCGACGATCTGGTCGCGCCCCGCCAGCGTGACCGACCCGAAGCCGGCGAAGTCCTTGCGGCCCGCGCCCAGCACCAGCGTGCCCGCATCGAGCGTGAAGGCGCCGTTGCCGGTGCCGCTGCCACCGGTGCCGCCGCCGCTGTTGATCAGGGTGACCGCATCGCCGCGGATCGTCACGTCGCCCGTGCCGCGGCCGACGAAGGCGGCGCCGTCGAAGGTCAGCGAATGCAGGCCGGCCGCGCCGAGGTCGAGCGAACCGTAGAAGTCGAAGTCCGAGTAGCTGCGCAGCGTCAGGCGCTGCGAGTTGGCGAGTTGCGCCAGCGCGCCGCTGTCGAGCACCATGCCCTCGGTGCCGCCGCCGAAGCCGATGCGGCCGGCCGACACCGACAGGTCGGCGCCGGCGATCCGCGCCGAGCTCGCGAGCTCGGTGGTGCGCGTCGCGTCGATCAGCAGCGCGGCGCCGCCGTCGACCAGCGCGCCCGCGCCGATCGTCACCAGGCCGCCGCGCGTGGTGTCCACGTTCTGGCGCAGCACCTGCACCGCGTCGCCGGTGGCCAGGCGCACCAGCGCGCCCCAGTCCTTCGTCGGCGAGGTGAGCACGTCGTCGACCGCGTCCCTGGCGTCGATCACGCCGTCGCCGTTGTCGTCGAGGTTGCCGTCGGGGTCGGTGTAGACCGCCGGCGCCTTCGGCTTCATCACCAGGTTGCCCGAGCCGCGGCCGCCCGCGCCCTTGGCGCGCACCCGGCTGCCGCCCTCGATCGCCACCTGCTCGCTGGCCGCGAGGATGATCTCGGGCCCGCTGAGCTCGGAGCCCTCGCCGTTGCGCACCACGATGTCGGTGGCCGTCACGTCGATCTCGAGGCCGAGCGCATTGCCCTGGCGCTTGCCGCCCACCAGCAGGCTGCCGGCGCCGAAGTTCGACAGGCTCGCCGAATCGATCACGAGGTAGCCGTCGGCCTGCAGGCTGGCCGCGTCCAGGCCGGCGCCGACGATCGCGATCTTGCTGCCCGCGATGTCGACCAGCCCGCCGCGCCCGCCCGCGTCGGGCGCCGAGCGCAGCGTGCCGTCGAGCGTGAGCCGCTTGCCGGCATCGAACACCACGGCGCCGCCGTCGCGCGGCAGCCGCGGCGTGACGACGTTCTGGCCGGTCAGCCGGTACTGCGTGAGCTTGAAGGCCTCGGACGAGAAGAAGTCGTTGGCCGTGGCCTCGTTGTATTCGGTGTACTTGCGCAGCGTGTCGCCCGACATCACGCGCCAGGCCGAGGCCTGCGCGTCCTGCTGGCCGCTGTAGGCATTGCCGCCGCGGCCCTGCATCACCAGGCTGCCGTCCGAGGCCAGCGTGGCCGGTGCCAGCGCGCCGCCCCAGGCCTTGCCGGTCGCCTGCACCGCGAAGGCGCCGGGCAACAGCGCATAGCGCGCCGGCAGCAGGGTGTACCAGCCGGCCGCCAGGCCCGGCCCGCCCGCGAGCCAGACCCGCTGGCCCGCTTCGGCGGCACTCGCCGGTGCGGCGGCGGTCTGCCCCGGCAGGATCGCGTAGGTGCCGGGCCGGTTCAGCACGTCGTGCGAGCCGCCGGGCCCGGGCACGAACTCCCAGGCATAGAGGTCGCCGCCGCCCGTGATGTCCACGGTCGCGCCGCGCGCCAGCGCCACGTCGGGCGACTTGAGCGTGATCCGCTTCTCGGGCGGCGCGCTCAGCGAGCCGCCCGAGGGATTGGCCGCGTCCACCGCCTTGGTGGGATCGTGCCAGTGCTCGTCGTTGAGCAAGGTGCCGTAAGGCACGACCACGCCGGCGCCCGACACCGAGGTCAGGCTGTTGGCGCCCAGCGCGAGGCGCTCGCTCGCGGCCAGTTCGATCTGGCCATGCGGTGCGCGCAGCACGCCGTCCTGCGCGATCGTCGGCGCCTCCAGCCGCAGGGTGCCGCCGGCCGACAGCGGCGTGTCGCCCGGCTCGCCGAACCGCTCGACGGCGATCGAACCGGTGGCGCGGATCACGCCGGTCATGGCCGTGCTCGGATAGACCTGGCCGGCCGCGAGCACCAGTTGCCCGTCGACGTCGAGGTTCAACTGCAGCCGGGTGTCGTCGTTGATCTGATCGGGCAGCGCGCCGCCGATGCGGATCTCGCCGGCCTCGAGCCGCGTGCGGCCGAAGCCGCCGATGCGCACGGTGCCTTCGGGCGACACGCCCGCCTCGTTGCCCGAGACGATCTCGATCAGCTGGCCCGCGAGCTTCAGCTCGCCCTTGGCATCGGGCACCTCGGCCACGAGCGAGGCCGAGGCCGGCCCCGGCACGGTCAGCAGCGTGAGGTGCGGCGCGCTCAGCGACGACGAGGTGTCGGCATGCCCGAGGATCCGGCCCTGCAGCGAGATCGCGCGGCCCATCCTGATGTGCGCGTCGTCGAGGCGGATCGGCCCCTGCGAGGAGTTCACCAGCGCGAGGTCGGCGAAGCCGCCGTTCGCGAAGGACTGCGGGCGCAGCGTCAGCGCGAAGGCCTGGCCCGGCTTCTGCAGGATCTCGCGCAGCAGCTCGCCGCCGAACAGGGTGTCGCGGAACAGGTCGAGCGTGGCCGGCGTCAGCCCGAACTGCGCCGGATCGAGCGCCCCGACCGGGCCGGGCGCCGGCAGGCGGTCGGACAGCACCAGCTCCTTGCTCTCCGCCAGGTGCGCCAGCAGGCTCGACGGAATGATCATCGTGCCGTCGACCTCGTAGCCGAAGCTGCGCAGGCCCGGCGCCCAGTCGTAGTCCAGGCCCTGGCGCCAGTTGTTGCAGGCGCCGTCGACGAAGAAGCCGAAGCAGTCCGGGTCCTGCAGCGTCTGGCTCAGGCGCTCCAGCGGCGAGCCGCCGGGCGCGGCGGGCACGTCCATGTTGATCCGGATGCGCCCGCCGATGCCGCCGGGACCGCCCGCGTTGCCCACCAGCGTGCTCTCGATCAGGCCCTGGCCCTTGACCTGGATCAGGCCGCCGTCGCTGTCGAGCCGGATCTTCGGCGTCGCCTTCGGCAGCTGCGTGCCGGTGCGGCCGGTGTCGGCCACGCCGTCGATCTCGCCGGTGGCGCCCGACACGTCGATCAGCGCGCCCTTCTCGAGCTGCACCTCGCCGGCCTGGATGTCGACCGAGCCGCCGTCGCGCACCTCGCCCACCTGGCGGCCGCGGTTGTCGAGGTAGGTCAGCGGCACGCCGCGCGCCAGCAGTTCGCCGCCGGCCTGCAACGTGACCTTGCCGCCCGACAGCGAGATGCTGCCGGCCGGCGCGTCGAGCCGGCCGGCCACGGTGATGGTGCCCAGCTCGCCGCCGGCACCGAGCGACAGGTTGCCGCCGATGTCGGTGCGCACCACCGCACCCGCCCCGATCGAGATCGGACCGTTGGTGGTGCCCAGCGACAGCGCGGTGGGCTTGCGCGCCGCGCGCTCCTCGGGCCGCAGCACGCCGATGGGCGCGGCATCGGCCAGGCTGGCACCGCCGGGCAGGTGGCGCCAGTCGAAGTTCGTGAGATCGAGACTCGACGCCTGCTGCGACACCGTCACGCCCTCGGGCACCGCGATGCCGCCCTCGCCGCGCACCGAGACCGTGACGCGGCCGAAGCCGCGCTCGCCGTAAAGCGTGGGCGGCAGCAGCGTCACGAGCGGCTTGCCGGTCTCGGGATCGGTGGCCGCGCTGCCGCCGATCTGCACCGGCGAGAACACGTCGAGCACCAGGCTGCCCGCGGAACCGGCCGCGAAGGCGCGCAGGTTCAGCGCGCCCAGGTCCAGCTCGGGAGTCACGCCCACCAGCGTGACCGAACCCGCATTGCCCGCGCGCAGCGAGGGCAAGCCGTTCTTCGCGACATCGACGCGGCCGCCGCCCGAGACGTCGAGGACCGCCGCCGGGTCGGCCGCGATCTTCCCCACGCTGATCGAGATCGCGCCGCCGTCGATGGCCCAGGCGCCGCTGCCCGGGCCTTCGCGCCAGGTGTTGAGCCACTGGCCGCTGGCATCGAGCCGGCCCTGCGCGCCGATCTCGAGCGCGCCGTTGCTCGACGACAGGCCGATGCGCCCGCCCGGCGTGCGGATCTGGCCGAAGATGCGGATGTCCCGGGTCGAGCCCTCGGTGCCCGCCGCCGTCAGCGAGGCGCCCGGCGTCAGCTGCAGCTTCGCGCCGGCCGCGAGCTCGAAGTCGCCGTTGATGGTGTTCAGCACGATGCTGCCCATGCCCGAATTGCTGAGCATGTCGTCCGACAGGAAGCTCAGCTTGCGCGAGCCCTGTTCGTCCGGCTTGAGTTGCACGTAGAAATCGTCGCCGAGCGTGGTGAGCGCGCCGAAGTCCTTGGCCAGCCGCTTCGGGTCGTGGCTCACGATGATCGTGCCCGGCGACCAGGGCCGGCCGTCGGGCGTGTTCTCGCCGAGCTCGACGCGGCCGCCGAGGCTGGCCGCGGCCTTGGCCTGCGGCCGGTCGCCCGCCACCACGCCGCCGAGCATGTCGCCCTCGAGCACCATCGCGTCGCCCGCGTAGATGCGCAGGTCGCCGGCCTTGCGGCCCTCGGTGTAGCCCGCTTCCTTGTAGTTGGCGCCGATCAGCGGCGAGCGCCAGTTCTCCTTCACGCCCCAGCGCGCATGCTCGCTCGCGAACTCGCCCGCGATGCCGGTGTAGGTGATGTCGGGCAGCGCCTTGTCCATGGTGTGCACGCGGCCGTCGGCGCCCATGAGCTTGGTCGCGGTGTTCATGCCGTCGGAATAGCGCACCGAGCCGCCCGACACGTCGAGCACCGAGCCCGCGCGCGTGATCACCGCGCCGCCCGCGCGCAGGTTGATGCTGCCCGCGCTGGCCGAGAGTTCGGCGAGGTCGGTCTTGCCGACACCGACCCAGCCCGACACGTCGGCCAGCGGCGTGCCGACCCAGGCGCCCGGCACCAGCGTCTTGCCGTCGGGCCCGGTCACCCACTGCACGCCCGACATCGGGCCGGCGTCGAACAGGCCGTTGGCGCGCCGGTCGACGATCACCTTCTTGCCGCGCAGCCAGGAGTCGAGCAGCAGCGGCGAGTCGCGCAGCTCGTTGATGCGCAACTCGGCCTCGACGAAGTTGCGCGACATGTCGACCTGCATGCCCTGCAGCCCGGCCACGCTCAGGAAGGCCTCGCTGTCGATGTAGATGCGGCTGGTGTCGCCGAGGCTGCCGGGCTTGAAGTACGGCAGCTGCGTGAACAGCGGGTTGACCGCCGACTCGGCCACGATGGTGCCCGCGGGCACCAGCACGCCCGCCTTCGGCCGCACGTCGATCAGCTGGCCGTACAGGGCCACGCGGCCCGGCTGGTAGCGCGTGACCAGCGCCGAGGCCTCGATCTCGCTGCGGTCGCCCGCATCGGGCAGCACCTGCGTGATGCTGCCCTCGCCCAGCGTGAGCGTGCCGGCCGACCAGTTGATCAGGTCGTTGACGCCGTCCGAGTACATGTGCGTGCCCAGCCCCCAGGCGCGCAGCAGGATCGAGCCGTTGCGGTTGTTGAGTGCCGTGGTCGAGGCCAGCACGCCCGACTGCCGCACGTCCTGCGCCTGCAGCGTGATGTTGCCGCGGTCGGACTGCACGGTGCCGGTGTTCACCACCTCGTAGCCCACGAACTTGGCGCGCGCCGCCATCTCGGGCATCACCACGTCGCGCAGGCTGTTGACGAAGTTCGCGTCGCCATACACCGGCACGAGCTTCAGCGCGCCCTGCACCTGCCCGCCGGTGAAGGCCCAGCCCGGCACGGCCGACACGGCCACGTCGAGGCCGCGCGGCGCGTTCGGATCCTGGGTCGAGGGCGTCTTCAGGTAGACGTTCTCGCCGGCCGCGAGGATCACCTGGCCGTCGGGCGCCGTGATGTGGCCCGCGTTGCGCACCTTGGGCGCAAACAGCATGACCTTGCCGCCCGACTCGACCGCCAGCCGCGCGCCGGCGTCCACGCGCACCTCGCCCGGTGCCGCGCCGGGATCGAAGCGGTCCACGCCGCCCATGCGGTCGGGCGCGCCGCCCTCGCCGGGCACGAAGCCCGACGGGCCGAAGACCTCGGGCTTGATCGACGTGAACAGGCCGAACTGGGGAATCGCGAAGTCGTTGCCCTGGCCGTCGAACTTCTGCTGGTTGTTGATGCCGAGGTTGAACTGCTTGTCCGACAGCGCGAGGCTCGAGGCGATCAGCGAGCGCGTGTTGACCTGGCTGGTGCCGTTGAAGACGATGCCGTTGCGGTTGATCAGGTAGACCGAGCCGTCGGCCTTGATCTGGCCCGCGATCTGGCTCGGCCGGCCGCTCGGATCGTTGATGCGGTTCAACGCGATCCATGCATTGGTGCCGTCGGGCTTCGCCCCGCCCTTCTGGTCGAACTGCACCGTGGTGTTGCGGCCCACGTTGAAGCTCTCCCAGTTGAGGATCGCCTTGTCCGCGGTCTGCTGGATATTGACCTGCGTGCGTCCGCCCGCGGCCGTCTGCACCGGTGCATTGGCGTTGAGCCAGCCCGCGGTCAGGCTGTTGGTGTCGACCGCGAGCCCGCCGGGCGCGAGGCCGTCGGGGATGTCGGTGCCGTCGTTCTGCGCCGCCTGGCGCGCGGCCGCCTGCGCCGCCTGCTGGGCGGCGATGGTGCGCGCCGCCATGTCGAGGTTGCCGATCGAGCGCCGCAGTTCGTCGCTGGCGCGCTGCTGCCCGGCCGGGTTCGTCAGCATCGACGCGGGCATGCCGTTGGGCAGCCGGCCCGTGGCCGCGGCCGCGCCCTGCACCGTGGTCTTGTTGGCGAACCAGGCGCCGCTGAAGGCACGCTGCGCCTGCGCGTCGACGAGCGCGCCGTTGGCGACCAGCGTCACGGCGATGGCGCGCGCGATCGGTGCCATGCGGAAGCGCCGCCGGGCCGGCTGGTTGGTCGATGGGTGGGGAGTGCCCAGGGATCCGCGTGTGCTCATGAGAAGTGCTTGCCCGAAAGTGAAGGTCGTGGAGTTCCGAGCACCGTGGGCGGTGCGCTGAATTTCCGGTGCGCTAAGACGAACGGGCCGTGCGCAAACCCCCAACTTTTTTTGAGCCGCTGTCTCAGCTCAGCAGCAGCAGCCCGCCGGGCAGCGATCGGGCACGCAGCCCGAAGGTGTGCTCGAGCTGCGCCAGCGCCGAATCGAGCGAGGCCAGCCGGAAGCGGCCGCTGACCCGCTTCTCGCCCGCGGCGCCGTTCACCAGCAGCACGCGGCCCGCGCGGTAGCGGTTGATCTCGGCCAGCACCTCGGCCAGCCGCGTCTGGTCGAACACCAGCTCGCCGCGCCGCCAAGCCGACACGTTCTCGAGCGCGACGCGCGCGATGCCGCTGAGCGACTGCGCGTCGTACACCGCCTGCTGGCCGGCCTGCAGCGCGCGCACGCCGGCCGGATGCTCGATGCGCAGCGCGCCCTCGACGCAGGTCACGCAGACCTTGCCGTCGAGGTGCCGCACCTCGAAGCGCCCCGCGTGCGCGAGGCTGCGCCCGGCGCTGGCCACCACGCCGAACGGGCCGCCCTCGGCCAGCAGGTCGATCGCGGCCTCGCCCGACAGCAGGTCGATGCCCGTGAGCTGGCCGGCCGCGCGCTCGCGGCGGATCCGGGTCTGGGTGTTGAGCGTCACCTGCACGCGCGAGGCCAGCGCCAGCGTGCGCTGCTCGCCGACGGCCGTGCGCTCGTCGGCCGTGCCCTCGCCGGCCGCGGGCCAGAGTCCGCTCTGCGGATAGGCCACCACCGCCACGCCGGCCACCGCGGCGGCGCTCACGGCCGCACCGAGAAAGGCGCGGCGCCCGAAGTTCCGGCCCTGCAGCGCGCGCTCGTGCGCCGCGGCCGCCGCCGGGCGGGTGCGCAGGTACTCGCCGCTCACGGGACGCAGCGCCGCCCAGCGCTGCTTGACCTCGTGGAAGGCCGCGCGGTGCGCCTCGCTGGTGTGGAGCCAGCGCTGGAAGGCCTCGGCGTCCGAGGCCTTGACCTCGCCCGAAGCGAGCAGGCGCAGCCAGACGCGCGCCTGCGCCGGCAGCGCGTCGCCCGGTGCGTCGCGGTCGTCGGCCGATGCCGTCATGGCTTCATGCCGGGCAGCCCCGGTGCGCCGAGGAAACGATGGAAAAGTGCTTCACCCACCCAGACGAACGGCGCCACGCCAAACCCCCAACTATTTTTTGCCATGGTTCATCTGCGCGTCGAGGTAGTCGTGGGCGCGCTTGAGTTCGTGCTCGACCACGCGGATCGAGAGGCCCAGCCGCGCCGCCACGTCCTTCTGCTGCAGCCCTTCCCAGCGCACCAGCATCAGGATCGTGCGGCGCCGCTCGGGCATGCGGTCGATGAACTTCAGCAGGCTCGTCACCTCGGAGCGCAGCTCGGCCGTGCGCGCGGGTCCGGGCGCCGGGTCCGACAGCTCCATCAGCGACTGCACCTCGTCGATCGACAGCGAGCGGCTCTGGCGGCGCTGGATGTCCATCGCGATGTTGACGGCCACGCGCACCAGGTAGCTGCCCGGGCTCTGGATCGCGTCCTCCTCCTCGCGGCTCTGCAGCCGCAGCCAGGTGTCCTGCAGCGCATCGCCGGCCAGGTCGCTGTTGCCCAGCAGCCGCGTCACGCGCCGCTTGAGGCTGGCGTAGTGCCGCGACAGGTAGTCCGACAGGATCGGGCGCGCGTCCTCGGTCATGGCCGGTTCTCGCAGCGCGGCGCGTCGGGGTCGGCCGGGTCGCGCGGCAGCAGCACCAGGGTCAGCGGCTGCGCCATCGCGGGCGGCGGCGCGCGGTCCACGCGCACGCGCTGCAGGGCCTCGCGCACCGCGGCGTCGCGGCGCGCATTGCCGGTCGAGGTCAGCAGGCGCGGCTTCTGCAGCGCACCGGTGGCATCGACCTCGAAGCGCAGCAGGGTGCGGTAGCTGCCGGGCGCGGTGCGCGCATCGGCGCACAGGGCCTGCCAGACGCGTGCCTGCACCCAGGCGCCGTAGTCGGTGTCCACGCCGTCCGCGGCCGGGCGCGCCGCCAGCGCGCGCGCGTCGACCGGCTTCAGCACGAAGGCATCGGCCGGCCCGTCGCGCATGCTTTCGGCGGCCAGGCCCGTGCCCTCGAGCAGCAGGCGCAGCGCGGTTTCGGGTGCGTGGTGGCCGCGCACGGCGGCCGAGGTGCGGCCGCTCACGGCCGCGCTGTCGAACAGCGCCGGGCGGCCCGACTGCACCGCATAACGCTGCAGCGCGGCGGCCAGGGGCTGCGCCGCGATGTCGAAGTCGACGCCGCTCGCGGCGGCCTCGGGCAGGGCGGCCGCGTCATCCACGCGCGCCGTGTCGCTGTCGCCCGCCGCGGCCGGCGCGGGCATCCAGAGCCCGCACAGCAGCGACAGCGCCAGGGCATGGCGCTGCCCACGGGCGGCGAGCGGGCGCACCCTGCGAGGAGACGAATCGAGCCGGCAAGGTGGGTGCGCCATTCTGGAAGCCCGCCATCCTCGCGCCCGAATATGACGTCGGTGCTACACCAAAGCATTCCTGGTGCCCGGCAGCGGATGCGCGGATCGGGCAATATCGCCGGCTCGCCCCGAGGGGCCGGCCGCCGGGCCGAAGCGCCCTCTTCCGTCATTCCAAGAAAGAAAGGCTCACGCCATGACCTCCCTCGCCGACTTCCCGATCACCCAGAAGTGGCCCGCCCAGCACCCCGAGCGGCTGCAGCTCTATTCGCTGCCCACGCCCAACGGCGTGAAGGTCTCGATCATGCTGGAGGAGATCGGCCTGCCCTACGAGCCGCACCTCGTGAGCTTCGGCAGCAACGACCAGATGTCGGAGGCCTTTCTCTCGCTGAACCCCAACAACAAGATCCCCGCGATCATCGATCCCGACGGCCCGGGCGGAAAGCCGCTGCCGCTGTTCGAGTCGGGCGCGATCCTGTTCTACCTGGCCGAGAAGACCGGCAAGCTGCTGAGCGCCGACCCCGCGAAGCGCTACGAGACCCTGCAGTGGGTGATGTTCCAGATGGGCGGCATCGGCCCGATGTTCGGCCAGCTCGGTTTCTTCCACAAGTTCGCCGGCAAGGAGTTCGAGGACAAGCGCCCGCGCGACCGCTACGTGGCCGAATCGAAGCGCCTGCTCGGCGTGCTCGACAAGCACCTGGCCGGCCGCGAATGGATCATGGGCGACGACTACAGCATCGCCGACATCGCGAGCTTCCCGTGGATCCGCAACCTGATCGGCTTCTACGAGGCGCGCGAGCTGGTCGGCTTCGACAGCTTCCCGAACGTGGCGCGCGTGCTCGAGCGCTTCGTGGCGCGGCCCGCGGTGATCGCGGGGCTGACGATTCCGAAGGCGGCGTGATGCCGAGGGCGAGGTGCTCGCGCGTTCGGTCGCCACGCACCCGGGCCGGCGCTTCTTCATCACGACGCGCCCGAAGGGTCGAGCGGCCGCCGTCCGCGGCTCAGTGCGCGGCCAGCTCGGGTTCCGAAGCGGACTCGCGCGGCACTTCGTAGAGATGGAACGGCGGCACGTCGGGCCGGCTGCGCTGCAGCAGCGGCTTGGCGACGTTGTAGACCGGCGTGCCGTTGATGGTGCGACCCTCGAGCGTGCCGCGGTGCGCATGGCCGTGGAACACGGCATCGATCGGGTAGCGCAGCAGCGGCTCCTCGAGCCTGCTGCTGCCGAGGAAGGCGAAGATCTCGCTCGGCTCGCCCTGCACCGTGCCCACGATCGGCGCGTAATGCAGCATCGCGATGCGGCGCCGGGTGCGCAGCTTGGCGAGCGCCGACTCGAGCTTCATCGCCTCGTTGAGCGCCTCCTGCACGAACATCTTGATCGCGGGCTCGCCCCACGCGCCGAGCGAGGCGCGGCCGAAGCCGCCCGCGAAGCCCTTGACGCCCGCGATGCCCACGCCCTCGATCTCGCAGGCCGAGCCGTCGAGCATGCGCACGCCGATCCGCGTCAGCGCCTCGTTCACCACCTCGGGCGTGCCCGACTCGAAGTCGTGGTTGCCCAGCACGGCAACGATGGGAATCGAGAGCCCGCCGAGTTCCTCGGCCAGCACCCGCGCCTCCTCCGCCGTGCCGTAGTCGGTCAGGTCGCCGCACAGCAGCAGCGCGTCGGCCTCGTCGGCGGCCTGGGCGAAGAAGTCGCGCAGCGAACCCGCGGAGTCCTTCTGCACATGGATGTCGCCGACGGCGGCGAAGCGGACGTGGGTGGATGATTTGGGGGTAGGCATGCAACCCACCGTGCACCCCGCCGCCGCGCGCCGTCATCGGCCTCATCCCGCTGCGCTTGTAGGCGCCCGTCTGACATTCGATGGGGCCCTTTGCCCCTGCCCTGCCTCCGGCGCGGCGGCATTCACTGCGTGCATGACGCCCTCCACCATGCTCGCGCCCTCGCTCGAAGACGAAGTCGAGCCGCGGGTGGCCGATTTCTACCGGCGCGCGCTGCGCGCGCTCGACGAGGCCGGCATTCCGTTCCTCGTCGGCGGCGCGTTCGCGCAGGCCTGCTACACCGGCATCCGCCGCTCGACCAAGGACCTCGACCTCTTCATCCGCCGCGAGGACTACGAGCGCATCGCGCAGGTCGCGCTTCGGCATGGCTGGCGCACCGAGATGACCTTTCCGCACTGGCTCGGCAAGGTCTACGACGGCCAGGAGTTCATCGACCTGATCTTCAATTCGGGCAACGGCCTCATGCCCGTGGACGCGCGCTGGTTCCATGGCAACTGCCGCGCCGACGTGCTCGGCGTTTCCGTCTGCGTCGCCAACGTGGAGGACTGCCTGGTGTCGAAGGCCTTCATCATGGAACGCGAGCGCTACGACGGCGGCGACATCGCGCACCTGCTGCAGGTCAACGCGCAGCGGCTCGACTGGCCCGGCCTGCTGGAGCGCTTCGGCGCGCACTGGCGCGTGCTGCTCGCGCACCTGACGCTGTTCGGCTACATCTATCCCGCCGAGCGCGACCATGTGCCCGGATGGGTGATGACGATGCTGATGGGCCGCCTCGCCGGCGAGCTGCGCGCGACGGAGGCCCCAGGGGACAACGTGTGCGCCGGCACCCTGCTCTCGCGCGAGCAGTTCCTGCACGACATCGAGCGGCTCGGCTATGTCGACGGACGCCTCACGCCCGCGAGCACGATGACGCCCGAGGACATCGCGGTGTGGACCGAGGCGATTCCCGCGCGGGCCGAGGCCCAGGGCGGGAAGCCTACGGACTGAAATCTCACCACTTCACGCGAACGCCCACCCCTGCATTGACCGAGCTGCCCACGCGAGCGACGCCGCCCGAGGCCCACTGCTTGCCCAGTTCGCCATACAGGCTCGTGCGCTGGCTCAGCGCCAGCGTGAAGCCCGCTGCCAGCTCGGTGCTCGTGCCGCCGATCGGTGCGCCCACCGGCGTGATCGCCGCCGGGTTCACGAAGCGGGCGATGTCGTTGCCCTTCGAGCTGCGGTAGACGTTCAGGCGCGCATAGGGCTGCAGCGTGCCGGCACTCGTCGCGAAGCTGCCCTTGATGCGCACGCCCGCGCGTGCGGTCCAGCTGCTGTCGGCGTCCTGCTGCACCAGCGCACCGGGGATCGCCACGTCGTCCAGCCGCAGGCGCTGATGGATCAGCTGCAGTTGCGGCTCCACCGACCAGCCGCCCGAGCCGAGCGCGAAGGCCTTGCCGACCTCGATCGAGGCCAGCAGGCTGTTGCCCTTGCCTGTCACGCCCGCGCTCAGTTGCGGCTGCACCGTGTAGCGATGGCGGCCGGCTTGAAGCACCGCGTCGGCATAGAAGCCGTCGTCGCTCGTGAACGTGCCGTACAGGCCCAGGTACTGGCTGCGCAGGTCGTTGCGGCCCGCCGCACCGTTCAAGAGCCCGCTGCTGAAGCCACTGACACGCGTGTCGCCTTCGAGCTGGCCCACGTAGATGCCCGCGCGCCAGTTCGGATTGGCCCACAGGTCGGTGCCGGCCTGCAGCCCGCTCACGCGGCCCTCGGCATGCGGCGAGACCGTGCCGCCCTGGCGGATGTCCATGTCGGTGGAGATCAGACGGCCCCAGGCACGACGGTTGCTGCCGTCCACGCTCGTGCTCGCGCCGCCGCTGCCGCGCACGTCGTCGTCGCCGATGCGCTGGCTCAGGCTGGCGAGCATGCCGAGGTTGCTTTGGCGAAGCTGGTTCGGCAGCGCAGCGAACAGCGAGGCTTCGGCGCGGTAGGTCGGCAGCGAGGCGCCTGGTTCGGCTTCTGTGCGCAGATACCAGTTCTCGCCCTCTCCGCCGGCATCGCCTGCGTACAGGCGGTACTCGTAGGCGCCGGCGTCAACGCGGCCGCCCGAGAGCACGAAGGCGTCCTTGCTGCTCTGCGCGGTGGTGGTCGCGCCGTTCTTGGCGCTGATCAGCTCGATGCCCGCGCCACTGGTGCGTGCGCCCAGGCCGCCGAGGTTGGCGACCTGCACCGTAGTCTTGCCGCTGGCGCTGGCCGATGCACCGTCGAGCACGAGGCGGTCGGCGATGCCTGGGTTGTCGAGCTTCGCGCCCAAGCGCAGCACGCCGTTGTTGCCGACATAGGGGCCGGTCAAGGTGAGCGTGGTGCCGGGGACCGTGCCCAGCAGGGAGACGGTGCCGGCGTTGGTCAGGCCGGCCATCTTCTGGCTGAAGCCGCCGAGGTCGAGCGTGGCGCCGCTGGCAACCACAGCGCTCGATGCTGCACTGAAGGCGTTGGTGGCGCCGGCCTTCAGGGTGCCGCCCGTCACGCGGGTCTCGCCTGCGTATGTTGCAGTGCCTGCCAGCGTGAGCGTGCCTGCGCCGACCTTGACGAGCGAACCTGTGGTGCCGGTGATGGCACCCGAGATCGTGTTGTCGCCGCCGATGGCGCCGGTTGTGAGCGTCTTCGCGCCGAGCACCACATCGCCCGCGCCACTGAGCGAGCCGATGCTCGTGCCGGTGGTCGTCAGATCGATGCGCACCTGGCCGCCCGCTGCATTGGTCACCTTGGCGCCCGCGGCACTCGCGGTGTCCTGCAGACGCAGCGTGCCCGCGTTGGCGATCGCGAGCTTGCCCGCATCGGCCTTGCCGCCGAACTGCAGCGTGGCACCCGAAGCGATGCTGGCAGGACCAGTTCCCAACGCACCCGTGGTGTCAGTCGTCAGCGTGCCCGCATCCACCAGCGTGCCACCGCTGTAGCTGTTGGCACTGGCCAGCGTCAGCGTGCCCGCGCCGATCTTGCGCAGCTTGCCCGTGCCGCTCATCGCGCCCGCATAGGTCCCGGCAGTCTTGCCTTGGTCGAACGCGACCTCCGCGTTGTTGACGATAGTGCCCTGCAGACTCGTCGCACTGCCCTGCAGCACGCCACCCTTCACCGTCGTGCCACCCGTATAGGTGTTCGCACCGCCCAGGATCAACCGGCCGGCGTCCTCCTTCGAGATGCCGCCCGTGCCGCTGAGCGCCACATTGAGGGTCGCGGTCATGGTCGCACCGGCAGCGGTGCCGTCGCCCACACGGATCACCGAGTTCGCGTTGTCCACCACGATGCCGTCGCCCTGCACCACGTAGCCATCGGTGGCGAACTGCGCACCGGCGATACGCACAGCACCGCCCGCCGCATCGACCGTCACGGTGCCAGCCTTGCCGCCGAACACCGCGAACTGGTTCTGTGCCCAGTTGGCGTTGAGCTTGCCGTCCATGTCGGTCCAGCCATCCATCGAGGGCTGCGGGTTGCCCACGCGCCAGATGCCGCTGCCACCAGCGATCTGTCCGTCGTTGTACTTGGTGCTGTCGCCGCCATCCCAGAAGTTCAGCGACAGGCCCGCGCGGTTCACCAGGTTGACCTGGTTCGCCACCGAGGTCTGCACCTGCAGGTCGACAGCCTTGGCCGAGCCCGGCACCGTACCGATGTCCAGACCGTTGTCGGTGAAGCTGCCGCCGTAGCTCATCAAGCGATACAGGCCCGGGCCGAAGCTGCCGCCCGCGGATTGCGCGATGTTCAGCGTGCCGTCGAGGTTCAGGTTGCCCGTGACGTTGATCAGGTCGTTGAGCGCGCCGCCAGGAACACCGGCCTGGCCGAGTTCGTAGTTCAGCGTGGAGCCGCCGGCCAGGGTCAGTGCACCGAGTGTCAGCGTGCCGGGGCTGTTGCCCGCGGCAAGGATGCCGCCCTTGTCGACGGTGACCGCGCCCGCGATGCTGCCGCTGCCCGCGAGCGTCGCGCCACTCTGGATCTGAACCGCACCCGTGCCCGTGGCACTGCCGCTCTTGTTGTTCACGCTCAGCGTGCCCGCGCCCACCGTGGTGCCGCCGGTGTAGGTGTTCGCGCCCGTCAGCGTCAGCGTGCCGCTGCCTACCTTGACCACCGAACCACCCGTGCCGCTGATCGTGCCCGACAGCGTGGCGTTGTCGCCGCTGGCGCCCAGCGTCAGTGCCTTGGCGCCGAGCACGAGGTCGCCGGCGCCGCCGATCGAGCCGAAGCTCACGCCGGTCGTCGCCTGGTCGATGCGCACCTGCGCGCCGGCCTGGTTGAGCACCGTGGCCTTGTCGGCCGAGGCGTCGTCCGCGAAGGCCAGCACGCCGCCCGCGGCGTTGGTGATGGTCGACGTGCCCGCGTTCGCCTTGCCCTGGAAGCGCACCGTTCCCTGATTGCCGATGGCCGTGGTGCCTGCATCGAAGCCGCCACCGAGTTGCAGCGTGCCGCCCGAGGCCACGCTCGCCGCGCCGCTGCCGAGGGCGCCGGTCATGTCGGTGGCCAGCGTGCCCGCGTCGACGAAGGTGCCGCCTGCGTAGCTGTTGGCACTGGTCAAGGTCAGCGTGCCGCTGCCGATCTTGCGCAGCTTTCCGCTGCCGCTCATCGTGCCCGCGTAGCTGCCGGTCTTGGCTTGGTCGAACACGACTTCCGCATCGTTGACGATGCCGCCTTGCAGGCTCGCCGTATCGCCTTGCAGCACACCGGCCTTGACCGTGGTGCCACCGGTGTAGGTGTTGGTGCCACCGAGGACCAGGCGGCCCACGTCGTCCTTGACCAGACCGCCCGCGCCGGTCAGCGCGACGTTCACCGCGGCACTGCGCGTCGCGTCGGTACCCGAGCCATCGCCCACGCGCACCACCGTGCCCGACGCACCGAGCTCGATCGCATCGCCCTGCAGCACATAGCCGTCGGCCGCGAACTGCGCGCCATTGATGCGCACCGTGCCGCCCGCGTTGCTGACCGTGACCGTGCCGCCCGCGCCGCCGAACACCGCGAACTGGTCCTGTGCCCAGGCCGCATTGATCTTGCCGTCCGCACCGGTCCAGCCGTCGCCGGGCACGCCCACACGCCAGGTGCCCGAGCCGCCGGCGATCATGCCGTCGTTGTACTTCGTGTTGTCGCCGCCATCCCAGAAGTTCAGCGACAGGCCCGTGCGATTCACGAGATTGACCTGCTGCGCCAGCGAGGTCTGCACCTGCAGGTCCTTGGCCGCTATCGGCGCGCTGCCGATGTCCAGGCCGTTGTCGGTCAGGCTGCCGGTGTAGTCGATCAGGCGGTAGATGCCCGCGCCGAACACGCCGCCCTTCGATTGCGCCACGTTGAGCGTGCCGTCGAGTTGCAGGTTGCCGTTGACTTGCACGCGGTCGTTGAGCGCGCCGCCCACGGTGTTCGCTTGACCGAGGTCATAGTTGAGCACCGCACCATCGGCGAGGCTGAGGCTACCGAGCGTCAGCGTGCCGACGCCTGCATTGCCAGCCGACAGCACACCGCCCTTGGCGATGCTCACCGCACCCGCCACGCTGCCATTGCCCGCGAGCGTTGCACCGCTCTGCACTTGCACGGCACCCGTACCCGTCGCGCTACCACTCGTGTTGTTCACGGCCAGCGTGCCGCCCGCCACCGTCGTGCCACCGGTGTAGGTATTGGCACCGTTCAAGCCGAGCGTGCCGCCGCCGACCTTCACGACCGCCCCACCGTTGCCGCTGATCGTGCCCGACAGCGTGGTGCTCGTGTTCAATCCGCCGGTGGTCAACGCCTTGGCCCCCAGCTGCACGTCGCCCGCGCCCTCGAGCGAGCCGATGCTCACACCCGCCGTAGTGAGCTTGCTGATGCGCAGCAGCGCCCCCGCGTCGTTCACCACCGTGGCCTGGTCCGCGCTCGCACGGTCGGCGATGTCGATCACACCGCCGTTCCCATTGACCAGGCGCGCCTGCCCCGCGCTCGCGTCGTCGAGCAGGTTGACCAGCCCGCCGGCGAAGTTCGTGATCTGTGCCTTGCCGCCATTCGCGTTGAACCACAGCGTGGTCGAGCCACCGCGATTCTCGATCACCGCATTGCCCGCGCTCGAGGCGTCGCGGAACTCGACCGAGGCGCCCTGGTTCGTCGTGATGCTCGCGTCGCCGGCCGAACTGCTGTCGCGGAACGCGACGAAGCCGCCGTTGTCGCCCGGCGCGCCACCGCGCGCGGCCACGGTGATCGCGAGCGCGCCCGCTTCGGCCGTGTTGGTGAAGGCCAGCGAGGCGTTGTCCGCCACGGACACCGGGCCGCTGCCGAGCGCGCCCGTGACCAGGGCCTCGACCGCGCCCGCGGCCACGTCGGTGCCGCCGACGTATGCATTGGCCGCACCGAGCTGCAAGATGCCCGCGCCGATCTTGCGCAGGCTGCCCGCGCCGCTCACGGTGCCGTTGAGCGCGACGGTCCGGTCGATGTCGAAGCTGTTGACACCCGCCCCCAGGCTCACGGCGCGCGTCCCGGTGGTGTCGCCGGTCACGTGCAGGGTGGTGCCCTCGAGCGCGAGGCCACCCGTGGCCGCGCCGAGGTTGGCGTCCGATGCGATCTGCAGGATGCCGCCCTTGACGGTGGTGCCGCCGCTGTAGCTGTTGCTGCCATCGAGCACCAGGGTGCCCTGGTCTTCCTTGACCAGGCCGCCCGTGCCGGTCAGCGAGGATGCGATGGTCGCGCTCATGCCCGCGCCGGCCGCGGTGCCGTCGCCCACGCGCACGGTGGTCGCCGCGTTGCCGAGCTCGATCGCATCGCCTTGCACGCGGTAGCCGTCGGTGGCGAACTGCGCGCCGGTGATGCGCACCGTGCCGCCCGCGTCATTGACCGTGACAGTGCCGGCAGTGCCGCCGAACACCGCGAACTGGCCTTGCGCCCAGGCCGCATTGATCTTGCCGTCGACACCGGTCCAGCCGTCGCCCGGAATCCCGACACGCCACGTGCCCGAGCCGCCGGCCACCTGGCCGTCGTTGTACTTGCTCGCGTCGCCGCCATCCCAGAAGTTCAGCGACAGGCCCGCGCGGTTGATCAGGTTGACCTGTTGCGCCACCGAGGTCTGCACCTGCAGGTCGGTCTTGGCGCCGGGTGCGGTGCCGATGTCCAGGCCGTTGTCGGTCAGGCTGCCCGTGTAGCTGATGAGCCGGTACAGGCCCGCGCCGAAGCTGCCGCCCGCGGACTGCGCCACGTTGAGCGTGCCGTCGAGCTGCAGGTTGCCGTTGACGTTGACGAGGTCGTTGAGCGGACCGCCGACGGTGTTGGCCTGGCCGAGCTGGTAGTTCAGCGCCGCGCCATCGGCCAGGCTCAGGCTGCCGAGCGTCAAGGTGCCGGGGCCCCCATTGCCCGCCGACAGCGCGCCGCCCTTGGCGATGCTCACCGCGCCCGCGATGCTGCCGCTGCCCGACAGCACCGCGCCGCCGAGGATCTGCACCGCGCCCGTGCCGGTCGCGCTGCCACTCGCGTTGTTCACCGCGAGCGTGCCCGCGGCGACGGTGGTGCCGCCGGTGTAGCTGTTGGCGCCACTGAGCGTGAGCGTGCCCGCGCCGACCTTGACGATCGAACCGCCCGTGCCCGAACCCGGCTGCGCGAACACGCTGCCCTTGTCGCTGACGGTGCCCGAGATCGTGTCGCTGCCGCCCAGGCCGCCCACGGCGAGCCGCGTGGCGCCGAGCACCACGCTGCCCGCGCCCGAGAGCGAGCCCAGTTCCACGCCGGTCTTGGCGGTCGAGCCCGAGACATCGACCACGCCGCCCGCGGCATTGGCGACCGTGGCACCCGTGCCCGAGCTGTTGTCGGCGAAGCGCACCAGGCCGCCCGATGCATTGCCGATCTGCGCGCCGCCGGCCGTGGCGTTGCCGCCGAAGCTCAGCTGGCTCTTGCCGCCGTTGGCGATGGTCGCGCTGCCGGCGCTGGCATCCTGGAAGAAGTAGACCGACCCGCCCGCGTTGGCGATGGTCGACGTGCCCGCGCTGGTGTTGCCGCTGAACTGCACCGAGTTCACGCCCGCTGTCTGCCAGCCCGCGCCGTTGAGCGTGATCTTCGAGCTCGCGGCCGTGGCGTTCTGCGCGAAGGCCAGCATGTTGCCGCTGTCCGCGCTCGCGGCGCGGCCCACGGTGTAGTCGTTGCCGCCCGCGCTCGCCTTGTCGGTGTAGAGCAGCGTGGTGCCGTTGCCCTGCTGGCGCACCGCGCCGCTGCCGAGCACGCCGCTGGCGGTGGTGGTGATGCTCGCGCCGTCCTGCAGCAGCGTGCCGCCGCTGTAGCTGTTGGCCGCCACCAGGCCCAGGGTGCCGCCCTTGCCGGTCACGGTGAGCAGCCCGTTGCCGCTGACGAGGCCGCCCACGCCGAAGACGCTGTTGCCCAGGTCGATGGTGCCGCCGCCCGCGCCGAGCGCGAGTGCGCGCGAGGCGAAGAACGGCGCGGAGCCGGTCGCGATGCGCAAGGTGCCGCCGTCGAGCGCCAGGCCCTTGCCGAAGGCACCGAGGTTGTTGTCGGCCGAGATCTGCAGGATGCCGCCCTTGACCGTGGTGCCGCCCGCATAGCTGTTGTTGCCGGTCAGCACCAGCGTGCCGCCGTCGTCCTTCACGAGGCCGCCCGCGCCGCCGATCGACGCCGCGATGGTCGCGGTCATGCCCGCGCTCGCGCTGGAGCCGTCGCCCACGCGCACCACCGTCTGGGGGGCGGTGATGGTGAGCGGGTCGCCGTTGATCGTGTAGCCGTCGACCGCGAACTGCGCGCCGCCCAGGCGCACCGCACCGCCCGCGCCCTTGTTGTCCACCGTGACGGTGCCGGCCTGGCCGCCGAAGATCGCGAAGCCGTCCTGCACCCAGGTGCCGTTGGCCAGCCCGTTGGCGTCGGTCCAGTTGTCGCCGGGCGCGCCCGCGCGCCAGGTGCCCGCGCCGCCCGCGATCTTGCCGTCGTTGAAGTTGGCGCTGTTGCCGCCGTCCCAGAGGTTCAGCACCAGGCCGTCGCTGTTGAGCAGGTTGACCTGGTTCGCCACCGAGGTCTGCACCGAGAGCTTGCCCGTCGGTGCCGTGCCGATGTCCAGCCCGTTGTCGGTCAGCGTGCCCGTGTAGTTGATGAGGCGGTACAGCCCCGCGCCGAACTTGCCGCCCGCGCTCTCGGCCACGTTGAGCGTGCCGTCGAGCTGCAGGTTGCCGTTGACGTTGATCAGGTCGTTGAGCGAGCCGCCGGCCACGCCGGCCTGGCCCAGTTCGTAGTTCAGCGTCGAGCCGGCATCCAGGCTCAGCGCGCCGACGCTCAGGGTGCCGACGCCGCCATTGCCCGCCGACAGGGTGCCGCCCTTGGCCACCGTGACCGCGCCCGCGATGCTGCCGGTGCCCGCGAGCGTGGCGCCGCCCTGTACCTGCACGGCGCCCGTGCCGGTCGCGCTGCCGCTCGCGTTGTTCACGGCCAGCGTGCCGGCCGCCACCGTGGTGCCACCGGTGTAGCTGTTGGCCCCGGTGAGCGCCAGCGTTCCGCTGCCCACCTTGACGACCGAGCCACCGGTTCCGCTGATCGTGCCCGACAGGGTGGTGCTGGTGTTGAGCCCACCCGTGGTCAGCGCCTTCCCGCCCAGCAGCACGTCGCCCGCGCCGTCGAGCGCACCGACGCTGGTGCCCGCATTGACGAGGCTGCCGATGTCGAGCTTCGCGCCCGCGTTGTTGACCACCGTGGCCTGGTCGG
>Ga0209902_100430_pt1 | contig 46922 bp, 37 predicted proteins | sample FECB27metaG_FD_188304 | JGI IMG/M metagenome (GOLD analysis project Ga0209902, IMG submission 188304) | Cyanobacterial communities from the Joint Genome Institute, California, USA - FECB-27 (SPAdes) (version 2) | ecosystem: Environmental > Aquatic > Thermal springs > Hot (42-90C) > Microbial mats...
GCTCAAGACCGGCAAAACCTATCGAAAATTGCTCAGTCTATTTCGGCACGGGTTGGATCATTTACAGGATCTGGCGCTTAATCAAAGTCACTTTCATAACCTGACTTCTCTTTTGTCCTGTACTTAGGTCAGTGAACAGTTATCAGTAAACAGTAAGCAGGGGGTAAAAATGGCCTTTTAGGGCGGTACAGTGCTTTGATCTGAGGACGCCGCAAACTGGACGCTGACGTAAGTGCTTATTATTTCAAAAGATAAAAAGGGATGTTCTGAAAGGCATTGGATAACCCTTACTGGTAAGGAAACGTTTGAGCCTATAAGTGTAGAAGTAGCACTTAGAGGAGACAGACGATGAGCGAAAACTTTACTTTCAAAAATAAATACCCTTCTTTCCTTTTTTGTTCCATTGTCCTTGTCATCTGGGCGATGGGCGGTTGGTGTTCTTCGGTGCAGGCTCAGCCTCCCGGGTGCGGAGGCGTTTCCGGCTTGCTGGCCGAATACTACGCTGGTTATTTCAACGACAACCAGCGCTTTTTTATTGACAATGCGCCGGTTCTGACCCGTACGGATCCTTCCCTGAACTACAATACGGAAAATAGTTTCGGCGCTATTGTTCCGCCGGCTACCGGAAGTACCAATGATCCGGATCAGTTCAGTGCCCGTTTTCGCGGCAGCCTCTACATCGCTACGGCAGGAACGTATACGCTCTTTTTGGGTAGTGACGACGCCAGTTATTTATGGCTCGACAATGCCGCCATTGCCGCACCCGCCGCTACGGCCGAAGCCCTGATCAACAACGGCGGGAGCCACGCCTACCAGATCCGGTACGTGTCGGTCTTCCTGCGTGCGGGTTGGCACAACCTTCTGATTCATTACGGGGAAAACCGCTACGGCAACCGCCTTACCTTTGAGTACCAATCTACCCAACTAGGCATTCCCCGACAGATTGTGCCAGCGAATGCATTGTGTACGGGTTCGGAAAAGGCCATCCGGTACGAGCCCAATACCCTGAGTATGATCGCAGGATCAACAATGAGTTCGCCAGCACCGCTGCTGCGCGAAGGGGCGTCGCCGCTGACGGGAATTGTGCTGGCCAACGCTGCCACTTTACCCGCGGGGATTACGATTGATGCCGGAACGGGTGTGGTGACGGTAGACGCCACGGTGCCGCTGGGGCGATACGATCTCAGTGTCACGCTGACCAACGGGCAAGGCTCACTGACTTTTGAAAACGTACTTACCGTATCGGTGCTGACTCCTCCGCCACCCGACTGCGCCGGGTTGGATCCGGGAGGAAGACCAGCTACTTCGGGACTGTACGCCGAATATTTTGAAGGCAACTTCCTGGATGATCAAACTTTTTTTATCACCTGGGTGCCCCGGCTCATCCGCACCGATGCCAACCTGGATTTCAATACCAATGACAGCTGGGGCAACATCGTGCCGCCGGCTGGTGGAAGCCAAGCCAACCCGTTGTATTACAGCGTTCGGTTTCGGGGAAGCCTGCACATTGAAACGGCTGGCCTGTATACTTTCCACCTGGGCAGCGACGACGGCAGTTACCTATGGATTGACAATGCGGCCCTGGCTGCCCCGGCCATTTCGCAGGAGGCCTTGATTCAGAACGGCGGTGCCCATACCTACCTTATCCGGACGGCTTCCATTTACCTGACGGCCGGTTTGCACAACGTACTGGTGCACTACGGACAAGGTACCGGACAGAACCGGATTACACTGGAATACGAATCGGCGGAAGCGGGCGTACCCCGGCAGATCGTACCCGGAAACCGGTTTTGCACAGGGCTGGAAAAGGGTATTGTATACACGCCCCGGCAACTGAAAGCCGTAATTGGTACCCTTGCCAGTACGCCAACTCCCATTCTGGTGGCGGGCAGTTCGCCACTGACGGGCATTGTACTGGAAAATGCGGCTGAGTTGCCGCCCGGTATTACCATCGATCCAACTACCGGTATAGTGACCGCAGACGGCACCGTGCCCCTGGGCAATTACGTGCTGAACGTCACCATGACTAATGCGGCTGGTTCGCTTACTTTTCGGGATGTGCTGACGGTAACGGTGCTCTCTTCCCCACCTCCCGATTGTGGCGGCATTGATCCGGGTGGAAATCCCGCCAGTTCAGGTTTGTATACCGAATTTTACAGCGGCTACTTCGCCGACGATCAGGCTTTCTTTGCCAACCGGGCTCCCCGATTTGCGCGTACCGTAGGCCGGCTGGATCTCAATACCACTACCTGGGGGGCCATCATTCCACCGGCGTTGGGAAGTCCGGACAATCCGGACCAGTACAGCGCCCGTTTCAGAGGCAGCGTTTTTATTGCGGCGGCCGGCAACTACACTTTCCACCTGGGCAGTGACGATGCGGGCTATCTCTGGCTGGATGAGGCGGCGCTAACTGTTTCGCCCAGTACTGCACAGGCTTTGGTAGCCAATGGCGGCACCCACGGCTACGTAGTAAGCACGGCTACCGTTTTTCTAACGGCCGGAATGCACCCCTTGCTGATTCATTACGGAGACAGTTACGGAGGAAATCGCCTGACGCTGGAGTACGAATCGGCGGAGCTGGGTATATTTCGGCAAATCGTTCCCAACCGGATACTTTGTACCGCCGAACCCATTTCCCTGACTTATAACCCACGCTACCTGAAAACCAACCAGGGAAGGGCGGCCAGTTCCAATGCGCCCACCATTGCGGGTGGTAGTGCAACCATTGTCGGGATGAGCATAGCCAATGCGGCCGCTTTGCCCGCGGGCATCCGGATTGCCAATGAGACCGGTGTGATCAGCGCGGATGCCGGCGTGCCGCCCGGAAGTTACAACCTCAACGTAACGCTGACGCTGTCCAATGGTGCCCTCATCTTCAACAACGTGTTTACGTTGGTCGTGCTGGGACCCGCTCCGCCCGGTTGCAATTACGTGAGTCCGGGTGGCGAAGTGGCTACTTCGGGTATTTCGGCGGAGTACTTCGCGGGCTATTTCGACGACAGCCAAACCTTTTTCCTGAACCAGACCCCTTCGCTGGTCCGTACGGATTACCAGCTCAATTTTAATACGTCTACCTGGGGAGCCATCATTCCACCGGCGGGTGGGAGTTCTACCAACCCGGATTTTTTCAGCGTACGCTACCAGGGTAGCCTGTACGTAGCTACTGCCGGTACCTACACGTTCTACCTGGGCAGTGATGACGCCAGCTATTTCTGGATCGACGGGGCTGCTGCCGACGTACCGGCACAGACTTCCAAAGCTTTGATCAACAACGGAGGCAGGCACGGTTATGTTATTCAGTCCGCTTCCGTTTATCTGACGGCCGGTCTGCACGATATGCTCCTGCACTACGGAGAAAGTGCCAGCGGCAACCAGCTGACGCTGGAATATGAGTCGGTAGCACTGGGCATTCCCAGGCAGTTAGTGCCCAACACGGCGCTTTGTGCAGGGGTATCGTTTGAGCCCTTGCCGGTAGATCTGCTTTTCTTCCGGGCCACTACGCGTTCTGAGTCCATCGAATTGGATTGGGCAACGGCTTCAGAAAGCAACCACGCCTATTTTACGGTGGAAAGAAGTGCCGATGCGCAGCATTTTGAGGCCATTCTGCAAAGAGAAGCCCAAAACGGGAATGCTACTTCGGCACAGCATTATCACGAACGGGACCAACAACCGCTGCCCGGAACCAACTACTACCGGCTGAAAATGACCGATGCCGATGGAAAGGTGACGTATTCTAAAATCATTTCTGCCGAATTTGTGCCTGGTAAGCCTACGCTTCGTCTGCAGCCCAATCCGGCCATTGGGGTGGATATTTCTCTTCTGCTGGAAGGCGATACCGGGAATGCAGAACGGGAACTGAGGGTGCACAATATACACGGAGTGCCGGTGTACCAGGCTACTTTCCAGGGAATGGATACCCGGATTCCTACGCATAATTGGCCGGCAGGGCTATACATTGTGACGCTCCGGACGGGCAAACATACCTTTACTCAGAAAGTCGTGGTGCAGTAAATAAGCGGTCAGTCGGCTGCTTTCAGCCATGAGCTATTTTGTTGGGCAGCCGGACCTGACCGGTTTGGCTGTTTAGTCATCCATATTCAACCAGATGCGGAAACCGGTCAGGTCTGATTGATACGATGTCTGCCGTTACTTGAAGTATTTCTGAAAGGTATTACGAAGCGAAAGCGGATTAAACGGCCAACGTTCAACCCCAGCTGATCCGGAGTTCCAATATTTCGGAATCGCCAAAATCATTGTCGGTAACGGCCAGCGCCTGCAATTCGGTCGGGGAGAGGATGCCCAGGGGAACAATCGATTCTACTTTACCCGTAAAAATTTTTCCTGCTTCCTTGATCCAGGCCCAACCGGGTAGCTGCTCAGGCTGACTGAAGTCAATGAAACCCACCAGGCTGCCCATCGACTGCCCATCCAGGATTTCGTCGGCTGTATCTTCGATGGATGCCGTAAACAACAATACGGACTGTGTACTGGGTGCGTGGGCTAATTCCAATCGCCCGGGTTGCATATGGATAGTAGCCGGCAGCAGAGACGCTCCCGAAAAGCCCGATTGCAAGCCACCCAGGCTGGGTAAACGGTAAGCGTAGACCTTAGGAATGGGCAGTTGACCGGATTGGCCAGTAATAAAATCCAGGAAAGCGGGCAGATCGTACTGGATCAGCACATTTTTGCCGGAAACGTTGCCCCTCTGTAGGAAAAAGATTCGTTCGGCGTCGGCAGCCAGGCCTTCCAGGTTGAGTCGGCCACTGCCCACCACTTCGGGCATAGCCCTTAATTGATCATACAGCGGAGTGAGTGAGAGGCGGGTTGCCTGATTATAGGTATTCGGATGAATCAGGTAGGCTATGTCGCGCTGGGGCGACAGAGAGCCGGAACCGGCCGCCAGCAGCATTTCCTCCGATCCGACTTGAATCACCGTCAGCATTTCAAAATCCGGCTTCAGCGCTTTCGGAATTCGCTCTATGGTCCGCTCAATGGCTGCCGCACCGGCGTTTTCCGATGCCATTGGTGGTTCGGGGACGAACAAGGCAATCCGTTGAATGACCTGCCATTCATTATCCAGTACATACAACCAGGGTGAATCGTCGCCGATGACGTACCAGTTTCCTCCGCAGTACTCAATGCCGGAAGCCGATGGGAGGTCCTTCAGGAGCTGACGTCTGACTATGTTTGCCTTTAGTGGCGGAATAGGGAGTGGGGTCATGCAATGGGATGGGTTTCTGACCAACGTAAATCAGAGGTTCTACAACTGCCGAAGCTGGTTGCTGTAGCGGACGTAGTTGTAGTCGACTTCGTATTCAATCTTATAATCGGGTTGCGGCTTTCCGCCCCGCGTCGATTCTTTTACCTGAATGCGGATAGAGGTAATTTTCCCCGTCTCTCCGTTCTCCAGCATTACCTCTTCACCTATGTCAAAATCAGTTACAATGGTCATATTACAAACTAAAAATGATTGTTGAGCACCAGGGATTGGAAGTATCGTCCGCTGCTTACTGCAGGAAATCCTCCATCCCGATTTTTATAATGTGTATTGCACGGATTCCCCTGGCAAAGGTTAGCAGGTCCCATCAAAAGAAGACAGAGGGCTAACCCCTTCACCTACTTTATCGTAATTAACCCAAACTTAAACCAAATATACCTAAACCTATGGCTAGCTATAACGAAAAAGTCGTGGATGTTCTCAGAGAACTGACCGAGTTTGTGAATGATGGAAAAGAAGGCTACGAAAGGGCCGCTGATGAAAGCAAGAACAGTGAGTTCAAGGCTTTTTACCGCAACCTGGCTTTGCAACGGGCCAATTTCTCCCAGGAATTGAACCAGCTCATCAGCCAGTACGGCGGAGAACACGAATCAGACACCACCCTGAAGGGGAAATTGTATCGTCAGTGGATGGACGTGAAAGCGGCTTTCACCGGGCGTGATGAAGAAGCCATCATTGGCTCCAATATTTACGGGGAAGAATGGGCGCAGAAAGCGTACAACGATGCGCTGGAAGATCCCAACCTGCCTTCCGATATCCGTCAGATCATCGAACGCCAGCGCCAGGCTTCCCAGGAAGCGTATGCACAACTCAATCAGATGAAGGGTGGCTTCCAGCGGAGCAGCGCGTACTGATATTTTTAGGTGTGACTGAATAAAAGCCGTAAATGATGCTTCGATAAAACGGGCTCATTTACGGCTTTTAGCTTTTGTCTGCCTGGTTGTTTACTTTGGTCAAATAGTTTAGGGTGAAAGTATTTACCTCTTCAGACGATGTGGAAATGGTATGCACTACTGGCGGCTTTTTTTGCCGCCCTGACGGCCATCCTGGCCAAATTGGGCGTGAAAGGCATTGAGTCTAACCTGGCCACGGCCATTCGTACGGCGGTGGTACTGGTGATGATCTGGAGCATTGTAGCCGCCAGCGGACAGTTAGCGGGTCTGCGCACGCTGACCAAAACCAATTACCTGTTTCTGATTCTTTCCGGCATCGCCACGGGGCTGTCCTGGATCTTTTACTTTCAGGCTTTACAGAGTGGCCCGGTTTCCAAAATTGCGCCCATCGACAAGCTGAGCGTGGCCATTGTCATCGTGTTGTCGGCACTCATCCTCAAAGAACCGCTGGATGCGAAAGTGATCATCGGAGGCCTGCTCATTGTGGCCGGCACGGTGGTCATGTTATTGTAGCCCATCTGTATTTGCCCTCCGTTTTTAAAGTTTCTTGCGAATGGGGTCATACGCATCGCGGATCGTTAGGCTGAGGCGCTGGTTCATCTTATCTGGCACGCATTTCAAATATACCGGGTATCTTTGCGTGCGTACATTGTTTAAGCAAACCAACGACTTCGTCACATCGTGTCCGACTCCCGACCAGCCCTTGTATCGGTGATCTGCCTTTGCTATAACCAGGCTTCTTTTGTGCGGGAAGCCCTGCAATCGGTGCTGGATCAGACCTACATTCACTGGGAACTGATCGTAATAGACGATGCCAGCACCGACAACAGCGTAGCCGTGATTGAGGAATTTCTGCAAACCCACCCGGTCGCCACGAAGTTTATTCCCATTCCGGTCAACGTGGGCAACTGCCGTGCTTTCAATCAGGGGCTGGCGCTGGCCCGCGGCGAATACATCGTAGACCTGGCTGCCGATGACGTGATGCTACCCGAACGGCTGAGCAGGCAGGTGGCCACTTTTGAGGCTATGGGAAAGCAGTACGGGGTAGTGTATACCAATGCCCGGCGCATCGACGAAGCCGGAAAAGAACTGGGACTGTTTTATGACACGGAGCAATCGCGTGCCAGTCTTCCCAATGGTGACGTTTACGCCGAAGTCTTGAGACGGTCCTTCATTTGTCCGCCTACGATGCTGATCCGGAAAAAGGTGCTGGTTGAATTAGGAGGGTACGATGAAGGCCTCAATTACGAAGATTTTGATTTCTGGGTACGTTCGTCCCGAAATTACCGGTACGCCTACCTGGATGAAGTGCTGACTGCCCGCCGGGAAGTGAGTACATCGCACAGTCGAAAGTTTTATGTGCAAAAAGGCTTCTTCACAATCCGTATCTGGGAAAGAGCCGCTTCGCTCAACCGTACTCCGGCAGAATGGAGCGCCTGGGCGCAAGGGGTTCAATACCACACGCGGCAGGCTTTTTTTACGGAAAGCTTTGAACTGGTAGCCCGCTACGCCAAATTGTTAAGCAAATACAATCGACTGAATGCGGAAACCCGGATGCTTGTTGCGGCAGCCAGGCTGAAAATCAGGGTATCTGGTCTTTATAAATATTATCTGAAAAAGCGGTATGACCTGGAGATCTGAAATAGATAGATTGAAGAACGGCGGCTACTTCTATACGGCAGTGAAAAGCCAACTTGTATTCGTTTGAGTTGAATGGATTGAGTCCAATGCGTGTATGATGCTATTATTAAAAAAAGGAGTCAAGCACCTGTTTGCCCGGCTGGGATTGGACATTCGCCTCATCCGTCGGAACAAACAAATTATCTCCCCGGAAATTCTGGATGCGGTTCGTTACAACCAGCAGGCCTCCATGGATGCCTTTTACAGCAATCCCGAACGCGTCAGGAAGTACATTCAGCAGGACGTGGCGCATTTTTATGACCACGTGCTGGAATTGCTGGAAACGGAAACCGGGCCTTGGGAAGGCAAGCGCATCCTGGACATGGGCTGCGGCACCGGTGAACTCCTGCGCCTCATTCACCGGCGGCATCCTTCCTGCCAGCTCTTCGGGCTGGAATTTTCCCGGGCAGCACTTACCCTGGCCCAGGCCAACCTGCCCAGCGGCCATTTCGCCTGGTTCGACATCTACGAACCCATCGAGGGCCAATACGAACTGGTCATTTGTACGGAAGTGCTCGAACATTTGCTTGATCCGGAAAGGGCGTTGCAACGTGTGCTGACGGCCATTGCTCCGAAAGGAATGGCTTTTCTCAGCGTGCCCGATGGCCGCCAGGATGCTTTCGCCGGGCACATTCATTACTGGAGTCCCGAAAGCTGGCTCCTTTTTCTGCAGAAACACGCGGCGGACTGGAACATCCAGACGGGCACCTTTCACGCCGGCACCAAGAATTACGCAGTAATCCGGTCTCTTTCCTGATCACGCAATGAAGAAATTTCTGCACTACCACATTGAAGGAGAAACCACGGTCGGAAGCAACCAGGTATTGCTGGATCAGGATACGGACCTGACCGCTGGCTTCCACTGGGCTGCCAATGGCTATTCAGTACAACCGTTGCTAAGTCAGGAGGAGCACGTTCAGCTTCGTCAGGGAATGCAGCGCATTCTATTTGACCTGCTGCGTGCGCAAGGCGTAGAGGCAGATGATCAGACGCCGTTGGAAGATTATCACCGGATCATTGGTAACCGGGATGAGCTGCATTACGCCGTGGCAAGATGGGGCCTTCCCCTGACCCAATTGCCCATCAGTGCTGGTCTGCTTACCCGGCGGATTTCCGACCTGATGCACATGCCGCTGCGCGTCAGGCAGATCCCTTCTTCCGATGAGCTGCTTTTCGGCTTTCGTATCATCCGACCCGGCTCTACCGATGAAAGCCCTTTTCACCGCGATGCCTGGCAGGACTTCTGGCGCAATACCCTCAATGTCTGGATTCCGGTGGCCGGTTGTAACGCCCGAAGCACGCTGGCCGTGCTACCCGGCAGCCACCTCTGGAGCGAATCGGAGGTGGAGCGAACTTCCTGTGGTGCCCTTATCAACGGGAAGCAGTATAAAGTGCCGGGGGTAGTGGATGTTTTTCGTTCGTACGATATCCGGTATCCCAACCCGGACTATACCGAAGCCCTGTTATTTTCTCCCTACCTCATTCACGGCGGAGCGGTCAACGGCAATCCGGATGAAACCCGGGTGTCCATTGAAATGCGCTTCGAAAAAGACGTTTCTCCGGACTGCCTCACGAATTGAGTGAAGATACTCAACCAAGTTCGATTCCTTCGGTGATTAAGCAACGATAGGCATTTATTTTACAAGGATGCTTTTATCCGGTAGAATCCCAAAACAACCTTTAAATTAGGGGTTTACAGATAGAATATCCTTTTTTTCGTCTACTTTCGGGCTTGATATAACTCCCTGCCTGCCGATTTTTGGTTTTTTCTCCGGATTCCTGACACGTTCCTGGTCAGCATTCCCATTTACATTTCAACTTGCGAATCAGATGAAAAGCCTGAAAAGAAAGATAAACGAAGGCTCGGAGTGATTCCGCTGGCCAATTGAGTTTGGCCAGATTTATGGAAGTCATTCAATGCGTTTACTCCATTTTTAATAATTACTTCATTCAATTTTAACTGTAAACAGTCTATGAAAAAAGTGCTTCTCAGAAGTGTTATCGGTTTACTCAGCGCCAGCCTGATCATTACTTCCTGCAAAAAGGAGGAGGAAAAGCCTACGGAAGATTTCGTGGCCGTAGATGATCTCAACCAGGCCTATTCCGAATCGGATGATGCCATAGACGTGGCTGAAACCGTGATGAGAGACCGGAACAGTTCCATGCGCATCACCGAAGAAATGCAGACCACTACTGACTATTGCGGTGCCACCATCACCGTGAAACAGAAGACCGATAGTGAAAAAGGGAAGATTGAGATTGATTTTGGCAGTGGCAAAACCTGTGGCAATAAAACCCGCAAAGGAAAGATCATCATTACGTTTGACGGAAAATACTGGTCAGCGGGTACGACGCAGGAAATGACCTTCGATAATTACTACGTGAATAACCGGAAAATCGAGGGCAAGAAGACCTTTACCCACACGCAGGAAAACACTAAGTATAAAACCCGCATTGTGGTGAACGACGGCAAGATTACCCTGGCCGATGGAAGCAAAATTGAGTGGGCAAGCGATCGCACCCGCACCTGGGACAGCAAGGGAACCGAAACCCTTGGCGATGACGAAGTAACGGTATCGGGCAGTTTTTCGGGCAAAGACAAAAGTGTGAAAAGCTTTGTCGCAGAAATTACTACTCCGCTGTTGCTGAAAGCTTCCTGTCTGCAAACCAGCGGGTTGGTGCCCGTGAGCGGTGTACTGGAAATTACGCCCGAAGGCAAAGCCAAGCGCGTGATCAATTACGGCGATGGTGCCTGTGACCGCACCTACACAGTGACCGTAAATAATTTCACTTTTAGCCGGACTGTCAACTAAGCGGAAAAGGCCAAAGGCGCTGTTGTTTGTCAAACAGCCATTTCCGTTAGCCATTTCCGTCTTGCCAAAAGCATCAATATGGTAAGATCCTTTGCCAGCTATGAATAAAATAAGGCTGCGCCCCAGGCGCAGCCTTTCGTTTTTCAGGTCGTTGCCGGTTTCTTGGCTTCGTCTACACTGGCATTGATTTCAAATCCCAGCAGGATGATGATGGAAATCAGATAGATCCAGATCATGAAAGCGATGATGGTACCGATAGAGCCGTATAATTTATTGTAAGAGGCAAAATTGGTGAAGTAGTAGGAAAACAAATGCGTAATCAGAATGCCCAGCATGGCAGCTACGACGGCCCCCAACGAAAAGAACTTCCAGCGTTTGTGAATGGAGGGTGCCAGATAGTAAATAAAAGATACGGTACTGAAAAACACGAAGAACACAATGACGTACCTGAGAATAAGGATGAGGTAATACAAAAAGTTGGCGTTGAGAAAGCCTTCGTTGCGCAGCCAGTCCAGTATCACGCCCCCCACGATCAGCAGTACGATGGCCAGAAACAGCAACAGGGCCAGACCAAAGGTAAGTACCACGGCAATCATTCGCTTTTTGATAAAGCTCCGGTTTTCACTGGTGCGATACGTGCGGTTAAAGGCCGTCATGAGCGCAATCATGCCGTTGGTCGCCGCGTATAGCGCCAGCACAAAGCCCAGAGAGAGCAGATTTCCGCGCGGTCGGCTGATGATGTCGTTGATGGTATCGGCCGCGTCTTTGTAAATACCCCGGGGCAATACGTCACCCAGAAACTCCATAATCTGCACATCCAGATTGGTAATGGGAATGTAGGGAATGAGTGAAAAAAGGAAGATAATGGCCGGAAATACGGAAAGCGTCAGGTTGAAAGCCACCGCATTGGCCCGTTGGTCAATGTCGTCGCGTTGGAGCTTGGCCGCCAGAATGGTCAGAATCCGGTAAAGATTTACCTGGGGATTGCTGATGTAAATGCGCTCCAACCGTGCCGTTAATTTTTTATAGAAGGGATGGGGATAGACGTATTTATCCAGAAAGCTCATGGGCAAAGTAGGGTTCTAGGCTACGGCTCAGCTGGGCTGGGGCCGGACAAGGCCGGTTGTTGGTTCGGTTTACGAATACCAGGGTCGTTTCGCCCGTGTTCAGCAGTACACCGCTTTCGTTGTACACTTCGTACTCAAACACAATCCGTACGGCCGGCCTCTTTCTCAGGATTACCCGGATCGTGAGTACGTCGTCGTAGCGGGCTGGCTGCAGGTACCGCGATTTGTTTTCGTACACGGGCATCATGGTTCCTGCCGCTTCTATCTCCTTATAGCTGAATCCCAGCGAACGCAGTGCTTCCGTGCGGGCAATTTCGTAAAAACGTCCGTAATTCCCATAGTACACGTACCCCATCTGATCCGTATCGGCATAACACACCCGCAGGCTGAAGTCAAAAGTAAACATAGGGAGTTGGGGAGTTTAAGAGTTTGAGAGTAGAGGCGCAATTTATTGCGACTTAGACGCAACGGTGAGAATCAAGGAAGTTTAAGAGTTTGAGAGTTAGGGCTATTGGATATGGTTGTTGAGCGTACGGGGCGCCGGGGCACCTAGCCCGGCGGTCGAAGCACGGTTGCTGAGCGCAGTCGAAGTACGGGCTATTTGTTTTGAGCTTGGAAATAATGGTTTGTTTTTTATTAATCTTCCAATCTTCCAATCTTCCAATCTTCCAATCTTCCAATCTTCCAATCTTCCAATCTTCCAATCTTCCAATCCTTTATTTCATGATACTCATTTTATTCAGGGCCGCCTGGAAAAGCTGGGCGTTTTTCAGGTGTTGTTTGAAATCGTTAGTGAAGTTGTGGTAGCCGGAAAAGTCTTCTTTGGCGCACATATAGGTATAGTTGTGCTTTTCGTAGTTCAGAACGGCTTCCAGGGAGGCCAGCGAAGGCAGGTTGATCGGACCGGGTGGCAACCCGGTGCGCACGTAGGTATTATAAGGAGAATTGACTTCCCGGTGTACTTTCAGTACCCGCCGGATGCCGAAATCCTGCAAGGCGAAGATCAGGGTGGGATCGGCCTGTAATGGCATGTTAGACTTCAGCCGGTTCATGTACAGACCGGCTACGCGGGGCTTCTCATCATTGTGCCGCATCTGTTCGGCTTCTACGATAGAAGCCAGTACCGAAACCTGCACGGCCGTAAGACCAATATTTTCTGCCTGTTGCAGACGTTTTTTGGTCCAGAACTTTTTGTACTCCTTGTTCATTCGTTCCAGCAACGTATTTGGCTTGATCGTCCAGAGCACTTCGTAAGTGTTGGGCAGGAACATGCACATGATGGTGGTGGTATCGAAGCCGTATTTGCGGGCCGTGTTCGGGTCATTGAGGAGTCGCAGCAGGGTGTCGGGCTGCATTTCCAGGTTGCGCGACACTTTATCGGCCAATTCATTTTTAAGGCGAACGTTGTTGAAGGTCAGTTTTACGGGTGCTTGCAGGCCGCCTTTCAATACCCGGAGCGCCTCCCGGTTGTTCATATTCTTGGTAATGAGGTAGCGCCCCGGCAGCACCTGATCCTGATAGCCCATCAGTTTGGCCAGAAAGCTGAACGACAGCTCATCGCGCAGCATATCATTGTGTTTGAGCGAATCAACTACGGTCTTGTAGTTGGCACCGGTAGGGATGAGCAGGTAACGATCTTCTTTATCCGTCTGCAGGTTCGGGGTTTTGAAAACCTGGTAAAAGTAAAAGGTAAAAGTTGCCAGAAAGAAAGATACGACGATCATCAGGGCAGCAACTATTTTTCTGTTTCGCATAAGGTAATGTGCTGATGGTGCCCCCTAACCGAGGTGTCGGACCACGAGGTGTCGGACCACGAAATGTCGGACTACCCGGAGGGGAACAATGTGCTGATTAATTATTTCACTGTTCATTGATGAAAAGATTCCATCTTTTACAGTCTGCCAGAAGATAGAGCAGCCTCAGATGAGAAAGATGAAATCTTTAAGCGGCAACTGTTCAAAGACACTATTTGTTGCATCTCTATTGTTTACTATTCACTGTTTACTGTTCTTCTATTGCGTTACCCCGTCGAAAGCTACTCCCATTTTTTCGCCCAGTGTTCGCAGGTCTTCCACCACTGAAGGTACCAGCGGAATCCCCTTGATCCGCCTTTCCACCTCCGATTCGCGTTCCGGATCGCCGGGGATCAGCACTTTGTGTCCTTCTACGGCGGGGGCATTGCGAAAGGTCTGAATCCACTGGTCCATGTGCGCTTTGAATTCCTCCGCCGGTCGGAAGGCGTCGATGCGCATGGCTCCCACGAAGTGCCCGGTGCCCAGTCCGACCGGACTGCTGGCTCCCGTCATAAAACCGGCCGTCGCAAACGGTGGTACCCAGGGACCGTAATTGGCCCCCGAAAGCACCCCGGAGAAAATGTCAACGATGGCACCCAGTCCATAACCTTTGTGGCTCCCGTGTTCCCGGTCGCTGCCCAGGGGCAGAAGGGCACCGCCGTTTTTGATGGCGTTGGAATCGTTGGACGGAAGGCCGTCTTTGTCCTGCACCCAGCCGTCAGGAGCGGGGGCACCTTTGCGCTGCAGGATCTCCAGCTTGCCGTATGCCACCGCCGTAGAGGCAAAGTCGGCCACGAAGGGCGGCTGGTGCAAAGCCGGAATGGCCACGGCAATCGGGTTGGTGCCCAGCAACTTCTGCTTGGAAAAGGTGGGTGTCACCAGCGGAGCCGCGTTGGTCATCGACATCCCGATCATATCGTGCTCCAGCGCCAGCATGGCGTGGTAGCCCGCGATGCCGTAATGATTGGAATTGCGGATGGCCACCCAGCCTGTTCCCACGTTCCGGGCCTTTTCAATGGCGATTTTCATGGCGTGCGGAGCCACCACCAGTCCCAGCCCTTTGTCACCGTCCAGGGTAGCCGTGCCGGGCGTTTCGTGTACAATGCGTGGTTGCGGCTGCGGATTGAGCCGTCCGGCTTCGTACAGGCGCACGTAGCCTGCCAGCCGGGCCAACCCGTGGGAATCGACGCCCCGCAGGTCAGCGGAAATCAGGACGTTGGTAGCCAGTTCGGCGTCGGTGTCGGAACAACCCAGCCGGAGAAATATTTTTTTGGCAAAACTGTGCAGGTAGGTGACTGAATACATGCCTTGGGCTTAGTAGAGGCGCAAATCTACCAACATTTGCCAAAAATCACAGGAAGCCGAAAGTAAAGCCAGCCCGGTATTGCTTTCCAAAGTGATGAAATGCGCAATTGCCGGACTGATCTTACGCTTATGGAATGCGCGACCATTAGGCATCCATAGTGTAACCTAGTATTTTTAGCCAAACTTCGATGTGTTTATGAAAAAAGCCTTTTTATTCCTGAGTATACTTTTTGTGTTTGCCCAGGCCAGCGCCCAGCAGACCGATGAGCAGAAACTGACGGCATCCCTTACCCACGTCACCGTGTTTCTGAACCGGGCGCAACTGACCCACGTAGCCAAAACCACCCTCAATGCCGGGGTGACCCAACTGACCATCGAAGGACTGCCCGCCGGATTGGACCGGCAGAGCCTGCAGGTATCCGGTAAGGGCGACGCGGTGATCCTGGCCGTGAAAGGGCAGGTCAATCACCTGAATGCGCAAACCAAATCGCCCGCCGTGCTCCGGCTGGAAGATTCCCTGCAGATCACCCGCAACGAACTGAGTACGTTGCAGTCTACCAAGGACGTGCTCAACAAGGAACAGCAGATGCTGATGGCCAACCAGAGCATTGGCAGCCAGCAGACGGGCGTTACAGTAGAGCGCCTGCAGCAGATGGCCGACTTTTTCCGCAACCGGCTGACGGACATTCAGAACCGGCTCATCAAAAACGATCTCAATCTGGTCAAAACCAATGAGCGGATTGCCCGTTTGCAAAGGCAGTTAAATGAGGTGAATGCCCGCCGCAATCAGCCGACTGGCGAAGTGGTAGTCAGCCTTTCCGCCAAAAGCCGGGTGCCAGTAGAACTGGAAATCAGTTACCTGGTAGATGGTGCCGGCTGGTCGCCTGTGTACGACCTCCGGGCGAAGGACACCCGCAGCCCGGTGCAATTGAACTACAAAGCCTACGTACAGCAGAACACCGGTATGGACTGGAACAAAGTGCGTCTGACCCTCTCCACGACCAATCCGTCCCAGGGCGGAACCAGCCCGACGTTGCAGCCACAGTTCGTATCCATCGCTGTTCCCAGAGTAGAGGGTTACGGATATACTTCTGCTAAACGGAAAGTGTATGCCAAAAGCCAACCTATGGAAATGGAAAGAGCGCCTGGATTGGAAGTGGAAGAAGCAGCACCTGCCCCGGCTGCAGTGTCAGAAACCATTGCTGATTATACCACTGTCACTGAATCTTCCGTTTCGGTTTTCTTCGACATTGCTTTACCCTACAGCGTACCTTCGGGTGGAAGCCCGCAACTGGTGGAGATTGCTGCGCACGAACTGCCGGCTTCTTATCGGCATTTTGCGGTGCCCAAGTTGAATAGTGACGCTTTCCTACAAGCCCAGGTCCGGGGTTGGGAGCAGTACAACCTTTTGCCAGGAACGGCCAATATTTACTTTGAAGGCACTTTCGTGGGTGAATCCTTTCTGGATGCTGGAAACACCAAGGATACGCTCAATATTTCACTGGGACGGGATAAGAAAGTCATCATCAAAAGGGAAAAAATTACCGAATTCAGCAGCCGTAAATTTATCGGGCGAAACACGGTGGAGACCCAAGCCTACCGCATCTCCATTCGCAATACCAAGAAAGAACCCGTCCAACTCACGCTGGAAGACCAGTTGCCCGTATCGCAGGACAGCCAGATTGAAGTAGAGTTGGTGGAAGCCAAGGGAGCCGTACTGAACAAAGAAACCGGTAAACTGACCTGGCAACTGTCGATCAGCCCCACCGAATCGCGCACGCTGGACCTGAAGTACACGGTGAAGTATCCGAAGGGCAAGGAAGTGGCGGGGCTTTAAGAGAAAGCGGGCGCTAAAGGCCTGCTCGTAAAAACACACAACCTGATTCTTCCGCAGGAATAAGCCTGCACCCTTATTCCTGCGGAGATTACTTCAAGGTTCTGACGTGGCTTCGCATTTGCCCAAAGGCGAATAATACCTACCTTTGGCAGCGAACCAAAGCCTATGAACCGTTTTGTCCGGTATTTTTTTCAGGGATTGCTGCTGGTGATTCCCATCGGGGCCACCCTGTACATCATTGTTACCTCCATTTGCTGGCTGGATAAAACCCTGGCCGGGGTGGTACCTCAGCAGGTAAGCCTGCCGGGGCTGGGCCTGGTCATTGTCCTGGTGGCCATTACCTTCACTGGCTATTTGGGGTCCACCTTCCTTTTCAGGCCCGTATTCGATCTGTTTGAGCGATTGCTGAGCCACCTGCCTTTTGTGCGTCTGATTTACTCTTCCCTCAAAGACCTCATCTCCGCTTTTGTGGGCGACAAGAAAAAGTTCGACCATCCGGTGCTGGTAACCATCAATAAAAACTCGGATCTGAAAAAACTGGGATTTATTACGCAGGATGACCTGAGCGAACTGCATCTTCCGGGAAACGTAGCCGTATACCTTCCTCATTCGTATAACATTTCGGGCGATTTATACATTGTGCCCCGGGAAAGCGTCATATTTGTGAATGCACCCAGTGCGGAGGTGATGAAATTTGTCATGTCGGGCGGGGTTACCGGACTACCGGTACCGGCGAATGATCCTTCCGCCGCTTTATCAGAAAATAACCAACCTTCGTTGGATTGAACAATATGAGTATGCATCGACTACTGATCATCTTTGGTTTGCTGGTTGGACTGGCCTGCCAAGTCAGCGCACAGATCCTTCAAACCGCCCCGGAAGAGGTAGATACGCTGCGCCAGCCCAAAACGACGCCTTCGCCGTTCTTCAAACAGCAAAAATACCTGGTACTCGACAAGCCGGGCAAAGTGAAGCGGATTCGTTTCTTTCCGGGTAGCGAAATCACCTTCCGTTTAAAAAATGATCCGGTCGTCTACCACGACTACATCACGGCAGTAGACGACAGCAGCTTCACGATTTTTGGGACCAAAGTATTGATCAAAGAAGTGGATCGCATTATCTTGCGCAACCATAGCTGGTTTGTCAATCAGGGAAGTGTGCTACTGCCGGCAGCCGGACTCATTTATTTCCTGGCCGATAATGTCAATCCCCTTTTGCGGGGGCAGGAGGGAGTTTCGGTAAGTAAAGGCTCCATGATTGTGGCGGGCAGTCTGATCGGCACCGGACTGGTGCTCCGAACGTTCAGGAAAAAGCAGCACCGAATCGGAAATAACAAACGGCTGCGGGTACTGGAAACCTTCTGATGGTTGATTCTGTAATTCATAGCAATGTTCGATTGGGAACTGCATACGCTGTTTGTTGGTGAATCAGTAAAACTGCTCTTTCTTTTTTTCATATTTCCTTATTCCGTTACTCTTGAAAATCATTCATCTTTCCCAACCCCAAGTTACTGTTAAAGCGAAGGTACACCTGCCGGCTTCCAAAAGCGAAAGCAACCGTGCCCTCATCATCGATGCCATTACCGGTCACCAATGTACCCTGCACAACCTTTCGGAAGCCCGCGACACGCAGACGATGATGCGGCTGTTGCAGTCGGATGAGCAGGTGGCGGATGTCATCGACGCCGGAACCACGATGCGTTTCCTGACCGCCTACTTTGCGGTGACCAATCAGGACAAAATTCTCACGGGTACGCCCCGCATGTGCCAACGACCCATTGGCATTCTGGTGGATGCCCTTCGCACTTTGGGTGCCGACATTGTGTACCTGAAAAATGAGGGTTTTCCGCCTTTTCACATCCGTGGGTTCAACCCGGTGCAGGACGAAGACAGCAAGAAGGGCTTTCGCCTGAAGCTGCGCAGTGACATCAGCAGCCAGTTTATTTCCGCGCTGTTGCTGGTAGCGCCTTTGCTGCCTACCGGGCTGGTGCTGGAATTGCAGGGAGAGGTAGGATCGAAACCGTACATTGAGATGACGCTGCAGCAGATGGCGCACTTTGGCATTGAATACGATTGCAACTGGACCACCAACGTTATCCGCGTGGGGCCGCAGCGTTATCAGCCCCGTAGCTTTGCCGTAGAGTCCGACTGGTCGGGGGCCAGCTACTGGTATGGTATCGCCGCCCTGGCCGAAGAGGCAGAGATTGAATTAATGGGTCTGAAGGAAGATTCTTCGCAGGGCGACAGCGTGATCAGCGAAATCATGAGCCACCTGGGCGTGCACACCGAATTTGTCGGCAACAGCGTGATCCTGACCAAACGCCCGGCGGTAAAGTCGTACAAATGGGATTTTACGGACAGCCCTGACCTGGCCCAGACCGTAGCCGTGGTGTGCGCCGCCAAAGGAATCAAACTGACCCTGACTGGAATTGAAAGCCTGAAAATCAAGGAAACGGACCGGGTGTATGCCCTGCAGACGGAGTTGGCGAAGTTTGGTGCCGAACTGGTAGAAGTATCTCCCGGAAAGTACGAACTGAAGAGCAAGCCCGATCAAATGCGCAACCGCCCGGTTACGACCATCGAGACCTACGATGATCACCGGATGGCCATGGCTTTCGCTCCGCTTGCTTTACTCACCACCCTGGATATCGCCAACCCGGAAGTAGTCGTAAAATCCTACCCCAGCTTCTGGCGCGATCTGGAGCAGGTCTGCCTTTGCCAGATGACTCAGGAAGGGTAAGTACTTTTCAAAGAGATGTCATCATTTCAAAAGATGACATCTCTTTTTTTATATCCTCCGCCACCCAGGTTGTACAAAGCCGCTTTTTACCTCTCAAACGGCCTTCTTACTTCCCTGAAATAGGCCGGTGCCTGCAAGAGACGGCTGCCGTACCAGGAAAACAGGGACCCGTCTATCAGCATAATCCGGGCGTCCGGACAGATGGCTTTGATTTCCGCTGTGTGCTTTTTGCCAAAGGGATACGGTTCGGAAGAAAGGAAAACGACTTCGGGTGAAGCTTCCCGCAATTGTTTTTCGCTGATTTCCGGATAGCGGTTCAACGAAGCAAATACATTGTCCCACCCGCCAGACCGGAGCATGGAGTGGATAAAGGTACCACTGGCTGCGGCCATAAAGGGTTGTCGCCAGATGAGATAAGCCGCGCGGACAGTGGATGGCAGGAGGGAGGCTTCAAGGGCCAGCTTTTCAAAATCGGCTCTGATTTGGTCTGCCATTGCGTTTGCGGCTTCCCTTCTACCGATGAGTGGGCCCAAAGACCGCATCATCGCCAGGGCATCTTGCAGCGTAATCACATCACTCATCCAGACCGGGTACTTTTTCCGAAGGCGATCGATTCCCTCCTGGTAGTTTTCTTCTTTGTTTCCGATAACCAGGTCGGGTTGTAGCCGGTCGATGACGTCAAACCGAAAGTTCTTGGTGCCGCCCACCACCGTTTTGCGCGCGGTTTTCTCCTTCGGGTAGACGCAGAATTTGGTAACGCCTACGATTTCCGCATCCAGCCCCAGGTCAAAAAGCAGCTCCGTCTGAGAAGGAACCAATGACACAATGCGCTTTGCTGACGCCCGCAGGTCGATACGTTGTCCCAGTTGGTCGCGCATGGAAGAAGAATGGATAAATGGGAAAAACGGGAGCAGGAGGTGGAAAGCATTGCCGGCCTATTCTCTCCACGCTCGTCACTGATCAATTTCCGTATAAAACAAAATTTCCGATTTTCAAGCTGACCACTGATTGCTCATTGCCGACAGCTATTTAAAATACCGGAAGTCTTCGTTGCCTTTCAGGGCCAGCAGGGTTTCGTAGATGAGCCGGATGACGTTCTGCACGTCGTCCTTGTGAACCGACTCTACCGTGGTGTGCATGTATTTGAGCGGCAACGAAATCAGTGCCGAAGCAACACCTTCGTTGGCGTAGGCAAATGAGTCGGTGTCGGTGCCGGTAGAACGGGTAACCGAAGCCCGCTGGAACGGAATCTGGTTCTTTTCGGCCGTATCGATGATGAAGTCCAGTACGTTGTTTTGTACCGCTGGTCCGTACGTCAGCACCGGTCCTTTGCCGCAGCTCAGGTCGCCCTGCTCGATCTTCTTGTACATCGGCGATTGCGTGTCGTGGCAAACGTCGGTGATGATGGCCAGATCGGGCTTGATGCGGCGGGCAATCATTTCCGCTCCCCGCAGGCCGATTTCTTCCTGCACCGCATTCACGATGTAAAGTCCGAAATTGAGTTTTTTCTTGTTTTCCCGGACCATCCGGGCTACTTCGGCGATCATAAAGCCGCCAATGCGGTTGTCCAGGGCCCGGCCGACGTAGAAGCGATCATTCAGCTCCATCAGCTCATCCACGAACGTAACTACGGAACCTACGTGGATACCCAGGTTGGCTACTTCTTCTTTGTTTTTGCAGCCGCAGTCGATAAATATGTTCTTGATGGTAGGCACTTCATCCTTTTCCAGATTCCGGACGTGGATGGCCGGCCAGCCGAAGATGCCTTTTACAATGCCTTTTTTGGTGTGAATGTTCGCCCGCATGGAGGGCGCAATGAGTGCATCGGAGCCGCCGTTGCGTCGCAGGTAGAGGTAGCCGTCGTCGTTGATGTAATTGACAAACCAGGAAATTTCGTCGGCGTGGGCTTCAATGACCACTTTGTACGGAGCCTGCGGATTGATCACACCTACTACCGAACCGTAGGTGTCTACTATATAGTCGTCGATATGAGGCCGAAGATAATCCAGCCATATTTTCTGTCCGGACGATTCAAATCCGGTGGGAGAGGCATTGTTCAGGTATTGGTAAAGAAATGCTTTGCTGTCGATCTTTTCAATTTTTTTTGCCATACAGAAGTAGTTAATAAGTCAGGTACTAAGGGGAAACCCTTTTGGCTTCGTAGTTACGAAATATCCGGGAAGGAATTGCATTTTTGCTTCAAAAATAAAGAAATTCCCAGGAATAAATGTATAGACAGAGGTCATACAAAGCTGCCCGATCATTGAATCCTTTTAAATCCAACGTTCGGGCAGCAGTGAGTAATGATTATGGCAGGGTATTGGCTTTATCCGGCGGAAGATTCTCCCTCTGTCGTGTCCAGTTCGATCTGCTGTAGGTTTCCCTTTCCCCGGCTTTTTTCAAGTACCAGGTTAGACTGTAGCATACTCTTCAGGTAAGTCAGTTCCTTCATTTTCTTTTTGTAGAACAATCGGGTGTCTTCGCCGTCAAATTCAATGTTGGGATAAGCAATGGCAATTTTCTGAATGAAAAGTTCAGCAATCTGGCTGTTCAGCGTATCCGGATTGCGGAGGAACCCTTCCCAGGCATCATTCAGAATTTTCTCCTTTTCCAGCAAATGCTCGATCCGTTCGATGTTGAGGTAGTCAATTGACTTGAACCTTTTGTTGATGTTCATCGGAGAGTCGTGCTCCAGGTCAATCTGCCACACAATGCGGTCTTTGGGCTTCATATCCGTTCCAAAGGTTTTGAGCAGCATCCAGCGCGTGCCAGTAGAAAGAATGCCGAATTCTACCTCTTCGTGCTGACAATGATGAGTAAGCGATTGGATATGGTCGTTCAGATTTTCCGACAGGTTCTTGGGTTCGACGAATGAAATTTTCTTTCCGCCTTTCACCAGCGCATATCCAGGCACGTGTCCTTGTTCGGTTCCATCGTTGGGAATGACAAAGTCGGCGTCGGTAATGTCCCAGCCCAGGTAAGTAAGAATGGGGTTGAGCAAATGATCTCTCACCGCGTATTCGCTGGTTTTGTACAAATTACGATTCCGGTTTACTTTCCCTAGCGTCTGGTTGATCAGTTCGTTCATGGTACAATTTGTTGAAAATGTATACTTTCAGGCCCTATAACGTTTGTTGATGGGATCAAATTGAGACAAAGCTTGATTTTATCAAAAAACGTGTACGAAGCAGGCCCGGTTTCGGTTAATTCTCTTTCCTGAAAAGCACTCTTTCACAGCGTTTTGTGGCTGGCATATTGAGTCCGGATTGCGTATTTTTTTAAAATGATTTGTGCTGGAGTTTATCCTACAAAGGAATGTTGCCGTGTTTCTTCCTGGGCAGTTTGTCTACTTTGTTCTCCAGCATCTTGAAAGCCCTGATGAGTTTGGCCCGGGTCTCCTCCGGCCGGATCACCTCGTCGATGTAGCCCCGGTGTGCCGCCCGCCACGGATTGGCAAATTTGCGCGTGTACTCATCCACCCGTTCCTGTAGCTTGGCTTCCGGGTCTTCGGCTTCGGCAATTTCCCGCCTGAAGATGATTTCTGCGGCTCCCTTGGCACCCATTACCGCGATTTCGGCAGTGGGCCAGGCGTAGTTCATGTCCGCCCCGATGTGCTTGGAGTTCATCACGTCGTAGGCACCTCCGTAGGCTTTGCGGGTAATGACCGTGACGCGCGGTACCGTGGCTTCGCAAAAGGCGTAGAGCAGTTTGGCCCCGTTGGTGATGATCCCGTTCCATTCCTGGTCGGTGCCGGGCAAAAAGCCGGGTACGTCTTCCAGCACCAGCAGCGGTACGTTGAAGCTGTCACAGAAGCGCACGAAGCGGGCGGCCTTGGCACTGGCGTGGATGTCGAGCACGCCGGCAAGCACGGCAGGCTGGTTGCCCACTATCCCGATGCTACGACCCGCCAGCCGGGCAAAACCCACCACGATGTTTTCGGCAAAGTTGCGGTGTACTTCCAGAAAACTGCCTTCGTCAATGATGCCTTCGATCACTTCGCGCATGTCGTAGGGCTGATTCGGATTTTCGGGAATGATGGTGCTCAGCACTTCGCGGCTTTCGTTTCCGTTAGCCGGATAGGGCAGGAAAGGCGCTTGTTCTTCGCAATTCTGGGGAATGTAGCTCAGCAAATGTTTGATATTGCTCAGGCATTCCACTTCGTTGGCACAGGCAAAATGGGTGACGCCGCTTTTGGAACTGTGTGTGGAAGCCCCGCCCAATTCTTCGGAAGTAACGTCTTCGTGGGTCACCGTTTTGACCACGTTGGGACCCGTCACGAACATATAGGAGGTGTTTTCTACCATCATGATAAAGTCGGTGATGGCCGGAGAATAAACGGCTCCACCGGCGCAGGGGCCCATAATAGCCGAAATCTGCGGTACCACGCCGGAAGCCAGGGTGTTGCGGTAGAAAATTTCGGCGTAACCGGCCAGAGACAAAACCCCTTCCTGGATCCGGGCACCTCCCGAATCGTTCAGGCCGATCACTGGTGCCCCGTTTTTCATCGCCAGGTCCATAATACGGCAGATTTTTTCCGCGTGGGTTTCGGACAGGGCCCCGCCAAATACCGTAAAGTCCTGCGCAAATACGTAAACCTGCCGCCCGCTGATGGTTCCGTAACCCGTTACTACGCCGTCGCCCAGGTAGTGTTCTTTATCCAGGCCGAAGTCCTTGCTGCGGTGCATCACAAACTTCCCGATTTCTTCAAACGAGCCTTCGTCGAGCAAAAGATGAATGCGTTCGCGGGCAGTCAGTTTGCCTTTTTTGTGCTGGGCATCAATGCGGGCGGGGCCGCCACCCAGCAGGGCTTCGGCATTTTTCCGATCAAGTTCGTTGAATTGGTGGTTGACTGCGAGGGTGGGCTGGATTTCTTTCATGCAGGAAATAGGAAATGGTTTAATCTGTCAAATATAAAAGAATTTTGGACGAAGCATCCCCGATCCGGATTTGATTTATTCGACCGGCCAGCGCGTTTTTCCGGTTACCCGATTTTATCAATTACAAAGCATCCCCCGAACATTCTTGTATATTTGCCCGGAACCTTCCGATCAATCCGATGGGCAACGCACTGGAACAGACTCCCCGCTTCCTGGCTAGCAGGGAAGAATACTTCGAATGGGAAGACAAGACCAATTATAAGAGTGAATACCTGAGTAGTGAAGGCACTAACTGATTGGTACGAAAATGTCAGCTTTGATAAATCGATCTGATCTCTGCATTACTGAACCCGCTTTGCGCGAATGAAACACCGGCCCTTCAAGCGTACAATCAGACTGGCGCTAATCGCCGGGGTAGGCTGGCTGGCTTTCGGGCTGCTTCCCTTCACGGCCTGCGCGCAGTTGGGTGGGCGAACTTCCTTTAGGTTTCTGCAGGTGCCTTCTCACGCCCGTGCGGCTGCGCTGGGTGGTATCAACGTATCGCTGGCCGACCGCGACGTAAACCTGCTGCTGAACAATCCGGCCCTGCTCGATTCGGCTATGCACAACCGGCTGGCTTTCAATTTTGTCCCTTATTACGCCGACATCAGTTACGGTTCGCTGAGCTACGCCCGGCACCTGGGCCGTACCGGCGTCTGGGGAGTAGGAATGCAGTACATAAATTACGGCGCCATTGCGCTGACCGATGAGGCCGGCAATGATTTAGGCACTTTCATGGCCAGTGATTTTGCTTTTACGCTAGCCAAATCGCATAAAAAAGGCAACTTTACGCTGGGAGCGGGTCTGAAGATCGTGGGGTCTTCCATTGAGAGCTATTCAGCCTATGCCTTGCTGGCCGATGTGGGAGTAGTGTTCAAACACCCCGAAAATGACTGGACCATCGCCTGGGCAGCGAAAAACTTTGGCGTTCAATTGGGGAATTATACGCCCTGGGATCGACCCGATCTGCCTTTCGATGTACAAATCGGCACTTCTTTTAAACCTAAATTTATGCCGGTGCGTTTTTCCATTACGGCTCATCACCTGCAGCGTTTCGATATTGCCTATCAGGATCCCAACCGAAAGGGAACGCTGGATGCCAATGGGAACGAAATCAGGGAGGAAATTGGTTTTGCCGACAAACTGGCCCGGCACTTCGTCGTGGGTGCGGAACTGCTCCTGCACCGGAATGTGCACCTGCGCGCGGGTTACAACCACCTGATCAACCGGGAGCTCAGTCTGGAAAACGCGTCGGGTGGAGCGGGGTTTTCCTTCGGGGCAATGGTACGGGCCAAAGCATTTGAAGTAGCATTCAGTCGGATGTATTACCACACCGCTGGCGGTCGTAACACATTCACTCTGATCTGTGATACCGGCAAGCTGATGAAGAAAAAAGGGAATAAATAGGAATGAAGCGACAGAAATGAGAAGTTAGCTATACAAATTATTTTACAAGGGAATTTCAGAGTGAATGAGGATAACCAGCCCCTCACTCCATTTCCCAACACCCACTCACTCAATGCATGAACATGAAAGACAAATTGGAGTACCTCACCCCCCGGCAAATAGTTGAAGAGTTAGACAAGTACATCATCGGGCAGAATGACGCCAAACGCAACGTAGCCATTGCGCTGCGCAACCGTTGGCGCCGCATGAACAGCACGCCCGATATGCAGCGCGAAATTGTACCCAACAACATCCTGATGATTGGGGCAACAGGGGTAGGTAAGACCGAAATCGCCCGCCGGCTGGCCAAAATCGCCGATGCGCCCTTTACCAAGGTAGAAGCCTCCAAATTTACAGAAGTAGGCTACGTAGGCCGTGATGTGGAAAGCATGGTGCGCGATCTGGTGGAGCAATCGGTACATCTGGTGCGGGCTTCCAAGAAAGAATCGGTACAGGAAAAGGCCGCGCAGCTGGTTGAAGACATCATCCTGGATGCGCTTATTCCCCCCATCAAGAAGCCGGAAACTACCTATTACGGTGACAATGACCTGAAAGCGGCGCCGGGAAGTGATCAGGAACTGAACGAAAAAACCCGGGAGCTTTTCCGGGAGAAGATACGCAGCGGGGAACTGGATAACCGTAAAATTGAGATCAGCGTGCAGCAGGGCGGCGGTACCAACGTAGGGATGATCGGCGGACCGATGGATGAGATGGCGATGATGAACATCCAGGAAATGATCAACGGCATGCTGCCCAAAAAGTCGAAGAAGCGGAAGGTGACCATCGGGGAAGCCAAGAAGATCCTGCTGGAAGAAGAGGCCTCTAAGCTGATCGATATGGATGAAGTGAAGGAAGAAGCCATTCGCAAAGCCGAAGATACGGGCATCATTTTCATCGACGAAATTGATAAAATCGCCAGTGCCCGCAAGGGAGGCGGCAGCGGCGGACCCGACGTAAGCCGCGAAGGCGTGCAGCGTGACCTGCTTCCCATTGTGGAAGGCAGCACCGTCAATACCAAATACGGCGTTATCACCACCGACCACATCCTATTCATTGCAGCGGGAGCGTTTCACGTAGCCAAACCTTCCGACCTGATTCCGGAACTGCAGGGCCGTTTCCCGATCCGGGTAGAATTACAGAGCCTGACCAAAGAAGACTTTTACCAGATTCTGAAGGAGCCCCGCAATGCGCTCACCAAGCAGTACGAAGCGCTGCTGGCCGCCGAAGGCGTGGAACTGAGTTTCCAGGATGAAGCATTGGAAAAGCTGGCGGAGATTGCCTTTCAGATCAACTCTGATGTGGAGAACATTGGTGCCCGCCGTCTGCACACCGTGATGAGCCACCTGCTCAATGAATTCATGTTCGACATTCCCGATGTCATCGGTGCCAACGCTCATCTGGTCATTACGCCGCAACTGGTGGAAGATAAACTGAGAAGCCTGGTAAAGAACCGCGATCTGAGCCAGTTTATTCTTTGATTTGGTTGATCTTCGCTTTAGTAAGCGCTGTATGAGTCAAGCTATATTGTCAGCAACCGAAGTCCTTCCGATTTCGGTTGCTGCTTTTTAGGCAATTGCATTACCTTTATCTGCCTTTACCCGAATGGTCTGAGGAGCAGACCCAGTTCAGTACCCTATAATTTCTTCACAACCCCAATGCCGCTCATGAGCCGTAGATTTCTACTTTTGACCATCGCTTTTTGCTTTTTGCTCTTCCATTGTCAACACCGCGACCTGAGTAATCGGGTCGACCAGCAGTTGAGTGCCTCTGATTTGAAGCCCTACGGACGTTTTGTACTCAATCAAACCCGGGAACTGGAGCTCATTAGTTCGGCGGCACACGTAGGTTTCAGCTTTGAAGGTAACAGTTGTCAGATTTACGCTTCTACGCCGTACGGTCACAATTACTTGCAGTATGAGTTGGACGGCGTTTACCAGCGACGCGTACGGATTGACACCAGTTCCCAATTGCCCATTGTAGTGAAGGTGCCCAATACGGGTAAACATACACTCTGGCTCTACAAGGCAACCGAAGCGCATACCGGTCCGGTGGTGATTCATAAGATTACGGCACCACAGGTAAAAGCGCTACAAAGGCCGACGGCTCCGCTGATTGAATTCATTGGCAACAGCATCACCTGCGGTGCGGCCGCTGATCCCTCAGAAATACCCTGCGGCACGGGCCAGTACCACGACCAGCACAACGCGTATCAGGCTTACGGCCCCCGGGTAGCCAGGGCATTGGGCGCCAACTACGTGTTGAGCAGCGTAAGCGGCATTGGGATCTACCGCAACTGGAACAGCGACGGACCTACCATGCCGGAGGTGTACGAAAAAGCAGACTTTCAAGATCAGGGTTCCCGGCAGTGGGATTTTAAGACTTTCACGCCACAGGTTGTCAGCATTGCGTTGGGCACCAATGACTTCAGCAACGGTGACGGCATAAGGCCACGGTTACCTTTCGACAGCACCCGTTTCATTGCAAATTATGTAAAGTTTGTTGGGCTGGTGAAAACCAAATACCCCGATGCACAGATTGCCTTGCTGAGCAGCCCGATGGTCAATGGGCCGGCCGGACAGATGCTGCGAAGCTGCCTGAGCGCCGTAAAAGCGCGGGTGGATGCGTTGTATCCCCAAAACAAACCGGTCGCCCTGTTCTTTTTTGAGCCGATGCAGGCCAGGGGCTGCATGGGGCATCCCAACGTGGAAGACCACGCCGTGCTGGCCCAGCAGCTACTGCCCTTTTTTGAAAAATGGATGAAGTAGTTGGCTGAAACCCGCCCGTTCAGGTACGAACGCCCGCTCATTTTCCCTGACGCCACCTCCTCTTGCCAGCCTTTATAAGTCGGTATCTGTTTGAAGGTAAGTAGTTTCTGCTTGCTGCATTAACGGGAAATACCTTACAGGCTTGCTGTTTATGCATAGATTCCACCGCCTTTACCCGCGCGATAATCCATAAATTTGGCTTTGCCTTAAAATTTGGAAACTATGCGCGTCAATTGGCGTTTGATAGCTTATCACCTTCCCGTATTTTATAGACCCATTTTACCAAAGCCATGAATGCCTTTACTGCCCCCCGACCGGAGAACAAATCCGTGCTTTCCCGGCGCTCCTCTCACCGAACGATGCAATTTTACAGGCTCGGTACTGCTGGTATACTGACGTTGCTGGCCTGGAGCCTGGTTCTCTGGCAAACGTCCTCTCTAAGTGGTCAAAAGGAAGAGGTCATTGCAAATGCGCAACTGGTACAAAGCAGTACGTATGCGCTGTCGGGTGGCGTACAACACGCACTAGATCTGCTCAACCAGGGGACTACATCCGCTCAGGCGGGTGCCGCGGCCAGGGCACATGAGGCGTGGCAGCAAGGCGTGATTGCGCAGGCAACGGTGATTCGCAACCAATCGGTGAACTGGAAGGGGGAAGAAAAGCAGGTGGCCGAACGGCTGCTGACTCAGGTAAACGAAATGAGTTCACAGTTGAGCAAAGCCGCCAGCTTTACCCGCACGGTGGAAGTGAATGCATCTACCCTGGCGGCAGCGACCATTGCTTCTTCATCGGCTCTTGATTCCACAATTGCCCTGGACGCTTACGCTGCCGGCGTGGTGCGGGATGCCGTCCGGATTTCCTATAATCCGCAACTGGCCGGTTTTATCAATGAGGAAATGTATCCGCTGCAGGATGAGCTGGTTGAAACGGCAATCACTTTGGTTGGGCTGAGCCAGCAAAGTATAAATAATACTGTACTGAACTTAGACCAGAAAATTTCCATTCTGCACACCGGCGGCTGGCTGATTACCCTGGGGATAGTAGGAGGGATGGCATTGTTGATTGGCTGGGAATTGAGGCGGGAACGAAAAAAGAACCAGTTGTTGGCCGATCACGTCAATCAACTGGCGGAAGGAATGCTTCCGCGGCAGTTGGAAAAAGCAGACGCAGCAACGGATGTCCTGACGGATGCCATTAACCGGCTGACTGCCCATTTGCACGGACTTAAAGCGTTTGCCGATACAATAGGAAAAGGCGAGTCATCTGTTGATCTGCAGGCATTTAACAATGCGGGCGCTTTGGGTGACGCGCTGAGTCAGATGCAGGAACGTCTCCGGTTGAATTCCGAACAAACGCATTCACTCTTGTTACAAGCTCAGCAAATGACCGAACAGATGCGGATGCAGGAAGAAGAAACGCGTCAGAACGCGGAGCAACTGCAGGCAATGCAACAGGAAATGCAACGCACGCAACTGGAGGTGTCTCAGAACCTGGAAGCCATCCAGAAAGACAAGGAAGCGCTAATGAAGAAGATAGAAGAGTTGGAGAAGAAGAAAAAATAAGGGTAAGCTGACCAGTAAGTTGACTTTCTTGTAAAGAAAAGCCCCGTTCCACTGAAGGACGGGGCTTTTGATTTCGAAAACAAAATGCGCTTACACTGAAAAACTTTCGCCGCAGCCGCAGGTACGGGTGGCATTGGGGTTGATAAACTGGAAGCCCTTGCCATTGAGGCCATCGGAAAAGTCAAGCACGGTACCGATCAAGTAAAGCAGGCTCTTTTTGTCTACCATAATTTTGATCCCCTTGTCTTCAAAGACCTGATCGTTGGGTTTGGAGGAGGAATCAAAATCCAGGTTGTACATCAGGCCGGAGCATCCGCCACCTTCAACGGCTACCCGAATGTGGTAATCGGCATTGTAGCCCTCTTTGCTCCTCAGTTCGATGATTCTATCTTTGGCTTTTTCTGATATGCTTATCATATTTCTTTTGATATATTCGTTGGTATTGATAGATACGTTCCTTTTGTCTAACAAATGTAGTTCAAAAACCTTTTTGAGGGATAAAAAGTTTCTTGTCTAACCCGGTTTCTAAGCTCTTCCTTACGAAGCAACATGATCAAAGTAGAACACATCGGCATTGCCGTACAAGATTTGGATACTTCCAACTCCCTTTTTACCAAACTACTGGGCGTAGCACCTTATAAACGGGAGGAAGTAGCTTCTGAAGGAGTAATGACTTCATTTTTTCAGGTAGGAGAAACCAAAATTGAGCTGCTGCAAGCCACTGCCGCCGACAGCCCCATTGCCCGTTTTCTCAGTAAAAAAGGGGAGGGAATGCATCACGTTGCGTATGAGGTAGCCGACATCGAAGCGGAGATGCAGCGCCTTCAGCAAGAAGGCTTTGTTCTGTTGAACGACACGCCTAGAAAGGGAGCCGACAACAAACTGGTATGCTTTCTTCACCCCAAATCTACCAATGGGGTCTTGATTGAACTTTGTCAGGAAATCAAGGGTTCGACCGAAGAATAGGCCTTATTGTAGTAAAAATTGCATTTCGTCACGGAGCCGCCTGAAGCCTGCATTTGAAAAATCCCTATTTTTGAGAATCGTTTCGCATCAACTAATTACCAGTGATACAAACACCGTCATTTCCTTTCATTTTTAAGGGTCGCAACTTTGCACTGCCTTTTATGGTACGTTTTCTTCTTGCTATATTATTTTGTTCCTCTCATTTGAATGCACGGGCAGCAGACCTGATTTTGTCACCTTCTCAGGCCCCTTCGGGTTTGTATGGCTACGCCGATCAAACGGGGAAGTTTATTATCCAACCCGAATTTGAACAGGCCCTGCCTTTCTCCGGGGGGCTGGCCAGGGTGAAAAAGAGCGTGGGCTGGTCGGTTATTAACGAAAAAGGGAAGGTCATAACCAAAAAGCCTTACCACGAAATCAGCGAATTCCGCAACGGCGTGGCCGTGGTGAGCGCCAGGGGCTATACGCAGGGCAAGTACGATCTGTTTTACGGCACAATTTCAACCAAAGGCAATGAAATCATTGAGTCGATCTACAACTTCTTCACGTACGATTCGGCCAACCAGCTATTTATAGTGGGCAAGGCCTACGAAGCCGACGAAAGCCAGGCCAGTGCCGCCCGGAAAAAGTCGGATGATCCGCTCAGTTCCACCTTGCAGGCCCGCTTTGGCTTGCTCAATGCCGAAGGAAAGTCCATCATTCCGCTGCAATACCAGGCGGTCCGCGATTATCAGTTCAAGCTGTTTGCCGTAAAAGCGACCGACGGCCGGTGGCGGGTATTCAACGCGCGGGGAGAAGAGCTGTTCAAGTCGGAATACACCGATATCAAAGACTTCGACGAAGACTACGCGACGGTGAGAAAAAATTCGCGCTGGGGCATTCTGCACAGAAGCGGGCAGGTAATCAAGCCGATGGTGTACCGCGAAATCAACCGGACCGGCCGGTTTACGTACAACCTGCTTCCCATGCCCGAATGGAAAGTGGTCGACCAGCAGAACAAGCCCCGATTTACCTATGAGTTTGAGGACGTACAGGCAGTCAATGAAGTCTTGTACACGTATCAACTGGAAGGCCGCCGGGGACTGATGACCGAAAAGGGCGAAATCATCACGCCACCCGTTTACGAAAGCATCGCACCCATTACGGGTGACCTCACCGTGGTACAGACCGAACGCCGGTACGGAGTGATTGATAAAAAAGGAAAGGACATTCTTCCCATTGAGTACGATCAGATCATCATCGACAGTCTCACATCCATCATTCTCACCCAAAAATCTGGCAAATGGGGAGCCTACACCAAGCAGGGCAAGCAGATCATTCCCATCCGGCACAATGCCGTACGGGTACAAAAAGATGGTTCGCTGGTGGCCTGCCTGGACGGAAGATGGGGAACCCTGGATGCAAAAGGCAGTTCCATCATTCCCTTCCAATACCAGTACATCGGCGATTTTGCTTACGGGAAGGCAAAAGCGAAATCTCAGAATACGTTTGGGGTGATCGACACGCAAGGAAACTGGCTGGTAGAGCCCATTTTCGATGATACCCGTATCATCAATGACAGCCTTTGCGTATATTTCACCAATGGCCGGTCGGGCATCATCAACACGCACCGGAAAGAAATGCGGCTGGCCGTAGATAGCCTGGGTGTAATGAACAACGGATTTATTCTGGCCAAGAACCTGGGAAAGTATGGCTTGTACAATCAGAAGGCCTACCAGATCATACCCATTCAGTACGATTTCCTTTCTTCCTTCGGAGCCGATAGTATGATTACGGTACGGGTATCGGACAAGGAAGGGCTAATCAATACCAAAGGCAAAGTGGTATTGCCTCCCAGCAGCCAATTCAAAGAGTTGCAGGTGATGCAGGAAGAACGGGCGGGAGTGAAAATCAAGAACAAGTACGGTTTCATCGACAAAGAAGGCCGTCTGCGAATCGCCAATCGTTACGAAGGAATTACGCCTTTCTCCGAAGGCATGGCCGGTATTCAGATCAAGGGCAAGTGGGGCTTTATCGATAAAGCTGAGCAGCTCCGGGTGCAGCCCTATTATGAGGAAGTGCAGCCGTTCAGGCACGGAGTAGCGATGGTCAGGCGGGGAAACCTGTGGGGCTTTTCGGATAAAAACGGCAGGGAAGTAATCAAGCCTCAGTACGATACCCTGGAGGTGCTGCCGACGGGTCGTTGCCTCATTACCAAGAACGGCAAAAAAGGCCTGATCCTTGAAAATGGCAAAGAACTGTTTGTGCCCAAGTACGATGTGCTGCGCGATCTGGGGAATGGATTCGTGATTCTGGGAATGAAAAACAAACTGGGTTTGTACAGTTTGAACAATTATGACGTTGTACCGATCAGCTACGACGAAATTGCGTATAACCCCTTGAATCAATTGTACACACTGGGGCTGAAACACCCGTGGCAGACCTTTACGATCAAGTGACCCGAAGCGATACCCGGCGCAGCAAACAAGCCGCCTTCCTTCAGTGATGGATCAGTAAATGGTTGATTGAAAAAGTCCCGTTTGTCTTTGCCGGAGATTTTCTATAAATTAGACATACTTAAAACACTTCATTCAATCCTGATCCTGGTAATTGACATAGTTTTCAAGTGCTGACGACTATTCTTCAAACCTGGTAAAATGACCATGAAAAGCACCCATTCTTTTTTCTGGTTTTGTTCCTTTCACGTACTGCTGGCGCTGGCCGGGCTGAGTAAAGCCTGTGCACAGGATGTGCAGTGGGCATCGGAAGTTCTGGAGTTTTCGTCGGAGTACCGCGAAGAAAAGTACACCAAGGAGTTTCGGGCCATCCAGGTACTGGGGCGGCCAAACAAACTTCCCCAGTTTGGTAGCAGTTTTTGCGCCTGGTCGCCGGCTTCCCGCAGCGATACCTTGGGCGAATGGATCAAAGTCGGGTATAAAACACCCATGCAGATCCGGCAGATCGCCATTGCTGAAAGCCTGAACGAAGGAGCAGTAGAGAAAATCTATCTGTACGATGAGAGTGATAAAGGGCACAAGGTATACGAAAACCGAAAAGTAGATACGGTGGCTGCCCTGGGCAGAATGCTCAACGTAATGATTCCGCTGACGCCTTACAAAGTCAAAGCGGTAAAGATTGTGCTCAATACCGCCCGGGTCAAAGGCTGGAATCACATCGACGCCATTGGCATTTCTTCTTCCGATGTTCCGGTAAAAGCCGAAATCAACTTGAGTGCCACCATCTCCGGTGACGTGAAAAAAGAAAACCTGGGAACGGCGATCAACACCAAAGCCGAAGAGATATCGCCCGTTATTTCTCCCGACGGCAACACCCTCTACTTTACGCGCTCTCCCCATCCCGAAAACGTAGGGCGGGCCGAAGCCCAGGACGTCTGGTTCGCCACCATCAAGGCCGATAAGCAGTGGAACAAAGCCGTCAATATCGGGGCACCCATCAACAACGACGATCAGAACTCCTCTTTTTCCATTACCCCGGACGGCAATACGATGCTGCTCAACAACGTGTACCTGCCCAACGGGAAAATGAAAAGAGGCCTTTCCATGACCCGCAAGACGGGAAATGGCTGGGAGTTTCCCAAAGAAGTGAAAATTACCAATTACTACAACGACAGCGAATATTCCGAATTTACCCTGGCTCAAAACGGGCTGGTCCTGATCATGACGGTGCAGCGGAAAGATACGTACGGACGGAAGGACCTCTACGTCTCCTTTCTGAAACCCGACAACTCCTGGACCGAACCGCGCAATATGGGTCCTGCGGTCAATACCGCCGAAGACGAAACGTCCCCCTTTATCGCCTCCGATGGAATTTCCCTGTATTATTCGACAGCGGGTTTCAGTGGCTACGGCAACAACGATATGTTCGTTACCAAACGGCTCGACGACACCTGGCTCAACTGGAGCGAACCCCAGAACCTGGGTCCTAACCTGAACACACCCGATTGGGATGCCTATTTCTCCATTCCGGCTTCGGGCGAATACGCTTACTTTGTGTCGGCCAATAACAGCCTGGGCGAAGGCGATATTTTCCGGGTACGCCTGGGACCGGAGGTAAAGCCTAATCCGGTGGTGTTGGTGAGGGGCAATGTGTACAACGCCCGCACCAAAGAGCCGCTAAGCGCCGATCTGGTTTATCACATAGTGAAGGGAAATGCCAACGGTAAACCAGTCGGTTCGGCGGCCGCCAAGCCGGCAGTGGTGGAAGAGGAGCCAGCCATTGCGGAGGGAAGCAGAGAAAAGAGACGGAGTGGCAATCTTTTGCAGGAAAACCGGACGGATCGTAGCAAAGCGGTTGAAGAAACGGCAACGCTGGGAATGAAAGCGGCCGGTAGAGCTAGTACCAATCCATCGACCGGCGAATATCAGATTGTGCTCCCGCTGAAGAACGAATACAGTCTGATGGCAAGCGCCTCCGGATTTATGTCGGCCACCGAACGAATTGACCTGACCCAGTATACCGATTACCAGGAAATCAGGCGGGATTTGTATCTGATGCCACTGGAAATTGGCACCAAAGTCAACCTGACCACCATTGCTTTCGAACAAAGTAAATATGACCTGCTGGAGTCTTCTTTGCCCGAATTGGACCGGGTAGCGCAAATGATGGTGATCAATCCCGGGCTGGAGATTCAGTTGGAAGGGCATACCGACAACCAGGGCGACTGGGACAAGAACCTGAAGCTATCCGAAGACCGGGTAAAGGAAGTGAAACGGTATCTGGTAGAGCGGGGCGTAAATGAAAAACGCATTCATTTCAAAGCTTACGGCAGCAGCCAACCCATTGCCAGCAACCTGAACGAAAAAACCCGGCAACTCAACCGCCGCGTGGAATTCGTGATTCTGAAGAAATAGTTTTTGAAAAACAAAATTGCCCGTCTTTCCCTTGGAGGGATAAGACGGGCAATCGCATTTATTCCCGGGTATTTGAATGATTACTTCAGGCAATAGGTTACTTCGTTGCTGAAGCCGCTCTCTATGCTTGAAATTTTGAATTCCTTTTCATTTAACTCGATTACATCCCAGTTCATAATCTCATCATTGGTCTGAATCGTCAGCTTCTTGTGGTCTTTACTCAAAGTCCAGGTACCCGCATCGGCGATTTGAGGCGCATTGACATTAGCTTTTGAAGCTCCTTCATCCATCTTGTACTGCTGGTTACTGTAAAAAGTGGTGACATTGTCCAGGTCGCTTTTGGGAATGTAACGGGTAAAGTCTTGATTGCCCGCGACAATTTTGGTAATTCTCCAGGATTTGCCTTCCGGCCCTGCCAATAAGTTTTCTTTCTCCGCGAGCTTATTTCCAGAGCAACTGGCCAACAGTGCAGCAATCCCCACTGTACCGCAGATAAATATCTTTTTCATAACTGATTCTCTTTTGATTTTTTAACAAAGATACAGTCCTAACGACCATAGGTCTCCGGGCAAGGGCGATGGGTAACCTTTGCGCGTTGGTTTGGTTAGTAAGGTTAGGGCCTTTTGATGGAAGTGCGGGTGAGCAACGCATCCTTTTGGGTTATGTTCTTATTGGGCTGTTCAAAGCAGTATTGGTCAATTTTGTAAACAATAGCCACTTTTCATGATAAAATGGAGGGAGAATAGGCTTTTAACGTCTTTTTTAGCACACGTAACAAACAGATGCGATTTTTCGCCCTACAAAATGCAGTGAAAAGCGGCTGATCTTAGTCAGTTTGCTCAGAATCAGCAGCGAACTTGGGCTGGCAATAGGACAGCAAATGGAGCTTTGGTATTGGGAGCGGAGTTGTTGAATTTTAACATGAGCCCTTATATTTGACTTTTGAACATCCAGGAGATCTGATTGCTTTGATTCAATGAAGAAAGACATTCCTTTTTTGCCGGTAGAAGGGGTTAAGGTGGCTGTAGCCCGCGAAAAAAACACCGTTGGCGACTTTGACTGGCGGGTATACCTGCTCAATCGGAATGAAGTTGCGCTCGATAATGTATTTGTGACCTCCAAAGGGTACGGTGCCCAGACCGATGGAAAAGCTGAAGACGAACCACAAAAAACATCTACTTTGCGCCACATGTTTGCCCGGATTGAACCCCAGGCTTTTGTCATCGTTGAACGCATCGACCCGGCCGTGTTTCATCTGTACAGCGAATACTGGGTCAGTTACTACATCGAAGGGCAGATCTATGACAAAAAATTTATCTTCGTTCCCGAAAGCATCACGGAAGACAACCTGATTCCCATTGCCCAGATCGGGTTGGAAGGCGTGCTGCACGATTGAAGGATAGAGGGATTGAAGGGAGGCCGGAGACCGGAAGATGGATAGAGTGATTGATAGAGTGACGTTTTTTGTGAACTGCTCCCAGGATTCAACTTGACCGCCTTCTTCGGTCGAAGTACAGAGCTACGGGCACTTCGGCTGCGCTCCCGTAGTGGAACGCAGCGACCCTTTGGCTATACGGCGTTACAAAGGAACGGCGCTATACAAACCGACGCTACACAAACCATCAAAGACGCCATGAATGGCGTCTCTACTATTCGTTGTTTACTGATAACTGTTCACTGATAATTGTTCCCGCATGGATCCCTCACTGCTCAAACGCGTAAAAAACCTGCTCTTCATTTCCCTGGAAACCGTAGCGGCAGCACCTTCTTATGAGCAGCTGGACGGAAACCTGCAGCGGTTGTGGGACAAGAAGGCGGGCAATTTTCCTCCCGAAGAGATTGGTAAACTTTCGCCCCGACAACTGTTTACTGCCCGGGCCAACCTCTACGCCGAATTCGGTAAAATTGTGAGCATTGGAGCGGGCTATTTTCTGCCCAACGAAGCCGGCGAACTGAGTCTGCGGGCCAAGGCTTTTATCGGCGAAGACGAAAAATGGCTGCTGGAAGAATTCAAAAACCTGCTGGAAACCAAGTTTGATGCCCGAAGTCTGGTGCTTTGTGCCCACAACGGGAAAGAGTTTCACTATCCCTATCTGTGCCGACGCATGCTGATCAACGGGGTCAATATTCCGAAGGCTTTGCAGATTGTAGGGAAGAAGCCCTGGGAAATTCTGCACCTGGATACGATGGAACTATGGCGTTTCGGGGATCGGCGCACCAGCATTTCACTGGAACTACTGGCCGCCCTCTTTCAGATTCCGTCCGACAACCTGGCTACCGACGGAACGGCCGTCAACCAGGCGTATTACGTCCATAAAGACTGGAATCGGATTCGGCAGCACAGCCTCACGGAGATTTCGGTACTGGCACAGCTCTATCTGAAAATCAATAACCTGCCGCCCCTGGCCGAAGCCAATATCACGCTGACGGAATAGGGAGTGATTGAGTGAATAGGTGATTGAGTGATTGACAGCCGCAAGAGAGCAGAACCGATATAATGAGAAGAAATGATCTACTTGCCTTTAGCCTTGAATAAATCACTCAATTACTCACTCGCTCAATCACTCAATTCTTTCTTCCCGATGTGTGTTTTGGCAAAGTTTTGAATTGGCATTCCTGGTTGAAAGCCCTACCTTTTGCCCAGTCTTCCATCTTTCAGGCAATCCGTGGCTTTGGCATCCGACATTCTACTCTCTGCTGCAACGACGACTTCTCTCAATCAACTGAAAGAAGATAGGTTGCTGGAAGTGAATCACCTGCGGGTGCAATTCAGAAACGACGGAGAGATGGTGAAAGCAGTGGATGATGTAAGTTTCCATTTGCGCAAAGGAGAGACCATCGGCATCGTGGGAGAGTCAGGTTCGGGCAAATCCGTAACCGCCCTTTCCCTGATCCAATTGATTCAAAGTCCTCCCGGCTTTATTGAGGGTGGGGAGATTCTCTTTAATTCACCTCACCGCGGCTGGACCGACCTGGTCCGGCTTTCTCCCGCTGAGATGCGGCACATCCGGGGAAATGAAATGTCGATGATCTTTCAGGAACCCATGAGTTCGCTCAACCCGGTATTTACCTGCGGTGATCAGGTGATGGAAGCCATCTTTCTGCACCAGGGCGTAAGCCGGAAGGAAGCCAGGCGGCGAACCATCGAATTGTTTCGTCAGGTACAGTTGCCGCGTCCGGAAGCCATTTTTCACGCGTACCCGCACCAGATTTCCGGTGGACAGAAGCAGCGGGTCATGATTGCCATGGCTTTGTCGTGTAATCCGGCCATCCTGATTGCCGACGAACCCACCACCGCCCTGGATGTCACCGTACAGGCTACCATGCTTGACTTATTGCGCCAACTGCGCGATGAAAAAGGCACCTCCATTCTGTTCATTACCCACGACCTGGGCGTCATCGCCGAAATAGCCGACCGCGTGCTGGTCATGTACCGGGGAAAGATTGTGGAGCAGGGGAGCGTCTGGGACGTGTTTGCCAATCCCCAGCATCCGTATACCAAGGGCTTACTGGCCTGTCGTCCCCGGCTCGACATCAAGATGAAGGTGCTTCCCGTAGTCGGCGATTTTATGCAGACCGACGCGGATGGCAACGTGAGTGAAAAACCCAATGGATACGCTTCCGTGGGTGAGGCACTGCTCTTCAACTTCATTACCGACGAAGAAATCCAGGAAAGACAATCCCAACTGGCCAGACAGGAGCCCATTTTGCGGGTAGAAAACCTCAGGACGTACTTTCCACTGGGAGAAGGATTTTTTGGAAGGCCAAAGGAATGGATAAAGGCCGTAGACGGGGTTTCCTTTGAGGTTTATCCCGGAGAAACCATTGGTTTGGTAGGGGAGTCGGGCTGCGGTAAAACCACTTTGGGCAGGAGCATACTACGCCTGATTGAACCGCAGGAAGGCCGGATTGTTTTTGAGGGACGTGATCTCCGCCAACTCAGTGCCCGTGAGATGAGAAGCCTGCGTAAGGACATTCAGATTATTTTCCAGGACCCTTATTCTTCACTCAATCCGCGGATAAGCATCGGAGAAGCCATTATGGAGCCGATGCGCCTGCACGGAATGCTGGAAAACGATGCAGCCCGGAAGGAAAAAGTCATTGAACTGCTCGAGACGGTCAACCTGAAGCCGGAATACTTTTATCGCTACGCCCACGAATTTTCGGGCGGGCAACGGCAGCGCATCTGCATTGCCCGAACTTTATCCCTGCATCCGAAGTTTATCATTTGCGATGAATCCGTTTCGGCCCTCGACGTATCGGTGCAGGCCCAGGTGCTGAACCTGCTCAACGACCTGAAAGAAAAATTTAATTTCACCTACATTTTCATCTCCCACGATTTGTCGGTAGTGAAGTTCATGGCCGACCGCCTCATTGTGATGAACCAGGGCCGTATTGAGGAAATGGGATACGCCGAAGACATTTACGCCAATCCGCAGTCCGCTTATACCCGGGCGCTGATCAGTGCCGTACCGAAAAGCGACCTGGAAAGTGTACGAAAAGCCCAATGGAAACGCCAGCAGGCCCTGGAAAACCGGCTTGATGTGCATCCAGGTAACAGTAGTCCATTTTGATTGGTTAGGGTGAAGACAGCATCCGATTGGAGCAAGTAAACTTCTCAGGTTATTTAATTTCTTCCGTTCAGCCTTGCCTTTTTTAGTAAAGAGGAAGGACATTTTGTTTTGGATTCACGGTTCTGCTTACCGCCTTATCTTTCCATTTTGTCATTTTGGAAAAATCTTGCTGGCCTCTATCACCTAATCTCACTATGACACGCTAAAAAGTACATTTTATGTATTAGTACCCAAGCGACGTTTATCTTTAGCTATCTACTTAGCTGGTTGGGTTACGGGAAAAATAAGTCAAGCGCAAAACCAAGTCGAGAACAATTAATGGAGGATTGAGCAGGATTGCTCCCAAAATGCATCTAAAAACAAGGATTGACCGTTTTTTGTATAAATTACCCGGCAACAACAAGCAAAAGCAATAAATATGTAGTCTTAACCCTATTCAAGTGAAAAAAGACAAAGAGAAAACCCAGTCAAAATCCCGCAGACAGGATGCCACCCGGCAAGTCCTGACTACCGAAATACTTGACTTTTTTAAAGCCCGACCCGATCATTCTTTCTCCTATAATCAGTTGCTCCGCCAGCTTGACATCAACGACCGCAAAACCAAAGTGCAGGTGGCTGAGGTGCTGGATGCACTGGAAGAACAACGTGAACTGATCCGCCTCAGCAACGGGCACTATATCGCCGATACCGGCACCCATACCTTCGTGGGTCGGCTCGATTACGTCAACCAGCGGTTTGGTTTTGTGGTGCTTGAAGAGGAGGCCGATGCCGAAGAGTCCCGCCCCGACATCTGGGTGGATGCCGACAACATTGGTACCGCCCTCGACGGCGACAAGGTACGCGTGTCGGTGATTTCCGGCGGTAAGGGGCGACGGGTGGAAGGCCAGATTACCGAAATCGTGGAGCGCAAACGGACAGACTTCGTAGGCAAAATCGAGATTCTGGCCAAGTACGCTTTCGTAGTGCCCGACCACAAGCGCATGTACCAGGACATTTACATTCCCCAGCATAAAATCGGACAGGCGAAAAATGGCGATAAAGTCATTGTTCAGATTACGCAGTGGGGCGATCAGGAGCGAAAAGCCGAAGGGGAAGTAAAAGAAGTGCTGGGAAAAGCCGGTGCCAATGAGACGGAAATGCATGCTATCCTGGCCGAATTTGGTCTGCCCATCCGTTTTCCGGAGGAAGTGATTGAAGACGCCCGCAAAATCGAAGAAAAAATCAGTCCGCAGGAGATCAAAAAGCGCCGGGATTTCCGATCTACGACCACCTTCACCATTGACCCCGAAAACGCCAAGGATTTTGACGATGCCCTTTCGATCAAAGCACTGGACAATGGACACTGGGAAATTGGGGTGCACATTGCCGACGTGACGCACTACGTGCAGCCCAATACCATTCTGGAGAAGGAGGCCTACAACCGCGCTACTTCCGTTTACCTGGTAGACCGAGTCGTGCCGATGCTGCCCGAAAAGTTGTCCAATGAACTCTGTTCGCTCCGGCCCCACGAAGACAAACTTACTTTTTCGGCCGTGTTTGAAATGGATGAAGACGGAAAGGTACTAAAGGAGTGGTTCGGACGTACCATCATTCATTCCGACCGCCGTTTTGCCTACGAAGAAGCCCAGGAACGGCTGGAAAGCGGGGAAGGCGATTTTGCGCAGGAAATCATTCTGTTGAATAAAATTGCCTTGAAACTGCGGGAAGAACGTTTCCGCAAAGGAGCCATCAGCTTTGAAACGGTGGAAGTGAAGTTCAAGCTGGACGAAAACGGCTCACCGCTGGCCGTGTATCCCAAGGTGCGTAAAGACGCCCACAAGCTCATTGAGGAATTTATGCTGCTGGCCAATAAGAAAGTGGCCGAATACGTCTACAAGCGGACCAAAGGGGAGAAGAAAGATACCATGGTGTACCGCATCCACGAATCGCCGGACCTGGATAAGATTCAGACCTTTTCCACTTTCGTCAAACGCTTTGGGTACAGTTTGAAGGTAGACGAAAAACAGGTGGCGGGCTCACTTAATAAACTGATCGACGACCTGGAAGGAAAGCCGGAGCAGAACGTCCTCCAAAGTCTGGCCATTCGGACCATGGCCAAAGCCCGTTACAGCACGGCCGAAACCGGGCACTTCGGGCTGGCTTTTGCGCACTATACGCACTTTACTTCCCCCATCCGGCGCTATCCCGATATGATGTCCCACCGCCTGCTGCAGCACTACCTGGACGGCGGCAAATCGGTGGACAAGGAATTGTACGAAGCCAAGTGCAAGCACTCTTCGGATATGGAAAAGCTGGCTGCCGACGCCGAAAGGGCTTCCATCAAGTACAAGCAGGTGGAATTTATGCGGAAAATGGAAGACCGGGAGTTTGATGGCATTGTGACGGGTGTGACCGAATTCGGCATTTTCGTGGAAATCATCGAAACCAGTTGCGAAGGCCTGGTCCGCATGACTGACCTGACCGATGACTTTTACGAAGTGGATAAAGACAACTATCGCATCATTGGTTCGCGTACCGGACGGATCATCAGCTTTGGCGATACCCTGAAGGTAAAAGTGAAGGATACCAACCTGGAGAAACGCAGTATCGATCTGGAGATGGTGGGCATTCGCAACACCCGGGGAGTGCGCGACTTTGGCATGGAAAAGGGACGGAGGGATCAACGGCGGACGCAGGAAAGCGAAGGGAGAAAGAAAAAAGCCAGTAGTGCCGACAATGGTAAAAGAGGCCGGAGAAGATAAAACCCTGTAACCAATGTGCTAATGGCAAAAGGTTCCATCTTTCTGATCTTCCGCTTAACTTTCTTTCAATAGACTGTAAATGATGGAATCTTTGGGTGGTCGTTGAATCGATCCGCCGATACGCAATCCCCGGGAGGAGCGCCTCCCGGAGGATCGCCTCCCGGGGAATCGCCTCCTGATGATGGGCTGAAAACTGAAAGCTGATTGCTCAAAGCCGACCGCTGTCCGCTGATAAGCCATAGAAATTCAGTATCGTTTGTCCAACAAAGCCAAAGTTATCTTATACTTGCCGTGCCAAATTCTTCTTCCTGAGAATACCCGTTTTTAATGAACGTCCAGCAAGCCCTTCAAAGCCTGAATCAAACCATTGCCAGCCTGGAATACGGGCAACGGCCCACTGAACTCTACGAACCCATTCGCTACATGATGGCATTGGGTGGCAAACGACTCCGGCCCCTTCTGACCCTGCTTTCGGCTGGTATATTTACCGAAGACTGGGAAAAAGCAATCAAGCCAGCTATTGCCGTGGAAGTATTCCACAATTTCACCCTGATGCACGACGACATCATGGACAAGGCACCCCTTCGAAGGAATCAGCCGACGGTGCATACCAAGTGGAACGACAACGTAGCGATTCTGTCGGGTGACGTGATGCTGGTCAATGCCTACCAATTGCTGGTAGACGTGGATCCCCGCATCCTCCGACACGTACTGATGCGTTTCAATCGCGTAGCCGCTCAGGTTTGCGAAGGCCAGCAGCTGGACATGAACTTTGAAGCAATGGATCAGGTTACCGAAGCCCAGTACCTGGAGATGATCGAACTGAAGACGGCCGTTCTGTTGGGTTTCAGTATGGAGCTGGGCGGGCTCATTGCCGGTGCCGATGAAACCGATACCCGCCTGCTCTGGAATGCCGGTACGCACATTGGCATTGGTTTTCAGCTGAAGGACGATCTGCTGGATGTGTTTGGTGAACAGCAAAAGTTTGGCAAGCAGGTCGGAGGCGACATCATTGCCAACAAAAAAACCTTCCTGCTGATTGAAGCCATGGAAAAGGCTGGAAAGCCGGAAAGGCAGCAGCTGGATTCCTGGCTAACAGCCAAAGAGTTTGATAAGGCAGAGAAGGTCAAAGCCATTACTGAAATTTATAATCAGCTCAACGTACGTCAACTGACTGAAGCCCGGATGGACGAGTATTTTTCCGTAGGTCTGGCCAGTCTGCAACAGCTACACGTCGACGCATCCCGAAAAGCTACCTTATTGCAGTTTGTAGAGCAGCTCATCCACCGGGAAAGTTGATTGATTCGGGTGGAACCGTGCTGATGTGCCAGTCACTTAGCCAATGTGATCAGAATTAAAGGCACGTTTCTTTCTTATCATAATCAACGTCTTATACCCATACTGAATATGCAACTCTCTCTGACCGTCATTATTATTATCATTACTGTGCTGGCCAGTCTATACGCCTGGAACAATCAGACCGTGATGAGCAACTGGATGATGAACCCCTACCGTACCGATCAACGGCGGGAATACTGGCGTTTCATCACCTCCGGCTTGATTCACAACGATTATATGCACCTGTTTTTCAACATGTTTACCCTGTATTTCTTTGGGAAAATTCTGGAATGGCAGTTGGGGGCGATTTTATTCGTCATTTTGTACCTAGTGGGAATCATCGTATCGGATGTGCCCACCTTTTTCAAGCACAAAAAAAATCCGTATTACAATTCACTGGGCGCTTCCGGCGGGGTATCGGCCATCGTATTTGCCAGTATTCTTCTCCGGCCCCTATCTCCGCTGTATTTGTTTTTCATTCCAGTACCCATTCCTGGGTTTATTTTCGGTGCCATCTATATGTTTTACTCCTACTACCAGGCGGAGCGGGGTGGAGACAACATCAACCACGATGCCCACTTGTACGGTGCCCTGTTTGGCATCCTGTTTACCATCGTCGCCATTCCCAGTGCCCTGCCCAACTTCTTCGAGCAGGTGAGCAACTGGAACCTGTTTAATTAACGTTGGCTCTTCCACTTATATTCCCATTGGTTTGATGATTTCAACTGTCCACCTTCTGGTCAGAAAAGTATCCCACTGGTTTGTTGAGTTAATCTTATACTGATACCATACCAAGGATAAGGCAGTTTAAGCAGGTCATTTTAGGGGTAGCTCCTTAATCTGGGAGAGTGATTGCCTGTTGCTTCCTTCTAGTAAAGGGAAATACCTAATTTTTGGGTGGATTTCTATTTTTTAATTACTTTTATTCCCTATTAGTCGTAATATAAGTACTTTGCACGTAAACCGCACAAACCGAATTGATTCATAAATCAACCCATATGAGAAAGATTTTTTACTTAATAACGCTGTTCTTCTTCACCGCCAATCTTGCCTTCGGACAGACTACGATTTATTCACAGAATTTTGGAACGGGTACTACATTACCAACTGGCTGGACAAGTTCAGGCACGGGTGTATCCGTAGACAACGCTGCGCCTAACAGTGATTATATCACCCCAATTGCCGCATCTGGGGGAAGTTATTTAAAATTTGTTGACAACTCATCTACGAACGCAGTCATTGTTTCGGGTATTAGTACAGTAGGGTACACAAATATTAAAGTGAGCATGGGGCAAAGCTCTGACCTTAACTGGAATCCTTTTACAAATGTGTTTACTGTTGACTGGTCTTCAGATGGGGTTAACTGGAATCCGGCAGGTGATTTTGTTGATTTTTCTTTTTTCGATGATAGCTGGTCTTTTGGCGAAGCTATTACCATAGGTCCAGGTTCAGGAGGTGTTACTAATCTTCGGATTCGCATTACTTTGCCTCCTCTTGACGCAACTGGGGGGATCTTTCGTATGGATGACTTTATTGTATCAGGAGCATCAGGTGGGGCTGCTACTTATTATTCTAAATCTTCTGGCAATCTGAATGAATTGGCCACTTGGGGTATTAATGTTGATGGAACGGGTGCCTCTCCCATCAGCTTCACCAGTAATGATCAGACTTTCCGTATCAGCAATAATGCTACACCAACCATTAGTGCCGCATGGACAGTTTCAGGGACTAATTCTAAAGTTATTGTTGAAAATGGTATTAATTTTACCATACCTTCTGGTGCAGCTTACAGTGGAATCGTTGATATATCTTCCGGTGCGACTCTAACCATTAACAATACTACCATTCCTACATTAGGAATCATTGATCCTGCCAGTACGATTGTATTTGGTGCTGCCACTCAACAGATTCTCCCAGCTACTACCTATGGCAATGTCACTATTACTACAAATCCTAGTGCAGTTTCACCTCATATACTCTCTGGTTCGACCATTATAGAAGGAGTACTAAATGTTGCTCGAGGGTTAGGCCTTAATAATCAAAGCCTTACTTTAAATGGGACAATTACCGGTGCCAGTGGCTTCTATGGTAGTAGTACTTCTAATCTGACTATCAATGGCGCGGGTGCATTTGGTACTATTCGGTTCGCAGGAACCAGAGCTTTGGCTAATTTGACAATCAATCGAATCACTGCTGGCACTGTTACATTGGGAAGTATATTGACAATTAATATAGGGTTTCCGCACCAAAAATTAAGTTTTTAAGAGATTGAGGAGGTAATTGTTATCGCGAGCAGCTTTCTTTCGTTTGCGTTTTAAGCTGATCTTCTCGGGGTCTTTATAGATTAGATGGAGGGCCC
>Ga0209902_100431_pt1 | contig 46781 bp, 50 predicted proteins | sample FECB27metaG_FD_188304 | JGI IMG/M metagenome (GOLD analysis project Ga0209902, IMG submission 188304) | Cyanobacterial communities from the Joint Genome Institute, California, USA - FECB-27 (SPAdes) (version 2) | ecosystem: Environmental > Aquatic > Thermal springs > Hot (42-90C) > Microbial mats...
GGACGCTGAAGCCGTTCATCGTGTGGACGGCAGTCGGCATCCTCTACTACCTCGCCGCCAAGGCGGTCGCCTCGCTGGGCGCCTGGGCCGAAAAACGTCTGCGGGCGCACAGCGCCTTCCGGGGCCTCTGAAGCATGCTGAAAGTCGAAAACGTCAAGAAGGCCTTTGGCCCGGTTACCGTCCTCGATGGGGTGAACCTCACGGTGAACCCCGGCGAAGTGGTGTCGATCCTGGGGTCCTCCGGCTCGGGCAAATCGACGCTGATCCGCTGCATCAACGGGCTCGAAAAGCTCAATGCCGGCAAGATCACCGTCGATGATTTCGATGTCTCGAAGCCCAAGGAACTGGCCGAGGCGCGCAAGCGCAGTGGCACGGTGTTCCAGCTGTTCAACCTCTACCCGCATATGACGGCACTGCAGAATATCACGCTGGCGCCGATTGAGGTGCTGAAGCGCCCCAAGGCGGAAGCCGAGGCCGAGGGCCGAGCGCTCCTCGCCCAGGTCGGATTGGGCGATCGGGCCGATGCCTACCCGGCGCAGCTGTCGGGCGGGCAGCGGCAGCGTGTCGGCATCTGCCGGGCGCTGGCGATGAAGCCGCGCTACCTGCTGCTCGACGAGGTCACCAGCGCGCTCGATCCCGAGATGACTTCGGAAGTGCTCGATATCCTCGCCAAGCTCGCCAAGGACGGCACCACCATGGTGTTCGTGACGCACGAGATCGAGTTTGCGCGGCAGATCTCCAACCGCATCGTCTTTCTCGAAAAGGGCGTGCTGCTGGTCGACCTGCCGACCGAAAAGTTCTTCGCCGACGATGGTGGCCTCGCACAGCCGCGCGTTGCGCAGTTTCTCTCCAAGATGCGGAAAGACTGACCACTATGTTGTTCATCGCCAATGCGGAAGGCTGGCCCGGCATCCCGACGACCGTCGAAATGCTGCGCTCGGGCAGCGACAGCCTGACCGCCATGGTCGCCGGCATCTCGAAGGTCGAAGCCGAGACCAAGGTGCGCAGCGTCGGCCATGGCGGCTGGCCCAACATGCTGGGCGTGATGGAGTGCGACGCCGCGGTGATGGACGGCACCACCCGGGCGGTCGGCTCGGTCGGCGCGGTGCCCGACACCATCCCGGTCGCCCGCCTCGCCCACGAGGTGATGAAGCAGCTGCCGCATGTGATGCTGACCGGCGCCGGGGCGCGCCGCTTCGCCACTGAAACCGGTTTCTCGGTCGATGACGTGCTGCTCGATGATTCAAAGCGCGTCTGGTGGGAACGGCTCGAAAAGGAAATGACGCCCGAGCAGAAGGCGGCTTTCCCCAACACCCCGCTAGCGCCGCTGCTCAAGACCATCACCGACCCGGAGCGGGTGCGCGACACCACGGTCTATCTGAGCGCCGACCCGGCGCGCGGCATTCATGCCGCGACCTCGACCTCCGGCTGGGCCTGGAAGTATCCAGGGCGGCTGGGCGACAGCCCGATCCCCGGCGCCGGCTTTTACGCCGACAGCCGCTACGGCGCGGCCGCCTGCACCCATACCGGCGAGATGACGATGCGCTGCTCGACCAGCCGCACCATCGTTCTCGCCATGAAGCTCGGTTACTCGCTCAGCGATGCGGTCAAGCTCGCGGTCGACGAGCTCAGCGAACTCACAGAGGGGTTCCTTGGCGGCGTGGTGATTCACGCCGTCGACGCCAAGGGGAACCACGAGGTGGTGAACTTCAGGTGCCAGGGCGAGATCCGCTACTGGCTCTGGGACGGATCGATGCCGGAAGCAGAACTCCGCGCAGCGAAGACTATCTGATCAAGGAGAGGAACAACCCATGAAGCGTATCCTGACTGCTATCGCCGCGCTGGCGCTCGTCGCCACCACGGCTGCCCCGGCTTTCGCCGGCATGATCGACGATATCCGCGGCCGCAATGTCGTGCGTATCGGCGTGTCGCTCGGCGGCGAGCCGATCGGCTTCCGCGACGACCAGAACAACCCGGTCGGCTATGACGTCGACGTCGCCAACATGATCGCTGCCAAGCTCGGCGTGCCGGTGGAATTCACCGACGTGTCGGGTGACGCCCGCATCTCGATGCTGGTTTCGGGCCAGCTCGACATCGTGGTTGCCAACACCTCGGCGACGCTCGAGCGCGCCAAGTCGGTGAACTTCACCATCCCGTACAACCGCGCCGGCCTCCGCGTCATCGTCCAGGCCGACTCGGGCATCACCGACCTCGCCGGCCTTGCCGGCAAGAAGATCGTGGTCGGTCGCGGCACCACCGGCGAGACGTTCATCAAGAACGCCGTGCCGACTGCCGAGCTGGTCTATGTCGATCAGTTCGCGCCCGATGGCGTGCTGCAGCTGCAGCAGAAGCGCGTCGACGCGGCAATCGAAGACTCGTCGCTGCTCGACTACCTCGCCACCAAGAACCCGAGCCTCGTGACCCTGGCGGGTCTCTACTCGAACGATCCGATCGGCATTGCCGTCGCCAAGGGCGATCCGGAGTTCGTGCGCTGGCTCGACATGTTCGTGTCCGATTACATCCAGTCGGGCGCCTACGCAGCCAACTACAAGAAGTGGTGGGGCGAGACCGCCAACCCGCCTGAGCTGATCGCGCTCTGGTAAGAACCGGCCGGGCGGCGTCCTTCTCCCTTTGCCGCCGCCTTCAGCCGACTGCCGGGCCGTCCCCCAAGACGGCCCGGATCCGTTTAGTGGGGGTGGCGGTGGCAGCCGCCGCCTCCACTGACCTCCGACCGCATTCAAGTGTGACGGTGGCCAACCGATATTACCCCATCACCGATGTCATCCCAGCGAAAGCCGGGAACCAACTCACGGCCCGGGCAAGTGGATGCTTGGCTCCGAGCTTTCGCTGGGATGACACCGAGTACGAGGTGAGCAAGGAGGCCCGCTGGTGCCCCTCAGCTGGTCTTCCTGGGTACGAACCGCGTCGGGATCAGCACTGGCGGCTGGCCGGGGGTGAACGCCGCGGGGTCGGCGAGGAAGCGCACCATGTGGCGCACGTAATCGGCCTTGTCGTAGCCGATCGACGAGATCGGGTAGGCATCGAAATCGGTCAGCGACAGGTTGTCGAAGCCATAGAGCCGGAAGCGGGTCGGACGGTTGCCGGGGAAATCCTCGCGGCAGACATCGAGGATGCCCATCGCCATGGCATCGGACGTGCAGAACACCGCATCGGGGCAATCGAAGCCGACCACTGCCGGGGCCGCCGCGTGGCCACTCTGATAGGAATAATCCCCCTGGACGGTCTGGACCAGTTCAATGCCATGCTGACTGAAGGCACTCAGATAGGATCCGATGCGCGCTTCCTCGACCAGCGAGGAGGCGCGGCCGGTGACCAGCGCGGCAGTCTTCACCCCGTGCTGCGCGGCATCGGCGACGGCCTGGTGGATGCCCATCGCCTCGTCGGGGATCACCGTCGGCGACAGCCCGTCGTGGCGGCCGTTGAGCATCACCACCAGATCGGAGCGGAACATCTTCCGCACCGTCTCGGCATCGGCGAAATCGGAGAACACCAGCGCCGCGTCGACGTGGTAGGCGACGCCCTGGCGCAGAAACTCCTCGACCTTGTCGACCGAGCCGACACGGATGAGAATCACCTGCTTGCCGATGGCCTGGGTTTCGGCGAGCAGCCGATCGAACAGGTCGAGGTCGCTCAGGTCGTGGATGTGATTGACCACCACGGCGATCAGGTTGACCGTCTTGGTGGTGAGGCTCTGCGCCAAGAGGTTGACGCGATAGCCGAGCTCGGCTGCGGCCTGCAGCACCCGCTCGCGCTTTTCCGCCGAAACCGGGCGCTTTTCGGACGACAGGGCGCGCGAGGCCACGGCACGCGAGACGCCGGCGAGCGCCGCGACGTCATCGATCGTGGGGGTCGCCTGCTGCCGGGCCTGTTCAACCATTGTCCGCCATCGCACCTTTCGCGCGACCCGAGTCGGGCGCGTCCACCGAAGGTAGATGCCTGCTCGTTAGAAAGCACTCAACAGTGATGATTATCTGCTTCGATATTGGCGGTTCCGGGATCAAGGCGGCGCTGGCCGCGGGCCCTGCCCAACTGACGCCGCTGGGCCGCGTGCCGACCCCGCTCGACGATTTCGACGCCTTCGTCGCCGCCATCCGTGACATCGCCGCACAGGCCGGTGCCCCGGCGGGCACACCGATCGCCATCTCGATCACCGGCGTGGTCGATCCGGCCACGAACATCATTACCGTCGCCAACATCCCCTGCGCCGATGGCCGCAAGCTGGGACCTGAGCTCGAGGCAGCACTCGGCCGGCCGGTGTTCGTCGCCAACGACGCCGATTGCTTCGCACTGGCCGAGGCGGTTGAAGGCGCCGGGCGCGGACACCGCATCGTCTTCGGCGCCATACTCGGTACCGGAGTGGGCGGCGGTATCGTCATCGACGGGCGCATCGTCAACGGCGCCGGCGGCTTCGCTGGCGAGTGGGGGCACGGCCCGGTAGCGGCCACCTCGGCCGGCAACCCACCGGTCGCCATTCCGCGTTTCCCCTGTGGTTGTGGCCAGGCGGGGTGCGTCGACACGGTCGGCGCGGCGCGTGGCATGGAGCGGCTGCACCAGCATCTGCACGGCGTCGCGTTGCCGAGCACCGCCATCGTCGAGGCCTGGCAGGCCGGCGACGCCAGGGCGGCGCGTACCATCGAGGTGCAGATCGACCTGCTCGCCGGGCCGATGGCGCTGGTGCTCAATGTGCTCGGCGCCAGCATCGTGCCGGTCGGAGGCGGGCTCGGCAAAGTGCCGGAGTTCGTCGCGCTGCTCGACACGGCGGTGCGCCAGCGCATCCTGCGGCGGCTCGGCACGCCGCTGGTGGTGCCCTCACGACTCACGCTAGAGCCCGGCCTCGTCGGGGCTGCCATCCTCGGTTTTGTGGAGAATGCCGCGTGACCAACCGCCTGCTCGAAGTCTGCGTTGCCGATCCGCAAAGCCTTGCCGCCGCCATTGCCGGTGGTGGAGACCGGATCGAACTCTGCTCGGGGCTGGAACTGGGTGGGCTCACGCCGTCGGGCGGGCTGATGCGGCTGGCTGCGGCAGCGCCGATTCCGGTCTACGCCATCGTCCGCCCGCGCAGCGGCGACTTCGTCTCTGACGATGCCGACCTCGACGCCATGCTCGGCGATATCGACACCATTCGCGCTGCCGGCCTTGCCGGCGTGGTGCTGGGCGCTTCGCGTCCGAACGGCGAACTCGACCTCAAGGTGCTGGCTCGGCTGCTGCAGCAGGCCGAAGGGCTCGGCTCCACTTTGCACCGCGCGATCGACCTGGTGCCGGATTTTGCCGAGGCGACGGAAGCGGCGATCTCGCTTGGCTTCGAACGCATCCTCACCTCGGGCGGCGTGCACGTGGCGCTCGACGGGGTCGACAATATTGCGACGGCGGTGGCCACCGCCCGTGGGCGGATCAAGATCATGGCGGGCTCTGGCCTGACGCCCGACAATGTAGGCGCCCTGCTTGCCGCAGTGCCGGTCGACGAGGTGCACAGCTCCTGCGCCTCAGCCGGCCCGGCCAGCAGCGCCCCGGCGGTGCGGTTGGGCTTTGCGGCCGAGACCCGCCGGCGCACCGACCCGGCCGTGGTGCGGGCGTTCAAGGCGGCGATGGCGGGGTAGGCTGCCGGAAAGCCGGCGCGGGCTGACCCCATAACCACCAGTCAGCGGCGCTATCTCAGCCTCACCCGAACAGCAAAATCCCCCACAGCCCGATGGCGCCGACGAAGATGCGCCAGTAGGCGAAGATCGCGAAGCCGTGGCGCGAGATATAGTCGAGCAGGTAGCGCACGACGAAGAAGGCGGTGACGAAGGCGGCGGCGAAGCCGATGATCACCGCGGCGCCGAGCTCGGCGGTGATGAAATCGCGGCTCTTGTAGAGGTCGTAGGCGAACGCGCCGCCCATGATCGGCATGGCGATGAAGAAGGTGAACTCGGCCGCTGAGCGCTTGTCGGTGCCGAGCAGCAGCGCCCCGACAATGGTCGAGCCGGAGCGCGACACGCCGGGGATCAGCGCCAGCACCTGGAACAGCCCGATATAGAGGCAGAGCAGCGGTGGGTAGTTGTAGATATCTGTGTACTTCGGGGTGAGCTTCAACTGATCGACATAGAGCAGGATGATGCCGCCGACGATCAGCGACACGCAGAACACCACCGGCGTTTCGTAGATCACCGTCTTGATGAAATCGTGCAGCAAGACGCCGGCGATGGCCGCCGGAAACGAGGCGAGGACAACGCCGAGGATGAAGCGCAGAGCCCCGGGTTTCCTTGCGATTGCGTCCCTGGCAATGCCGAGCAGGCGCTGGAAATACACCACCAGGATGGCGAGGATGGCCCCCAGCTGGATCAGCACCTCGAACACCCGACCCGGGCTGTTGAAGCCGAGGAAGTGTCCCGCCAGCAGGATATGGGCGGTCGAGGAGACCGGTAGGAATTCGGTAACACCCTCGATAATCCCTAGGATCAGCGGCACAAAAAGACCTTGATCGGCGTTCATCTGATCCCCTAACTCGTCCCACCAGAAGGGCGGCAAGCGTGGCATCTAGCGCGATTTGCCCGGGCCCGCCAAGGATCGGCAAGGATCGTTTCACCGCATGCCACGGTTGCTGCAACACAGGCTCGACCCCTCCTCCCGCCTCGCCCGGTTGATGTTCGCCGAGTACGGCGTCGGCATCGACCTCGAGGACATCAAGCCCTGGCGGCGCGAGCCCGGGCTGCTCGAGATCAATCCGGCGGCGACGGTGCCGATCCTCGCCGAGGACGGCGAACCGCCGGTGGTGGGGACGCTCGCCGTGGTGCACGCCATCGAGGACCGCTATGTCCCGGCGGCGGTTGCCGGGCTGTTCCCGTCGCATACGGTGCTGCGCAATGAGATGTGGCGGCTGCTCGAGTGGGTGCTGGTCAAGCTCAATGACGAAGTGACCCGCTACGTGCTCGAGGAGAAGATCGTCAAGCGCGACCAGCGCGGCATGACGCCGGAGCCGGGCGTGCTGCGGGTCGCCAAGGCGAACCTCGCCGAGCACCTGCACTACTTCAACTGGCTGTTCGCCACCCGGCACTGGATCGCCGGCGACACCATGACGCTCGCCGACTTCGCGCTGGCCGCGCACCTCTCCAGCCTCGACTACCTGGGCGACGTGCAGTGGGATACCTCACCCGAGACCCGCCAGTGGTACGCCCGCATCAAGTCGCGCCCCGCCTTCCGCACCCTGCTCAACGACCGTGTTGCCGGCATGCCGGCGGCGGCGGGCTACGCGGACTTGGACTTCTAGTCCGCTCCCTGTGCTAGCCTTGGTGCACGGTGTCATTCCGGCGAAAGCGGGAACCTCAGTCTACTTTGCGGCACCGCAAACGGAGGTCCCCGCTTTCGCGGGGATGACCCTGTGAAAGCACCGCCCAAGCAGGCCACCGTCATCGCCGAACTCCGCGACCGCGCCAAAGCCCTCGGCTTCGATGCGTTCGGCGTGGCGCGCGCCGATGCGCGGCCGGACCTGCCGGAGAAACTCGACATCGCGCTGGAACGCGACTGGCACGGCGAGATGGCCTGGATGGCCGAGACCGCCGAGCGCCGCGGGGCGCCCGCGGCGCTGTGGCCGGAGGCGCGGTCGGTGATCGTGGTGGGGATGAACTACGGGCCCGACAGCGACCCGATGGCCGACCTCGAGCACCGTTCGCGCGGCAATATCTCGGTCTATGCGCGCAACCGCGACTATCACGACATCATCAAGGGCAAGCTCAAGGAACTGGCGGGGCTGCTGAACCGCCGCACCGGCGCCGAGGTGAAGGTGTTCGTCGATACCGCCCCGGTGATGGAAAAGCCGCTCGGTGAAGCCGCCGGCATCGGCTGGCAGGGCAAGCACACCGTACTGGTCAGCCGCACCCATGGCTCCTGGCTGTTCCTAGGCGCCATCTTCACCGCGGCGGAACTACCGGCCGACGCCCCACACGCCGAGAGCTGCGGCAATTGCCGGCGCTGCCTCGATGTCTGCCCCACCAATGCCTTCCCGGCGCCGTTCCAGCTCGATGCGCGACGCTGCCTCAGCTACCTCAACATCGAGCACCCCGGACCGATCCCGCTGGAATTCCGCGCGCCGATGGGCAACCGCATCTATGGCTGCGACGACTGTCTCGCCGTCTGCCCGTGGAACAAGTTTGCCTCTGAAACGCACGAGATGAAGCTTCGGGCGCGCGACGAACTGAAGTCGCCGGCGCTGAGCCAATTGCTGCAACTCGACGATCCGGGCTTCCGCGCCCTGTTCGCCGGCTCGCCGATCAAGCGCATCGGCCACGCGCGGTTCCTCAGGAACGTGCTGATCGCCGCCGGCAATTCCGGCGACGCAGCGCTGGTGCCGCTGGCTGAGGCGCGGCTGAGCGATCCCGAGCCACTGATCCGCGGCGCCGCCGTCTGGGCGGTGCGCCGGCTTGTGGCGAAAGCGCGCGCGGATGCACTGGCGCTTGCGTTTTTGCCCGATGAAGGCGACATCAGCGTCCAGGCAGAGTGGAGCGCGGTCGTCCAGCCGGCGCGTGCGAACTAGAGTTCTATTGGAAATGCGCCTGTTCTTTTTCGGCATGGGTTATTCCTCGCGCGCCACTGCCCGCGCCCTGCACCTCCTCGCCGACCCCGCCATTCCGGTGGCCGGCACGACGCGCAGCGCCGAGGCCGCGGAGTCGGAGGCCGACTCGGCCTATCGCATCCACGTGTTCGACGGCGAAGTGCCGGGCACCACGCTGAGCGAAGACCTGCGCGCCGCGACGCACGTGATCCTGTCGATCCCGCCCGACGAGCGTGGCGACGCGGCGCTGAACCTCCACCGTGCGGACCTCGACGCGGCGCCGAAGCTCGAGTGGATCGGCTATTTCTCCACCGTCGGGGTGTATGGCGATTTCGGTGGCGAGTGGATCGACGAGGACGCACCAACCCGGCCGCAGAACATCCGCTCGAAGCAGCGGGTCGAGGCCGAACAGGCGTGGCGCGATTATGCCAAACAGCGCGGCGTGCCGCTGTTCATCGTAAGGCTCGCCGGGATCTATGGCCCCGGCCGCTCCGCCTTCGACAAGCTGCGCGAGGGCACCGCCCGCCGCATCGTCAAGCCGAACCAGGTGTTCAACCGCATCCATGTCGCCGATATCGGCCGGATCACGGCGCGCGCCGCGCTGAGCGATCTCGAGGGCACCTATAACCTCGCCGATACCGAGCCGGCGCCGCCGCAGGACCTCGTCACCTATGCCGCACATGTCATGGGCATCGCGCCGCCGGCCGAGGTGCCGTTCGAAACGGCCGAGATGACGCCGATGGCGCGGAGCTTCTACTCCGACAACAAGCGCGTCTCGTCGAAGAAAGTGCTGGCGGCGCTGGGCGCCGACCTGCTCTATCCGACCTATCGCGAAGGTCTCGACGCCATCTGGAAAGGCCGGCAATGAGCGCTCCCAAGCCCGCTATCCCGCCGCAGCGCGTGGTGCTCGATGGCCGTTACGTGCGGCTCGAACCGCTGACCATGGCACACGCACCGGACCTGTTCGAAGCTTCGAACGTGCCGGACGGTGACGAACGCTTCGCCTATCTCGGCGACTATGCCCCGAAGGCTGCGGCCGATACCGAAGCGTTCATTCAGGGCGTACTGGGCAAGGCCGACCCGATGCTGTTTGCCGTGGTCGACAAATCGACCGGCAAGGCTGGCGGCCGGCAGGCGCTGATGCGCATCGTGCCCGAGCATGGGGTGATCGAGATCGGCTCGATCTATTGGGGTCCGGCGATCGCCCGCACGCCGCGCGCCACCGAGGCGCTATACCTGTTCGCCCGCTACTGTTTCGAAGAGCTCGGCTATCGCCGCTTCGAGTGGAAGTGCAACGACCGGAACGAACCGTCGAAGCGCGCTGCACTGCGCTTCGGCTTCACCTATGAGGGACTGTTCCGCCAGCACATGATCATGAAGGGCGAGAACCGCGATACGGCGTGGTTCTCGATGCTCGACAGCGAGTGGCCGGCGCGCAAGGCAGCGTTCGAACGGTGGCTCGATCCGAGTAACTTCGATGCGGATGGGCGGCAGAAGTCTGCGCTGCGGATCGTCTGATCGAAAGCAGCGTTACCAAGCCTCGGTTATCCGGGCTTACCCCTCATCCGGCGCTACGCGCCACCTCCTCCACGACGGGGAGAAGAATTAGGAGAGCGCGGTGCCCCTTGTTCCTCTCCCCGTCGGGGAGAGGGTGGATCGGCCGAAGGCCGAGACGGATGAGGGGTTGTAGCCACCGAACCGCGTCAGCCCGGCAGCCCATCGCCCGGAAAGCTGCGCCCGGCATAGACCTCGAAGGTGAGCCAGCCAGCCTTGATGGCCGGATCGTCTGCCATCAGCGCCCGAGTCTCCTCGACACCGGTGGTGAAGATGCCGATCCCCGCCATGTCGGTCTCGGTGGCCAGCGGCACCACCACGACCAACTGGCCGGCGGCGCGGAGCGCGAAGTTGCGGCGGCCGTGCTCCCAGATAATGCTGCGATCGCCGTCGGCCCGGTAGTTCGGCCCCTTCTTCAGCACCAGCACGCTGTAAGGCCGGGCCTGACCCAGCATGGCCTTCATCTGGTCGTCGGTGATCTCGATCATCGCTGCGGTCCCTCGCTGCGCCGAGCTTGCCGCGCCAGCGCTCAGAGCGCCAGTGTCAGTTGCTCGGGCGGCACGGTGATCTCCCGTTCCACCGCCGCCTTCAGCAGTTCGAGGTCTTCGGGCCGACTCAAGCGATGGTCGCCATCGGGGATGAGGGTGAAGGTCACCGGGTCGGTGAGCAGGTGCTGCACCAGCCGCATGGCGTGTTCGCGCGGCACGTCGGGGTCCTTGCCGCCCTGCAGGATCGTCACCGGAGCACCGACATCGATGCCGCGTCCGAACATCAGGTGATGCTGATTGCCGTCCTCGATCAGCCTGGCGGTGTAGGGATAGGGCGCGTCGGAGTATTGCGAGGGGCGCTGCACCACGCCATCGCGCTTCAGCGCCGCCAGCTGCGCCTTGCTCATCCGCTTGGTCATCAGTTCAGCGGTCGCATCGACCGCCGGGGCGATCAGCACCAGCGCCTTCACCCGGTCGCCCTGCCCCTGCCGGCGCAACTGGCGCGCCAGCAGCAGCGCCAACCAGCCGCCGAGCGAAGAGCCGACGATCACCTGCGGCCCGGATGTCGTGGCGAAAACCGCAAGCGATTCCTCGAGCCAGCGGCTCACCGTGCCATCAAGGAAATCGCCCCCCGACAGGCCGTTGCCGGAATGATCGAGCCGGGTTACGGCGAGGCCCTTCTCGGCGCCGAACGCATCGAGGGCGCTCGCCTTGGTGCCGCCCATGTCGGAGCGGTAGCCATTGAGCCAGAAGATGCCGGGGGATTTGCCCGGCCGCCGCCGCATGGCGATCCGCCGCGCCGCGCTGCCCTCGCCCACTTCCAGATACTCAACCGCGGGTTCCACGCTTACCGACTCCCAGTGTCCGTTGCCGGCGTTTTGCCTCGCGGCAGCCTTCGCGGCAACAGTTTGTCAGCAAACCGCGACTTGCTGCTGTTTCTTGTCTGTTCCGGTGTTGACTTATGGCCGACGCAGCACGATTTTAGCCGCGATCTCCTGCCGCTCCGGTAACAATTGAAGGATCGTCTCCCATTCGTCGTCCCATGAGACCCGTCGCGCCCCAGAAAGATGGGCCGCAATCTAACGAAGATATCTCCTCCCCCGATGTCCAGCTGATCGATGGCGAAGGCGCCAACCGCGGTGTCGTGCGGACACGCGAGGCGTTGGCCGAAGCGCAGGAGCAGGGACTCGATCTCGTCATCATTTCCCCGAACTCGGTGCCGCCCGTCGCCAAGATGCTCGATCTCGGCCGCTTCAAATACGCCGCCCAGAAGAAGGCAGCCGAAGCGCGCAAGAAGCAGAAGGTGATCGAGGTCAAGGAAATCCAGCTGCGTCCGAATATCGACACGCACGATTACGAGACCAAGATGAAGGCCGTGCACCGGTTCCTCGAAGACGGGGACCGGGTGAAGGTGACGATGCGCTTCCGCGGCCGCGAAATGGCGCACCAGGAACTGGGTATGCAGTTGCTGGTCAAGGTGCAGGCGGAACTCGAGTCCAAGGCGAAGGTCGAATCCTCGCCGCGCTCGGAAGGCCGCCAGATGGTGATGGTGCTGGCGCCGAAGTAAGGCGACGGCAGCGTGAGTTGAACAAGGGCGGCCTTTGGGTCGCCCTTTGTTATTGGCGTCAGGTGCGATGTCGCCGTCTCCCTCCCCCTTGTGGGGAGGGATCAAGGGTGGGGGTGGCCACGTGCGCTGGCGTGTGGGCTTCCCCCCACCCAGCTGCACTAAGGCTTCGCCTAGCTTCGCTACCCTCCCCACAAGGGGGAGGGAAATCGAGAGATCGGCGCGCTATCCCCACCGCCCTACAACGCCAGCAAGCGCCAGCAGCAGCCAGCCGACGATCAGTCCGCCGCCGCCGAGCGGTGCGGCCATCGGGAACAATGCCCCACCAAGCAATGCGCGCGCCGCGAGGTCGCCGGCGAACAGGGCCAGCCCGACCAACAGCACCAGGCCGGCCGCCACCGCCACCCGGCTCGCGGCCATGAGACTCAACCCGATCAGCACTGGCGCGTGCAGCAGCAGGAAGTTGGCGGCGATGCCGAGATTGTCGTCCCCGGCATGGCTGGCACGCGCCGCCGCGGCGACGCCGAGCGTTCCACAGAGGCCTGCGGCGACCAGCAACACGCGGGACGCGAGGGAGGGGTTCGACATCGGATACTCCAGACTGGACCGAATCTGCCGGCGCGGCGCGCCGATGGCGAAGATTCTACTTGCACTCGGGCGCCGGAGGGAACATGTCCTCGGTGACCGTACCCACTGGTACGGAGCCCCTTGCGGCGCTCGCTTCGAACTCCTCCCGTTTCCTCCCCGGCCGTGCGTTCGATCCCTCTATCGAGCGGCCGCAGCTGTCTGGAGTTCTAAAGATGACTACCGTCGCCGCGTCGACCGGCACCGTGCCCGCCAATCCGCGTTCCCGCGTGATCCTGGCGAGCCTCGTCGGCACGACCATCGAGTTCTACGATTTCTACATCTATGCCACTGCGGCCGTGCTGGTGTTCCCGCACCTGTTCTTTCCGTCCGGCAACGAGACCACGGCGCTGCTCGCCTCGTTCGCGGTGTTCGGCGCCGCCATGGTGGCGCGGCCGCTCGGCGCGATCTTTTTCGGCCACCTGGGCGACCGGGCCGGCCGCAAGGTGACCCTGGTGGGCTCGCTCCTCACCATGGGCATCGCCACCTTTTTGATCGGCGTGCTGCCGACCTACGAAATGACCGGCTGGATCGCCACGGCGCTGCTGGTGCTGCTGCGCGTGGCGCAGGGATTTGCGCTGGGCGGTGAGTGGAGCGGTGCGGCGCTGGTCGCCACCGAGAACGCCCCCAAGGGCAAGCGCGCCATCTTCGGCACCTTCCCGCAGCTGGGCGCGCCGATCGGCTTCATCATCGCCAACGGTCTGTTCCTGATCATTGCGGCGCTGCTGCCCTCGGACGACCCGTCGCGCCCCTCGGCGGCCTTCCTCGAGTGGGGCTGGCGCATCCCGTTCCTGTTCAGCGTGGTGATGGTGGCGGTGGGCCTGTGGGTGCGGCTGAACCTCGTCGAGAGTGCCGCATTCGAGAAGGCCAAGAGCGCCGGCAAGGTGCAGAAGCTGCCGCTCGCCGCGGCGCTCAGGACGCACTGGAAGGCACTGATCCTGGGCACCTTCTATATGCTCGCGACCTATGTGCTGTTCTACCTGATGACGACGTTCTCGCTGAGTTTCGGGCGCGCTGCCCTCGATGCCGCGGTGCCCGGCCTTGGCTACAGCTACAACTCGTTCGTGCTGATGATGATCGTCGGCGTGGTGTTCTTCGGCATCTTCACCCTGCTCTCCGGCCCGTGGGCCGATCGCTGGGGCCGGCGCAAGACGCTGATCGCGGTAACGCTCGGCATCGTGGTGTTCGGCCTCAGCTGGGTGCCGTTGCTGTCGGCCGGGTTTGCCGGGGTGATGGCCTGGCTGATCCTCGGCTTTACGCTGATGGGCATGACCTTCGGCCCGATGGGCGCGCTGCTGCCCGAGCTGTTCCCGGCCAATGTGCGCTATACCGGCTCGGGCATTTCCTACAACGTCTCGTCGATCCTCGGCGCCGCCGTCGCACCGTTCATCGCGGTGGCACTGTGGAGCTTCGGCGGCGGCAGCCCGTTCTGGGTCGGCATCTATCTCAGCGCCATGGCGGTGCTGACGCTGGTCGCGCTGCTGGTCGGCAAGGAAACCAAGGACGTCGATATCGACGCTTGAGCTGCAGCACCCACCTGGTCATTCCCGTGGAAGCAGGACGTTGATGATCACAAGATGAAAGGCCGGGGATCGCTCCCCGGCCTTTGTTACTCTGCGCTGTGCCGAGGCTTACGCGGCCAGCTTCAGCCAGGTCGGAGCGATGGCAGTACCCTGGCCGAGGCCGTAGCCGAAGCGGATGTTCAGCATGCCGACCGGCTCGACCAGGCGAGCGCCATCGAGGCCGCCGACCTTTTCGACCGCAAAGCCCGAGGCCTTGACCAGCTCGGCGACGGCATCGACTGCCGCAGCGTCGTTGCCGGCGAGGAACACCGGGACGTTCTGGGTGGCGCTGACCGGCGTATCGAACAGGCTGGCGAAGATGGTGTTGTAGCCCTTCACCAGCTTGGCCGACGGGGCAGCGGCCTGCAGCTCTTCAGCCGCCGACGTGGTGTGGCCGATGGCGAGGCCGGAGAAATCCGCCTTCACCGGGTTGGAGATGTCGACGACGATCTTGCCGCCCAGCGGCAGCTTGCCGGCGAGCTCCAGCGCCGCGCCATAGGGCAAGGCGAGAACAACGATATCGGCAGCGAGCACGGCGGCCTGGTAGTCGGTGACGGTCGCCCCGACCGAGGTAGCGAACTCGGTGGCGGCAGCCGGGTTGGAGGCGCCGAGCACCAGCTGGGTCTTGCCGGCGAGACGCTTGGCGAGGCCTTTGCCCATGTTGCCGAGGCCGAGAATTGCGGTGGTGGTCATTTGGAAAGCTCCATCCTGCGATTGCGATGAGCCTTATCTACGCGCTGCCGTTCTGGTATAGAATTGCTGTCGATTGCGCTTCACTGTTGCACTGGAGTATCGAATGGCCGAGCTAACCAACCTCGAAACCTTCGTCGCGACGGTGAAATCTGGCAGCTTTGCCGGCGCGGCGCGGCTGCTCGGCATCTCGCCCGCCATGGTGGGGCGCCGGATCCAGGCGCTGGAGGAGGATCACGGCGCCCGGCTGATCGAGCGCACCACCCGGGCACAGCGGCTGACCGAATTGGGTGAGAGTTTCTTTGCCCAGGCAGAAACAGTGCTCGAGGCGGTGGCCGAGCTCGATGATCTCACCCGCACCGAACCGGGGAAACTTTCCGGCCGCATCCGGGCCACCGGCCCAGCGACACTGGGCATCCACCGGCTCGCCGCGATCGTGGCGCGGTTCTGCGAAGCCAATCCCGCCGTGACGGTGGAGCTCAGCCTCAACGATCGGCGGGCGGACCTCATCGCCGAGGGGTTCGATGTGGCTATCCGGGTCGGCGAGTTGCAGGCCTCTACGATGATTGCGCGCCGCATCGGCACCTACCGCTTCCGTTGCGTCACCTCGCCGGCCTATGCGGCCGAGGCCGGGCTGCCGGCGACGCCCGACGAACTCAGGCAGCATCGCTGCATCCTCAATCTCAACATGAGCCCGCGCAACCGCTGGCCGTTCATCGGCCCGGCTGGCGCCTCGGTGATCGCCGAGGTCGAGGGCGGACTGCAGATCGACAATGGCGAGGCGCAACTGGCGGCGGCGCTGGAAGGCGCGGGGATCGTCTACCTGCCGGTCGACCTCGTCACCGAACCGCTGCGTAGCGGACGGCTCATCGAGGTGCTGCCGCACTGGCAGCGCATGACGCTGCCGATCCACCTGGTCTATCCGTCGCGCCGGCTGGTGCCGCGCCGGTTGAGCGCCTTCTTGGAAGCCATCGCCAGCGGCCTCAAGGACACGCAAGTGTGAGCCAATACTGTTCACGCCGACCGATTAACTGTTTTCGGTAACCACCCCGGCATCCGCTTTGACCCAATACTGGCCGGACGCATGGCATTATCGTAAAATGCCAGCATGCATGTGGCAGTCAGTACCGTGTCGGCATCGGAATACCTTCGGGACATTCTCGCGCGTGAGATGGTCACACGTGAGGTCATGGCTGACCTGACGCACGTCGAGAGCAAGCTCGCGGCGTTGTGCCATGCCTGGGGCAGCCGCCACATCGTCGACGTCACGCCCGGCGGCGGTTACGAGAAGGCGATGGCCAACCGCAGCGGCATCGGCATCGATTATGTGGTGTGGATCCACGCCCAATCGGAACACCGCATCCCCGAAATCTACGAGTCGATGTTCTCGGCGTTCCGCCGGCTCGGCCTTGCCCCGCAGCGCCGCAACGTCACGCTGGCGCTGAACCTCGGAGCCATGGTGGTCGACCTGCTGCCGGCGAAGCGCCTGTCGATGATCTCGGACATCCACGAGATCTACTCGACCCGCCGCGGCGTCGCCATCACCACGAACCTGCACCAGCACGTGCTCGACAGTCACGAGGCCGGCCGGCAGGACGAGGTGCGGATCCTGAAACTCTGGCGCGACCAGAACGGACTGGATTTTCCGTCCTACTATCTCGAGCTCGCGACGCAGGCGGCACTGCGCCGGCAGCCGACCGATGCACTGGCCGACAACGTCTGGACGACGCTCGGCTTCTTCGAGCGGCTGCTGGTGCCGCGCGCCATGCTCGACCCGGCGAATGCCGCCAACATCGTTTCGGACGAGTTGACCGCGGCGCAGAAGCGCTCGATCGCGCTCGCCGCCGGCGCCGCCCGCAGCGGCCGGCCGTGGTCGGAGATCGTGCGGTAGGAATAACTGCAGCAGACGGCCACCTCCCATCCTCCCTTCACAAGGGGGAGGTGCCCGCCGGTGCGTTGGGCACAATCGAAGACACAGGCCCGGCTCTGCACCTCCCCCCTTGTGGGGGAGGCCGGGAGGGGGCCGTCTCTCTCAGTCGCCGCCGCAGCAACCCTGCCTTAAGTCACAACACGCTATGATGGCCTCTCACCTCTGAGGGAGGGGTCCGTGTTCGACCACAAGGAAACCTTGTTCCATGTCGCCAGTCAGCTGGCGCGGCGGCTGGCCAACCACCTGCGCGAGGCGCTGGAGCCGTTCGGCCTGCATCCGGCGCAGTTCACGGCGCTGAGCGAGATTGCAGAGCGCGAGGGGCTGACGCAGGCCGAGCTGGTCACCCGGCTCGAGCTCGAGCAGCCGGGCGTCGCACGCACGCTCGGTGGACTGGAAGCCGATGGCTGGATCGAGAAGGCCTCGATCGGCAAAGGCCGGGCGCAGGGGCTGTATCTCAGCCCCAAGGCCAAGAGCGTACTCCCGGCGGCCGCGACTGCCGCCGCCCGCGCCGACCGCCAGGCGCTGGCGAGTCTCAGCAAAACCGAAGCGGCGCACCTGATCGATGGCCTCAGCGAACTCGCTGCGGCCAACCGGGGTTAGCGCTCGGCCACCACTTGAGCCGCTGCCGGCTCGGCATCGGCGAAGGGCTTGGGCAGCAGCACGAACACTGCCAGCGCCAGCAACCAGATGACGCCGCGCAACTGCGCCTTGCTGACAGTGAACAGCGGGCGGTGCGCCGGCTTGGGCGCAAACAGATCAGGCATCGAACGCTTCCCTGGGCTGCGCCCTCGGTGGGGCGCTTGCCAGGGATCACGGCAGAGCGGTATTACGCGCTGATGACAGCGGCACCGCGCCCCCTTGCGTCATGTCGGCTTTCCCCCTATACACCCGCCTTCTCGACGGGCCGCCCGGCCAAAAGGCATGCCGTGGCAGTTCCGAATGCAGGCTCAACTGAGCCGCCTCTAACCAGGACAGCAAAATGCCAAAGATGAAGACTAAATCGGGCGCCAAGAAGCGCTTCAAGATGACTGCGACCGGCCGCGTCAAAGCGGGCGTTGCAGGCAAGCGGCACCGGCTGATGAGCCACGACGCCGACTACATCCGCTCGCATCGGGGGACCAAGATCCTCAAGAAGGGCGATGAGTCGTTGGTCAAGTGGTACATGCCGTATAACCGTTAAGGAGCGCCGATAGATGTCACGCGTTAAGAGAGGCGTTACCGCCCACGCCCGCCACAAGAAGGTTCTTAAGGCCGCTTCCGGTTTTTACGGTCGCCGCAAGAACACCATCCGTACTGCCAAGGCCGCCGTCGACAAGGCCGGCCAGTACGCGTACCGCGATCGCCGCGTCAAGAAGCGCAACTTCCGCGCCCTCTGGATCCAGCGCATCAACGCTGCCGTGCGCGACCACGGCCTGACCTACGGTCGATTTATCGACGGCCTCAGCAAGGCTGAGATTGCCGTCGACCGCAAGGTGCTCTCCGATCTCGCGATCACCGAGCCCGCAGCGTTCGCCGTGCTGGTTGAGCAGGCCAAGAAGGCTCTGGGGTATCTCGGCAAGATCGAGACGACCACCCACGAGCGCATTTCGGCCTAAGCGTCTAGCCCCGGAAAGTCGTCAGACTTTTCGGATCAGGCTAAGAGCCAGCAAGAATCCTCGCCTTTTCTGAGGCCCTAAGCTAAGCCTTGCGCCGCCCCGTAACCGGGGATGGCGCGGGGCTTTTTCATTTGGCCCTGAAAACACAATTCTCGGAACAGCACATGTCTCTCGACGCTCAGATCGCCACCCTTCGCGCCGAAATCGCCGCCGCTACCGTCGCCGCCGCCGATGCGGCGCAGATCGAAGCCGTGCGCGTCGGCGCTCTGGGCAAGAAGGGCTCGGTTTCAGCCCTGCTCGCCACGCTCGGCGGTATCGCGCCGGAAGAGCGCAAGGCCGCCGGGGCCGCCATCAACGGCTTGAAGACCGAGGTCACGACGCTGATCGAAGCCCGGGCCGCCGAGCTCGCCAAGGCCGCGCTCGATGCCAGGCTTGCCGCCGAGCGGGTCGACGTGACCCTGCCGGTCCGCCCCTCGCCCACCGCCGAAGGCCGCATCCACCCGGTCAGCCAGGTGATCGACGAGATCACCGCGATCTTCTCCGACATGGGTTTCTCGATCGCCGAGGGGCCCGATATCGAGACCGACTGGTACAACTTCACCGCGCTCAACTTCCCCGAGGGACACCCGGCGCGCGAGATGCACGACACCTTCTTCATGGCGCCGTCGCCCGATGGGGTGAAGCGGGTGCTCCGGACCCACACCTCGCCGGTGCAGATCCGCACCATGCTGAAGGGCAACGAAAAGCCCGCCGCGCCATACCTGACGCCGGCGATCGATCCGCCGATCCGCGTGGTGATGCCGGGCCGCACCTATCGGCACGACTCCGACCAGACGCACACGCCGATGTTCCACCAGGTCGAGGGCCTCGTCATCGACAAGAGCTCGCATATCGGCCAGTTGCGCTGGGTGCTGGAGGAGTTCCTCAAGGCATTCTTCGAGGTCGACAACGTGACGCTCAGGTTCCGGCCGAGCTTCTTCCCGTTCACCGAGCCGTCGATGGAAGTCGACGTGCAGTGCGACCGCTCAGGCGCCGAGGTGAAGATCGGCGAGGGCACGGATTGGCTGGAGATCCTCGGCTGCGGCATGGTGCATCCGAACGTGCTGCGCAATTGCGGGCTCGACCCCGATGTCTACCAGGGCTTCGCCTGGGGCATGGGGATCGATCGCATCGCCATGCTGAAGTACGGCATGAATGACCTGCGAGCCTTTTTCGACGCCGACAAGCGCTGGCTCGATCACTACGGCTTCCGCCCGCTCGACCTGCCGACGCTGTTCGGGGGGCTGAGCAGCTGATGCGACTGCTGCTCGCCCTCGCCGCGCTGACGTTCATCTCCCCGGCGCTGGCCGAGGAGATGGTCGCCTGCACGCCGGAGCACTACTACAACTCGAGCGAGACCCCGCCGCTGATCATTACAATCGACGCGGCACGCGGTGCCGGGTCGCGGGTGACGCGCATCGACCTCGAGAGCGGCGCCTATCGCGAGCATTTCATCGGCTCGGACAATGATACGATCGAGGCCGGCAGCCTCAAGGTGGTCAATCCGGGCTCGCTGCGCGAGCGCATCGATTTCGTGGCGCTCGATACGAGCACCGGATTCCTCGTCCGCATCAGCCTGATCGACCAGGACATGCCGTTCGTCCGCGTCGACACCGGAGGCACGGTGGCCTCGGGCCATTGCACCTATGTGAGCGAGGCGCCGCGATGAGCCTCAAGCCCGAGTACGCCGATGCCGTCCGCTTCTCGTTCGGCGACTGCCCGGCGCTGGCCGATGAGTTGCTGGCACTGGTGCTCGCCGGCGCCAAGACGGCAACCTGTGGCGCGGTGCGTGACTACGGCCCGGGCAAGGAAGCCATGCCGGAGGTTGGACGGCGCGACGTGGTGCTCGATGGCGCCGGCAGGCCCGCCGCAGTGATCGAGACGATCTCACTCGAGGTCCGTCGTTTCGCCGACGTGCCCGAAGCCTTCGCGCTCTGCGAAGGCGAGGGTGACTTCGCCGCCTGGCGAGCCGGCCATGTGGCCTATTTCGAGCGCAATGGCGGCTGGTCGGAGCACCTCGAACTGGTCTGCGAGCGCTTCAAGCTGGTCGAGGTGCTGCCCCGATGAGCCTGCAGCCACCGATCGCGCCGGGACAATCCGAGCTCTGCACCTTTGTCGTCACCGACATCGAGTCCGATGGGCACAACCCCTTGGAAAGCTCGATGCTGAGCTTTGCCTCGGTGGCGGTCGATATCTCGGGAAAGGTGCTGAGCGAGTTCGAGGCGGTGCTGACGCCCCGCCCCGATCGCCAGCCCGATCCCAACACCATGGCGTGGTGGCAGACGCAGCCTGAGGCTTGGAAGCACGCCACCGCGAACCCGGAAAACCCGGCGACGGTGATGCCACGCTACGCCGACTGGGTGGAGAGCCTGCCCGGCTTTCGGGTGTTCGCGGCGGCGCCGATGATCTTCGATGGGTTGTGGATGGACCACTACCTGTCGGTGTTCGCCGGCACCCGCGTGCTGGGCGGACCTTACAAGAGCCGGCAGATCTTCCGCGGCGGCGGCGTCTGCCTCTACACCATGGCCGGCACGCTGCGCGGCGCCGAGTATACCAAGTGGGGCATGCAGCGCGTGCCACCGGCCTGGTACGGCCATATCGAACACACCCACCGCGCCATCGACGACGCGCGTGGTTTTGCCAACGTCCTTGCCAAACTCTTCGAGATCAGCGGGCAGCTGCCCAGGATCGAAGCGACCGAAAGCATCTACAAATGAAGTTCACTCTCGACTGGCTGAAAGAACACCTCGACACCACCGCCTCGGCCGAGGAGATCGGCAAGGCGCTGACCATGATCGGGCTCGAGGTCGAAGAGATCGTCGATACCGCCGAAAAGCTCCGGCCGTTCGTCGTTGCCCATGTGGTCGAGGCGCGGCCGCATCCGAACTCGGACCACCTCAATCTCTGCAAGGTCGACGCCGGTACCGGCACGCTGATCGACGTGGTGTGCGGCGCGCCGAACGCGCGCACCGGCATGAAGTCGGTATTCGCCTTCCCCGACACCTACATCCCGGGCAAGGATTTCACCCTGAAGGCCGGTGTGGTGATCCGCGGCGAGCCGTCGAACGGCATGCTGTGCTCGGCGGCCGAGCTCGAGCTCAGTAACGACCATGACGGCATCATCGAGCTGCCGGCCGATGCACCTGTCGGCGTGGCCTATGTCGATTACGCCAGGCTCGGCAGCACGCTGGTCGACATCTCGATCACCCCCAACCGTGGTGACGCCACCGGCGTCTACGGCGTGGCACGCGACCTTGCGGCGTTCGGCGCCGGCACGCTGAAAGCCACCGACATGTCGCCGGTGCCGTCGCAGGGCCCGAGCCCGATCCCGCCGCTGCCGCATCAGTTCGCGGCGGGCGAACCCAAGGCGATCCGCAAATTTGCCGGGCGCTACTTCAAGGGCATCAAGAACGGCCCGTCGCCCGACTGGCTGCAGCAGCGGTTGCGCGCCGTCGGGCTGCGGCCGATCAACGCCGTGGTCGATATCACCAACCTGGTGTCGCTGGGCTGGGGCCGGCCGCTGCACGCCTATGACGCCGACAAGATCGTCGGGCAGGCCGTGCTGCGGAATGCAAAACAGGGCGAAGAGTTCGACGCGCTCGACAACAAGCTCTATGCGCTCGACGAGACCATGACGGTGATCGCCGACGATTCCGGCCCGCTCTGCCTCGGCGGCGTGATGGGCGGCATCCGCTCGGGCACCACCGACGCGACGGTCAACGTGCTGATGGAATGCGCCAGCTGGGACCCCGATCTCATCGCGCAGACCGGCCGCAAGACCGGCATTGTCTCAGACGCCCGCTACCGGCTGGAGCGCTCGGTCGATCCGGCACTGACTGAACCCGGCCTCGAACTCGCCACCCGGCTGATGCTGGAGCTGGTGGGCGGCGAAGCGATGGAACCGGTGATCTCGGGCGAAGACGTGTTTCCCAACACGGTGATCGAATTCCCGCTCAGCGAAGTCGAGCGTCTCACCGGGCTCGAGACCTCGGCCAGCGAGATCGAAGCCATCCTCGGCCGCCTCGGCTTCAGGCTCGAAGGCGCCGGGCTCACCCGCAAGGTGCATGTCCCGTCATGGCGGCCCGATGTCACCATGAAAGCCGACCTCGCCGAAGAGGTGATGCGCATGGTCGGGGTCGACAACGTGCCGGTCGATCCGCTGCCGCGCCTCAACCACGTGGCGCCACGCATGCTGACGGTGCTGCAGAACCGCCGCCGCCTCGCCCGCCGGACGCTGGCGGCGCGCGGGCTCGACGAGGCGGTGACCTGGTCGTTCATCCCGGAAGCCGAAGCCAAACGCTTCGGTGGCGGCGTGGCCGAACTGAAGCTCGCCAACCCGATCGCCTCCGAACTCACCGACATGCGGCCTTCGCTGCTGCCGGGGCTGCTCGGCGCAGCACAGCGCAACACCAATCGCGGCCTCAGCGAGCTGAAACTGTTCGAGGTCGGCCAGGTGTTCCACTCGGTACAGCCGGAGGGGCAGCGCACCTATGCCTCGGGCATCCGGCTGGGCGGTTCGCGCCACTGGCAATCGGCGAACGGCAAGGTTTCGGTGTTCGACGCCAAGTCCGATATCGCCGCGCTGCTCGACGCCATGGGGCATGACATCGACAAACTGCAGCTGGTGGCTGAGCCCGCTTCGTGGAGCCATCCGGGGCGCGGCGGCCGCATCCAGCTCGGCCCCAAGCTGACGATCGGCTGGTTCGGGGAAATTCATCCGAGCGAGCTCGAGGCATTCGACCTTACCGGCCCGGTGGCGGCGTTCGAGCTCGATCTCGATGCGATCCCCGAGCCGCGGAAGAAGCCGACCCGCTCGAAGCCGGCGCTGAAGCTCAGCGACCTGATGCCCCTGAGCCGCGACTTCGCTTTCCTGGTCGACCGCGCGGTGCCGGCGGCGACGATCCTGCGTGCCGCAAAGAACGCCGACAAAACGCTGATCACGGAAGTGTCGGTGTTCGACGTGTTCGAAGGCAAGGGAATCGCCGAGGACAAGAAGTCGGTCGGCATCGCGGTGACGCTGCAGCCCAGCGACAAGACGCTGACCGACGACGAGATCGAGAAGGTCGCGGCCAATGTCGTCGCGGCAGTGAGCAAGGCGACCGGCGGCGTGCTCAGGACCTGACGGAGCGCATATGCGGATTGGCGACAAGGCCGAGGCGGTTACCCGGGCGGCGCCCGACAGCCTAGCTATTGCTGAGCTGCCGCTGGCCCCGGCGACGCCTCGCTTTGAGACGCTGTTGCGGCGCGCGGTGCTGGTCACCGCGATCGGGCTGTCGTCTATTCTGGGCTATCTCACCGCGCACGCGCTGTTCTTCCTGTTCGGCGCGGTGTTCGTCTACTTCATCGTGATGCAACGGGCGGTCCGCCTCCGCTTCGAGCTGCCGGGCAAGCTGTTCATTGCCGCTTTCACCCTGCTGTTTGTCAGCGCCGTTGCGACGGCGAAGCAACCAGGTGACCTGGTGCTGGTGCTGGGCTTTTCCACCATGCTGCTCTATGCGCCGCTGGCGACACTGTTCCGACGTGCCGCTGCGGTCAGCAACTCTCGTAAGGTTGCCGATTTCGCGCTGTTCGGGACTGCTGCCGGGATGCTGATCGCGGTGTTCTACACATATGTGCTCGGCAACGAACGCGCCGGCCTCGGTTCGGCGATCACCGATCCGATCCGGCTCTCCAACACCGCGCTGATCATCGGGTTTTTCGCCATGATCGGCGCCGCGGGTTCGTCCGGTCGACAACGTTTCATCTACCTCTTGGGCCCGCTGATGGCGCTGGTGGTAATCTTCGCGTCCGGCTCGCGTGCAGCGATGGTCGCCTTCCCGATCCTGCTCTTCGTCGCGGCGGTGCTGCTGGTGGAGCACAAGGTCAAGGCGCTGGCGATCAGCCTGATGCTGCTTGTCGGCTTCGGCATCGTGGCCTATTTCGCCGACCTGGCGGGCGCCCGCTCATCGTCCGCGATGATCGATGCGCTGTCGACGCTGGCGGGCGGCGACGACCCGGCCGATCTCGGCACGGCTATTCGCTTCATCCTCTATCGCGCCGGAATCGCTGCCTTTGGCGATGCGCCGATCTTCGGGCATGGCTGGGGCCAGTTGATGCAATCGATTGTGCCGCATCTGTCGCCCGAGAACCTGGTACATGCCCGCCTGCCGCACCTGCACGACGACGCACTGAACTTTGCCGTGGCCGCCGGGACGCTCGGCCTTGCCACCTATGTGCTGCTGCTGGTGCTACCGATCGTGTCGTGCATGTTCTCGCCGCGCGACAGCCAGTACCGAACACGCCTATATGGCTGCAGCCTGCTGGCGGTAGGGTATTTCGTGCTCGGGTTGCCCGACACGATGCTGAGCTTTCCCATGCACAACGCCCTCTACGTCGTGCTGACGGCAATGCTGCTCAACTACTGCCGCGACGAGCCGGCGTGAGAGAAAGCCGATAGAGCCGGCCCCTCCAGGCCTCCCCCATGAAGGGGGAGGTGAAGAGCCGAGCTTGTGGCACCGTCGGCCTGACGCACCGGAGGGGCGCCTGCCCCTTCATGTGGGAGGATGGGAGGGTCCGGCTGTCTCAGTACGCCACTCAGCGTCCCGGCCGGCTGTCGATCAGGCCGCCTTTCGCAGCGGCGTCGATGGCGGCGATTTCCTCGGCCGTGAGCTCGAGGTTGTCGAGCACGCCGAGGCAATCCTTGAGTTGCTCGAGGGTACGAATGCCGATCAGCGCCGAGGTGACCTGCTTTTTCCGCAGCACCCAGGCGAGGGCCAGCTGTACCATGGTTTGCTTCCGCGCCCGGGCGATCTCGCCGAGCTTGTCGACCGCCTCGAGAATGCGCGGCTCGAGCCGGTTGGCCGACAGCGAGTAGTTCTCCGAAGCACGGGTGCCCGAGAGATCACCCTTCAGGCTGTTGTACTTGCCAGAGAGGATCCCCTGCTGCAGCGGCGAGAAGGCGATGATGCCGACCCCCAGCTCGTCGCAGGCGGCCATGGTGCCGTCTTCCTCGATCCAGCGGTTGAGGATCGAGTAGTTCGGCTGATGGATCAGGCAGGGCACGCCCATATCCTTCAAAATCCGTACCGCCTCGCGGGTCTGCTGTTCGGGATACATCGAGATACCGACATAGAGCGCCTTGCCCTGCCGGTGCAGTTGCGCCAGCGCCCCCATCGTCTCCTCGAGCGGGGTCTCGGAGTCGTAGCGGTGCGAGTAGAAGATATCGAAATACTCAAGGCCCATGCGCTTGAGGCTCTGATCGGCCGAGGCGAGGATGTACTTGCGCGAGCCGCGGTCGCCATAGGGGCCTTCCCACATGGTCCAGCCAGCCTTGGACGAGATGATCATCTCGTCGCGATAGGGGCGGAAATCGCGCGCCAGGACGTCACCGAACAGCTCTTCGGCAGCGCCCGGCGGGGGGCCGTAATTGTTGGCGAGATCGAAATGGGTGACGCCCTTGTCGAAGGCGTAGCTCAGCATCTCGAAGGCGCTGGGATAGTCGCGCGTGCCGCCGAAATTCTGCCACAGCCCCAGGCTGATCACCGGCAGCTTTAGCCCCGAGCGCCCGGTGTACCGATACTGCATGCCGCCGCCATAGCGAGCGTCGCTGGCCCGATAGGTCATTCCATTCTCCCGAAAAGCTGTCCGATTTGCCCGTTACGGTTGGCGGATGCTACACCCGCCCGCAATGATCGAGCTTGAAGAAACCGCCGCCAATCTGTCCGAACGCCTGAACCGTTTCAAGGTGCTGGCGCTCTACAAGTTTGCGGATTTCAAAGATTGTGCGGCACTGAAGCCGGAGCTGGCACTGTTCTGCTGCGCCCGCGGCATCCGCGGCACCTTCATACTGGCGCCCGAGGGCATCAATGGCACGGTCGCCGGTGCGCCCGCAGCGATCGACGAACTGATGGCGTGGTTCGAGACGGCGCCGCTCTGGGCGGGCCGGTTGGCTGGCGCCGAAGCCAAGTTCTCCGCCGCGGTCGAGATGCCGTTCCTCCGGATGAAAGTGCGGCTCAAACCCGAGATCGTGACGCTGCGCGCCCCCGAGGCCGACCCCAGCAAACTGGTCGGCAGTTATGTCGAAGCGCGCGACTGGAACCGGCTGATCAGCCGCAACGACGTGACGCTGATCGACACCCGCAACGACTACGAGGTGAAACTCGGCACGTTCAGCAATGCCCGCGATCCGGCGACGCAGAGCTTTACCGAGTTCAAGGATTACGTGGCCAGGCTTGACCCGGCCCAGCATCCGAAGGTGGCGATGTTCTGCACCGGCGGCATCCGCTGCGAGAAGGCCTCGGCCTATATGCTCTCACAGGGGTTCAAGGAGGTGTTCCACCTCAAGGGCGGCATTCTCAAATATCTCGAGACGGTGCCGGAAGCCGAAAGCCGCTTCAACGGCGAGTGCTTCGTGTTCGACGAACGGGTGTCGGTGGTGCACGGGTTGGCGGAGGGCGAAGCGGTGCTGTGCCGAGGCTGCCGCAATCCGATGTTGCCGGAGGAGGCTGTGGGATCGCTGTGCGCGAGTTGCGCCGAGGCGGCGCCGGCCGGGGCTGGCGAGCGCGAACGGCAGATGGAACTGGCACGGGCGCGCGGCGAGGCGCATCTGGGCGATGACGCGGCGGCGGCAGCAGCGCGGAACAAGGCGACCAAGCTGGCGCGGCGGGCAGCATCGCTGAAGGCCCCCTCATCCGGATCGCTGCGCGATCCGACCTCTCCCCCCAGGGAGAGGTGACCGAGGGGCGCGATCGCGCCGGGTGATGGGGCCTTTGGTCGCCCGAGCACATTGGTCAGCTATGCTGACATATTTTGGTTGACTTTCTCTGGTGGCCGTTATCAGCATGTCCAATGCAAAGGCCTCATCCGAGGCCCAACGGTGCAACCTCGATAAGCGTCGCCTATCATGGACCTCGACCAGATCAGAACCTTCGACCGGATCGCGCAGGATCTGAGCTTCACCAAAGCAGCGGCCAAGCTCAACGTCACGCAGGCGACGGTGTCGATGCGGATGCGGGCACTCGAGGATTTGTTAGGTGTGCCGCTGTTCCATCGCGGCCGCAATATCGCGCTCACCGACCAGGGCATGACCTTCCTGCCCTATGCGCGCCGTATCCTGCAGGCGGCGCAGGAGGCGAAGGAAGCACTGCGCCGGGTGGAGCGCGGCCGCGTTTCCATCGGTTCGCTGCGCAGCCTCGTCTCGCCGCTGGTCACCGAGTCGCTGCTGCGCTTCCAGCAGAAATACCCCTCGGTCGATGTGGTGATCCACGAGGGGCGGCAGAGCCAGATCGCCGCCATGCTGCGCGAGCGCGATATCGAGCTCGGCATTCTCTGCTGGCCCAACCTCGATCCGTTGGTCACCGACCTAGTGCCACTGCTGGTGCTGCGCGAGCGAGTACCGATGGTGACGACGCCGCAGATCGCCGCCGAGCTGGGGCTCGAGCCCAGGATCGAAGATGTCCTCAGGCGCGTGCCGCGACTGATCTCGATCAACTGGTGGCAGGTCTACCCCGACGCGGCGCTGGCGCTGTTCCGCCGGGCGCCGGTGTCGGTAGAGCTCCCTACCGGCCCGGCCCGCCGCATCGCCATCCGCGGTGAAGGGGTTGGCTTCTTCGTCTACTCAGCCGTGGCTGACGACATCGCCGCCGGCCGCCTCACCGAGATCACTCCGGTGGACGTCGATCCGGTGCACCGCGACATCGCCATGGTGGTGCGCAACGCCGCGGTGCTGGATCGCGAGATGCTGCGCGATTTCGCCATCGAGATCGCCGAGGAGTGCAGGAAGAACGGCACCATCCTCGAGACCACACTGCTGCCGCCGACGGCGGCGAACGCGGCTTAGTGCGGCACAGCGGACAGGCGGCCAGTTCAGCGCGCTTGGCGGCCCCTCACCCCGCAGATAAGGCCTTCGGCCTCATCTGCCGCCCTCTCCCCGGAGGGGCGAGGGGGCTTCGTGGCACGGCCGGTGCAAAGTGCGTCCCCCTCTCCTCTCCTAGGGGAGCGCAATAGCGCCCGGGGGAGAGGGTCAGGGCGAGGGGCGCCAAGCGCGCCGTTGGCGGTCGGATCGCGCTTGCACCCACCGCCCGGCTCGGCTCTAGTCCGCCGCATGAGCCAGCCGCGCGACCTGCAGCACGAATTCTACGACATGCTGATGGAGAGCCAATACTGGCTCCCCGAGACGATGCTGAACTACCAGCGCAGCCAGCTGACGCAGCTGCTGCGGCACGCCCGCGCCAATGTGCCGTTCTACGAGAAGCGGCTCGACCCGGTGTTCACCGCGAGCGGCGATATCGATTGGGACCGGTGGAGCGAGATTCCGATCGTCAGGCGGTCGGACATGGTGGAGCATCGCGATGCTATGCAGGCTCGCCTGCTTCCGAGAGGGCACGGGCCCGTCGGGGTCATCGAGACCTCGGGGTCTACTGGTTTGCCGATCAAGATCACCATCAGCACCATTGCGACCTACTCGGCCGCCGCGCTCCGCTGGCGCGGTCATCGGTGGCAGAATCTCGACTGGTCGAAGACAACGCTGTCTCGGCTGGGTGACGGCGAGCACGCATCGGCCTGGCCGGAGGGAGAGGATCGGGGGCCATGGGGACCGCCGGGCAGCTCAGGAACCCTGTGGTCCATCAGCCGCTTGTTCGAGACGCCAGATGTCGTGCGCTTCTACAAGCAGTTTGGCGCGAGTTACCTCAACGCTGGGCCTAACATGGCCCATATCAACGCCGTCGACGCACAGCGGCTGGGCCTGGATCTGCGGATCGAGGCGATCCTCGTACAGGGCAATGTCGTCAGGCAAGCCGATCGCGACATCTGTCGCGAGGTGTTCGGCGCCCGCATGGTGGAAATCTACAGTGCGAAGGAAGGAGGACCTATCGCCAACCCATGCCCGCACGACCGACTGCACATCAACGCCGAAGGTTGCCTCGTCGAGATTCTCGATGCTGACGGACGCCCCTGCGCGGTCGGAGAGACTGGTCGCGTCATCGTCACGCCCTTCTACCAGACAGCCCAGCCGCTGATCCGGTACGAGCAGGGCGACTGGGCGACAGCAGGACCGCCATGTCCCTGCGGCCGCCACCACCCGGTGATCGACTCAATTCGAGGGCGCAGCATCGCCATCTTCCAGCATCCGGATGGCCGTTCGGTCGCCAACCTGATGCCAGATGAGACAAGCACTTTACTGGCATGTCGGTACTGGCAGTTGGCACAGACAGGCGCCAACTCATACGAGCTGCGCTACGTCCCCGCCGACACGGGGTTGAGCGACGAGACCGCCGTGCGTGCGTTATTTCACCAGACGTACTTTGCCGACGCGAACCTTACTTTCGTGAGGTCCGCGTCCATCCCACTGAGCAGCGGCGGCAAACTCGTCGAATATGTCAGTGAATGGCAACCCCGTCGCTAGTTGACGATCGGTTCGCAGTCCCACACGCCCTCGTCCACCTGCCGATACTCCCAGCCGGGCTCACACAGCTCATCGTCCGGCTCCGCCGTGAGCAAATCCCCCGCGGCACTGAACAGGTCCAGCGCGCGGTTCGGCGGATCGTCCTGGCGGTGGCGGTCGATCAGGCTCTTGTCGGGTTCGCCGCCGAAGTAGCCCTTGATGCCGACCTTGGCGCTCCAGGCGCCGGTGTCGTAGGCGCGGACTTCGCCGATGCCCGACAGCGGGAAGCCGAGACCGCTGAACTGGTATTCGGTGGCGAGTTTCAGCGACTCACGGCCGAGGATCGAGGCGCCGCCGAGGCTGAGGCGCCAATCGTCGGTGGGATACCAGGCGATATCGCCGATGGCGAAGATGCCGCTCTCGTCGGGCATCAGGACGTCGTCATAGTCGAGCGCCGCCCAGCCGGCCCAGCCTTCGAGGCTGATCCGGTCGAGATAGAGTTCCGCCTCGGGACCGACGGCGGCGAGCCGCACGCCATCGGCGACGACCACGCCGGCGGTGACGCCGAGCAGGTAGGAGGACGGGTCGCGGGTGAAGGCATGCAGCGCCCCGCCGAAGGCCCAGGTGTCGTCGATGTTGCCGATCGAGACGTCGCCCTGCACGCCGAAGCGCTCGCCGATCGGCACCGAGAGAGAGCCGGCGGCGCGGAAGGTGGCGCTTTCAGGATCGGTGATGCCGCCGAAATCGATCTCGAGCTTGCCGTTGATGCCCGACACCGCGGGCAGCACCAGATCGACATACTGATCGGCAATTGGTTCCGGCGACAGGATCAGATCCGCGGCAGTTGCCGCATAGCCGAACGGAATCGAAAACACGCTGGCCAGCAGCGCTGCTTTAGTCACACGTAAAACTGACATGGTCCGCCCTCAACAACTGGGCGAAAGACTTGCACCGCAACAGAAATCTGACAAGGCGGCTGTCCTGTTTACTGAGAGATTTGAACAGCGGCGTTGCCGAATTGCTGCAGCGCAGCAACGTCATAGCAGCCTATCCAAGGCCCTGCCGGGCGGCTAAAACGGGCGCGTTGCAAGGGATTCCACATGGCCGAGCGGAGCTTCGATTTCATCATCTGCGGCGGCGGCTCGGCGGCCTCGGTGGCGGCGATGCGGCTGGTCAGGGAATTCGGCTATTCGGTGCTGATCATCGAGCGCGGGCCGCGTTCGACCAACCGGATCATGGCGATGCCCGCCGGCTACATGAAGTACCTGGCGCAGGACACCTTCCTCGAAATGCACAAGACGGTGCCGCAGCCGCAACTGGGCGGTCGGGCCCCGATCGTGCCGGTGGCGAAGGCGCTCGGCGGGGGCAGCGCCGTCAACGCCATGGTCTACATGCGCGGCCAGCAGGAAGATTATGACGGCTGGGCCGCCGGGCTCGGCAACACCGAGGAGTGGAGCTATGCGGATATGCTCGGGCATTTCCGTGGGCTCGAGCGCAACACCCGCTTCAACGACCAGTATCACGGCATCGCCGGGAACCTCCGCGTCTCCGACCCCGGGCATATCTCGGACACCACCGAGGATTTTCTACTTGCGGCGCAGGGGCTGGGGCATCGCTACAACCCGGATTTCAACGGCGAGCGGCAGAACGGGGTGGGCATCATGCAGCACACCTACGGACAATGGGGCCGCTACAAGGAGCGCTCGGACGGCAAGAAGGCCTTCCTCGATCCGCTGCGGCGCGACCGGCGGCTGACCATCGTCACCGAGGCGCGGGTCGACCGGATCATCATCGAGAACGGCCGCGCCGTCGGTGTCGCCTACACCCGCGACGGTGACCCGCACGAGGCGCGGGCGGAACGCGAAGTGCTGGTCGGCGCCGGCACCTACAATTCGGCCAAGCTCCTGATGCTGAGCGGCATCGGGCCGGCCGACCATCTCGACGATTTCCAGATTCCGGTGCTGGCCGACCTGCCTGGAGTCGGCTCGAACCTGCAGGATCACCACGAAGTCCCGGTCATTGCCACCACCAAGGGCAAGTCGGGCTATTTCGGCCAGGACAAGGGCTGGCCGATGCTGCGCAATGGGTTGCAGTACCTGCTGTTCAACTCCGGCCCGGTGACCACCACCGGCATCGAATCCTGCCTGTTCTACGACCCCGACGGCGGCGACCGGCCGACCATCCAGCTCTATTGCGCGCCGATCGTCTACCAGGACCGCGACGTGTCGAAGGCCAAGCCCACCTGGGGCGTCACGTTTACCTCGTGCCTGCTGCGGCCAAAGGCACGCGGCACGGTGCGGCTGCGCTCGGCCGATCCGGCGGCGCAACCGCTGGTCGACTGCAACTTCTTCGGCGACCCCGAGGACCTGCGGCTGACCCTCGCCTCGATGCGGCACGCTCGCCGGCTGCTGGAGACCGAGCCATTCCTCAGTAAGATCAAGGAAGAGATCCTGCCGGGTAAGGACGTGACCGATCTCGCCGGCATGACCCGCTTCGCGCAGGAGACGGTGAAGACCAACTACCACCCCTCGGGTTCGCTGAAGATGGGGCGCGACGATGACCCGATGGCGGTGGTCGATGCGCGGCTTCGGGTGCGCGGCATCGAGGGGCTGCGGGTGATCGACTGCTCGATCATTCCGGCCATTCCGTCGGCCAATACCAATGCCGCGGCGATGGCGATCGGTTCGAAGGCGGCGACACTGATTGCAGGGGATCATCGATGATCGAGACGGTCGAACTGCCCGAAATGCTCGCCATCGGTGTGCTGGTCGAGGCGCACTGGAACGACTTGCCCAAGGCGGTGCCCGCCGCCTGGACCCGGCTGTTCGAGACCGATACCGGCGCCACCTCGTTCCTCGAGGTGTCGATTTCACGCGACAACGGCATCTATCGGGAACTGGTGGGCTATCTCGCAGCGAAGAAGACCGAGGTGCCCGAAGGCATGACGCGGATCGTCATTCCGGCGCAGCGCTACCTCCGGCTCCACCATGACGGGCCGCTGGCCGAGATCGCCGACGGATTTGCAAAACTCTATGCGCATGCCGCGGTGGCGGGGTTGCAGGCCACCGACTACAAGCTCGATTTCGGCTACCTGCCCGGTTTGCCGGCGGGGCGGCACGAGTTGCATGTGGCGCTCGAGCCGGAGACGTTGCGCCTCGGCTAACGGATGTTCAGCGCGGGTTCAGCGCCGATAGGACAGTTGCCGACCACCTGAATGAGGGATTCCGGCCATGTACCAGCCACCAGCCTTCCGTGAGACCGATCTAGAAACGCAGCAGGCGTTCATCGCCGCGCATCCGCTGGGGCTGCTGATCTCCTCGGGCGAGGGGCTGTTGGCCAACCCGATCCCGTTCCTGCTTTACCGCGAGGAAGGTTCGCTGGGGACGCTGCGCTGCCACATGTCGCGCGCCAACCCGCAGTGGAAGGCGTTGCTCGCAGCGCCCGAGGTGCTGGTGGTGTTCCAGGGCACCGAGCACTACATCACGCCCAGCTGGTATCCGCAGAAGGCGGTCGACGGCAAAGTCGTGCCGACCTGGAATTATGCCATCGTGCAGACGCGTGGCGCCGCCCGGATCATCGACGATGCCGCCTGGCTGCATGCCAATGTCTCGGCGCTGACCAACCAGCACGAGGGCAGCCGGCAGAAGCCGTGGGCGGTGAGCGACGCGCCGGACGCCTTCATCGCCGGCCAGCTCAAGGGCATTGTCGGCATCGAAATCGAGGTCACTCGCATCGATGCCAAGTTCAAGGCGAGCCAGAACCGTCCGGAGCTCGACCGGGTCGGCGTCGCACACGGGCTGGCGTCGGAGAGCGATGCCGAGGCGCCGGCAATGCGCGAGCTGGTGAAGGCCCGCGGCGGCATCTAGCCGCCCTTGCGGATCACCGTTCCGAGTTCCATCTAGGGCGGTCCGCAACGTGAGCCCTGCCCCATGAGCCTTCCCGCGCGCCGTCGGGCGCTGATGCTGGTCAATCCCAATGCCCGGCGCGGTACCGAGTCGCTCGAGCCGGTCGTCGCCCGGCTGGAAGCCGGCGGCATCGACGTGGCGATCGAGCGGTTCAGCTCACCCGGGGAAGTGGCGGCAGATATCGTCAGGCGCCGACATGAGGCCGATATGGCCATCGTCTGTGGCGGCGATGGTACGATCAATGCGGCAGCCAATGGCGTGGTCGCGGCCGGGCTGCCGATGGGCATCCTGCCGATGGGCACCGCCAATGACCTGGCCCGCACCCTCGAAATCCCGACGCAACTCGAACTCGCCGCCGACATCATCATCGCCGGCAACCAGCGCCGGGTCGATCTCGGCGACGTCAACGGCCACCCGTTCTTCAATGTGGCGACCATCGGGCTCGGCGCCGACCTCGCCATGGGGCTGACGGCGGAAACCAAGCGCCGCTGGGGCCGGCTCGGCTATGCCATCGGCGCGCTCAAGGTGCTGATGCAGGCCCGGCCGTTCAGCGCCACCATCATCAACCGCGAGGGCACATCGCAGGTCAAAACCTACCAGATCGCCGTCGGCAATGGCCGGCACTATGGCGGCGGCACGGTGATCGAGCAGGATGCCAGCATCGAGGACGGCACGCTCGACCTCTACAGCCTCGAGATCGACAATGTCTGGAAGCTGGCGCTGATGCTGCGCGCCTTCCGCACCGGCACGCACGGCGCCTGGGAAGAAGTGCGCACCGCCCGCTGCACCGAGTTCGACATCCGTACGCGGAAGCCGCGCCCCGTGAACCTCGACGGCGACATCGTCACCCAGACCCCGGCGCATTTCCGCATCCGGCCGGGCGCCATCACAGTGTTCGCGCCGGTGGTGAAGTAAACACTCGCAGCTTGCCACCCGTGTCGCGGGCGGGAGAGGTGCGCCGACCGCGAGAGCCGTGAGCAGTTCCGCCTCACGGCGCTCGGTGCTAGGCTCAGCCGGCCGGCGGTTCGACCCCGGCGCTGATGACTGGAGGCCGCCTATGCAAGGTATCCGCCACGAAAACGTCGATCACGGACTAGAGACCCAGCACGAACTGCATCTGCTGCCATGGCCATTCCTGGTCGGGCTGTTTGCCGTGCTGGTGTTCGTGGTGTTCTTCGTCGTCGCCAACTAGCGCGACCGACATAGCCGGCGGCCCGGGATGAGAGGCTGCCGCTCAATCGGAAAAGCGCCCCAGCTCGAGCGGCGTGGGTTTCGTTGGACATTTGGCTCAGAAGGCCCCTGCTTCAGGCGCTGCCGATCAGTATCCCCGCGGCGAACACCAATGCCCCGCCGACCACCACCTGCAAGGCGGCTCGCCAGAACGGGGTCTGCATGTAGCGGTTCTGGATGTAGGCGATGGCCCACAGTTCGATCAGCACCACCAGCGCCGCGACCCCGGTAGCGGTCCAGAAATGCGGAATCAGGAAGGGCAGCGCGTGCCCGAGGCCGCCCAGCGTGGTCATGGCGCCGGTGACTACGCCGCGGATCAGCGGCGAACCGCGGCCGGTGAGCCTGCCGTCATCGGCGGCCGCCTCGGTGAATCCCATGGAGATGCCGGCGCCCACCGCCGCGGCAAGGCCGACAAGGAATGTCGACCAGGTGTTGCCGGTGGCGAAGGCGGCGGCGAACACCGGCGCCAGGGTCGAGACCGAGCCATCCATCAGCCCGGCGAGCCCGGGCTGCACATAGGTCAACAGGAACTGCCGGTGCTCCTCGCTCTTTTCCGCCGCCCGTTCCTCGGTGCCGAGCGCCTGCTCCTCGAGCTTGCCGGCGAGGTTGGCGTGCTCGCGTTCCTCCACGGCAAGATCGCCGAGCAGCTTTCGCACCTCGACATCGGTGCTGCGACCGGCCGCTTCGGTGTAGAAGCTTGAGGCCGCGGCCTCCATTTCGAAGGCCATCTGGCGCACTGTCTCGAGGCTCATGGTTTCCATCAGCCAGACGGGTTTGCGCTCCATGAAGCCGCGCACATGCTCGCGGCGGATCGGCACCAGGCGCGAGCCAAACTTTGCGACATAGAGGTCGAGCAGTCGGCGGCGATGCCCGTCCTCCTCGACTGCCATGCCCTCGAACACTTTTGCCGTCGCCGGATAGCGCGAGGCGAAACGCTCGGCGATCTCGGCGTAGATCGCGCCGTCCTCCTCTTCGGCGGCAACCGCCAGCGACAGGATCTCGCGTTCGTCGAGGGAGATGAAATCCCGCCGGTGCGGGTGAAGAAGTCGTGCAAACATAGCGCTCTAGCCATTCAGTTTAGAATTATTCTAAACACCTGCAGCGACTCCGGCAACCCCCGGTCATGCCTTTCGCTGATATCGAGCAAAGGCCGAACCTTGCTCGCGTGCGCTTAGGCTCGCGCCGCCGGAACGCACGCGGCGGATTCCCGGCCAAAATCGATAATCGGAGGAAAACCCATGTTTTTGCGATTGAGCCTCGCCTTCGGCCTCGTTGCCGCCACCACGTTCGGCGCCGCGGCGCAAAGCGCCACCGAGAGCTGGCGGCTGGGTGGGCTGAAGATGCCGGAATCGGTGATCTTCGACACGGCCAATAACCGGCTGATCGTCGGCAACATGGTGACGTTCGGCCCCGATGGTGGCGCCGACGGCTACCTCTCGATCGCCTCGCCGGACGGCAAGCTCACGACCGAGCAGTGGACCACCGGCCTCACCGACCCCAAAGGCATGGCGATCGTCGGCGACAGCCTGTTCGTTGCCGACAGCACCGGGCTGGTCGAGATCAGGCTTGCCGACGGCTCGATAATCACCACGCACGCGCTCGAGGGCGCCATGTTCCCCAATGACGTCACTTCCGACGGCAGCGATGTCTATGTCAGCGACCTCATGGGCTCGGCAATCTACAAGCTCGCCGGCGGCGCGGTGGAGAAGTGGCTGACCGACGAAAAACTCGCCACCCCGAACGGCTTGTTCATCGACGGCAAGACCTTGATCGTCGGCTCGATGGGCACCGGGATGAAGCCGGACTTCAGCTTCGACAGCAAAGGCGGGCTGCAGGCAGTGGACCTTGCGACCAAGGCGATCACACCGCTCAGCGGAGCGATGGAAGTGGCGCTGACCGATGGCGTCGCCCGGCTCGGCGACAGCCTGGTGTTCGACGACAACCCTGCCGGTGCCATCCTCAGCTACGCGGACGACAAGGTGACGACGCTGGCGACGCTGGCGCCGGGCGCGGCGGACCTGTGGGTTGAGGGGAAGGTGGTGTACGTGCCGCTGACGCAGACCGGGGAACTGGTGGCTTTGACGGTGGAGTGAGCGACGCCTCCGTGCCTATTGCACAGAATCCCAGCTTCTCAGTCGGGCCTTCTCCCCCTGTGGGAGAAGGTGGCCGACAGGCCGGATGAGGGGGCTCGCAACCAGGGGTTGCGCGTTCGGAGCGCAAGCGACGAGCGACACGGTACGCGGAAAGACACCCCTCATCCGCCCTTCGGGCACCTTCTCCCACAAGGGGAGAAGGCCACCTATCAGCCAATCGGGCTTCCCTCACCCTTCCCGCCGCTTCACCTGCGCCACATAGCCCTCGGCTGAATCCGGCACCTCGGCCCGCAGCCACTCGCGGAACAGCCGAACTTTTTTCGGCTCGCGGCGGCCTTCGGCGACGATCAGCCAGTAGCCGAGATTGCTCTCGACCGAGGCGGCGAACGGGCGGACGAGGCGGCCGTCGCTGACGGCGTCGGCCGACATCATATCGACCGCCATCAGCACGCCCTGCTCGGAGATCGCCGCGTCGAAGGCCAGAGCCGGATCGTCATAGAGCGGCCCTGACGGCTCGATCGGTGTGGCGCCAGCCGCCGCGAACCAGGGGTCCCAGGGCAGCATCGAAGCGGTGTCGCGGATCAGCGGCACGTGCGCCAGGTCGGCCGGCGACCTGAGCCGCTTCGCCACCGGCGGCGCCGCCACCGGGCTGTAACGGGCCCCGCCGACCAGTTCGGCCCTCAGGCCCGGCCAGGTGCCGCGGCCGAAGCGGATGCCGAAATCGATATCGGAATGGACCAGGTCGATCATTGTACCGGTGACCACCAGCCGTACCTCGATCCGAGGGTGCAGCTTGTTGAACTTGGCGATGCGCCAGATCAGCCAGCGCGAGGCGAAAACACTGCCGACGGTCAGGGTCAGGACGTTCTCGTTGCCCGGCTTCAGTGCGCCGACGGCGTCGGCCAAGGCGGTGAAACCGGCGCTGAGCTGCGGCAGGATCTGGCGCAAGGCCGCAGTCGGCTTCAGCCCCTGTGGGGTGCGCTCGAACAGCTCGAGCCCCAGCCGCTCCTCGGCGCGCCGCAAATGCTGGCTGACGGCGCCCGGCGTCACCCCGAGCTCCTCGGCGGCCGGCGCAAGCGCCCCGCGCCGCGCCACGATCTCGATGGCACGGATGGCGTTGAGCGGGATGGGGAATGGGCTAGGCATATAGATTTTCTATACCCGTTGGAAACTCTTGTCGATTGGCGGCGCCAGCTGCGCAGCCCATATTGTGGCATACACCGCTCCCAAGGAGGGCTTCAAAATGTACAAATTGTTCAACGAACTGCGCCTCTGGCTGGCGCGGCTGTTCGAGACGGATGCCGGCGATGTGAGCAGCGACCCGCTGAGTGCGATGAGTTCGCGCGAGCTGGCGGATCTGCCGGTGCACCACCCGCGGTTCGATGGGTGCATCGGGGCTTAGTTGGGCATTGATGGCGCCACAGCACCCCCTCGCCCCTGAGGGGAAAGGGTAGTGGAGCTAGGATCGAAGGTCCGTAGCAAAACTTGGGTGAGGGGTTCAGCGTCTCAGCGAGCGCGCACGTAATCGTTTCACCCCTCAACCGGCCTTCGGCCACCTTCTCCCCCTGAGGGGAGAAGGGAGCAGGAAGCTGTCCGGCCAGTGTTGCCGGTGTACTGGCATCCGCTAAGGCAGCACCCCGGTCCGATAGAGCGTCACTCGCAGGCCGCCATGCAGCACCGGCGCACCGTTGGGCAGAAACGGCAGCGCCGTGGCGCGGGCCAGCGCGATTTCGGTGGTGATCAGCCCGACACGCCAGCCCGAGAAGCGCTCGCGCAGCACGCTGCCGAGGCTGCGGTAGAGGGGCCCCAGCGAGGCACCTTCGCCGATGCGAGCGCCGAAGGGCGGGTTGACGATCACGAGGCCCGGTGGTCCCGGCGGACGTTCGAGTTCGCCCACCGACAACTGCCGGAACTCGGTGAGCCCGGCGACCCCTGCCCGCTCGGCATTGGCTTTGCTCATCTCGATGGCGCCAGCATCGCGATCGCTGCCGTAGAAGCGCACCGGTGGCTCGCGGCGCGTGGTTGAACGCAGCGCCTGCCACCCGGCGCGATCGAAGGTTGCCAGCTGCTCGAAGGCGAACTGGCGCGAGCGGCCTGGCTTGAGGCCGGCGGCGATCTCGGCGGCCTCGATGACGAAGGTGCCCGAGCCGCACATCGGATCGAGCACCGGCTCATCGCCGCTATAGCCGCACTGGCTGAGGAACAAGGCCGCCATGGTTTCGCGCATCGGAGCGCGGTTCACCGCTTCCTTGTGGCCGCGCTTGTAGAGCGGCTCGCCGGAGGTATCGACGCTGATGGTGACGAGGTCATCCTCAATGCGCGCCATGACGGTGAGCGGCGCCTTGTCGCGCACCGGGGCGCCTAGAGTCTCGCGGATGGCGGTGGCAACGCGCTGCGCGGCGGCGCCGGCGTGATAGATTTTCGATTTGCGGCAGGTGGCTTCGACGGACACCGCCACGTCGGGCCTCAGGATTGCCGCCCAGGGCAGCTTTCGCGATCGCTTGTCGAGCTGCGCCAGGTGCATGGCGCGGAACGTGGCGAAGCGGGCCAGCACGCGGGTGGCGCCGCGCAGTTCGAGATTGGCGCGCCATATCTCGGGCCAGCCGCCGGTGAAGGTGACGCCGCCTTCCACCTGTCTAGGGTTGGCAAAGCCGAGCGCCGCCGCCTCGGCGCGCAGGGCGGCCTCGAGCCCCGGGGTGGCGACGAGGAAGATTTCGAACGGCGCGGCCGGGTCGGGCACGCCGGGATCATCGGGAAGCGACATGGCGCTGCTGTAGTCGATTTCCACCTGACAGGCCAGTTCATGGGCCGTTCAGCGGCGCGCGCCTAGATCGGCCGCCCATCCCAAGCGGGAGAAGAAAGATGAAGATGAAGACCCTGTTCTCGAAGCTGCGTAACCGGTCGCCCAAACCGCAGGCCCGCGACTGGTCCACCAGTTGGACGCCGCGCGACTGGGCCGACCTGCCGACGCACCATCCGCGCCGCGAAGACGACGCGCTCTGAGCCGATGCAAGCCGCCCCGCCCCTGCTGATCCGCCCGGCACGGCTGGGCGACGCGCTGGCGATTGCCGCGCTGCACCACACTGCGGTGCACAAGCTCGGGGCGCCGTTCTATCCGCGCGAAGTGCTGACGCACTGGAGCCCGCGGGTGACCCTGACGAGCGCCGAGCGGCGCTATCGCGAGACCCAGGACGATGGCGGGCTGACGCTATTGGCCGAGCAGGATGGCGGGCTCGCCGGGTTCGGCGTCGTCATTCCCGAGGCCGGCGAGATCGCTGCCTGTTATGTGGCGCCGGAGCTCAGCCGCCGCGGTATCGGCCGCACCCTGCTCGGCGCCATGGAAGCGACGGTCAGCGCCCATGGCGTGCACGAAATCAACGTCCGCGCTTCGCTCAACGCCAAGAGTTTCTACTCGGCGTTCGGCTACCACGTCAGCGGCCGCGGCGAATACCGCTTCGAGGATGGCACGGTGATGGTGGTGGCGTTCATGCGCAAGGATTGCTCGCCGGTGGTGTGAGTCCCCCTGGCACCGGGCGACGGCTTCCCTCCCCCTTGAGGGGAGGGATTGAGGGAGGGGTGGTCCAGTGATCGCCGATGGACCCCCACCCCCAGCCCCCTCGAGGGGAGGGGAGCTCACAACCGGTGGTGCAGAAGCAAGCTACTCGCAAATCCGCGCCGTGCAGGTCTTGCCGTGGCACCCCAAATCGACGTGCAGGTGGTCGCGATGCAGCGCGTTGGCTTCGGGGCCGAGCACGGTGGTGAAGTGGGCGCAGGCGGAATCGTGGGCGAAGCGCAGCAGCCGCCCCTCGGGGGAGAGGGCATCGCTCCAGCCGCCCTCGACGGTGACGAAGCGGCCGTCTTCGAGCTTGAAGCCGACCACGTCGAGCGCATCGGCGAAGGCGTGGAAGCTGAGATTGCCGCCGCTGCCATTGTTGACGTTGCGGCACATGTAGGAGGTGCCGACCACCACTTCGGCGATGCGCGTGTTGTCGCGGGCCAGCAGGTAGCTGTCGATCGATTCGATCCAGGCGGGCAGCGCCGAGGCGATGCCGCAATCGGTTTCGACGCCGCCCGCCACCGGCACCATGCGGCCATTGGCGAGCACCCCGGTGACCGAGAGCGGCGATTGGGTGCCGCATTGTTTCTCCTCGATCGGCGGCAGCGCCTTGGCTTCGACCTTGCCGAGCAGCACGGCGGGACAGGCGGTCTGGTAGATGCGCGGCGGCGCGGTTGGTTCGGCCGGTTCGGCGGTGTGTTCGCCCGGCGGCAGCGGCGGCCCCATTGGCTCGGTGGCGGCCGCCGGTTTCTCGGTGGAGGTTTCGGGCTTCTGCGCCGGCCGATGACGCGGCAGTTGCACGGCCGGCTCGGTTGAGAGTTCGGCGGGCCGTGGCTTAGGCAGCGGCACGCTCGGCTCTCCCTTGTCCTGGGCCAGGGCGGCAAAGCTCATGGTCGCGAGGATGAGGGCGAGAACGAAGCGCATGGGGCCCGAACGCGGCGACCCCGCTTCAGGTTGCGCGGTCGATGCGGAGGGTGAAACAGTTATTGGTGGCCGAGCGCATGTGAACATAGGCCACATCCTTGCGCTCGAGGATCGCCTCTGCCGCCGCCGCGATGCCATCGTTCCCCACCACGATCCCGGTGCCATAGACGATCCTGTCGTCAGCGCCGTAACCGCGCAAGATGCGACCGCTGGTGCCGCGCTGCTCGCGCGCCGGCAAGCCGGCGGCGGGGTCGTAGGCCGGGCACGCCTCGGCATGGAGGAAGATCGGCCCGAGCTCGGCATAGGGCTGCGGCGACGGGAACGGCCGGTAGGCGAGGACGAGGTAGGGCTCGCCCGCCGCGACATTCTCGAGGCAGTGCCGGCAGGGCACGCCATCGCCATCGGAGATGCGGTGCTCGGGCGCCTGGCCATTGGCATCGGGAGCGCCGGCGCGATAGGCGGCGGCGAGGTCGGAGGGCATGCCGGAATAGCGTAGGGTCATCGGGGGTCTCCTGTGGTGGGGGAGACATTTGCCGAAGGTGGTTGGTGGTGGCGACCCGGTTTTGGCGAGCGCCGATGCCGGCAGTCGGCACCTCTCCCGCTTGCGGGGGAGGGGGACCACGCGTCAGCGTGGTGGAGGGGGGTGCGGCAAACCCCGGCTGCGCACCGTCCGTGCGTGGGCCACAATTGCCCCATGGCCAGCATTCGTGCGTGGGGCTCCCCCCTCCCACCGCCTGACGGCGGCACCCTCCCCCGCAAGCGGGAGAGGGGGGTCCTGACTGCTGGCTCCAGTGCCTATGGCCGCCGAAACTCCATCACCCAGTTGGTCTCCCAGCTATCGCCGCCATCATACGAAAACGCCTGGCTCCAGCGCGGCGTCTCGGTGTCGGTGCCGCTCCAGTCGAACAGCACTTTTACCGGCCGGTCGCCATCCATGTCGTCGCCGGCAAAGCTGCCGCGGCCGTATTCGAACTTGCCGAACACCGGCGGCTCCAGCACGCCCTTGGTCGAATTGATCCAGTAGATCGCCCACTCGTCGCGCTCGGGGTTGTAGATCCTGAGCGTCATGCCCTTGAAGCCCTTGGTCGGGAAATCGCTCTCATCGATCGACACCATGCCGCCGAGCAGCAGCTGCGCCGTCTCGTGGGAGGTGAACACGTCCCACTCGGTCGACCCGACGCCGCGCGCCTTGAGCCGCCGGTTGGTCACCACCCAGTCGCCGTGGTTGAAGGCAAAGCCCCGGCGTGTCTCGCTATCCATCCTCATCCCCTCCGTCGCGGGCTGTCGGGCGATCCGGCAGCGCGCTGTGTGATGAGGTGATACGACAGCTTGCCTGCCAGCCAATGTCAGGGTTTCAGAACTTGCCGCTGAAACCCAGCGTACCCTTCACCGCATAGCTGCCTTCGAAGCTCGACGCGGCCACGAGTTCGCCATGCAGCGCCTGCGCGCCATCGGCCCAGGCGATATTGCCGCCGAGGCCGAGCTCGCCGCCGAACTTCTGGCCCGCGTAACTAAGATCGGTGCCGGAAACGACCACCGCCGCGCCATCGAGGAACTCGTAGGTGAGGTTGCCGATGCCGTAGAGGGCGCTCGAGGCCTCGTGACCCTCAGCATCCTGCCAGTCGGCGCGGTAATCGACGGCCAGCCCGAGGCGGCCCACCAGACTGTCGCCGCTTTCGAGCGTGATGTGAGAGCCGAAACTGTCGGTGAAGCTGTCGAAGCTGACCGCGGCATAGCTCAGCTGCGCCTGCGGGGTAATCGACCAGTTGTCATCGAGCTTTACCTCGTGCCCGAGTTCGAGGCTGACGGCGAAACCGGCGCCGGCATTATCCTCGACCAGACTGTAGCCGACGGCCTCGAGATCGGAGGAGAAGCCGGCGAACTGGGCCTGCAGGTCGGCATAGCTGCCGGCAGTGCCGCGCCAAGTCAGCGACGCGCCGAGGCCGAGGCTTTCGGTGGCGTTGCGGCCGGCGCCGAATGGCGAGGTGACGTCTGCGCTGGCGCTGCTGTAGTGCGCGGTGAGCCCGGCAACCAGCGAACCGCCGGCATCGGCAAAGATCGGCCGCTCCAGCCCGAGCTGGGCAAGGAACAGGCTGCTGTCATACTCTGCATCGGTGCTCGAGGCGTCTGCCTCATAGTGCCCGGCGCCGCCTTCGAGGCGGGTCCAGATGCTGTCGATCGCCTCGGTGCGGTCGCCGACCCGCTGGCGCAGTGTGGGCAGGTCGATCATCCCGAGCAGGGCGACGGGATAGTTCTCGAGGGTCGGCGTGGTCGGCGCCAGCCCATCGGCGCGCAGATACCAGTCACCGTCGAGACCGGTGGCGAGGTCGTTCTGGAACAGCTTGTAGCTGTAGGCGCCGCCGATAGCCGGACTGCCGAGGACAAACGCTCCGGCATCGGAGAGGCCCCCTGCTACCTCGATGATCTTGATGCCGTCGCCGGTGGTTTCGGCGCCGAGCCCGCCCAGATTGACGACATTGACCAGGGTGGGCGCGAGCCCGAGCAGCGCATTGCCCGAAATCAGCAGCAGGTCGGCGGACGAGCTGTCGTCGCCGAGGATGGCCTCGATCTCCAGCATGCCGCCATCGCTGCTATAGTCACCGTCGACGGTGAGGGTACCGATCGAGTTACCCGGCGCGATGGTGCCGCCGGCGTAATTGTGGGTCCAGCCGACCGTGCCGGTGCCGGCGAGCCGCCCGCCGCGCACCTCCATCACGCCGTCGAGCAGCCCATTCACGGCGAGCGTGCCGGCATAGACGGTGGTGAAACCCTGGAAGAACAGGTTGTTGCCGGTGAGCGTGGTCGTGCCGGAGCCGACGTGATCGATCCTGCCGGCGCCCTCGATGCCGCCCGCATGCACCACGTCGTCGGAACGGTTGAACACCAGCGTACCGTCGGTCGCAATGTCGCCGGCAACGCTGCCGCCAGAGCCGCCATCGCCCAGTTGCAGCGTCGCGCCCGACCAGATTCTGGTCAGCCCGCCATAGGTATTGGCGCCGGTGAGGGTGGCGGTACCGGCATCGATGCTCAGGCCGCCACTGCCCTGGATAGTGCCGGCGAAGCTGCCCGAGGCATTGGTGAGCCGCAGCGTTTTGCTGCCGAGCTCGACCACGCCGGCGCCCGACAGGGCCTTGATCGAGGCGATGCCGCCGCTCACGCCGGAGATGTCGAACAGCCCGTCATTGTGCAGCCCGCTCGACGAGGCGATCGAGCCGGCGCCGGTGAGCCTGAAGCTGCCGCCATCGATGCGGGTGAAGCCGGTATATTCGCTGATCGAGGCCATCACCAACTGGCCGGCGCCGGTCTTGACGAGGTTGCCGGTGCCGCGGAACGGAATGGCGGAGGTGATGTCGATCAGATTGGCGGCATGGACGGTGTCGAAGGTCAGGGTGTTGTCGCCGAGTTCGACGCCGCGCGGCTGCCCGACGATCGGGCCCGAGGAGAAGCGGATGCCGCCGCCCCCCTCGTTGGCGGCGCGGATGATCATGTCGTTGGCGATGATGGTGTTGCGGAAAAAGGTCACCACCTTGGTGCCTTCGTTCAGCACGCCGATCACCTCGCCGGCCGGGTTGCCCAGCCCATGCAGCCTGAGGCTGCGCATCGACTCGTTGTTGAAGGCCCCGACGGCGGCGCCGTTGGTGATCCAGAGCGAGCCAAGATCCATCGTCTCGGTATAGGGCCCCTGCACCAGCACCGTGGCGAGGCCGGCGGCGCCGAAGATTGCCCGGTCGCCGGCGCCGGGCACGATGCCACCGGTCCACGACGCGGTATTGCTCCACTGATGGGATGCGGGGTTGGTGCCCTTCCAGGTGATATCTGCCGCAATGACGGGCGCTGCCGCGAGGGCGGCCAGCGACACGCCCGCCAGCAGTCGCGCCATTGCTACGCGACCGAAAACCATATTTGCCGACATTATGTGGTCCAGTCAGTAACGTGCCGCGGCGCAAATCACGCCAAATATGCTTACGTTAGCAGTCGCGGCTAAGCTGTGAAGATAAGCTTAAAGCGACCTCGTCATCCGGTGTGTGGTTTGCACCGATCGCGGCGGACGGGATCTGCCGAGCGGTGCGATCACCACGGAACAGCGCCCCAAAACTCGGTGTCATCCCGGCGCAGGCTCATGTGCAGTTAGGGCAGATCGGTCCGGTAGCGTAACCGCACCATCGTGGCTTACCCCTCATCCGGCGCTACGCGCCTCCTTCTCCCCGAGGGGGAGAAGAATTCGGAGACATCTGCGAGCCACCACTATTCCTCTCCCCGTCGGGGAGAGGGTGGATCGGCCGAAGGCCGAGACGGGTGAGGGGTGGCAACCACCGAGCAGAGTCAGCGCGCAACACTTGACTTATCACCTATGGGCGCAGGCCCGGGTGACACCGTGCGTGAGGTCGCTTTGGTGTCTGCGGCAACCTAGGGTACTCGCCAATCCAGTGCGCTACGCATCTGCCGCTGTTAACGCCCCAGAAACCATCTTTGCCCGGCCACACGGCTCTGGTATCAGCGGCCCATGTCCGTACCGCTCGACCATATTCGCAATTTCTCCATCGTCGCCCATATCGACCATGGCAAATCCACCCTCGCCGATCGGCTGATCCAGCTCACCGGCGGCCTGGAGCAGCGCGAGATGAAGGAGCAGGTGCTCGACTCGATGGATATCGAGCGCGAGCGCGGCATCACCATCAAGGCGCAGACGGTCCGGCTGACCTACAAGCACACCGATGGCGAGACCTATACCCTCAACCTGATCGACACGCCCGGCCATGTCGACTTCGCCTACGAAGTCAGCCGCTCGCTGGCCGCCGTCGAGGGCTCGCTGCTGGTGGTCGACGCGAGCCAGGGCGTCGAGGCGCAGACCCTCGCCAATGTCTACCACGCCATGGATGCCAACCATGAGCTGGTGACGGTGCTCAACAAGATCGACCTGCCGGCAGCGGATATCCCGCGCGTCAAACAGCAGATCGAGGACGTGATCGGCATCGATGCCTCGGACGCGGTGGAGATTTCCGCCAAGTCGGGCCTCAACATCGACAAGGTGCTGGAAGCCATCGTCGAGCGCCTGCCGGCGCCGAAGGGCGATATCAACGCGCCGCTGAAGGCGCTGCTGGTCGACAGCTGGTACG
>Ga0209902_100432_pt1 | contig 46692 bp, 44 predicted proteins | sample FECB27metaG_FD_188304 | JGI IMG/M metagenome (GOLD analysis project Ga0209902, IMG submission 188304) | Cyanobacterial communities from the Joint Genome Institute, California, USA - FECB-27 (SPAdes) (version 2) | ecosystem: Environmental > Aquatic > Thermal springs > Hot (42-90C) > Microbial mats...
CCCGCCTGTCCATCGCCCGCCGGTGTGCATCAGAGTGTCGCCAGGTATTCCCGGGCGGTGGCCCGGAATTCTTCGCCGAGCTCGGGATGGGCCGCGGCGTAGGCGAGATTGGCCATCAGGAAGCCGATCTTGGAGCCGCAGTCGTAGGTGCGTCCCTCGAACTGGAGCGCCGTCAGCGGCTGGCTCTGCATCAGCTGCAGCATCGCGTCGGTCAGCTGGATCTCGCCGCCGGCGCCGGCCTCCTGGATCTCCAGCAGACCGAAGATCTCCGGCTGCAGCAGGTAGCGGCCGGTGATGATGAGGTTCGACGGCGCGGTGCCGCGCGGCGGCTTCTCCACCATTCCCTGCACGTCGAAGACGCGGTCGCGCCCTTCGCCGATCTTGACGACGCCGTACTGGTGCGTCTGGTCCTCCGGCACCGGCTCGACGGCGATGACGTTGCCGCCACGGGCCGCATAGACGTCCATCATTTGCGACAGGCACCCGCGCTCGGCCTTGATGAGCACGTCCGGCAGCAGCAGCGCGAACGGCTCGCGGCCGATGATCTCGCGCGCGCACCAGACGGCGTGGCCGAGGCCGAGGGGCGCCTGCTGACGGGTGAAGCTCGTCTGGCCCGCGAGCGGGCGGGCGGCCTCGAGAATGGCGAGGGCGTCGCGCTTGTTGCGCTCGCGCAGCGTGTCCTCGAGCTCGTAGGCGATGTCGAAATGGTCCTCGATGACCGCCTTGTTGCGGCCGGTGACGAAGACGACGTGCTCGATGCCGGCCGCGCGGGCCTCGTCGAAGACGTACTGGATCACCGGCCGGTCGACGACCGTCAGCATCTCCTTCGGCATCGACTTCGTCGCTGGCAGGAACCTCGTCCCGAGCCCCGCGACGGGGACCACGGCCTTGCGTATCGGCGCCTTGCTCACTCCCAGCCTCCCCTGCCGTCCATTCTTGGTGCGCCATGCCCCTCGCACCGAGGCAGCACTAGCGAAACCTTGCCGCCCCCCGCAAGTGCGCGCGGGGCACCAACGTGCAGGAGGCCGACAGAGTTGCGGACGTGGTGCAGAGACCGTTGCCGTCGCGGCGGAAAACCCGTCACGACGTCTCCAGGATGCGCCGGCGCGCGAACCGCTCCGCCACCAGGCCGATGAACAGCGTCGTGACCGAGAAGCCGATGAAATAGAACGGGTCGTAGAACGGGTACTCGTAGATGTCGTAGTAGCCGTTGCGCGAGGCGACGACGGCGTGCGCCAGCGGATTCCAGTACAGGATATCCTGCACGTAGCTCGGGAACGTGTGAAGCGGGTGGAGCACGCCGGAAATCAGGAAGAGCGGCATCATCAGGATGGCGAAAAACTTGTCCCACGGGGGGAAATAGGCGCAGATCGCGGTGTTGATGAGGCCGCTGCCGAGCCCCAGCATCGCGCAGACGACGAGGGGGAAGAACGTGGCGGCCCAGTCATGCGGCAGGCCGGTTCCATTGACGAAGTAATACCCCATGAAAAAGATGAGATAAATCACGATATACAACAGCATCTGAATGATGGCGGCGGCAATGAACGGGTCGATCGGGCGCACGACAGGGATGTACAGGCACTTCTTGTAGCGCTTGATGGAGGCGCGGACTTCCTTCGAGACGCGGCGATAGGAATTGAACGGAATGACGCCGGTGGCGAAGAAGATGATGAAGCTGGTGCCGATCTTCGCCTGCTTGTCGATGAAGGAGACGGCGAAGGATACCGACATGACGAAGAAGAACGGCTCGGCCAGCGCCATGAAGACGCCGAGCTTGTGACCGAGGATCTTGGTGCGGAAGTCGCGCAGTGTCAGCGCCCAGATGACGCGGAACTGCGTCGCCAGCGCGGTGGCGATGTCGTGGTTGCCCTGGTAGCCGGGGACCGGCAGCGCTTCGGGCCGCGACGGAACCTCGATCGGTGGTGCTGTCGAGACGAGGCTCATGACGACTCTCCGGCGTGCGGTGCGGCGTTCGTCGCCGCGGTGGCCGGGTCGAACCAGCGCGCCGCCGCATAGAGGGCGATGTCGGCGGCGTTGTGGGCGAGGATCGCCTCCAGTGCGGCCGGATCGAGGGGCGGGCGGCGTCCTTGCCGCGCGGCGGAGACGTTGGCGGGGCGACGCAAGCGATCGACGAGGGTGGCCCGCCGGCCGGTCAGGGTGTCGAGCGCCGGAAGGAACGCCTCGTCCAGGGTATCGGTGGTGCCGACGGCGGCGAAGCGGGGCAAGTTGCCGATCGCCGTCGTCTGCGCCTTGTCGCCGAGCTGCGAGCGCCGGCGACGGGTGATGCCGGCGATCTTCCGCGTCATGTAGTTGCGCGTGTAGACGGTCAACCGCGGGTCCTCGCTCGTCGCGAACGCCAGGAGGTCGTTCTCGGCACAGAAGCGGACGCGGAAAGCATGATCGCCGTCCGCCTCGCCCTCCACATCCCCGAGGCCGCCAGCTTCCCGACGAAAGTGGTGATACTGCGACAGCATGCGGTCGACCGGGTCGCGCAGCACCGTAATCCAGGCCCAATCGGCAAAATGCGCCTCGAGCAGCGGCAGGCTCAGGTGGCCGACGACGGCGGCGTGGTTGGTGGCGGAGGCGGGATCATGCCGGAGCGCCACGTCGAAGGCGTGCACATCGCGGACGTGCAGCACCGAGGCGGCGCCGAGCCGCGAGCGCAGGCGCTCGATCACCGTCGTGCCGCCGCACTTGAAGAGATGCAGGAAGACGATCCGGCGGCCGGCGCGTGTGCTCATCGCGGACCGCTCACGTCGCCGGCATGAAATCGGGTCGGTTGAGGTCGAAGTTCGTCGAATAGAACGGATCGGCCATCAGCGTCGTGCCCCAGGCGGCGCGCATGTAGGCGACCTCGAGCTCGTAGCGCGTGCGCTTCTCCGGCGCCATGTCGAGCCCGCGCGAGGCGGATTCGTAGTGGATCAGGCGGGCGAACGGCGTCCACAGCACCCGGTGACCGTTCCGCCGGATCTTCAGGCAGAGGTCGATGTCGTTGTAGGCGACCGTCAGGTTGGTCTCGTCGAGCCCACCAACGTCCTCGTAGACGGCCTTGCGCATCACCATCACCGCGCCGGTGACGGCCGACAGGTCGTGCACCACCGACAATCGTCCGAAGTAGCCGGTCGAATCGCGCGGGAACAGGTGGTGGACGTGGCCGGCGACGCCGCTGATGCCGAGGCCGACGCCGGCATGCTGGATCCGGCCGTCGGGGTAGAACAACTTGGCGCCGACACAGCCCACGTCCGGCCGCAGCGCGTGGCTGACCATCTCCGTCAGCCAGTCGGCGTGGGTGATCTTGATGTCGTTGTTGAGGAGGCCGATCAGCGGCCCGTCGGCGAGCGCGACGGCGCGGTTGTTCAGCCGCGAGTAGTTGAACGGCGCCTCGTCGCGCACCACCGTGACGTTGTCGCGGGTCCCCGCCGTCTCCAGCAGCGCCAGCGCCTCGGTGTCGACGGTGCCGTTGTCGATCAGCACCAGCCGGAAGTTCGGATAGTCGGTGAGCTCGAACAGCGAGGTCAGGAACGGGCGCAGCAGATCCGGGCGGTCGCGCGTGGGCACGATCAGCGTGACGAGCGGGGCGGGGGCGGCGACGGCGCGCCGGACGCGGTAGGACGGGAATTCCGGCACCGCGAGGACCGAGCCCTGGATGCCGGCGCGCTGCAGGTGCTCCTCGAGGGCGACACGGCCGGCGCCGAACGCCTCGCTCATCGTCGAGCCGGGAGTCTCCGGCCGCTGGCCGGCATAGCGGTGGCACAGCACCTTGGGCAGGTGGACGATCGCGCGCGGGTCGATGCGCTCGACGATGCGCAGCAGGAGGTCGAACTCCTGCGCCGCCTCGACCGCCCGGCGGAACCCGCCGGCGGCCCGCACCGCGGCGACGTTCAGCATCGTCGGCCGGCCGAGATAGTTCCACGAGCGGAAGAGGTCCTCGCTCCAGTCCGGCTTGAAGTGCGGATCGCTGCGGCCGCCGTCCTCGTCGAGGGTGTCCTCGTCGGCGTAGAGCACTTCGGCGTCGGGTCGGCCTTCCAGCGCAAAGGCGAACTCGGCCAGTGCATGCGGCCGCAGCCGCTCGGTCTCGCCGATCAGCGCGACATAGGTCCCCGTCGCTGCGGCCAGCGCCGCGTTCGCTGCCGTCGACGGCCCCGAGCCGGCCGGGACGCGGCGCACCAGAATGCGCGGCTCGCGGGCACTCCAGGTGTCGCAGAGCTCGGCCACCTCGGGATCGATGTCGCGATCGAGGGCGATCGACAGTTCCCAGTCGGGCCAGATCTGCTCGGCGACCGCCCCGATGGCGGCTTCGACCATGGGCAGCCGCGCCGTCGTCAGGGGCATCAGCAGCGTGAAGCGGGGCCGCGCCGTCAACGCCGCCGCGCGCTCGACGATGGCGGTGCGGTGGCGGTGCTCGTCATAGTCGAAGCTCGCCTGCCAGAGATTGTAGCGGATGTCGCGATTGCTCGACGCCCAGTAGAGGCTGGAGGCGCTGGAGAAGTTCTCGACCCGTTTCGGCTGCACCATCGAAAGCGCGGCGTCGCGCACGAAGCGGCGGAAGCGGACGGGGTCGGCGCGCAGATGCTTGATCGCCGAGGCGATGGCGCGGCGTGCCACCTTCCAGAACGGGATCTTGCGCACCGCGAAGGTGTCGACGACGAAGCCGGTCGGGTGGTCGCACGGCTCGAAGCGGAGCGCCTGCAACGGCCGCGGCACGCGGCAGAAGGCCGAGAACATCGGCGGGTGGTCGCGGGCGAGGCGCACCGGCAGCCCTTCTGGCCCGTCGCCGAAGTCGAAGCGCACCCGCGGCCGCACCATCGGGTCGGTCTGGATGCGCGCCTCGATGCGATACCAGCCCGGCAGCAGCGGCTCGTTGAAGCGCAGCTGGAACCAGGCACGGTGGGAGAGGGCGCGGAAACCGGAGTCGACCGGCTCGATGTCGTGGCTCTCCTCCAGCCGCGCCTGCACCGCCCACGGCGGTCGCCGCGCCGCCTCCTGGGCGCGCTGGTCGACGATCAGGATGCCGGAGCGCGTACGGCGGCGGTGCACCGCCCCCCAGGGCTTGCCGGCCGGCGTCGTCTCCAGCCGGTTGATGGTCATCCCCTCGGTCTCGCCGCTCGCCCAGACGCGCAGGCGGACGACGCGCGTCGGCAGGTAGACCCAGGTAGTGTGCAGGCCTTCCGGACTGCGGTCGAGCTTGACGCGGGTCCAGTTGTAGACGCCGCCGACGAAGCCGAACGACAGCGTCACCTCGGCGCCGGCGTCGTTGTCGGCCCTGAGCACGATGCCGTGCCAGCCGCGCCGCATCGGCCGGCTGAGCCGGATCGTCACGACGGGCTCGGGGCCGGTGATGCGCAGCACCGAGCCCTCCCACTCGCACTCCTGGCTGGCGACGATCTCGCCGGGCACCGGCCGGGTGGCGCGGGCGACCCGGGGCGACATCGTCCGGGCGATCACCGGCCGCGTCGGATCGGCCAGGATCTCCATGCCCGAATCGAGCCGCAGCCGCTGTCCGACGGCGCTGGTCGGCTCGATCGCTTCGAAGCGGACGTCGGCGATGCGGAAGCCGACCGCCGCCTCGCAGGGATCGATGCGTATGCGGCGGAAGCGCTTGGGCGAGCGGAACACGGCGCGGCGGGTGCCGTCGCCGCCGGTGCGCAGCACCGTGCCGCTGTGCTCGCCGAAGCCCTTGCCGAGATCGACGAAGACACGCGAGAGCGAGTCGCCCTCGGCCTCGATGTCGAGTTCGACGAGATACCAGCCCGGCGGCTGCGGCTGGGCGAGATCACAGATGATGCGGGGGTCGTGGCCGGTGGCGCGGAAGCCGTCGACGGTCTGTTCGATCTCGCGCATCGTGACGAGGCGAGCCGAAATCGACCACTGCGGTGCACCGTCCATGTCGCCCCAAAGACCCAGGTCACATCGCGCCCGAAGGCGCCGTTTCGGGCGACGGTCGCGGACCCATTGCCCGGACACGGTCCGGCGCGAATGCGTCCGACGGTATAGCGCCTCCGGGGACCGCGCGCGCGCCGAGCCCCGGCGGATAGTTCAAACGTCGCTCCGGCGCAACTGCGCCGTCAGCCCGCCGCGCCGGCGTGGAAGTGGGTCGGCAGGTCGGCGAGGCGCGGATGATGCCGGTCCTTCTCGGAAACGGTGGCGTCCGCGGGCGCCACCGGCCACGGGATCGCTAGGGCCGGATCGTCGAAGGCGAGACCCTTGTCGGCCGCCGCATCGTAGTAGGCGGTGACCTTGTAGATGACCTCGGTGTCGGGATCGAGGGTGCAGAAGCCGTGCGCGAAGCCGACCGGTACCCACATCTGCCGCCCGTTCTCTGCGGAAAGCTCCGCCGTGACGAACGTCCCGAACGTCGGCGAGCCGTGCCGGAGGTCGACGGCGACGTCGAGGATGCGGCCGCGCACGACGCGCACGAGCTTGCCCTGGGGCGATGGGGCGACCTGGAAATGCAGGCCGCGGATGACGCCGGCGGCGCGCGAGAGCGAGTGGTTGTCCTGGACGAAATCGACGTCGATGCCGGCCTCGGCGTAGACGCGCCGGCTCCAGGTCTCGGTGAAGAAGCCGCGGTCGTCGCCGAAGCGCTTCGGCGTCAGCACCATCACGTCGGGGATCGCCAGCCGCTCGACCTGCATGATTCGACCTTGCGTGATTCGAAGGGCACGGGCTGCGCGCGGACGTCAGTCGGCGTGCACGGACCGCCGCTTTGTCGATCAGCGGTCCGTGCGGGTCAACCCCGCTCGCTTGACGCCCCGGGACCGATGCGCGACACGGGCGCTGCACGGCAGCGGCGCCGCGCGGCAGACGCGAAGCCTGGCCAGAGTCGACGGCCAGCCGGCGCCGCCGCACCGGCCGGGCCGAGAAGCGGGCGGATGACAGCGTGGACAAGCCGACGGCCGCACCGCTGGTGCTCTTCGACATCTCGCGGCTGATCGCCCGCATCGCGCGCACGGCGCCGACCGGCATCGACCGCGTCGAGCTCGCCTATGCGCGCTGGCTTCTCGCCGAAGACGACATCGAGCTCCGCTTCGTCGCCGTGGCCGGCGCCCGTGTCCGCCTCGTCCCCGACGGGCTCGGCCGCGCGCTGGTCGACTGGGTGGGGCGCCGCTGGGAGGGCCGCGCCGACCGCGGCGAGACCGACGCGGGCCTCGCCAAGGTCTCACACTTCCTCGGCGTCGCCGCCCCCGCGGCTGGCGTGGGCGGCGAGGCGTCCTCCGCTCCCGGGGCCTTCGAGACGGCGCCGTGGCCGGTGCGGGCCGCCATCGACCCGGTCGGCCGGCTGATCCAGAACCCGGTGCGGCTCTACGCCCTGCGCGCCGTCGAACCCGCCGTCGCGGCGGCGGCCGCCGCCGGCCGCGCCGTCGTCTACGTCCACGTCTCGCACCACAACCTGCACCGCCCGGAGCCGTTCCGCCGCCTGAAAGCCGCCGGCCCGGTGCGCGCCGTGGTGTTCGTCCACGACCTCATTCCCCTCGACCATCCCGAGTATGCGCGGCCCGGCGACGACGCCAAGCACGCCCTGCGCATCGCCACGGTGGCGGAGATCGCCGATGTCATCGTCACCAACTCGCGGGATACGGCGGAGCGCCTGACGCCGCATCTTAAGGCCGCTGGTCGCGATCCCGCCGCCGGCGAACCGCCGATCGTCGTCGCCCACCTCGGCATCCCGGATGCGCCGTCCCGTCCGCCCGGGCGCCTGGCCGGCGGGCCGCCGCCCTATTTCGCGGTGATCTCGACGATCGAGGCGCGCAAGAACCACCTGCTGCTGCTCAATCTCTGGCGCCGGCTGGCCGAGCGCCACGGCGCGGCGACGCCGAAGCTCGTCATCGTCGGCCGGCGCGGCTGGGAGATCGAGAGCGTCATCGACCTTCTGGAGCGGCTGCCCGCGGCGCGCGACCACGTGCTGGAGGCGGGCTCGCTGTCCGACGAGGCGCTGGCGGTGCTGATGTCGGGCGCGCGCGCGGTGCTGATGCCGTCGCTGGTGGAGGGCTTCGGCATGCCCGTGGCCGAGGCGCTCGCCGTCGGCGTGCCGGTCATCGCCTCGCGCATCCCCGCCCACGAGGAGATCGCCGAAGGCTTCGCCGACCTGCTCGATCCGCTCGACGGCCCGGCGTGGCTGGCGGCGATCGAGGACTACGCCGCCGAGGGGTCGGCGCGCCGCGCCGCCCAGTGCGCGCGCATCGCGGCCTACCGGGCGCCGACGTGGGCGGCGCACTTCGCCGCCGTCCGGCCGGCGGTGCTCGGCCCGGCCAAGACATCCGGTGCCAAGACGTCCGGTGCCCAGGCGTCCGGTGCTCAGGCGTCCGGTGCTCAGGCGTCCGGCTCGATCAGCCGCAACTCGTCTGGGTCGTAGCGCCACGGCGCAGGTGCCGTGATGTGGGTGCCGCCGAGCCAGCGGTCGATGCCGATCAGGGCGATGCGATCGGAGCGAGCGGCGAGGACATCGCGGCCGGCCTCGGTGAGACTGACGCGTGCGGTGACGAACGCCTTCCGCCGCGCGTCGTCGTCGATCACCGCCGGGCCGAACGGCTCGGGCAGGCCGACCAGCAGCGGGGGTCGCGCGAAGGCGAGCTCCGAGAGCTGGCGGAAGAACGACCAGTCTCCCAGGAACGCCGCTTCCTCCATCGCCAGCACGCGGGCGAACAGCATGCCGACGCGATCGACGCCGCGGCCGATCGAATAAAGGATCTGCCGGTCGGTGCGCGACAGCCCGTCGCCCGGCCGCGGCAGTTCCTCGAGCGCCCGCCGCAGGGCGTCCTGCATGAACGGCAGCCCCGCCGCCTCGACCTCGGCATAGTCGGCGAGGTCCACCGGCGTCGGCTCGCGGAAGGCGGCCCAGCGGCGGGCGGCGTCCTCCAGCGTCTCGTCGTCCACCGGGCGCAGCCGCGCCGACAGGGCGCTGAGCCGCTCGGCCGGCAGCGGGCCGAGGTGGACGCGTGCCTGCAGCGACAGGACCGGCGGCCGCGACCGCAGCTCCGCGAGCGCGTCGAGCACCTGCAGCAGCTGCAGCTGGTCGGCGAGGTCGTGTTCGAACCAGAGCTCGATGCGCTCGAAGCGCGCGGCGTCGGCGAGCGTCGCGTCGCGCCGCTCGAGATCGGCGAGGATTTCGGTCTCGCTGCGCCGGAAGGCCTCCGCCAGGTGGGCGGCACGAAGGCGCTGCAACTCGGCCGCGTCGTCGGTCTCCGGCACCGGCCCCTCGTGCAGGACGTCCCGCCAGGGCAGGACTTCGGCGTCGGGGCGGAGTGCGGCGAGGGTCGAGCCTGCGACGTCGCCGTTGGTCACGATGAGTACGGTCACGGTTCTTCGGTCACTGCGGCGACCGGGCGCGTCGTCGCGCCGGGTCGCGAGGGGAGCGGTGCACGATGGCAGTGGCGGCAGCCGTCGGCAAGGGGCAGTGCCGCAACGAAGTCCGGCGCCCGCGCTGCCGGGGAGCCGTGAAATCAGGCAGGCCGGGCCGTCGCCAGCCGCACCGCCGCCACCACCGCATAGATCGCCAGGATCGCCCCGATCACCACGGCGAGGCCGTGCGGGCGCCAGAGGTCCATGCCGGCGCCCATCGCCGCCGGCCCGACGACGACGCCGCTCGCATACATCATCACGAAGGCGGCGTTCGCCGAGACGAGGTCGAGCCCCTTGTAGCGGCTGCCGAGGTGGGTGAGGCCGATGGTGTAGAGACCGGCGACGACACCACCCCACACCACCAGCACCGCCGCCAGCCACAGCGGCTCGGCCGAGGCGATCGGCATCAGCGCCGCACCGGCGAGGCCGACCACGGCGCAGGCGAGCAGCAGCCGGCGCCGCTCGATGCGGTCGGCGAGCCAGCCGATCGGGATCTGCGACACGACGTTGCCGAGCGCCAGGGCAGACACCATCAGCGCCGCCGTCGCGGTGCCGTAGCCGACGGCGATGCCGTAGATCGGCATCAGCGCCATCGCCCCGGATTCGACCGCTCCGAAGGTGAAGGAGGCGAACATCGCCAGTGGCGCCGCCGCCACGAAGGCGAGGATGCGGGTCCGCCCGTGCGCCTCCAGTCGCGGCTGCCACCCGCGCGCCGCCAGGATCGGCAGCGCCGTCACCGCGATGACGGCGGCGCCGAGGCCGAACGGCAGGAAGCCGCTTGTGCCGATGATGCCGAGCATCGTCGGGCCGACGGCGAAGCCGATCGACAGCGCCGTGCCGTAGAGGCCCATCGCCAGGCCGCGCTGGCGCTCCGGAGCCGCGGCGCTGATCCAGTATTCCGACAGCACGAAGATCACCGTCAGCGCGCCGTGGAAGCTGATGCGGATGAGAAACCATGCCCACAGTGCGTCGACGGCGTAGAAGGCGAGGAGGGACACCGCGGCGACGACGAGGGCCGCGGAGATGCCGGCGGCCGTGCCGAAGCGGCGTGCCAGCGGCACGGAGATCGACGTCGCCGCGATCGAGGCTACGCCGGCGGTGGCCGAGTTGAGGCCGATGAGATAGGACGGCACGCCGCGTGATTCGAGGATCAGCGACAACAGCGGCAGCGACAGGCTGAGGCCCACGCCGAAGGTGAAGGTCGCCGCAATCGGCGCCATCAGCCCGATCGACCATAGCGTCTCGGCCGTCTTGGGCTGCGATCGAACGGCGGGCATCGGAAGAGGGGCTCCTCGGCGGGAGCGGGACACTAGCCGAGCCCCGGGCCCGTGTCTGCGGCGCGCCCCATGTCTGCGGCGCGCCCCATGTCTGCGGCGCACCCCTTCTCTGCGGCGCGCCACTGCGCCGCCACCCGCCTCTGGCCGAAGGCGGGTGGCGCAGCCTTTGCACCCGCCCGCAGAGTGGCAGACCTCGCGGCCGTGACGCCTCGCGCACAGAATCGCGATCTGGTGCACAAAACTTGTGCGGAAGGCGTGAAATGACCGCTGATTGCCCGGATGTCGTGAATCCGGTACACGGAAATCCAACTTTTCCTGTGGTTCGCGCCTGAAGATGTGAGATCGGGCGCATGACGCGCTGAAGCGAGCCTCCATGCCCACCATCGCCGCCCAGATCTTCCAGACGCTCGCCGATCGCATCGCCCAGGGAGACGTCGCCCCCGGCCAGAAGCTCGAGGAGAAGGCGCTCGCCGACGAGTTCGGCGTCTCGCGCACGCCCGTCCGCGAGGCGCTGCGCGAACTCGGCGCGCGCGGCCTCATCGAGATCAATCCGCGGCGGGGCGGCGTCGTCGCCCGCATCAGCGTGCCGCAACTGGCCGACATGCTGGAGGCGGAGTGCGAGCTCGAGGCGACGTGTGCGCGCCTCGCCGCCCAGCGGCTGACGGCGGTCGAGCGCGAGCAGCTCTACGACCTGCATCGCCGCTGCGGCGACGCCGTGAAGGACAAGGACCTCGAGGGCTATCTCGCCGCCAACCGCGACTTCCACGACCACATCTGCCGCGGCGCCCACAACACCACCATCGCGGCGATGGCCGTCGACCTCCGGGCGCGGCTGGCGCCCTTCCGCCAGCGTCAGGCCGGCACGATCGAGGCGCGCATGCAGCAGTCGCTCGACGAGCACCAGGGCATCGTCGACGCCATCCGCGCCAACGACGCCCGCACCGCCTTCGACGCCATGTGCGCCCACAACGCCCGCCTCAGCGCCGGCGTCATGCGGCTGTTCTCCGAGAGCATGCTGGCGAGCTGAGCCGGCGGGGCGGGGGCCGGGCGGCCCGCCCGCCTCCGCCCGCCGCTCCCGCTATCGGCTGAGCGTCCCGAACGCCCACGACGGGTTGCGACCGATCTGCAGCCGCACCGGCGCGCCGGCGGCAAGCGCCGCGTAGTCGTCGGCCGGGACCGAGAAGGTGATCGACCGGCGGTCTGGGGCGATCGCCGAGATGGTGAACGGCGCTTCGCCGATCCAGAGGACGGGCAGCACGTCGGTGATCGGGAACGGCCGTTCGCTGGTGAGGCGGACGGCGACGGCGGCCGCCTCCGCGGCCGGCGCGGTTGCGCGCGAACCCGCCCCGCGCTCGACCGTCAGGCTGTTGCGCTCGCCAGCCGGCGGCGGAAGGATCGGCAGGCGCACCTCCGCCGGCACCGGCGCGGCGACGGTCTCGGCGCTCGCGACCCGAGCCGCCCCGTCGCGGCTGCGCTTCTGCTTCCCGTCCACGGTGATATCCGCGATGGCGACCCGCCCGCTGTCCTGGCCGGAGAGGACGAAGCGGATGGCGCGCACGTCCTTCGTCGCCGACGTCTCGAACTTCGACACCGGCACCCGGATCGTCGACAGCATCTCGTGGGCGCTGACGGCGTCGGAGGTGTTCTTGTCGATCGTCGGCCAGTCGAGCCAGCGTTCGGCCTCGACGTCGACGGCAGGAGACGCCTTGCCGCTCGAGCTGACGAGCGCGACGGAAATCGTCGGCTTCTTGCCATCGCCGAGACCCAGGCACGACACGTCGGGGACGCAGCGCAGCGCCGCCCGGAAGTTCAGCGTCTCGAAGTCGTCGAGACGCAGCGGCCGGCCGTCGGCGACCACGACCTCGTAGAAGTGCTTGCGGCCGCCGTCCCACGAGAGCGTCGCCCAGCGGACGCTCTGGTCGTGCGGCACCGCCCACTCCAGGCCGGGGAAGCTCTCGATGACGCCCGCGTGCTCCACCTCGAGGCCGACCGCGCGGTTTGGCGCACCGGAATCGCTGACGCCGGAGGCGCCCGTGAAGCGCTGCAGCACCTTGACGCCGCCGCCGATCGGCGCCGGCAGGTAGTTGCGCTCCACCGTCGCGAGCTTGCGCAGCGCCTTCGGGGGCAGCTCGCCGGCGTCGAAGACGTCGTTGAGGTCCGCGTCGCGGCCCTTGCCGACGTTCGCCCGGAAGAACGGCACCAGCGTCTCGACGCCGGTCTGCCGCTGCTCGGGCGAGCCGAGGAGAGGGCCGAACATCGCCGGGTAGCCGGCGCAGCCGCCGGCGTCGCTCTGCTGCCACTCGGTGTTGTAGAAGTTGTGGTTCGCCCCATAGACGCCGACGGTCGCCTTGATCGCGTCGACGCCGTCGCCGTCGATCCCGAAGGTGCGGTCGAACACCCGCATGCCGCCGAGGTCGATGACGTCGCCGTCGCACACCGGCAGCAGGATGGCGCTCGCCACGCCGTCGGCATTGAGGACGCGGCTCGTCTGGCCGTCCACCGGGCCGATCTCGAAGATCGCCCGGATGCGCACGTCGGCGACCTTGCGGGCGAGGCGGGTGTCGTCGCGCATCTGCTGCAGGGCGGCGCGCACGCCTTCGCCGCCGCGGCTGTGGCCCATCAGCCCGACCTGGCGGAGATCGAAATGCCCCGTCGGGTCGAAGCCGAGCGACTTCGGCGCGTCGCCCTTGCCTTTGTTCCAGTCGGCGAGCAGCGCGAGGTGGCGCATCACCAGCCGGCCGCGCATCAGGTTGAGGCCGGAGTCGCCGTCAACGCCGGGACCGGCCGTGATGCCGCGGTTGGCGTTGATGGAGACGACGATGTAGCCGCGTTTGGCAAGCCGCCGCGCGAGGTACTCGTAGCCCATGTGGTTGGGGGTGACGACGTAGTCGTCGGGGCAGGTGCCGGTCGCCGTGTAGTCGGTGCGGTCGTCGACGCGGACGCCGAGCTCGGCGTCGAAGCGGCCGCAGGTGCCGTGGTTGCCGTGCAGGAAGACGAGCAGCGGATGCTCGCCCTTGCCGAGCTCGGCCGGCCGCCAGACGTGCGCCCAGAGCTCCGTGTCGCGATCGTCCGCCACCAGCGGGTCGACGCGGGCGGGGAACTTGTACTCCCCGGTGGCGACGCCGTCGGCGCTGGCGGACGCCGGCGCCGCCGTGACGGGCGCGGGCGAGGCGAGGGAAGCGAGGGCCACCGCGGCGATGGCGGCGAGCAGACGGCGGGCCCGGACGACTGCGGACATGACGACAAACCCCGAAGCAGGAAGAACCCCGCCTCGCCCTAGCACGTCCGCCGTCGGGAAGCATCGCGCTCACGCCAAGGTGTTCGGCGGGGCCCGTCGTCGCATGCGCCACGGCCGCTGCCCGCGCCGCTGGGAAGCGACGCCGGGATGCACTATGCACGCGCCATCGGCGGTGCCTTTCGGCCCGCCGGGCGGCGGGGCATTGACGATGGGCGGGTTGCCAGAGCTCGTGGACACGATGACCGGCTGCCTGCTCGGCGGCGCCATGATCGGCCAGATCATGGCGCTGGTCGTTCTCGCGGCGATCGTGCTGGTGGCGCTGTTCGTCGCCTCGCGGCTGCTCAGCAGCCGCCTCACGGCGCCGGTGCTGATCGTCGGGCTGATCCTCGGCACCGGCTTCACCGTCTATGCCGTCGGCTCGGTGTTCGCCGTGTTCGAGAAGGACGAGGGTGATCTGCATCCCGACGCCTCCCGGCGGACGCGGTGCGAGGCGGCGCCCGAGGGCAGCGAGGCGTCCCGGGCGAGCGAGCTGCGGCTCGCGCTGACTTTCCCGAAGACGGCGGCGACGCCAGCCCGCTGACACCTTCTTCGCGCGCGTCTTCGCCCTGCTGTCTCGCGGTGCGACAAGTCGCGAGCGACGGACTTCAGGGCGTGAAATAGGCCGGCTTCTGCGTCGCGATCTTCGGCAGCGACGTCAGGATCTCCGAAAGGTGGCGCCGCATCGCCGCCTCGGCGGCGTCGGGCGAGCAGCGGCGGATGGCGTCGACGATCGCCGTGTGCTGCTCGAGGATGACGTCGAGCGGTGTCGCCTGCGGGAGCGACAGGTAGCGGACGCGGTCCATCTGCGCCTTCAACCCTTCGAGGACCCGCCACGCATCCTCGCAGCCGGCGCTGCGGGCGATCTGCTGGTGGAACTGCTCGTCGAGATGCAGGAAGCCGGCGTTGTCGGATGACGTGGCCGCAGCGCGCTGCTGCTCGACGAGGGCGTCGAGGGCAGCGATATCGGTGCCGGCCGCCTCGACCGCCGCCTTGCGGGCGATCGCCACCTCGATCGCCTCGCGGATGAAGCGCGCGTTTTCCACCTCGCGCAGCGAGATCAGCCGCACGAAGGTGCCGCGCTGCGGGCGGATCTCCACCAGGCCCGCCTCAGACAGCTTGATGAACGCCTCGCGCACCGGCTGGCGGGAGATGCCGAGCTGGCGGGCGATGTCGGCCTCCGACAGCGGGCTGCCGGGCTCCAGCTGCAACTGCACGATCGCCCGCCGCACCGTGTCGTAGACGCGGCCGGCGATCGTCGACTGGCGCTGGCGCAGGCTGGCGTCCGCGAGGGCGGGGAGGGGCAGGGGAACGGGAAGGGGGAGGGCGGTCGCGTCGCTCATGTTGACGATCATATACTACCATACTAGTCTTCGGAAGCAGGTCGGAGACAAGCGGCCGCTCTCTGGGAGGAGACCATGATCGACATCCGTATTGCGCCGCTGCTGGTGGCCGGCCTGCTCGTTGCGGGCGTCGCGGCCCCGGCCGTCGCCGCCGACCAGACCCTCAGCATCAACACCGCGCTGACCACCACCGACCCGCTCTACAAGGGCCTCGAGAGCTTCCGTGACGCGGTCGCCGAGCGCTCCGGCGGCACCATCGAGGTGAAGCTGTTCCCGAATTCCCAGCTCGGCCCCGATGAGGACGTGCTGGAGCAGGCCCGGGCCGGCGCGCCGGTGGCGGTCGTCGTCGACGGCGGGCGCCTCGCCGTCTTCCAGAAGGAGTTCGGCGTGCTCGGCGCGCCCTACCTCGCGTCCGGCTACGACGGTATCCGCAAGGTCGTCACCTCGCCGCTGTTCGAGGAGTGGGTCGGCAAGCTGCACGATGCGTCCGGCCATCAGGTTCTGTCGTTCAACTGGTGGCAGGGCGAGCGCGAGCTGTGGACGAACAAGCCCGTCGCCACCCCCGCCGACCTCGCCGGCGTGCGCATGCGCACCCCCGGCGCACCGGTGTGGATGGAGACGATCAAGGCGATGGGCGCGACGCCGACGCCGATGCCGTTCGCCGAGGTCTACTCCGCCCTGCAGCAGAATGTCATCGACGCCGTCGAGGCACAGTTGCCGGCCGGCAAGGGCGCCAAGCTGCCCGAGGTGACGAAGGTCCTGACGAAGACCGGCCACATCAACCTGATCACCGGCCTCGTCACCAGCGCCGCCTGGTTCGACAGCCTCACCCCGGAGCAGCAGACGATGCTGCGCGAGGAGGCGCTGAAGGCCGGCGACGTCGCTTCCTACGGCACGCGCGACTCGCTCGCCGCCATCGAGGCCGACCTGAAGGCCCAGGGCATGACCGTGACGGAGATCGACGTCACGCCGTTCAAGGAGGCGACCGCCGGCGTCTACGACACGCTCGGCTACGGCGACCTGCGCGACCAGCTGCAGAAGATCGCCGCCGGCGAGTAAGGCCGCTTCGTCCCGCTCGCGGCCCGGCCTGCGCTGGGCCGGCCCGCCGCCACGAACCGAGGACACGCCCATGACCCGGCGCCTCGCGCAGCTCGAGCTCGCCATCGGGACCTGCCTGCTCGCCGTCATCGTCGTGCTGGTGTTCTCGGCGGCGATCATGCGCTTCTTCGGCCACCCGCTGATCTGGTCGGTGGACCTCGCGCAGCTGCTGTTCATCTGGCTGTGCTTCATCGGCGCCACCAAGGCGATGCGCGAGAAGGCCCACATCGGCATCGACCTCCTCGTCCGACGGCTCGGCCACCGAGCCCGGCTTGCGGTCGAGATCGTCGTGACGCTGGTCATCCTCGCTTTCCTCGCGCTGCTGGCGGTGGAGGGCTACCGGCTCACCATGCTGAACCGGCAGCGGCTCTTCGGCGACAGCGGCCTCTCCTACGCCTTCGTCACGGCGGCCGTGCCCGTCGGTAGCCTGATGCTGGCCGTCGCGCTGCTCTACAACCTCGCCGGCGCCTGGCGCCGGCGCCGCGATGGGCACAGCCTCGTCTACTCGCGCTCCGATCCGCACGACCCGGTGACGACGGAGCTCTGAGATGGCACTGATCACGTCCGTCTTCTTCGCGCTGATGTTCATCGGCGCCCCGGTCGCCTTCGCCATCGGCATCTCCGGCTTCGTCTTCTTCATGACGGAGACGGCGATGCCGATGTCGATCGCGGTGCAGAAGATCGCCACGATGAGCCAGAGCTTTCCGCTGCTTGCCGTGCCGTTCTTCGTCCTCGCCGGCCACCTGATGAACGAGAGCGGCATCACCGACCGGCTGTTCCGCTTCTCCCACGTCGCCGTCGGCTGGATGGCGGGCGGTCTCGCTCAGGTGGCGATCGTGCTGTCGACCGTGATGGGCGGCGTCTCCGGCTCGGCGGTGGCCGACGCCGCCATGGAGGCGCGCATCCTCGGTCCGACGATGATCGCCAAGGGCTACGGCAAGGGCTTTTCGGCGGCCGCCATCGCCGTCGGCTCGCTGATCACCGCGACGATCCCGCCCTCGATCGGGCTGATCCTCTACGGCTATGTCGGCAACGTCTCGATCGGGCGGCTGTTTCTCGCCGGCATCATCCCGGGCCTCTTGATGATGGTGGCGCTGATGACCACCACCTACGTCATCGCCAGGCGCCGCGGCTACGTCGTCACCGACGCCGAGCGGCCGACCTTCCGGGCGCTCGCCGCCGCCACCTGGGGCGCGAAGTGGGCGCTGCTGTTCCCCGTCGCGCTGGTGCTGACGATCCGCGGCGGCGTCTTCACCCCCTCGGAAGTGGGCGCCTTCGCGGTCGTCTATGCGCTCGCGGTCGGCGTCCTCGCCCACCGCGAGCTCACCTTCGAGAAGACGCTGCGGGCGTTCGGTCACGCCATCTCCGACATCGGCCTGATCATGATCATCATCCTGATGTCGGGCATGGTCGGGTTCGCCATCATCTATCTGCAGGTGCCGCAGGGCATCTCGAGCTGGATGCTCGACGGCCTGCAGGACCCGCGGCTGATCGTGCTGGTGATTCTGCTTTTTCTGGTCATCGCCGGTTGCTTCATCGAGAGCACGGTGCTGGTGCTGTTGCTCACGCCGATCTTCGTGCCGATCGTCACGCAGGTCGGCATCGACCCCGTACACTTCGGCATCCTGATGATGTCGATCGTCACTCTCGGCGGCATGACCCCGCCCGTGGGGGTGGCGATGTTCGCGGTGTGCTCGCTGATGGACGTCCGCATCGAGGAATACACCCTCGAGGCGCTGCCGTTCCTCGCGACGATCATTGCGTTGATCGTCGCGCTGCTGTTCCTTCCCGGCGTCGTGCTGTGGCTGCCGAACCTCGCCTTTGGGTGAGCCGCCGCGCCGCCGCCCCCCTTTGGAGCCCTTTATGAGACACGTTTGGCGCTGGTTCGGTCCGATCGACAAGGTGACGATCGCCGATGCGCGGCAGGCCGGCGCACAGGGCATCGTCACGGCGCTCCACCACGTGCCGAACGGCGTCGTCTGGACGCCGGCCGAGATCGCCCGGCGCCAGCACGAGGTCGCGACGCTGCCGGGTGGCGCGCCGAGCGGCCTCGCCTGGGACGTGGTGGAGAGCCTGCCCGTCTCCGAGGCCATCAAGACGCAGACCGGCGCCTTCCGCGACCACTTCGCCGCCTACCGCACCTCGCTCGAGCACCTCGCGGCCGCCGGCATCGAGGTGGTCTGCTACAATTTCATGCCGGTGCTGGACTGGACGCGCACGGACCTCGCCTGGCGCGTTGCGCACGGCGGCACGACGATGCGCTTCGATCTCGTCGCCTTCGCCGCCTTCGACATCCACATCCTGCAGCGTCCGGGTGCGGCCGAGAGCTTCGACGCCGCCGTGGTCGCCGCGGCGGCCGACCGCTTCGCGTCGCTCACCGAAGCCGCGCGCGACACACTCGCCCGCAGCGTCAGCGCCGGCCTGCCGGGCTCGGCCGAGCACTGGTCGCTCGACGGCCTGCGGACGCAACTCGCCCACTATGCCGCCGTCGATGCCGACCGGCTGCGGCGCAACCTCGTGGATTTCCTCGCCGAGGTGGTGCCGACCGCCGAGCGCCTCGGCGTGCGGCTCTGTTGCCATCCCGACGACCCGCCGTTCCCGCTGCTCGGGCTGCCGCGGGTGATGTCGACGCTCGCCGACTACGAGGCGGTGCTCTCGGCCGTCGACAGCCCGGCGAACGGCGTGACGCTGTGCACCGGCTCCCTCGGCGCCCGTCCCGACAACGACCTGCCCGGCATGATCGACCGGCTCGGCCCCCGCATCCACTTCCTGCACCTGCGCAACGTCGCCCGCGAGAGCGCCGGCACCCCGTGCTCCTTCCATGAGGCCGAGCACCTCGACGGCGACACCGACATGGTGGCGGTCATCGCCGCGGTGCTGCGCGAGGAGGCGCGGCGGACACGGCAAGGCCGGGCGGACGCGCAGATCCCCATGCGGCCCGACCACGGCCAGGACATCCTCGACGATCTCGCCCGCGGCGCCCAGCCGGGCTACCCCGCCATCGGCCGCCTCAAGGGGCTCGCGGAGCTGCGCGGCGTCGAGCGCGCCCTGCGATAACAGCACGACACGGCGCCCCGGAAATGCGCCGCGCGATTGCCGATGGAACGCTCCGCCGGGTGCGGGGTTGTTGAGCGGCAACGTGCCGAACCGGGGTGGCCAACTTGAGTCTCGTGAGCGAGCGCCGTGCGCCGGAAGCCGGCGAGGCGCAGGACGTCCGCAAACCGCAGGACGTCTTTGAACCCAACGACGTCTTCGAACCGCAGGACGTGTTCGATCCGTCCCGAAACGTCTGGCGCATCGTGCGCGCCGAGGCGGCGCACGTGCTCATAGACGCGGCCGACTATTTCGGCGCCTTGCGCCGCGCCATGCTCTCCGCCCGCCAGCGCATCGTCATCGTCGGCTGGGACGTCGACAGCCGCACGAAGCTGATCGGCGCCGAGCCGCCCGGGGACGGTCTGCCGGAGGAGTTGGCCCCGTTCCTGACGGCGCTGGTCGAGCGCACCCCCGGCCTCACCATCAAGATCCTCGTCTGGAAGAGCCCGCTCTTCTACACCCTCGACCGCCAGGCGGAGGTCGAGGTGGTGCTGCAATGGGGCACGCCCGACGCCATCGAGTTCGCCTTCGACGACGAACTGCCGTCGGGCTCCGCCCAGCATCAGAAGATCGTCGTCGTCGACGACGCGCTCGCCTTCTCCGGCGGTCTCGATCTCACCATCCGCCGCTGGGACACGCGCGAGCACGCGCTCGACGATGCGCGCCGCGTCGATCCCGCCGGGAAGCCCTATCCGCCCTTCCACGACATCCAGATGGCCGTGACCGGCGAGGCGGCGAAGGCGCTCGCCGACCTCGTCGCGGATCGCTGGCGGGCGGCGACGCACGAGACGCTGCAGCCGCTCGAAGCGTCCCCGCACGTGCCGGACATGGGCATCGAAGCACCGGACTTCCGCGATGTCCGCGTCGCCATCGCCCGTACCATGCCCCTCGCCGGCGACGGTGTCCGCGAGGTCGAGGCGCTGTTCGGCGACATGATCGACGTCGCCGAGCATGCGGTCTACATCGAGAACCAGTTCCTCACCTGCCTGCCGATCGCCGAGCGACTGGTGCGCCGCATGCAGCAGCGCCCCGAGCTCGAGGTGCTCGTCGTCGCGCCGCTGAAGCACCACACCTGGATCGAGCACACGACGATGCAGAACGGCCGCGTCCGTTTCATCGACGTGTTCCGCCAGGCCGGCCTCAGCGACCGCATCGCGCTCCTCGCCTGCGAGGTCGGCGGCGACGACCGCCGGGAGGCCAAGATGATCCACGCCAAGGTGATGATCATCGACGACCGCCTGCTGCGCGTCGGCTCCGCCAACCTCGCCAACCGTTCGATGGGGGCCGACAGCGAGTGCGACCTCGTCGTCGACGCGGAGCGCCCGGCCGATCGCGCCACCGTGCGTCGCATCCGCGACGGGCTGATCGCCGAGCACTGCGGCTGCACCGCCGCCTCCGTCGGCCGCGCCATCGACGAGACGGGCTCGCTCCTCGCCGCCGTCTCCCATGCCGGCAAGGGCTGCCGCCTCGTCGACGTCGACGAGGAGGAGGCGACGGCCGTCGGCATGGAGTGGATCGCCGATCCCGACCGCCCGCTGACCGAGGTCGAGCCGATCGCCGGCCTCAGCGGCGGCCGCGGCCGCCGGCAGTGGCGCTGGCTCGCCGCCGGTGCACTGGTCGGCGCCGTCGCCCTCGCCGGTCTCGCCTGGCACTACAGCAACGGGGCGGGGCTCGCCGACCCGCGCCGCCTCGCCGACGTGCTGGAGACGCTGCCCGGCGGCGTCGTTGGCGGCGTGCTGGTCGCCGGCATCTTCGTGCTGGCGGGTCTGGTGGCGTTCCCGGTGACGCTGTTGATCGGCGCCACCGCCATCGCCTTCGGCGCCTGGCCCGGCCTGCCCTATGCGGCCGGCGGCGCCTTGGCGAGCGCGATGGTCACCTACGGCATCGGCCGGCTGATCGGCCCCGACGTGCTGCGCCGCCGGATGGGGCCGCGGATGACGCGGCTGCGCGAGGCGGTGAGCGAGCGCGGCGTGCTCGCCGTCGCCGGCGTGCGGCTGCTGCCGGTGGCGCCGTTCTCCATCGTCAACCTGATCGCCGGCGCCTTCCGCATTCCCGTCGTCGACTACGCCGCCGGCACCCTGCTCGGCCTGGCGCCGGGCCTCGTGCTGTTGACGGCGCTGGGCGACCGGCTGCTGGCGGCGGTGCGCGAGCCGACGCCGTGGCGCGTGCTGCTGCTGGTCGCCGTCCTCGCCGCCTGGGCGCTGATGTCCTTCGGCCTGCAGGTGTTGATCTCCAGATGGCGGCGTCGCTGAGCCGTCCGCCCGCCGTCGCCGCCACGATCCGCTGCATGACCTGGAACGTGCACCGCGGCATCGGACCCGACGGCCATTACGACTTCCAGCGGGTCGTCGCGCTCATCGAGCGCCACGCCCCGGACGTCCTCGCCCTGCAGGAGCTCGACACCCGCGGCATCCAGGACCTCGAGAAGCAGCCGCTGTCGATCCTGTCGCGGGCCTTCGGACTGCACGCGGTGGAGGCGCGCACCATCGTCGCCCCCGACGGCCACTACGGCCATGCCCTGCTCAGCCGCTGGCCCATCCTCGCCGACGAGCGGCTCGACCTGACGGTGTGGTCGCGCGAGCCGCGCTGCGCCATCGGCGGCGTGATCGAGACGCCGCTCGGCCGCCTTCACGTGCGCTCCGTCCACTTCGGCCTCGGTCCGCTCGAAAGGCGCGAACAGGTGCGGCGACTGTGCTCCGCCTCGCCGCCCATCGACGCCGCCGTGCTCATGGGGGACTTCAACGACTGGCTCGGCGTCGGCTCCGTGCGGGCGCGCCTGCACGCGAGCTACGGCGCACCGGCCGCGCGGCGGACCTTTCCGTCCGGACTGCCGCTGCTCTCGCTCGACCGGATCTACGCCCGGGCGCCGCTCGCCGTGCAGCGTGCCTGGACCGACCGGGATGCGCGCCGGGCGTCCGACCACCTGCCGCTGATCGCCGACATCGGGCTGGCGCGACCGTAGCGCGCCTCCCGTCGGCGGAACGGCTCGCCCTCCGTCACGTTGGGAAGGAACGCCACAACGAAAGGAGTTGGAAGGATGCGCCTTCTCTACGCCGCCGCTCTCGGCCTCGCACTCGCTTCGCCGAGCGTCGCACAGGATACGAGCCCCCTCGACACCCGCATGTGCCCCGATGGCAGCGCGACGCTGCCGAACGGCTCTCCCTGTCCGCCGATCGTGACCCAGCAGGGCGGGTCGTCACCGGGCGAGGTGACCGGTTCCGGCGGCAATGCCAGCCGCAACAACAACAACACCGGCGGCTCGACCATTCTGGACGGCAACACCGCCCCGGTGGATCCGCAGAGCACCGGCAGCGGCGCCACCCAGGGTGCCCAGTGATGTGACGCTCAGTGCCAGTGATGTGACGCTCAGTGATGGGAAGAGCCAGCGCGCCCGGCTTCCGGGTCGCGCTGGCGGGCCTCGCCCCGGCTGCCGATCGCTGCGGGCAGCCGGGGTCGATGTCGCCGGATCAGTTCGTCAGCGCCGGGCCGAGCGCGCCGGCTTCTCGCGGACGGGCCGCGTCGGCGCGGCTTCCACGGGAGGCTCCGCTTCCAGGTGCGGTGTGTGGGGCGACTCCTCGCCCTGGTCCGCCATCCCGGGAAAATCTCCCTGATTTTCGAGCGCGATGCCCGGCTCGACCGGTTCGTCGATGGTCTCCGAGAGGGGCCGGAGCGTGGTCTGGTAGCTGTCCTCGATCGCCACCATCTCGCGCGCCATCGTCCAGTGGGCGTCGGCGCGTCCGTGCGGATGCCCCTCCGACTCCCACAGCTCGAACGCCTTCTGCCGGATACGCTCCTCGTCACCGTCCGGCGCAGACCCTTCCGTCATCGATCGTCTCCTATGCTTTCCTCGTCGTCCGCCATGGCGTCGCGGTCGGGCACGTAGTCCTCGGCGGCCCTTCGGGTCGCCTCCTCGGTCTCGTCGAGGCCGTCGATCGTCTCGCGGGTGGTTCCGGGATCGGCGTCACCGGTCACCTCGCTCATCGGCTGCGCGTCGATCGGAATGGCGCGCGCCTCCGCCTCGACGGGGTTGCCGCCGCCTTCCAGCATCGCCCCGTCCTCGTGGCCCTGAGGGGTGTCGAACAGCGGTTCGTCGGCGGCGTCGATGGACCCCGTATCGGCGAAATGGCTGCTCCGCCGCACGCCGGGGTCCTTGCCTGCCTCGAGGGCTCTGTCGCGGTGGCGCATGTGTTTCCTCCGTGCGTTCTCGCTTCAGAGAACGACAGGGGAATGCGCCGGCGGCGGGAATGTTCCGCGGCGCTCAGGCGCCGGACGGCGCGATCGACAGGTCGAACGCGATCGTCGCCTTCACCCCCTCGGGAGCGAAGTCGATGTCGACCGAGGGGTGCAGGTTCGGCGGCAGGATGCGGCGCATCAGCTTCGAGCCGAACCCCTGCCGGTCGGGCGGCACCACCGGCGGCCCGCCGCTCTCGGCCCAGACGAGGGCGATGCGGGGTGGCGGCCCTTCGTGCAGCGACCAGCGGATCGTCACGCGTCCGCCCGGTACCGTCAGCGCCCCGTACTTGGCGGCGTTGGTCGCCAGCTCGTGCAGCGCCAGCGACAGCCCGACCACCGCCTGCGCCGGCAGAGCCGCGTCCGGGCCGCCCACTGAGAACCGCACGCCGTCGCCGGTCCGGTGCGGGCGCACCGCCGCCTCGATGGTGTCGTGCAGCCCGGCGCCGGCCCAGTCGGCGGCGACGAGCAGGTCGAACGAGCCGGCGAGCGCCACCAGCCGCTCGGAGAAGCGTCGCGTCCGGTCGGCGTCGCTGCCGGCGAAGGTCTGCGAGGCGATCGCCTGGACGAGCGCCAGCGTGTTCTTGGCGCGATGGCTGAGCTCGCGGGCGAGGAGCGCGCGCTGCTCGCTCGCCTGCTGCCGCTCCGCTTCGCGCTGCTCCAGGGTGTCCATCATCGCATCGAGCGCTTCCGCGAGGGCGCCGAATTCGCCAGGACCCGCGTGGACGCCGGTGCGGGCGCCGAGGTCGCCGTCCTGCCAGGCGTTGCTGACCGCCAGCAGCCTGTCCACCGGCCGCTGGATGACCCGCTGGCCGACGATCCAGGCGAAGCCGAAGGCGAGCAGGGCGCCGAGCGCCATCACCGCGGCGCTGGTGGCACTGGCGCGATTGATGGCGGCGAAGGCCTGCTCCGTCGAGACGCCGGCGCTGATGTAGAGGCCGCTCGTGAGGTTGGGCGGCAGGTAGCCGATCACGCGGTGGGTGCCGTCCTGGCTGGTGACCTCCAGGGTGCCGGCGGTGCTGCCCTTCACTAGGGCGAGGAAGGGCTCGGGAATGCGCGTTCCGACGAACCGCTCGGGCAGAGGCTCGCGCGCCACGATCACGCCCTCCCGGTCGGCGATCGTCAGCGCGTCGCCCGGCGCCAGGGCTCGCGACTTCAACTCGTGCCCGAGCCAGTCCAGGCGGATCTGGGCGATGGCGACGACGCGCCCGCCGTCCGGCCGCTCGTAGGGCACGGCCACCGGCAGCAGCGCCGGCCCGGTCGCGTCGATGCGGTGGTACTGCCCGATAACGAGGTCGTCCTGGCCGGACACCTGCTGAATGAACCCGGGGACCTCGGCACTGGCGTTCCAGGGGCCGTCGCACCAAGCTATGCCCGTCGCCGGATCGACGATGGCGACCGCATGCACCTGCTGACCCTGCGTGGTGACGATTTCGAGAAAGGCCCCGCATTCGGAGGAGGCGAGGATGCCTCGGTCGCGTGCGGCGGCCGTCGCGCGCAGGATCGCCGCGACCCCGTCGAAGATGCGGCCGACCTCGGAACTCGCCAACCGCGCCTGCTGCATGGCGAGCGCATGGATGTCGGCCGTTCTCTCCTGGCGCAGCTGGTATTCCGCCACGCCGAAGGCGACCAGCGCCGGCGCCAGCGCGGCCGCTGTCAGGAGGAACAGTCGCTGACGGATCGTCAGGCGCATCCAGTCAAGCCCGCCCAGCCACTTGTCGCGCATAGTTGACTGACGTCGAGGCCCACGCAAGGTCGAAGCGTGGCTCGCGGCAGCATGGCTGGCGGGTCGTCAGGGGCTATTCACGAACCGGCTGAAGCAGCGCCGGCGCGCGCCCGGGATCAGGCGAGCGGCAGAAGCGCGAAGACCACCCCTCCGGCGACCAGGACGCCGGCGAGCGCCCATGCCCAGACGGGGATCCCGCGGCCTTCGCGCAGCCACAGCGGCACCCGTTCGCCGGTGTCGGCCGGCGCCTCCACGGGGGCGCGGGAAAGCTCGTGGCCGGCCGCCTGGGCGATGTCGGCCGGAAGCGGCAGCGTTCCGGCGGCTTCGTCGTCGGTGCCCAGCGGCGAGGCGGCGGGATCGGGGAAATCGACCTTGTCGCCCGCCCCGCCTTCGTCGATGCGGCTCCGCAGCGCGTCGGTGGTGGTGACCGTCGCGCCGGCATCGGCAGTGTGCCGCGGATAGGGATCTGGTGTGCTCATCGGCCCTCCGACCGCGCCGCGCGCTCACCGCCGGGTTCTCCGGCCGGCCGCACGCGGACGTTGCGGTTCGGCTGGTGGAACTCTCGCCCATGTCGATCGTTCCGCACTGACTTCCCCAACAGCCGGTCGCCGGGAAGAGACATGGCAAACGCGGACGACATGAAAGACAGCCACGACGGTGTTCGCGCGGAAATCCTGGCACTTCTGCCGGCTTTGCGCGCCTTCGCCTTCAGCTTGACGAGCCAGCGATCGGACGCGGACGATCTGGTCCAGGACACCCTCGTCCGCGCCATCCAGAGCATCCACCAGTTCACGCCGGGGACGCGCCTGAAGTCCTGGCTGTTCACCATCATGCGCAACAGCCACCGGTCCTCGTACATCGTCTTCCGGCGCGAAAACACGACGAACTACGAGGCGCTGGTGTCGACGCTGCAGACCAAGGCGGAACAGGAGGGCGTCGCCGATCTGGCGGACCTGCGGTCCCTGCTGTCCAGCCTGCCGCAGGAGCAGCAGGAGGTTCTGGTTCTCGTCGGCGGCCTGGGCTTCTCCTACGAGGAGGCGGCCGAGGTGATCGGCTGTGCGGTTGGAACGATCAAGAGCCGGCTGTGCCGGGGCCGCGAGCGGTTGGAACAGCTGATGATGACGGTTCCGAGCGAGGCGAACGACGGCGAGAGGATGCAGGGGCGCCCCCCGAGCCGCTTGTCCTGACGGTCCCGACGACGCGCTTAACCCCCCAGAACCAGCCGCAGCCCTTTCAGGAGCCTCCATGACGACACCATTCGCCCGGGCTCTCGTGTCCGGCACGGTCGCCAGCCTCGCCACCACGGCGGCCCTGTCGCTGCTGGCGCGCGGCGCCGGCCGACCGGCCGTCGCTCCCATCAACGCCACCAGCCACTGGCTGCACGGCGATGCGGCGGCCGACCGGTCGTCGCCCGATGCTGCCCACACCCTCGTCGGCTATGTGACGCACCACGGCGCGACCGTGTTCTGGGCCTGTCTGTTCGAGCGCCTCGCCGGCCTGCGCGGACGCCCCGGCACCCCGGTCCTGTTCCGCAATGCCGCCGCCGTCGCGGCGATCGCAGCGGTGGTCGACTACGGCATCGTGCCGAAGCGGTTGACGCCGGGCTGGGAGCTCGTGCTGCCGAAACGCCGCGTCGCCACCACCTACGCGGTTCTGGCCGTGGGACTGGCGGTCGGCGGATGGCTGTCGCAGCGCCGGCGCGCGTAAACGTTCAGCCGTGCCCGCCCTTGTCGCCGGGGTCACTGTTTCCAGCGTCATCGGCGCCAGGGTCGAGGCGCGATTGCCCGTCGCTGCCGGGATCACCGTCACCGTCACGCCGGAGCGTCGCGATCTGGTCGGCGAGGATTTCGACCAGCGCCCGTTCGGCGGCGCTGGCGCCTTGCTCCCGCACCGCGTCGAGGGACGTCTGCACCGCCTCTTCGACCCTGCCCGGAGCCGGAGGGGTCTCGGTGCCTGCCGAGTCCCCCCGGTGCTTGTCTTGCGTCACCGCTGATCCGGCCCTTCCATCCGATCATATGAGGATAGCGCACCCGGCCGTCGGACGTACCGCATTGCGCCGGCTGGTCGCTGCGGCGTGATGACGATCGACGGCGTCGGGGCTCTCGCGTCGGGGAGGGGGCCTGCTCCCTCTCTCAGCGCGGGGGTCGTCGCCCCAGGCCGCGGCCGATGATGAGCCACGCGGCCACGACGGCGAAGACGACCATGCCGGCTGCCGGCAACAGCCAGGCGATCCCGGAAAACGAGTCCATCGAAACCTCCCGTCCTCAGGGCGCGATCGCCGGAATGCGCTGCGGATTGACGCTGAACGGCGGCGCCGTCGCGAGGTCTTCCGCCGTCACCCGCAGCTCCAGGAACAATGGCTTCAGCCCGACAGCCGCCGCGCCACCGGTCAGCGACGGCGTGTCCTGGGCGTTTTCCGGCGGCAGCTCGGTGCCGAGGACCGTGCTGGTCGCCGACCGCTCCTCGCGCCCCGGCGCCGCCGTGATGTGGAAGGACCGCAACGGCGCCGCGATCTGCTTCTCGCCGCTGCCGAGGAAGCCTCCCGTCTCGAAGACGATGTAGTCGTCTCCGCCCGCCGGACCCGTCAGCACGTCCACCACCGGTCCGAGACTGGCGCCCTCTCCATCGTGCACGGTGAGGCCGATCATCTCGCTCGCCGACCACATGCCGGCGCCCGGCGTGGCGATGAAGTCGTCGGTGTTGGTGGTCTGCGCCAGGGCAGCCGTTGCGGCGGCGGCGAGGACGAGACCGGTGGCGGCGGTGCGCCTGAAGATGGCGAGGGAGTGCATCAGCGGGTCCTCCCGTCGGTCGCGGCCGCATCCGGCCGTGTTGCGCCGGAACGAGCCCGCGCCTCCTCCGCCGACGGTGAAGCCGCACCGTCGCCGGTCCGCTCGTCGCGCTGCCGTGCCGCCCGCATCTCCTGGGAGTGCTCGACGCCACCGTGGAAGCCGCGCACCGCCACGTCCGGCCCCGTCGCGTGCGGCGGCACGGCGCTCTCGACGACGTCGGAGCTCTGCTCGGGCGTCAGCTGGTTGTCGATGGCGTGCGCCGGCGCGTCGACCACCTCCAGGACGGGCGGGCGAGGGCCGTTCGGCTCGCCGCTCGTGCGGGCGGCACTTTCACGTCCACCGGCGGGGCCCAGCGGCGGTCTCGGTGCGTCGGACATCGGTCGTGCTCCTTCGGTCTGCTCCTAGGGCAAACCGGAAGGACGGCGACATGTTCCCATCGGGACGGCCGCCGCAGCCTGGAGGGCGCGGTCGGACGCCCTCAGCGCCAGCCGAGGGCGGGCGCGACGTGGGTGAGGATCGCCTCGATGACGTGGGCGTTGTAGTCGACGCCGAGCTGGTTCGGCACGGTCAAGAGCAGCGTGTCGGCCTCGGCGATCGCCTCGTCCTGGCGCAGCTGCTCGACGAGTTTGTCCGGCTCGGCGGCGTAGCTGCGGCCGAAGACGGCGCGGGTCTTCTTGTCGATGAAGCCGATGGTGTCCTCTCCCTCGTCGCTGCCGCCGAAATAGGCGCGGTCGCGGTCGTCGACGAGGGCGAAGATGCTGCGGCTCACCGAGATTCGCGGCGTCCGGGTGTGGCCGGCGGACGCCCAGGCCTCGCGGTAGGCGCGGATCTGCTTCGCCTGCTGGATGTGCAGCGGCTCGCCGGTCTCGTCGTCCTTCAGCGTCGAGCTCTGCAGGTTCATGCCGCGCTCGGCCGCCCAGACGGCGGTGGCGTTCGATGACGCACCCCACCAGATGCGCTCGCGCAGCCCCTCCGAATGCGGTTCGAGGCGCAGCGCGCCCGGCGGATTGGGGAACATCGGCCGCGGGTTGGGCGTGGCGAAGCCCTCGCCGCCGAGCACGCCGAGGAAGACCTCGGCGTGGCGGCGCGCCATGTCCGCCGGGCTCTCCTCGGGGCCGGGCTGGTAGCCGAAGTAGCGCCAGCCGTCGATCACCTGCTCCGGCGAGCCGCGGCTGATGCCGAGCTGCAGGCGGCCGCCGGCGATGAGGTCGGCCGCACCGGCGTCTTCCGCCATGTAGAGCGGGTTCTCGTAGCGCATGTCGATGACGGCGGTGCCGATCTCGATGCGCTTCGTCCGCGCGCCGACAGCGGCGAGCAGCGGAAACGGCGACGCGAGCTGGCGGGCGAAGTGATGGACGCGGAAATAGGCACCATCGGCCCCGAGTTCCTCGGCCGCCACCGCGAGGTCGATCGACTGCAGAAGTGCGTCCGCCGCCGAGCGCGTGCCGGAGCGGGGCGACGGGTTCCAGTGGCCGAACGAGAGAAAGCCGATGGTCTTCACGCGTCACTCCGTGGACTGGATAGGGGAGGCCCCGCGCGAGGGGAGGGCGCGCCGTCGCCGCCGCAGGTGGGCGTTCCGGCCGCCGGCGTCAACCCGCGTCGAAGCGGGGACCCGGCGCGTCGACGGTGATGAGGTGGCGGACGAGCGGCGGCCCCTCGCCGATGTGGAAGGCCGTCGCCGCGCGCTGCACGTCGGCGTCGGCCACCGAGACGCGCTGGTGCTGGCGCAGATGCTCGTCCCAGGATTCCACCATGAACCACTCGACGATCCGCTCCGCGTCGGCGGCGTCCTCGGTGACGCCCCAGGTGTAGGCGCCGTCGCGGCGGCGCTCGCCGGCGAGGCGGCCGAGGGCGGCGAGGAAGGCTGAGCGATCCTCCGGGCGGATGCGGTACTCGATCTGCACCATCACCGGGCCGCGGTCGCCTTCGATCGCCGCCGCCGTCAGCGGCTCCGGCCAGTGGTTGGAGGCGACGAGGTCGGCCTCGCCCACCGGCAGCGGCACGCGGTGCAGCAGCACGCCGGCGACGAGCAGCCCGGCCGCCGACAGCGCCAGCGCGCCGGCGATGCCGGCCTGCTGCGCGACGAGGCCCCAGGCGAGGCTGCCGCCGGCCATCGCGCCGTTGAAGACGGTGAGATAGACGGCGAGCGCCCGGCCGCGCACCCAGTTCGGCAGGATCGCCTGGGCGGTGCCGTTCAGCGTCGTCAGCGCGACGATCCAGGCGATGCCGAGGCAGAACAGCACCCCGACGGCGACCGGCCGCGGGGGGCTGAGCGCCAGCGCCGCCATCGCCGCGGCGGTGACGATGGCGGCGGCCAGCATCAGCCCGTCGGACCCGAGGCGGGCGCGCAGCCGCGGCAGCGCCAGCGCACCGGCGATGGCACCCGCGCCGACCGCGCCGAGCAGCAGGCCGTAGAAGCCGGCGCCGCCGCCGAGCAGCGTCCGCGCCACCAGCGGCAACAGCGCCCAGACGGCGCTCGCGAAGGCGAAGAACACCACCGCCCGCAACAGCACGACGTGCAGCGGCCGGCTCGCCCGCGCATAGCGCAGCCCCGCCCGGAAGGCCCCGAAGAACTGCTCCGACAGGCCGTCGTCGGCACCCGCCGGCCGCTTCCACCAGAGCAGCGCTGCGATCACCACGACGTAGCTCGCGACGTCGATGCCGTAGGTGACGGCGGCGCCGAAGGCGGCGACCAGCGCGCCACCGGCCGCCGGCCCGATGGCGCGGGCGACGTTGATGCCGAGCGAATTGAGCGCGACCGCGCTCTTCAGCTCCGCCCGCGGCACCAGTTCCGGCACGATCGATTGCCAGGTCGGCGCCATCAGCGCGGCCCCGACGCCACCGGCAAACGTCAGCGCCACCAGCGCCGACACCGTCATCAGGCCGCTCTGGGCGAGCATGAGCAGCGCCAGGCTGACGGCGGCCAGCATCACCTGCACGAGGATCAGGAACTTGCGCCGGTCGAGGATGTCGGAGAGCACGCCGGCGGGAATGGCGAGCAGGAAGATCGGCAGCGTGCCGGCCACCTGGATCATCGCGACTGCGGTCGGCGACGCCGAGAGGTCGGTGACGAGCCACGCGCTCGCCACGTCGCGCATGAACGAACCGGTGTTGCCGAGCACGGTCGCCGCCCACAGCACCGCGAACACCGGCCGCGCGAGTGGCGCGAAGCTTCCTGGAACGGGCTTGGCGGCGGCCGGGTCGGGGGGTGGGCTCACGGCTCGGCCTTCTGTCGGGGATGGGGGCTCGGGCGGGGCGACCGGGTGAGGGCGGGGCGGCGGCATCCCGGCTGGTGGCGCTCTTCCTACAGCACCCGTCGCCGCAGCATAGGTCGCATTGCTGGTTCAGGCACGCCGCTGCGAGCGCGTCGAGCACGCTCGCGCTGGAGCCTCGGGCGGACCGGCGTCGGCCCGGCGCAGGGCGTCCGCGGTCTGCTAGGATGACGGGGAGGGCGCCGAGCCGACGCCGCTGCGGCGACGGCCGATGTGGACGACGCGGGGGGGGACTGCGGATGCGATGGACGCTTCGTCGGCCGTTACTGGCAGCGCTCGCCCTCACGGTCCTCGGAGCCGTGCTGGCGGCGGCCGGCGCGGCCGACGCCGAATGCCCGCCGGGCGCCGAGCGGCTCCGTCCCGGCGACGATGTCGCCGCCCGCGCCCGCGCGGCGGCGCCCGCCACCGCCTTCTGCCTCGCCGCCGGTGAATACCGCATGCAGGCGGTCCGCCCGAAGCGCGGCCAGCAGTTCTTCGGCGAGCCCGGCGCTGTCCTGAACGGCTCCCGGCGGCTGACGCGGTTCCGTCGCGAGGCGGGGCTGTGGATCGCCGGCGGGCAGACCCAGCAGGGCTTCCGCCACGCCGGCGAGGAATGCCTGCCCGACCGGCCGCGCTGCTCGCACCCCGAGGCCGTCTTCGTTGACGACCGGCCGCTGACGGCGGTGGCGCGGCGATCGGAGCTTCGCCGCGGCACGTTCTACTTCGACTATCCCGCCGACGAGATCGTGCTGTTCGACGACCCGAGCGGCCGCAAGGTGGAGGCGAGCGTCAGCCCCTACGCCTTCCTCGGCGGCGTGGCCGACGTCGTCGTCGACGGGCTGACCATCGAGAAATACTCCTCGCCCATCCAGGCGGCCGCCGTCGGCGGCAACGTCGCCTCGCGCGGCTGGCTCGTGCGCGACAACGACATCCGCCTCAACTACGGCCTCGGCGTCACCGTCGGGACCGAGAGCCGCATCATCGGCAACCGCATCCGCGACAACGGCGAGATGGGCATCGGCTGCGTCGGCGACGACATCCTGATCGAGGGCAACGAGATCTCCAGCAACGGCTTCTTCGCCGGCCTCGACCCGTCCTGGGAGGGCGGCGGCGGCAAGTGCGCGCTGACGCGCCGGCTCGTCGTCCGCGGCAACCACACCCACCACAACAACGCCTACGGCTTCTGGACCGACATCGACAACATCGACACCCTCTACGAGGGCAACCGCGTCGAGTGGAACGAAAACGGCGGCATTTCGCACGAGATCAGCTATGCCGCCGTCATCCGCGACAACACCTTCAAGGGCAACGGCCGCGCCTTCGACATCTGGCTGTGGGGCGGCGCCATCCAGATCCAGAACTCGCAAGGCGTCGAGGTCACCGGCAACACGATCGAGGTGATCGGCAGCGGCAACGGCATCACGCTGATCCAGCAGGACCGCGGCGACGGCGCCTACGGTCCCTACGACACCGTCGACAACCACGTGCACGGCAACCGCATCGTCGTCCGCGGCGCGGCCGGCGGCGCGTCGGGCGCCATCGCCGACCACGCCCCGGGCATCCTGCGCAAGGGCCGCAACCGCTTCGACGACAATGTCTACGTCGTCACCGACGCGAGCGAAGATCGCTTCGCCTGGGTCGACGGCTTCTACGATTTCGAGACTTACCGCCGGAAGAGCGGGCAGGACGGCGACAGCCGGCTGGTCGAGCGAGAGTAGAGGCCTCAAGAAATGTCCATCGGAAGCGGTGAAGATGCTGCTGATCCAGAAAACACGGAGGAACGCCGTGGCTGGCGGACCGAAGGCTCAGGACGTCGGCACCAGCGCCTTAGCTCCTGGAGGATGCTACTCGGTCTCACAGTGGCAGCAGCAACGGGACATTTCGCTTACCTGGTTTTTCAGGCGGGAGCTTTGGCCACCGCGATTCTCATAGGTAAGTTCTTATTCGGGCACACTTGGACGGAGTCCGATTTAATCGCACTTGGAAGTAGTTTACTCGGAGTTGGAGTCGTGTCCTTCGTCTTCGGTTTTCCGATGGCGCTGGGGGCCTCGGTAGCAGTCGGCTTTCCGATCTGGAGGTTTTCGGATTCGAAGGCGAACCGGACACCTCGTCATGCGGCCGTACTCGGGGCCTTGGTGGGTGCCCTTCTAGGCTTCATGTACAGCTTCGCAGTTGGTATGGCTGTATACCTGAGTGAAAACACAAGTTATGATGAATTTCGCTTGGGATTTCAGGTCGTTGACGACGGAATTCCGACACTGGTCGGGGTAATTTATGAGATCGTGAATATTCTCTTTTTCGCAGCCGCCGGAGTTGTGGCGGGATTGTTTGCGCGTCTGGTCGCGATCCCACGCGCCCAGCGCCGATAGATTATGGAGTTGCGGCTATTTAAATAAATGCCCCGAACCGCCTACATCACCGCGCCGATCTGCCAGGGCACGAACTCCGCGTCGCCGTAGCCGAGCTCTTCAGACTTCGTCCGCTCGCCCGACGCCACCCGCAGCATCGCCGCGAAAATCTCGTCGCCCTTTGCGGCGATCGACACGCCGTCGAGGATGTCGCCGCAGTCGATGTCCATGTCGTCGATCATGCGGCGGTAGATGTCGGAGTTGGTGGCGAGCTTGATCGACGGCGTCGGCTTGCAGCCATAGGCGGAGCCGCGGCCGGTGGTGAAGCAGAGCAGGTTGGCGCCGCCCGCAACCTGGCCGGTGGCGGCGACCGGGTCGTAGCCCGGCGTGTCCATGAACACGAAGCCCTTCGCCGTCACTTGCTCGGCGTAGTGGTAGACGGCGTTCAGCGTCGTCGAGCCGCCCTTGGCCGCGGCGCCGAGCGACTTCTCGAGGATGGTCGTCAGGCCGCCGGCCTTGTTGCCGGGGGAGGGGTTGTTGTCCATCGAGCCGCGATTACGCGCCGTGTACTCCTCCCACCAGCGGATGATCGAGACCAGCTTCTCGCCGACCTCGCGCGTCGCGGCGCGGCGCGTCAGCAGGTGCTCGGCGCCATAGATCTCCGGCGTCTCCGACAGAATCGCCGTGCCGCCGTGGCGCACCAGCCGGTCGACGGCGGCGCCGAGCGCTGGGTTCGCCGTGATGCCGGAATAGCCGTCCGAGCCGCCGCACTGCAGTGCCACCAGCAACTCCGACGCCGGCACCGTCTCGCGGCGGGCGCGGTCGACCACCGGCAGCATCTCGGCGATCGCCGCGACGCCGGCGGCCACCGTCTTCTTGGTGCCGCCGACCTCCTGGATGGTGAAGCTGCGGAAGGTGTCGCTGTGCTTCAGCCCGTAGGCCTCCATGAAGCGGTCGATCTGGAAGGCCTCGCAGCCGAGCCCGACCATGACGACGCCGCCCATGTTGGGGTTGCCCGCATAGCCCCACTGGGTGCGCTTCAGGACCTCGTAGCCCTCGCCCTTGAGGTCCATGGCGCAGCCGGTGCCGTGGACGAGCGGGATGACGCCGTCGATGTGCGGGTAGGCGTCGAGCATGCCGGAGCGCTCCACCTCGGCCGCGATGAAGCGGGCGACGGTGGCCGAGCAGTTCACCGAGGTGAGCACGCCGATGTAGTTGCGCGTGCCGACCTTGCCGCTCGCCCGCCGGAAGCCCTCGAACGTCGCCTGCTCGGCGACCGGCAGGACGGGCTCCTCCTTCGCCTCGCTCGCGTAGGCATAGTCGCGGGCGAAGGCGGCGAAGGCGCAGTTGTGGGTGTGGACGTGGTCGCCGGGCGAAATCGCCTCGGTGGCGAAGCCGATCACCTGGCCGTACTTGCGCACCGGCTCGCCGGCGCCGATCGGGGCGACGGCCATCTTGTGGCCGCGCATGACGCGCGCGTGCGCCGTGATGCCCGCCGCCACGGCGCCGGCGGCGATGGCGTCGACGGCGACGACGACGTTGTCGCTCTCGGCGAGGCGCAGCGTGCGCGGGCCGGAGGGCAGGGTGGCTGAGCCGGGCGTGTCCATCGTCAGGCCGCCCAGTCCGGAGCGCGGCCCACCGGATTGACGAGGCGGCCATCGGGCCGGGCGAGGGCGGCGATGCGGGCCATCTCCTCGTCGGTCAGCGCAAACGAGGCGGCGGCGAGGTTCTCGGCGATGCGCTCCGGGTTGCCGGAGCCGGGGATGGCGGCGACGCCCTCGTGCTGGATGAGGTAGCGCAGCGCCACCTGCGAGGGGGTGCGGCCGTGCGTGGCGGCGATCTCCGTCAGCACCGGATCGGCGAGCACGCGCCCGCGCGCCAGCGGGCAGTAGGAGACGAAGACGAGCCCGAGCCGCCGGCAGAGCGCGATCATGCGCGACTGGTCGAGGAAGGGATGGAACTCGACCTGCAGCGCCGACAGCGGCTCCGGGCAGAGCCGCACGGCCTCTTCCAGCAGCGCCGCGTTGAAGTTGGCGACGCCGATGTGGCGGGCATAGCCGCGCCGCTTCATCTCGGCCAGCGCCGTCATCGTCGCGGCGAGGTCCATCGTCGGCAGCGGCCAGTGCACCATCAGCAGGTCGACATGGTCGACGCCGAGCGTCTCGAGGCTTTCGAGCGTCGAGCGCTCGAAGTCGGCCGGGGCGAGGTTCTCGTGGGAGACCTTGGTTGTGAGGAAGATGTCCTCGCGCGGCACGTCGCTCGCCTTCAGGCCGGCGCCGACGGCGGGCTCCGAGCCGTATTTGCGGGCGGTGTCGATGTGGCGATAGCCGCAGGCGAGCGCCGCCGCGACCGACTCGGCCGTGACGCGGCCACCGCCGCCGGTGCCGTAGCCGATGGCGGGAATGCGGGCGAAGGTGGCGGCGACGGCGATCGGAACGTCTGCGGCGGGGGTGGTCATCGGTCGGCGTCTCCCGGTCGGTTTCTCGTTGTCTGTTCGGATCGGCACGTGACGCGGCGCAGGACGGCCCGTGTCACCCGTAGAGCGCTGCGGCGCGTCAGCCGGCCGGGCGCGTCAGCACGTCCAGACGATAGTCCGCCGTGCGCTCGTGGTGAACCTCCTGCACGACGTCGCCCAAGGCCGCCCGGAACACCGCCACCGCGGTGTCGCCGGCGCTGGTGCCGGCCTTCGCGCCCGTCCAGTGGACGAGGAGCAGCGTGCCGCCGGCGACCAACGAGGCCGCAACCCGCTCCGCCAGCCCGGCGAGGTCGGCATCGGGCAGGTAGTAGAGGATCTCCGACAGCACGATCAGGTCGAAGCGGCCGGCCGGCCAGTGCTGCGGCACCTGCATCACCGCCACCGCAACGTGCGGCAGGTCGCGGCAGCGTGCCGCCGCGGCCTCGACGGCGGCGGCGCTGACGTCGACGCCGACGACGCGGTCGCAGCGCTCCGCCAACTGCCGTGTGAACACGCCGATCGTGCAGCCGACGTCGAGCGCCGCGGTGTAGCGCGGCGACGGCAGGGCTGCGCGGCTCGCCGCATATTTGCGGGCCTCGTAGTCGCTGCTGGCGACGCGCCACGGGTCGGCGCTGGTGGCGTAGAGGGTCTCGAAATAGTCCGGGCCGCGGAGGACGCTGCGGCGGTCGCTCATGGGTGTCTGCCTGGCGGCAACGGGCCGCGCACCGCCGGCGACGGCCGGCGCCGCATAGCACTGCCGAAGTGCGGCGGACGCAAGACCTCTTCGCGCCGCAACCACCTCATCGCGCCGCAACGGCCCTTCGGCGTCACGGCGGGACGGCTCTCGGCGCCTGTCGCGGTCGCCGCGGGCTAGCGGGCGCCAGAAGGGGGGGCGCGTGTGGCTGAGCCCGCGCGCGGCGGTGCCGGGGTGTGCACCGGAAGGGCGATGACCGCCGGAACACGCTTGCGGCGAGCGGTGCAAAATGCTAGAACAAAAAAAGAACATTGCCGATGGCAGCAGGCCCGGCGGCGGCTTGGGCGCGTGTGGCGAAGGTTGCGGGGGACAACGCGGCGCCGCGGCGGTCCTGCTGTGGACTTCGCCGCGCCGGCCCGCCTAGGGTGCCCGTTCGATGCGCGGACGGGCCGCGCGCGGGTGCTCCCGGCTGCGTGCGTGGCTAGCTGCGTTCTTGGCAAGCTGCGTTTGTGGCGAGGGAGCGGACCCTCGTGACCCGTGCCGTAAAGGCGGATGGGCGCCGCATTCTGAGAGGAGACGGACATGGCCGGCAGCGTCAACAAGGTGATCCTGATCGGCAATCTCGGCGCCGATCCCGAGATTCGTCGCACCCAGGACGGTCGTCCGATCGCCAACCTGCGCATCGCCACCTCCGAGAGCTGGCGCGACAAGAATTCCGGCGAGCGCCGCGAGAAGACGGAGTGGCATACCGTCGTCGTCTTCAACGAAGGCCTCTGCAAGATCGCCGAGCAGTATCTGCGCAAGGGCTCGAAGGTCTATCTCGAGGGCGCCCTGCAGACGCGCAAGTGGCAGGACAAGGAAGGCAACGACCGCTACTCGACGGAAGTCGTGCTGCAGGGGTTCGGCTCGAACCTGACGATGCTCGACGGTCGCGGCGAGGGCGGCGGCCAGGCCGAGCGCAGCAGCGGTGGCAGCGACTTCGGCCGCGGTTCGCCGATGGAGCGCGGCGGCGGTGGCGACCGCAGTGGTGGCGACCGCGGCGATCGTGGCGCACCCGCCGGCGGCCGTGGCCGCGAGACGTCGTTCGCCGGCGAACTCGACGACGACATCCCGTTCTGAGCCGCGCGACCTGCGAGCGGCGAGTGTGGGAGCGGCGAGGATGAGCCTGGCGCCGCTGTTCGCCGCCGCGCCGGTCATCCAGCTGCACGCCTTCGCGGCGATCGCGGCGTTCGTGCTCGGCGTCGGCCAGCTGCTGGCCGGCAAGGGCAGCCGGGGCCACCGGTTCGCCGGCTGGATTTGGGCCGGGCTGATGCTCGTCGTCGCCGTCTCGTCGCTGTGGATCCACGAACTGCGTGTCTGGGGGCCGTGGAGCCCGATCCACCTGTTGTCGCTGCTGGTGATCGTCAGCGTGCCGGCGGCGGTCTTCGCCGCCCGCCGTCACGAGGTCGCCCGGCACCGGCGGGCGATGATCCAGCTGTTCTTCTTCGCCCTCGTGCTGGCCGGCGCCTTCACGCTGCTGCCCGGCCGCATCATGCACGCGGTGGTGTTCGGCAGCTGACGGCGCCGCCCGCCGGCCGCACCGCAGTCGCACCGCAGTCGAACCTCGGGCCCCGCAGTCCGCCCAACGGGCCGAATGCCTGCCGACCCACCCACTGGCCGGCGGCCGGTTCGTCCGGCCGATCCCATTGGCGCGGCGGCCGGTCAGAACAGGAAGTCGGCGGCCTCGAGGTCTTCCCAGGTCAGCCCGACGAAGGTGATGGTGTCGCCGCCGCGCAGGTCCGCCACGGCGTTGCCGTCGCCGTCGGTGCGCTGGCGGATGTCGGCGAAGTCGTCGGCCCCTGAGAGGCCGCTGAGGTCGACGACGTCGGCGCCGCCGAAATCGAGGATGCGATCGCGACCGAAGTCGTCGAGGAAGCGGAAGGTGTCGCCGCCCTTGCCGCCGGTGAGCGAATCCGCGCGTTCGCCGCCGTCGAGGAGGTCGACGCCCTTGCCGCCGTTGAGGACGTCGAGACCGGCGTCGCCGAACAGGCTGTCGGCGCCGTCGAGGCCCGTCAGGCGGTCGTTGGCGCCGCCGCCCTCGAACCGGTTGGCCTCGACGTCGCCGCGGATGCGATCGGCGAGCGCGCCGCCACGGATGTTCTCGATGCCGGCGAGGCTGTCGGTGTCGCCGAAGCCGTCGATCGCCGTCCCCGCCGTGAGATCGACGTCGATGCCCTGTACCGCCAAGCCTTCGCGGTCGTAGCGGACGAGGTCGACGCCGCCGCGCCCGTCGATGACGTCGTCGCCGGCGAGCCCCTCGAAGACGTCGTCGACGTCGCGCCCGAGCAGTTCGTCGGCGAAGCTCGTGCCGCGCACCGCCTCGATCGATTTCAGCTTGTCGGTGTCGCCGTTGCTATCGGTGGCGCGCCGCGCCAGGAGGTCGACGCTGACGCCGCTCCCGCCGTCCTCGGACGAATAGTCGACCGTGTCGAAGCCGCCGCGGCCGTCGAGAATGTCGCCGCCGCCGTTGCCGGTGAAGGTCTCCTTGCCGTCCGAGCCGAGGATGCGGTCGGCGACGAACGAGCCGCGGATCTCCTCGACGCCGCTGATCGTGTCCGTGTCGCCAAATGTGTCGGTCGCCACTCCGGTGGCGAGGTCGACCACCAGGCCGCCGCCACCGCCCTCGCCCGTGTAGTCGAGAAGGTCGATGCCGGCATCCCCGATGATGACGTCGTCGCCGGCGCCGCCGACCAGATAGTCGCTGCCGAGGCCGCCCTCGATGACGTCGTCGCCGTCGCCGCCCTGGACCCCGTAGGTGTTGAGGTCGAGGAGCGCGTCGAGCGGCTCGTCGTCGCCCTCCGCGGCAGCCAGCGCGGCGAGCCACAGTGCCGTCGCGTCGAGCGAGAAGAACTCGCCGGTCGCCAGCACCGTCTCACCGTCGCTCCAGGTGATCCCCTCGACGAGGCCGCCGGTGAAGCTGCCGTCCTCGTTGCGGGTGAAATCGGAGCCGGCGAAGGTGATGCGTACGCCGGTCGCCTCGTTGAAGAAGACGATCTCGTCCGCCGCGAAGCTCTCGACGACGCCGTTCGCCAGCGTCTCGATCAGAACGCCCCGCGGGTCGAGGCCGTCGTCCGTCTGGAAGAGTATCGTCGCCATCGCCGTTTTCCCCCTACCGCCCTCCGGCGGCATGCTGTCGTCGTCACTCTGCGGCCCCCGCCGCCCCGCCGCAGTGACGGACGTCACGCCCGGACGGGTGCCGCCTCACATCGCCGGTGCCGCCATCAGCGTCTTCGTGCCGTCGGCGACGATCTGCACCGACAAGGCCGCCAGCACGAGGCCGAACAGCCGGGTGATGACGGCCCGGCCGGTGGCGCCGAGCCGGCGGTCGATCGGGCCGGCGGCGAGGAAGACCGCCAGCGTCATCGCCATGATGGCGAGCACGATGCCGATGAGGATGGCGAAATGGCCGACCGACGGCGCCTGCGAGCCGATGACGACGGTGGCCGAGATCGCGCCCGGGCCCGAGATCAGCGGGATCGCCAGCGGGAACACCGCCATGCCGTGGATCTCGTCGACGTGCAGCGCCCGCTCCGCCGAGGCGGCCTTGCGCTCCTGCCGGCGCTCGAAAACCATCTCGAAGGCGATCCAGAACATCAAAAGCCCACCGGCGACGCGGAAGGCCGACAGCGAGATGCCGAGGAAGGCGAGGAGGTGGGAGCCGGCGAGCGCGAAGGCGAGCAGGATCAGGGTCGCGACCAGGCAACTGCGGATCGCCACCAGCCGCCGCTCCTCGGGCAGCAGCCCGGCGGTGACGGCGATGAAGATCGGCGCGAGGCCGGGCGGGTCGATGATGACGAAGAGCGTCGTGAAGGCGCTGACCAGGTATTCGGTGTCCATCGCCCGCCGCCGCTCCACCGAAGATCGGCGACGATACGGCTGTCGCGGCGGGGCGTCGAGAGGCGGCGATTGCGGCCGGCCGGGCCGACCGGCGGGCCGCCGTCATCGCGCGACATCGCCGCGGTTGCCGCAACTCCTTGATACAGTTGCGGAAATGAAAGTTCTCGCGGCGCACCGTGCGCGTGGCGGCCCGTCCCTGAATCGGCTATAAGCGCGCAACGCTTCAACTGCCCGGATTTCTTCGACTTGGCCGATCAAGACCCGCCTGCCGCCGGCTCCGAACCTTCCGACGTCCGCCCGGTGTCGATCACCGACGAGATGCGGCGCTCCTATCTCGACTATGCGATGAGCGTCATCGTCTCGCGCGCCCTGCCGGACGCCCGCGACGGCCTGAAGCCGGTGCATCGCCGTATCCTGTTCTCGATGTCCGAGAACGGCTTCGAGTGGAACAAGCCCTACCGCAAGTCGGCCCGCGTCGTCGGTGACGTCATCGGTAAGTATCACCCGCACGGCGACCAGTCGGTCTACGACGCGCTGGTGCGCATGGCGCAGGAATTCTCCATGCGCCTCCGGCTGGTCGACGGCCAGGGCAACTTCGGCTCGGTCGACGGCGATCCGCCGGCGGCGATGCGGTACACCGAGGTGCGCCTCGAGAAGGTGACGAACGGCCTCCTCGACGACCTCGACAAGCAGACGGTCGACTACCAGGAGAACTATGACGGCTCCGAGCGCGAGCCGATGGTGCTGCCGGCAAAGTTCCCGAACCTGCTCGCCAACGGCGCCGGCGGCATCGCCGTCGGCATGGCGACGAACATCCCGCCGCACAATCTCGGCGAGATCATCGACGCCTGCATCGCCATGATCGACGATCCGGGGCTGTCGTTCGAGCGGCTGATGGAGATCGTGCCGGGTCCGGACTTCCCCACCGGCGGCATCATCCTCGGCCGTTCCGGCATTCGCCAGGCGTTCCTGACCGGGCGCGGCTCGATCGTCATGCGTGGCCATGTCGAGATCGAGACGATCCGCAAGGAACGCGAAGCGATCATCATCAACAGCATCCCGTTCCAGGTGAACAAGGCGTCGATGGTCGAGAAGATCGCCGAGCTCGTGCGCGACAAGCGCGTCGAGGGCATCTCCGACATGCGCGACGAGTCCGATCGCGACGGCCTGCGCGTCGTCATCGAGCTGCGCCGCGACGCCACCGCGGACGTGGTGCTGAACCAGCTCTACCGCTTCTCGCCCTTGCAGACGACGTTCGGCGTCAACATGGTGGCGCTGAACGGCGGCCGGCCGGAGCTGATGACGCTCTCCGACCTGCTCACCGCCTTCATCGCCTTCCGCGAGGAAGTGGTCGGCCGGCGCACCAAGTTCCTGCTCGGCCGCGCCCGCGACCGCGCCCACATCTTGGTCGGCCTCGCCATCGCGGTGGCCAACATCGACGAGGTGATCCGGCTGATCCGCCAGGCGCCGGATCCCGCGACCGCCAAGGCGCAGTTGATGGACCGCGACTGGCCCGCCAAGGACATGGCGCCGCTGCTCGCCCTCATCGACGATCCGCGCCACCGCCTTTCCGAGAGGGACACCTACCGCCTCTCCGACGAGCAGGCGAAGGCGATCCTCGATTTGCGCCTGCAGCGCCTCACCGCGCTCGGCCGCGACGAGATCGCCAACGAGCTCGAGAAGCTCGCCGCCGAGATCCGCGACTATCTGGAGATCCTCGGCTCGCGGGTGCGCGTGCTCGAGATCATCAAGGACGAACTGACCGCGATCCGGAACGACTTCGCCACGCCGCGCAAGACCGACATCATCGAGGGCGGCGCCGACCTCGAGGACGAGGACCTCATCCAGCGCGAGGACATGGTCGTCACCGTCAGCCACGCCGGCTACGTCAAGCGCGTGCCGCTGGCCGCCTACCGGGCGCAGCGGCGCGGCGGCAAGGGCCGCTCCGGCATGGCGACGCGCGAGGAGGATTTCGTCACCCGCCTGTTCGTGGCCAACACCCACACGCCGGTGCTGTTCTTCTCCTCGCACGGCCAAGCCTACAAGATGAAGGTGTGGCGCCTGCCGATCGCCGCCCCGCAGGGGCGCGGCAAGGCGCTCGTCAACCTTTTGCCGCTCGATCCTGGCGAGCGCATCACCTCGATCCTGCCGTTGCCGGAGGACGAGGCGACGTGGGCTGAGCTCGACGTGATGTTCGCCACCACCCGCGGCACGGTCCGGCGCAACAAGTTGTCGGACTTCGCCCAGGTGAACCGCAACGGCAAGATCGCCATGAAGCTCGACGAGGGCGACGGCATCGTCGACGTGCAGGTCTGTACCGACCGCGACGACGTGCTTTTGACGACGGCGCGCGGCCAGTGCATCCGCTTCCCGGTCGACGACGTGCGCGTCTTCGCCGGGCGGACGTCGACCGGTGTGCGCGGCATCGCCATGGCGGCCGACGAGACCGTCATCTCGATGTCGATCCTGCACCACTTCGATGCGTCGCCGGCCGAGCGTCAGGCGTACCTGAAGATGCGCCGCGCCGTCGCCGGCGAGCCGGATGATGGAGCGGTCGAGGCGGATGCGGAGGAGGGGGCCGTCGCCAGCGGCGCCGTCGAGCTCGGCTCCGACCGCTATGCGGAGATGAGTGCGGCCGAGCAGATCGTGCTGACGGTGTCGGAGAACGGCTACGGCAAGCGCACCTCGTCCTACGAGTACCGCATCACCGGCCGCGGCGGCAAAGGCATCGTCGCGATGGCGACGAACGGGCGGAACGGCCGCCTCGTCGCCTCGTTCCCGGTCGACGACAGCGACCAGATCATGCTCGTCACCAATGGCGGTCAGCTGATCCGCTGCCCCGTCGACGGCATCCGCCTCGCCGGCCGCGCCACCCAGGGCGTCATCGTCTTCGACACCGCCGACGACGAGCGGGTGGTTTCGGTGCAGCGCATCAGCGAGGACGAGGAAGCGGGAGAAATCCCCGGCGCCGCCGACGAGGCCGCACCGGGCGGCGAGGCCTGAACGGGCGCTCTGCGTGGCCCATCGCTGCAGAGCAGGCCGCCGCTAGACGAACGAGGCCGGCACCGGTGAACCGGGCCGGCCGAGTTCGGGTCCGCCATCACGGGGGAAAATGTCCCCGACGCCGGCGGCGCAGTGCTTGTTGTTGTTGAAATCGCAGTCTCGAAATCAAAGGTCGCTGGGACGAGCGCGCCCAGTCCGGCAGCGTCGCCTCAGAGCCCGTAGCCGAAGTTCGGCTCCCGCGGCGTCCGGGTCAGCGTCGTCGTGCGGGTCGTGTGGTCGGTGTGGGAGATCGTCACGAACTCTTCCGCCGGCGGCTCGGACGCCACCACGATGCCGCGGTCCGTCTTCACGGCGATCGTCTCGGCGCCCGAGTGGGCGATGCCCACCGCCACCAGCAGCGCGGCGATCACCAGCGCGCCGAACACGGCGAGATCGGCGACCTTGAAGCCCTTGCGCACCGCTGCAACAGCCCGGCTCTTCGTCTGCATGCTCTTCGCCATCGAACCCTCCCGGGGGTTCTGGCCGACCCCTGGCGGGGTCGGTGGATGGGGTCCGGCACGATGCCGAACCTGATGAAGGAAGTCTTAACGCCGCCGGCGCCGGCGGCTTGTGACGGAAGTCACAGGAGTCCCGTTTCGTTCCGGCCCGCCCGCCCGTCCGCCCCAACTTGCACCCTCCCGTGCATCGGCGCGGGCGCACCGGCGCGGTGGCCGCCGGCATCGCCGGCTCGACAAGCCGTGGCGGCTGTCCTATCGAGGCGCTCATGCGAGATGCCGCCCCCCGCACTGCCCTCTTCGCCGGCTCGTTCGATCCGCCGACCAACGGTCATCTCGACGTGCTGCGCCAGGCGCTCGGGATCGCCGACAGGGTCGTGGCGGCGATCGGCGTGCATCCCGGCAAGGCGCCGGCCTTCTCCTTCGACGAGCGCGTCGAGATGATCGGCGAGGCGGCAGCGGCCGCCTTCGGCCCGGCGGAGGCCGCGCGCGTTGCCGTCGTCGCCTTCGACGGCCTCGTCGTCGCGGCGGCGCGCACCCATGGCGCCGGCATGATCGTCCGCGGCCTGCGCGACGGCACCGACCTCGACTACGAGATGCAGATGGCGGGCATGAACGGCGTCATGGCGCCTGACGTACAGACGGTGTTCCTGCCGGCCTCGCCGCCCGTCCGTCACATCACCGCCACGCTCGTCCGCCAGATCGCCGCCATGGGCGGCGACGTCTCGCCGTTCGTGCCGCCCGCCGTGCTGGCGCGCATCGGGCGCCTGGCCCGCCGCTAGGGCGAACCATCCGCGGCCCCGCGCCGCTTCCTGGGAGTGACTTCCATGCTGAGATTGGCCGCGGCCTTCGCCCTTGCCGCCGCGATGCTGACGGGGGCGAGCCTCGCCGCCCGTGCCGAGACGATGGTGCTCGAGCTGAAGGACGGACCGGTGACGATCGAGCTGCGGCCCGACCTGGCGCCGAAGCACGTCGAGCGCCTGAAGACGCTGGCGAACGAAGGCTTCTACGACGGCGTCGTCTTCCACCGCGTCATCGACGGCTTCATGGCCCAGACCGGCGATCCGACCGGCACCGGCATGGGCGGATCGAAGCTTCCCGACCTGCCGGCCGAGTTCACCACCAAGGCGCAGTTCAAGCGCGGCACCATCGGCATGGCGCGCTCCGCCGATCCGAACTCGGCGAACTCGCAGTTCTTCATCGTCTTCGCCGACGCCCCCTGGCTCGACGGCCAGTACACCATCGTCGGCGACGTCACGAGCGGCATGGACGCCGTCGACAAGATCAAGCGCGGCGAGCCGCCGACCAACCCCGACAAGATCATCAGCGCCAAGGTCCAGTGACCGGCCGAGATAGAACAATCAGCGCCGAGGTCCTGTGACCGGCGCGGCAAGGAGAACTTCGAATGGCCGACCTCGAGAACACCCTCGTCATGGAGACGACGCACGGCCGCGTCGTCATCAAGTTGCGCCCCGACCTGGCGCCGAACCACGTCGCCCGCATCAAGGAGCTGGCGCGCGCCGGCTTCTATGACGGCATCGTCTTCCACCGCGTCATCGACGGCTTCATGGCGCAGACCGGTGACCCGACCGGCACCGGCATGGGCGGCTCCGGCAAGAAGCTGAAGGCGGAATTCTCGCGCGAGGCGCACGTGCGCGGCACCTGCTCGATGGCCCGCGCCCAGAGCCCGGATTCCGGCGACAGCCAGTTCTTCATCTGCTTCGCCCCCTCCCGCTTCCTCGACGGCCAGTACACCGTCTGGGGCGAGGTCACCGAGGGCATGGAGTTCGTCGACAAGATCAAGCGCGGCGAGCCGGTGCGCGAGCCCGACCAGATCGTCTCGATGAAGGTGGCGGCTGACGCCGCCTGAGGCGCTAGGCCTCTCTGACCGACGGCCGCGGCGGCGCGGCGGGGGACGCGCCGTGCGCACCGACGACTTCGACTTCGAGCTTCCCGACGACCGCATCGCGCTCCGCCCCATCAGGCCGCGCGATGCGGCGCGTCTGCTCGTCGTCCGTCCGGGCGCGACGCCGCTTCTCGCCGACCACATCGTCCGCGACCTCGCCGACCTGCTGCGGCCGGGCGACCTCCTCGTCCTCAACGACACCCGCGTCATCGAAGCCCGCCTCGACGGCCTGCGCCGTCGCGAGGGGGCCGGCGTCGTGCAGGTCGAGGCGACCCTCATCGAGCGCCTCGCCCCCGACCGCTGGCTGGCGCTCGCCAAGCCCGGCAAGCGGCTGAAGGTCGGGGACCACATCACCTTTGCGGCCGCCGACGAAGCGATAGCCGGCGTGGAGCCCGCGGCGCCCCCCCTCCGACCGGCTTCGCCGGCCACCCCGGATCAAGTCCGGGGCAGGCTCTCCCCCGCGAGGGGGGAGGGTTCGCGTTCGGATTTGGGGCAA